>Ga0182229_1000038_pt1 | contig 31297 bp, 28 predicted proteins | sample G6R1MG_32_FD_129663 | JGI IMG/M metagenome (GOLD analysis project Ga0182229, IMG submission 129663) | Miscanthus phyllosphere microbial communities from Michigan, USA - G6R4_MAIN_07NOV2016_LD1 MG | ecosystem: Host-associated > Plants > Phyllosphere > Phylloplane/Leaf | place: USA: Michigan...
AACAGGAGGTGCAGCAGGTCGATTTGCGAGCCGCGCAGCGAAACCAGCACGACCCCGAGCGCGAGCGACACGAGGTAGAAGGCGGCCAGGCTCGCATCCTCCTTGAGCACCGTCGAGCGGGTGACGAAGCCGGCCGCCAGCGCCACGGCGAGGCCGGCCGCCAGCCCGCCGAGCGTCATCGCGGGCAGCGACAGCCCGGCGACCAGGAAGCCGGCCGCCGCGCCGGGCAGGATCGCGTGGCTCATGGCCTCGCTCATCAGGCTCATCCGGCGCAGCATCAGGAAGACGCCGAGCGGCGGCGCCGACAGCGACAGGGCGAGGCAGCCGACCAGGGCGCGGCGCATGAAGCCGAACTCGGCGAACGGGCCGACGAGGAAGGCGAGGGCGGCCTCGATCATCGGGACAGGCCTCCCTCGCGGCGACGGAACCGGTTCACTCGGCGGCCTGATGGGTATGGGCGGCCCCGTGCCGGTGATGCGCGTGGCCGTGTCCGTCGTCGTGCGGGCGGGCCGGCGCGGCGTGGTCGTGGCGGCAGATCTCGGCCTCCTCGTCCCAGGCCTCCGACAGGCTGCGCGCGCGGGCGAGGTTGCCGGGCACGAGGACCTCGGCGGTCGGCCCCCAGGCCACGGGGGAGCGGGCGAGGAACAGGGTCCTGGGGAAATGCGCCCTGACCTGCGCGAGGTCGTGCAGCGCCGCGACCACGGTGCGGCCCTCCGCGTGCCAGACGCGGATCAGCGCGACGAGGTCGGCGGTGGTGCGGGCGTCGACCCCGGTGAAGGGCTCGTCGAGCAGGATGATGCGGGCGTCCTGCACGATCAGCCGGGCGAACAGCGCGCGCTGGAACTGGCCGCCCGAGAGCGTGCCCACCGGCCGGTCCTCGAACCCGGTCAGCCCGACGGCCGCGAGCGCCCGCAGCAGCACCGCACGCTGCCCGACGAGGCTGCGCCAGAAGCCGAGGCGGCGCCACAGGCCCATCGCGGCGAGGTCGAGCACGCTCAACGGGAAGCTGCGGTCGATCTCGGCGGCCTGGGGCAGGTAGGCCAGCGTGCCCTCGCCCAGCTCGATCGCGCCGTCGAGGCAGGGAATCTCGCCGACGATGCCCTTGAGCAGCGTCGACTTGCCGGCGCCGTTGGGACCGACGAGGGCGAGGAGGTCGCCCGGAGCGATCGTGCCGTCGAGGTGGTGCACCGCCGGATGCCGGTCGTAGCCCAGCGTCAGCCCGCGGAACCGGATCGCGCCCGCGCTCACGCGCTCGCCCACAGGATGGCGCCCCAGAGCAGCCCCGACAGGCCGAGCGCGGCGGCCAAGCGCAGGGCGGCCCCGCTGCGGAACAGCGAGCGGCGATGCGGGCGGGTCGTGCGAGGTGCCTTGAGCGGGCGGATCATGGGCATGCCGAAGGGCTTCGGGGAATCGTTCCGCCGCCGGGGGAGGGCGCGTCGTCCGGATCGCGGCGGCCGCGTTGCCCGGAGGATGGCGCGGGCTTATTGTGGAGGAGCTGATACACTGTAACACAGGCCGACTTCAATCGGCCGGGACCGCGAGGAATGGACGGATGCACGAGCACGCCGCCGCGCATGGCGAGGCCGCCTGCTGCGGGGCGGGGCGGGAGCGCGCGATCGCCCGGGCCGAACAGCTCTGCCGCGAGCGCGACCTCCAGTTCACCCGCCTGCGTCGCGACGTGCTGGAGACGGTGGCCTCCGGCACCCGTCCGCTCGGCGCCTACGACATCGCCGAGCGCCTGAGCGGCGGCGGCCGCCGGGTCGCGGCCGTCTCGGTCTACCGCGCCCTCGATTTCCTGACCGAGCAGGGACTGGTCCACCGCATCGCCTCGCGCAACGCCTTCGTCTCCTGCGGGCACACCCACGGGGAGGGGGCGGGGCTGGTCTTCCTGATCTGCCGGACCTGCGGCGGGATCGACGAGACCACGGCGCCCGGCGTCGACACCGAACTCGACCGGACGCTGGCGCGGGCCGGCTTCACGCCGACGAGCCGCATCCTCGAGGTCGAGGGCGAGTGCGGGGCCTGCCGGGACCGCGAGGCCCCGGCGCAGGCCTAGAGCGCGATCCGGCCCGGCCTCAGAACGCGTTGCGGTAGGCGCGCGGCGAGATCACCGTGCGGAAGATGATCTGGATGTCGAGCCAGAGCGACCAGTTGTCGATGTAGTGCAGGTCGGCCTGGACGCGGCCTTCCATGGCGGCGTCGGTCCGGGTCTCGCCGCGGAAGCCGTTGACCTGGGCCCAGCCGGTGATGCCGGGCTTCACGTTGTGGCGGCGCGCGTAGAGGGCGATGCGGCGCTCGAAGCTGCGGTCGTGGGCGACCGCGTGCGGGCGCGGCCCCACGAGCGACATGTCGCCGAGCACCACGTTGAGGAGTTGCGGCAACTCGTCGATGTTCGACCGGCGCAGCAGGGCGCCGATCCGGGTGATGCGGTCGTCGTTGCGCGAGGCCTGCCGGAACACGGCGTTGTTCTCCGTGCGCATGGAGCGGAACTTGAACACGCCGAAGGCCTGCTGGTTGAAGCCGTAGCGGCGCTGGCGGAAGAACACGGGCCCGCCGCTGTCGAGCTTGATCAGCACCGCCACCGCGATCAGCAGGGGGGCGAGCAGGACGAGGCCGGCCAGCGCCAGGCTCAGGTCGAAGGCGCGCTTGAGCCAGATCTCGCCGAGGTTGAGCGGGCGGCGCCCGATGTTGATGCCCGACAGGCGCCCGACCCGGGCGACCTGGAGGTCGGGGAAGCGGTCGAGCATGGTGCCCGGCCGCAGGTGCAGGGCCGCCGGCACCCGCAGGAAGGCGTCGATGCAGCGCTCGACGTCGGCGTTGTCCGTCCAGGGGACGAGCACGAAGACGTCGTCGGGCCGCAGGAAGCGCACCACCGATACGGCCAGATCGAGATCCTCCGACATCAGCGCGTCGCGGCTGGCCTTGTCGGTGCCGGGCTCGGGACGGCGCAGGTAGCTCGTGCCGATCACCCTGAGACCCAGCGCCTCGGCATCGTTGTTCTTGTAGAAGCGGGCGATGTCCTCCTCGAAGCCGACGAGGTGGACGCGGCTGACGGAGGCCGAGGCCGGGGTGACGCGGGCGCGCACCAGGGCGACCATGCCCGCGCGCACCAGCATCGTCACCGGCAGGCCCACGGAGAAGAACACCACCGCGACGACGCGGGAGAAGTCGGTGGTGGTCTTGGTGGCGAAGCCCACCACCAGGGCGACCGCCCACGCCATCAGCCAGAGGGTCGCCACGCGCTGCAGATGGGGGGTGCGGGAGAGGACGGTCTCGATGCTGTAATCCTGGCGCACGAGGTTGGTCAGCAGGACGACGCCGCCGACCAGCCCCGAGAGCTGCGGGCTCAGGGCCGCCCCGAGGGGCAGGATCTCGCCGGTGACGCCGTAGAAGTAGGCCGCCTCCACCACGACGCCGAGGGCGACGATGGTCACGAGATCGGACAGCGCCAACCCGGCCGACAATCCGAAGCGCAGGGCCGCCCGGCTGCGCCGCGGCAGCAGCGCCGCCCAGACGGCACGCCTCGGCCGGCCGGCGGTCTCGAGCCTCTGGTAGTGCTCCGGGAGGGGTTCCTGCATCATCCTGATCACGCCGTACCGTCTCTGTCCGGACATCCGTCCCGAAACGGCACGCTCAGATGCGCCGAACCGGGTTTCGATCCGTCCCGCGCAAACGCCGGACCCGACGGGCCGTGAGCGGGGATCGACGCTCGGTTCGCGAACGAGCGCGCCCCCGCGTCGGACCGATCGCCGAACCGTCGGCTCGGCGGGCCGCGGGTACCGGGTCCGGACGAGCGATGGGGATGTCGAGCCGCCTCCGAGAACGGTGAGGATCGAGACGTCATGCACCAGTACGACCCCGGACGGGCACAGTTTCTCGTCGTCTCGGCAATCCTCGACACAACTTTGTGATGTGGGGACGGGCGAGCCGTCGCGACCGCCGCCGCCGACGCCCCATCATCGTGGTGCGCGATAGCAGACCGTGTCCGCAGCCGCCATCTCGCCTGCCGGCCGAACGTCTCGCGGATCGCGACCGGCCCCGGACGTCGCCGTTCGCGGTCCGCCCGGCTTGCGGTCGCGGCCGGCCGATGTCAGACGGCCGCGGGGGGCGAGGATCATCGACGGACCGGGAGCGGCGACGACAGGGCCGCTCCGCATTCCGGCACCGGGACCATCATGGATCGCGCCATCGTCGACAGCGGAACCGTCCAGGGCGCCGGCGCCTCGCCGGCCGTCGAGCGTCGTCCCGCCTCACCGTCCGGCCCGACCTACGCCGTGCTGCTGGGGCTGAGCCTGTCGCACTTGCTCAACGACCTCGTGCAATCGCTGCTGCCGGCGATCTACCCGATCCTCAAGGAGACCTTCCGGCTCGATTTCGGCCAGATCGGGCTGATCACCCTGGCGTTCCAGGCCACCGCCTCGCTGCTCCAGCCGATGGTCGGGCTGTACACGGACAGGCGTGCGCTGCCCTACTCGCTCGCCGCCGGGATGGGAGTGTCGCTCTGCGGCCTCGCCCTGCTCTCGGCCGCGCACGCCTACGGGATGCTGCTCGTCGCCGCCGGCCTCGTGGGCCTCGGCTCGGCGATCTTCCATCCGGAGGCGAGCCGGGTCGCGCGGCTGGCCTCGGGGGGGCGCTACGGTCTGGCGCAGTCGGTGTTCCAGGTCGGGGGCAACGCGGGCACCGCCCTCGGCCCCCTGCTGGCGGCCTTCGTCGTGCTGCCGCGCGGGCAGGGCAGCGTGGCGTGGTTCTGCCTCGCGGCGCTGCTGGGCATCCTCGTGCTCTCGGGCGTCGGCCGCTGGTACGCGGGCGAGCTGCGTCCCGGCGCGCGAGCCCCGCGCAAAACGGCCGCGGAGGCGATGGGAGGCCCGAGCCGCGGCCGGATCGTCGCCACGATCACGATCCTGCTGGCGCTGATCTTCTCCAAGTACGTCTACATGGCGAGCCTGTCGTCGTACTTCACCTTCTACCTGATCCACCGCTTCGGCGTGCCGGTCGCGCAGAGCCAGGTCTACCTGTTCGTGTTCCTGGGATCGGTCGCGGCCGGCACCATCCTGGGCGGCCCCATCGGCGACCGCTTCGGGCGCAAGCCGGTGATCTGGGGCTCGGTGCTCGGCGTTCTGCCCTTCACCCTGGCGCTGCCCCACGCCAGCCTGTTCTGGACGGTGGTGCTGAGCGTGCCCATCGGACTGATCCTGGCATCCGCCATGCCGGCGATCCTGGTCTACGCGCAGGATCTGCTGCCGGGGCGGATCGGCCTCGTCGGGGGCCTGTTCTTCGGCTTCGCCTTCGGCATGGGCGGCCTCGGGGCCGCCCTGCTCGGGGAACTCGCCGACCATGCCGGGATCGAACAGGTCTACGCCCTGTGCGCCTACCTGCCGATGATCGGGCTGCTCGCGGCCTTCCTGCCGCGGCTGCGCGAGAGCGCCGTCCGACCGCCGAACCGGTGACCGCTCCGGCGGACCGTGCGCCGGAGCGACCGCGCCGCCGTCAGGCCGCGGCCTCCGCGGACGGGGAGGTCAGCGTCTGGATCGCCTCGAACCCCTCGAACTGCGGATGGCCGAGGTAGAGCGGCTTCGTCGTGGGCACGCGCCCGTGCGCGGCGCGGAACTGCTCGGAGCGGGTCCAGGCCTCGAAATCCGCCCGCGACCGCCAGATCGTGTGCGAGGCGTAGAGGATGTGATCCTCCGCCTCCGGCCCGCGCAGAAGATGAAACTCGACGAAGCCCTCCATCTCGCCGAGCTGGCTGTCGCGCCCGAGCCAGACCTGCTCGAAGTCTCCGGCCGAGTCCTTGACCACTTTGAAGCGGTTCATCGCAACGAACATGATTAATCCTCCACTTTGTCGGTCCGCGTACAGATAGGTGCGCCCCGGCACATGGGACTTGGCATCGAATGCGCGGAGACAACGAACGCTTGCCATCGAGCCATGCGTGAAGCGCAGCGAATTCTTGCGACGGCGCAAGAATTCAGCGCTTGCATTCACTCTACCGTTTATGGACAAGCTGTTGCCTAGGCAACCGATGGTGGCGGATCCCGGAGCCGTCCCGCGGGGGATCGATCCCGCCATGCGCGTCCGGTCCGGATGCGGACCACTCACGCCGACGTGCGTCGCCCCTGGGGTCCTTTGGGCGGTCGCACTCCCTGTCTGAAGGACCAGTTGTAGAGATGATGCCCAAACAGACGACCGATGTCGACCGCCTGGTCGGGATTCGCATCACGGCGCTTCGCAAGGCGCGCGGCCTGAGCCAGACCGCCCTCGGTACGGCCGTCGGAGTGACCTTCCAGCAGGTCCAGAAATACGAGAAGGGCCAGAACCGGGTCGGCGCGGGCCGCCTGCAGGAGATCGCCCGCCTGCTCGACGTTCCCGTCTCCGCCTTCTTCGACGAGACCGAGGGCGGCGAGACCAACCAGGATTCGGACGTGTTCGGCTTCCTTCGGGCGCACGGCGCCGTGGAGCTGCTGCGCGCCTTCGCGGCCATCGAGGACGACGGCCTGCGCCGCGAGACCCTGGCCATCGTGCGCACCGCCGCGCGGCTCGACCGCAGCCGCCGGGACGAGACCGTGCCCGCGGAGTAACGAGCCGCTCGCGCAGTCCGGAAGGTCGAGGGGACTCGACCGGGCCGCGCCGTCGCCGCTCACGCCGGGGCGTCGCCCCCGATCAGGTGAAAGAAGCTGCCGCTGACCCGGCCGCGCCGATGGCCGGCCAGTCCCAGGGCGACGCCCTCGGCATCCGTGACCCGCGCGAGCGCCTGCGCCTCGCCGGGGGCCTCGGTCAGTTCGCGGGCGTAATGGAACTCGTGCCCGACGAGGCGGGCGCCGGCCCGGCCCAGCATGCCGTCGGCGAGCAGGGTGGCCACGCGGTAGCCGAGGTGGATGCGGCGCCGGGCGTAGGAGGTGGCGACCGGCAGCAGCCCCGCCATCGCATGGGTCGCCCCGTCCGCGTCCTCCAGGCTCTCGCCGAGCACCATGTAGCCGCCGCACTCCCCGTGCACCGGCCGCGTCACCGCGAAGGCCCGCACGCCCTCGAGGAACGTCTTCGCGCCCGCCAGCGTCCCGGCATGCAGCTCGGGATAGCCGCCGGGCAGCCAGCAGGCATCGCACGCGCTCGGCGGGGCCTCGTCGGCCAGCGGCGAGAACGGGACGATCTCGGCCCCGGCCTCCCGCCAGCCCGCGAGCATGTGCGGATACAGGAACGAGAAGGCCGCATCCCGCGCCACCGCGACGCGCTGCCCCGGCGGCCGCGGCAGGCCGGCCCCGCTCGCGGGCACCGCGCCGCCCGCGGCGGCCACCACCGCGTCGAGGTCGATCGAGGCCTCCGCCAGGTCGGCCAGACGGTCGAGGCGGGCGGTGAGGTCGGCGGTCTCGCCGGCCTGGACGAGGCCGAGATGGCGCTCGGGCAGGACGAGGCTCGCGTCCCGCATCAGGGCGCCCAGCACGGGCAGGCCGACCCGCGCCAGCCCGGCCTCGACGAGGCGGCGGTGGCGCGGGCTCGCGACCTTGTTGAGGATCACCCCCGCGATGCGGATGCGGGGATCGTAGAGCCGGCAGCCCAGCGCCACGGCGGCCGCCGACTGCGCGGCGCCGGAGACGTCGAGCACCAGCAGCACCGGCCAGCCGTAGCGGGCGGCGATGTCGGCGTTGGCGCCCGTGCGGCCCTCGCCGGCCACGATCCCGTCGTGCAGGCCCATCGAGCCCTCCGCGACCACGAGGTCGGCCCCCGTCGCGGCGAGCCCGGCTGCGGCGTCGAGCAGGCCGTCGGCCATGGCGAAGCTGTCGAGGTTGACGCTGGGATGGCCCGTGGCCGCCTCGTGGAAGGCGGGGTCGATGTAGTCCGGGCCGCACTTGGCACCCCGGACCGCGAGCCCGCGCCGCGCCAGCGCCCGCATCAGGGCCAGCGTCACCGTGGTCTTGCCGGAGCTGGAGCGGGGCGCCGCGATCAGCAGGCCGGGGGCGGTCACGCTCCGGTCCCCGGCGCCGAGACCGCGCCGCCCGGCCGGAACCGGCGGTCGTAGTCGGCGGAGTAGAGGGCGCTTTCCGCGAAGTCCCCGGGTCCGAGGGCGGGCCCGACCAGGATCAGCGCGGTGCGCTCCAGCCCCGCCGCGGCGACGGCCCCGGGCAAGGAGGCGAGGCTGCCCGTGAGCACCCGCTCGTCCGGCCATGTGGCGCGGAACACCACGGCCGCCGGGCAGTCGGCGCCGTAGAACGGGGTCAGCTCGGCCGCCACGGTCTCGATCACGTGGATGGAGAGGTGGAGCGCCAGCGTCGCGCCGGTGGCGGCGAAGGCGGCGAGCCGCTCGCCCTCGGGCATGGCGCTGGCGCGTCCCGAGGTCCGCGTCAGCACCACGGACTGGGCCACGCCCGGAACGGTCAGCTCGCGGCGCAGCAAAGCCGCGGCGGCCGCGAAGGCGGGCACGCCCGGCGTCACCGTGTAGGGGATGGCGAGCGCCTCGAGGCGCCGCGTCTGCTCGGCCAGCGCGCTCCAGATCGAGAGATCGCCGGAATGCAGGCGGACCACGTCCTGCCCGCGCCCGTGGGCCGCCGCGATCTCGGCGACGATCGCATCGAGATCGAGCGGCGCGGTATCGACGATGCGCGCGTCCGGAGGGCACCAGCCCAGGATCTCGGGCGCCACCAGGGAGCCGGCGTAGAGGCACACGGGGCAGGCCGCGATCAGATCGCGCCCCCGGATCGTGACGAGATCGGCCGCGCCGGGGCCGGCTCCGACGAAATGGACGGTCATGGCGGCCCGTTCGAGTGCATCGCGGACGGGCCCCGGCGTGTCCGGGAGCCTCCGGCCGCGACGCTTACAGCATCCGGGCGGCGTTTGGGGAGGGGCGGCCCCGCGAGTTCCAGCACGGGTCGGGCCGCCGATCGTCGCGTCGCGGATCCCCGACGAGGCCGGCGACGGGCGACCGGGCCTGTGCGGCGGTCGCGCTCCCGGTCGGACGACATCGTTCGGTAGGCCCGCGCCGACCTCCCTACAGACCAGGGTTGAATCGGGCGATCCCCGCGCATCGACCCGGCCTCGCACTGCGGCAAATCCCTGACGGCACAGGCGGAACATCGGCGGACCCGATGCATTTCCCGGTCCCCGATCAAGACAGGAGCCTCAGATGCGTCGTACCGTTCTCGCCCTCGTGGCCGCCGCCGCCCTCACCGGCCCCGTGCTGGCCGCCAACGAGGCCACCACCCCCACCGTCGCGCCGAAGTTCCAGAACGTGCCGGCGGACGCCGTGCTGAGCTACAACCTCATCGGCCTGACGGTCATGGACGGCCAGCAGGCCAGCGTCGGCGAGATCAAGGACCTCGTCATCGAGGGCGGCACGCTGAAGGGCTACATCATCTCTGTCGGCGGCTTCCTGGGCCTCGGCGAGCGCTACGTCGTGGTCGATCCCTCCTCCGTCGCGCTGGGCTACGACGAGGGCGCCAAGAAGTGGAAGGCGATCATCGGCGCGAGCAAGGACCAGCTCAAGGCCGCCCCCGAGTTCAAGTACGAGGGCAAGTTCAAGCGCTGAGCGACCCCATTCCGGCCGGGACCGTCATCGACGGTCCCGGCCGCTCCCTCGACGCCGGCGGGACATCGGACCGAGGTCCGCCACCGGCGCCCGTGACGGGCCGGCATCCGAGGGACGGATCCAGCAAAGCCCGCACATGCCGGCAAGGTCCCGTTAGTCACGTGGCGCGAGAGCCGCGCCGGATCGGCCAGGATTAAACACCCGTAAGGAGGACAGTCGGCAGAACCCGGGCAGCGAACGAAGCCTGGAAGCCCGACGATGGTCCTGCCGCATCGCCTCGCGCGGCACCTGCACACGGCCCGCGCCTGGATCGTCCTGAGCGTGCTCGCTCCCCTGGGCATGCTCGTCGTGTCAGGCGTGATGCTGAACGATCTGCGCCGGGATGCCTGGTCCAAGGCCGAGCAGACCTCGACGAACCTGCTTCAGGTGATCGAGCGCGACATCGCCCGCAACATCGAGATCTTCGATCTTTCGCTCCGGGCCGTGGTCGAGAACCTGCGGGAGCCGGACCTGAAGAGCGTCGGCCCGAGGCTGCGCAAGCTGGTCCTGTTCGACCGCGCAGCGAACGCCCGCGACATCGGCGTGTTGTTCGTGCTCGACGAGAACGGCGACATCTCGGACGACGAAGCCTCGATCCCCCCGCGCAAGGGCAACTACGCCGACCGCGAGTACTTCCGGGTCCACAAGGCCGCCGCGGACATCGGTCTGTACATCGGGCGACCGATCGTGTCCCGGCTCACCGGCGAGCGGATGCTCCCGTTCAGCCGCCGCATCGACAAGCCGGACGGCAGCTTCGGAGGCGTGGCGTTCGGCAGCCTGAAGCTGAGCTACTTCAGCCGTCTCTTCGACCGGATCGGCCTGGGTGGAGAGGGCGGGATCAACCTGTACCTGCGCGACGGCACGCGCATCATGCGCCACCCTTACGTCGAGGCGGATATCGGCGCCAACATCAGCGGCGCCCCGACCTTCGAACGCTTCGTCGGTTCGCGCAAAGGCAGCTTCGTCGGCCTCTCCGTCCGCGACGGCGTCGAGCGCCACTACGCCTTCACCCAGGTCGGCGACCTTCCCCTCGTCCTCAACGTCGCCCTCTCGACCCGCGAGATCGAGGCCGAATGGCGCGACAAGGCGCTGGTCATCGGCCTGGCGATGCTGATCCTGTGCGGGCTGACGATGGTCCTGTCCCTGCTGTTCGGGCGCGAGCTGCGCCGCCGGACCGCGATGGAAGCGGAACTCGCCCGCCTGGCCCACACGGACGCCCTGACCGGCCTGCCCAACCGGCGCCGCTTCGAGCAGGCCCTGGAACAGGCCAGGGCGGATGCTCGGCGGACCGGCGACGCGCTGTCGCTGCTCGTCGTCGATGCCGACCACTTCAAGCGCACCAACGACGTCTACGGCCATTCCGTCGGCGACGAGGTGCTCAAGGGCCTCGCACGATGCCTCTCGGCCGGCCTGACACGGCCGGGCGACCTCGCCTGCCGGGTCGGCGGCGAGGAGTTCGCCCTCCTGCTGCCCGAGACGGACAGGGCGGGTGCGGTGCGGGTCGCCGCGACGATCCATGCGGCGGTGGCGAGCCTCGCGATCGACGCGGGCGGGATCGCCATCGGCCCCGTGACCGTCAGCATCGGCGTCGCCGTGGGGTCGGGGGGAAGCCCCACCCTGGAGGATCTGTATCAGCGCGCCGACGCCGCGCTCTACGAGGCGAAGGCGGCAGGACGCAACCGGACGCGGTGCGCCTCCCTGAACGCAAGCGGTGTCCCGACGGCACCATCGCTACGGCTCGTCGGGACGTGATCCCGGCGGACGCCCGAGGCTCCCGACCGGCACGGGCTTCGCCCGCCAAACGCCATGACGACGGCGAGGCGGCTTGAACGCTGGTGCCCGCGGAGGGACTCGAACCCCCACGCCTTGCGACTGTCGATTTTGAGTCGACCGCGTCTACCATTCCGCCACGCGGGCCCGCGGCTCCCCCCTGCCGTGTCGGTTTTGCTCTGTCAACATGGCCCGCTCCGGCGAGCGGCGGGCGATCCGCGCGGGCCTCGCCCCGCCCTCCCTAGCGGAACGGCGGCTCGTCGAAGCTGCGCAACTTGCGCGAGTGCAGCCCGGCCCGGTCGGCGCGCAGGCCGTCCAGCGCCGCGAGCCCGATCAGCAGGTGCTCGGCCACCGCCCGCTCGTAGAAGGCGTTGGCGGCGCCCGGCAGCTTGATCTCGCCGTGGAGCGGCTTGTCGGAGACACAGAGCAGGGTTCCGTAAGGCACCCGCAGGCGATAGCCCTGCGCGGCGACCGTGCCGCTCTCCATGTCGACGCCGATGGCGCGGCTCAGGTTGATCCGGCGCCGCTCCTGGGAGAAGCGCAGCTCCCAGTTGCGGTCGTCGTAGGTCACCACGGTGCCCGTGCGCAGGCGCCGCTTCAGCGCCTCGTCGCGCTCCCCCGTCACGGCGGCCGCGGCGGCCTGGAGGGCGATCTGCACCTCGGCCAGCGCCGGCACCGGGATCTCCGGCGGTACGAGGTCGTCGAGGATGCGGTCGCGGCGCAGGTAGCCGTGGGCCAGCACGTAGTCGCCGATCGTCTGCGACTGGCGCAGGCCCCCGCAATGGCCGACCATCAGCCAGCAATGCGGGCGCAGCACCGCGAGATGGTCGGTGATCGTCTTAGCGTTCGACGGGCCGACCCCGATGTTGACGAGCGTCGTCCCCTGCATGGCCCCGTCGGGCCCGCGCGCCACGAGGTGGTAGGCCGGCATCTGGAACCGGTGCCAGGGCGAGGCCGCGATCAGCTGGGCCGGATCGGTGGAGGCGGCCTCCGCCCGGCTCACGCAAAGGCCGCCGGGCAGGACGAGGCGCTCGACGCCGCCCTCGCCCGAGGCCAGCCGCTCCAGCCCGTGGCGCACGAAGCCGTCGACGTAGCGGTGGTAGTTGGTGAGCAGGATCCAGGGCTGGATCTCGCGCCAGTCCGAGCCGGTGTAGTGCACGAGGCGGCGCAGCGAGTAGTCGGTGCGGATGCCGTCGAAGAGCGCCAGCGGGCGCGGCTCCCCCGGCACCTCCTGCCAGAGCCCGTCCGCGATCTCGTCGCCCACCACCGAGAGCAGCGGGGTCGGGAAGTAGGTGGCGAGGTCGCTCGACGTGGCCCCGCCCCGGGTCAGGTCGGCGCCGGGCTCGACCACGTAGGGGTAGGGGATCTCCTGCGCGGAGAGGCCCACCTCAAGGCCGGCGCCGTAGTCGCGCACCAGGGGCCGCAACTGCTCCAGCAGGTAGGGCCGGAAATGGCCGGGCTGGGTCAGGGTGGTGGCGTAGGTGCCCGGCGCCTGGAACTTCGCGGTGGCGCGGCTGATGCGCGGCAGCGGCCCCGAGGGCAGGTAGGTGACGCGCAGCTCCGGGTAGCGGAACCGGAGCCGCTCCGCCTGGTCGGGGGGCGTGCCCGTCTCCAGGTAGCGGGTCAGGGCCGCCCGCAGCGCCTGCGTCGCCCCGGCATGGAGGTCGGCCAGCCGATCGACCGCCGTCTCCGGATCAGGGACCGTCTCCATGGGCCGCAGCTCGTCGTGGACCATTGCGTCTCCTCGACACCTGTGGCCCTCGGCTCTACACCCCCGGACGGGCGATGGCGACGCGCCCCCCTTGCGGCGCGCCCGTCCATGACGGACACCGCCCTCCGGCGTGGACCGGGCGGGGCGATCATGGATGACGGGTTCGACCGGCGGGCCGGAGAGGAGAGCATCGCGCTCCCCGAGGGGTACGACGCCGGCCTCTACTTCATCGGGCGGGTGCGCACCCCCTGGAGCCGCCGCTCCGAGTGCCCCAAGAACGGCACCCAGACCGACGCGGTCTGCACCCTGGAGGTCGATCCGCTCTACGCGCCGGCCCTCCAGAACGCGGACGGCGCGAGCCACCTGATCGTGCTCTACTGGATGGACCGGGCGGCGCGCGACCTCGTGCGCCAGCAGCCGCGCCATGCGCAGGGCAGCCGCGGGACCTTCTCCTTGCGCTCGCCGGCCCGGCCCAACCCGATCGCCCTCGCGGTGGTGGAACTCTTGCGCGTCGAGGGCGGCCGGGTGAGCGTGCGCGGCCTCGACTGCCTCGACGGCACGCCGCTCCTCGACATCAAGCCGTACTTCGCCTCGACCGATGCACGCCCCGACGCGCGGGTCGATCGCGCCGGCACGGTGCAGGCGAAGGCATGAACGCGGGCAAGCACGCGGGCAAGAAGCCCGCCCTCGTCCTCGCCATCTTCGCAGCGGCCCTGATCGGGCTCGGCGGAGCCCTCGGCTGGTCCCTGAGACAGCCCCGGCTCAACGTCGGGCTCTACGCGCAGAACCGGCTCGTCGCGATCCAGGCCCATCTCGACGAGGCGGCGGCCGGCTACGTGCTGCTGGCGGGCGATTCGCAGGCCGAGCTGCAGAGCCCGGCCGCCCGCCTGTGCGGCGCCGAGATCGTCAACGCCGGGATCAGCGGCGCCGGAACGGCGCTCTACGGCGAGCTCTTCGCCCGGCTGTCGATCCCGCACCGTCCCGCCGCCGTCGTGCTGACGATCGGCACGAACGACCTCAACCGCAAGCACGAGCCCCGCATGCCGGCCGCCGCCGAACGCTTCGAGGCCTCGCTCGGCCGCCTCGTCGCGCGTCTCAGGGCGGTGAGCGACGTGGTCGTGGTCACCGCCCTGCCTCCGATCGGCGCAGGCGTCGCGGACCGGCTCGATGCCTCCGCCGTGGCGGATTACTCCGAGCGGATCCGGCGGCTCTGCGCGCGGGACGGATGCCTCACCGCCGATCCGTACCGCGCCCTGCGCGGGGGAGACGCCCAGGGCGCCGACGGGCTGGCGAGGCCGGACGCCCTGCGCGACGGCCTCCATCTCGCCCGCTACCGCCCGGTGCTGGCCGCGCTCGAACCGGTGCTGTGTGCCGCGACGGCCTCGACGACCCCTCATCCCAGATCCGATTGATCCCTTCGGACAAAGCGGATGCAGCTTCGCTCAGGCCCCGCGCGGGCTCGACCTTCGGTGAGTCTCCCGTGCATCGCGGCCGGTTTTCGGGCGAGCCATTGATCGAAGTGGATGTCGGCCCACGTCATCCGTGTCAGCCCCCAGGGATCTCGGCGTGACGGATCGCACGCGGGCGGGTCGAAGGCGGGGATCGGGAATGCGGGCCATGACGAAGGCCGTCGACGAGGTGCACGGAGACGGTCGGGACGCCGCGTCCGGCCAGGCCTTCGACGTCGATCTCTACGTCCCCGCCCTCCTGACGAACCTGGCGAACGCCCTGACCAGCCAGGGATCGACCTTCTACCGGGAGAATTTCGGGGTCGGCCTCACGGACTGGCGCATCATGTACCGCCTCGCCGCGGCACCGGGGATCACGGCTCACCAGATCTGCCTCGCCTCGATGATCGACAAGGGCGTGGTCAGCCGGAGCATCTTCTGGCTGGAGCAGCAGGGCATCGTCGTGGTGGAGAACGACACCGCGGATGCGCGCCGACGCCGGCTCTGGTTGTCGCAGGCCGGCCACGAGCTCTGCGCGCGGATGAGCGCGGTGGCGCTGGCGCGCGAGCGGAACTTCGTTTCCGTGCTTTCCGAGGCGGAGCTCGCCACCCTGACCGGGCTGCTCAGGCGTCTCATCGGCAATCTGGACGCCTTCTCGCTCCCCGTCCCGATCCCGCCCGGCCGAGCCGCTCCGCCGCAGGCTCCCAAGCGCAAGGCGGGCAAGGCGGTGCCCGAGCCGCACGACCCCTGACCGGCATCGTGCGGGCATCGCGGCGATGTCGGTTCGAGGAGGCCATCGCCTCGAAGACGACGTCAGATCGAGGCGGCCATCGCCTCGAAGACGATGTCAGCTCAGGGCGGCCATCGTCTCGAAGACGATGTCAGCTCAGGGCGGCCATCGTCTCGAAGACGATGGCATGGCGGGCGGCGAGCGCGTCGATGTCGCTCGCGTAGCCCCCGCCGACGACCGCCGCGAGCGGGATGGCGCGGCGCCTGACCGCCTCCACCACGAGCCGGTCGCGGGCGCGCAGGCCCTCGTCGCTCAAGGCGAGGCGCCCGAGCCGGTCGTCGCGGTGCGGATCGACCCCGGCATTGTAGAACACGAGGTCGGGGGCGAAGGCGTCGAGCAGGGACCCCAGATGCGCCTCGACCGCCCGGAGGTAGTCGCCGTCGCCGAGCCCGTCGGCGAGGCCGACGTCGAGGTCGCCCGCGATCTTGTCGCCCGGATAGTTGTTCTGGGCGTGCACCGAGAGGGTGAACAGGTCCGGCTCCCGCGACAGGCAGTCGGCGGTGCCGTCGCCCTGGTGCACGTCGAGATCGACCACGAGGGCGCGGGCGATCGAACCCTCGTTCCGCAGGGCGCGGGCGGCGATGGCGACGTCGTTGAACAGGCAGAAGCCGGCCCCGCCCTCGCGGCGGGCGTGGTGGCTGCCCCCCGCGGCGCTGCCCGCAAGGCCGTGGGCCAGCGCGAGCCGGGCGGCCGCCAGCGTGCCTCCGGCCGAGGCGCAGGCGCGGGCGGCCACCCCCGCATCCACCGGCAGGCCGATCGCGCGCTCCACCGCCCGCGGCACGGTCTGGGTCAGGACCGCGTCGACGTAGGCGGCCTCGTGCGCGAGCCCGATCAGCGCGGGCCCGGCGGGCTCGGGCCGGACGAAGCCCGCGGGGACGAGCCCGCCCCGCTCCAGCACCTGTGCGAGCCGGCCGTACTTGGCCATCGGGAAGCGGTGCCCCTGGGGCAGGGCGGCCTCGTAGGCCGGGTGGAACACGATCGGCGGCGGCACGAAAGGGTTCTCCCGGAATGAGCGGACACGGCGCCCGATCGACGCCCGGATCCGCGTCGTCCGACGGCGCGGTCGGATTCGGCGGGATCCGACCGTCATACGTCTGAAGCATCGCACCGGTTAAGCGCGGTGAAGGGGCGCAGCCAGCCGTCCCGGAGCGGGAGCCGGGACGGATGTCGGGCAGCGTCGCGAACGGAACCGTCCTCGCGCTGGGTTCCTGCGCCGTCCTCACCCTACTGAATCTCGCCTCGATCGCGTTGGCGGCGGCGCGCATCGGGCGTCGGGGCGGCGTGTCCCGCTTCCCCGCCGGTGCGCCGGTCTCGCTGGTGCGTCCGGTGCGCGGCATCGAGACCTTCGGCGAGGAGCTGCTCGAAGCGGGCTTCCGCCTCGACTATGCCCAGTACGAGATCCTGTTCTGCGTCGCCGACGCGGGCGATCCGGTGATCCCCCTTCTGCGCCGACTGATCGCGGCGCACCCTCGCGTCCCGGCGCGGGTGATCGTCGGCGACGAGCGCGTCGGCGACAACCCCAAGCTCAACAACTGCGTGCGCGGCTGGGAGGCGGCCCGGCACGCGTGGGTGGTGATCGCCGACTCCAACGTGCTGATGGCGCCCGACTACCTCCAGCAGATGCAGGCGGCGTGGCGCGCCGACACGGGGCTCGTCTGCTCGACGCCGATCGGAGCGCGGCCCCTCGGCTTCGTGGCCGAGGTCGAGTGCGCCTTCCTCAACACCCTCCAGGCGCGCTGGCAATATGCCGGCGAAGCGCTGGGGCTCGGCTTCGCGCAGGGCAAGAGCATGCTCTGGCACAAGCCGTTCCTGGAGGCGCACGGGGGCATCCGGGCGCTGGCCGCCGAGATCGCCGAGGATGCGGCGGCGACCAAGCTGGTGCGGGCTGCGGGCCGGCGGGTCCACTTGGTGGCCTTCCCGTTCCAGCAGCCGCTGGGCCGGCGCAGCCTCGCCGAGGTCTGGTCGCGGCAGGTGCGCTGGGCGCGGCTGCGGCGGGTCACCTTCCCGCTGTTCTTCGCCCCCGAGATCGGCATCGGCCCGGTGCTGCCCTTCGCCCTGGCGGGCGGGCTCGCCGGCACGGGGGAGGTCGCGGCCGGGCTGATCGGGCTGACCGCCCTCTGGTACGGCGCCGAGGTCGCGCTGGCGCGCCGCGCGGGCTGGTACCGCTCGTCCCGGACGCTCGCGGCCTTCCGGGTGCGCGACGCGTTACTGCCGCTGATCTGGACGGCCGCGTGGCTGCGCGCGGCGATCGTCTGGCGCGGCACCACCATGGACATCCGCCCCGGACCGCCGAAACCGGCGCGCCTGCGCCCGGCGGGCTGAGGCGCGCGTCCTCACGCGCGTGCGACCGCCTGGAATCGTCCCGCACATCCTCGTCCGGACCGAGGTTCCGCGGACGCGACGGTGCGGGAGCGGGCCGCCCTCAGCGCTCGCCGCCCCACAGGCCGGCCCGCTCGGAACGGGCCTGCTCCTCGGCCTCCAGCAGGTCCGGCGGGGCGTCGTCGGCGGCGCGCGCGCCGCCCGCGGTGAGGATCAGCGAGGCGAGGTCGTCGCCGTCGATCCGGCAGCGCACCGCGCCGGTGCCGGCCTCGCACTGGACCTCGCGGCGGCGCAGGTAGCGCGCGAGCTGGCGGGCGAGGGGACCGCCCTCGCCCGACACCCCGAGGAGCCGCACCGGGCGGCCGCGCAGCGACAGCGTGCCGGTGTCGATCACCTCGGGCACGCCGCGCAGGTCGGTGCCCGCCGGCGACGCGGTCGAGACCTCGCCCGCCGGTCCCCGCTCGGCTCGTGCGGCGGAGGGGGCCGGGCGCTTCCTGCCGCGCAGGGTCTGGCCAGCGCGCTGCACGAAGTCGTGGAAGACCCTGGCCGGGATGTCGCCGCCGCTCTCCCGGTTCATCGGTGCGTTGTCGTCGTTGCCGACCCAGACCCCGACGATCATGTCGGGCGTGAGCCCCACGAACCACGCATCGCGGTAGTCCTGGCTGGTGCCGGTCTTGCCGCCCACCGGGATGCCCGGCAGGCGCGCGGCCTTGCCGGTGCCGCCGTCGACCACCGCCTGGAGCGAGTCGAGCATCATGGTCTGCACCCCCTGGGAGAGGGCGGGGCCGGCCTTGCCCTCGGCGCGCAGGTAGAGCGGTTCGGGCGCCGATCCCCGGATGGCGTGGACCGCGTAGGCCTCCACCGGGGCGCGGTTGACGAGCACGCCGGCGTAGGCGCGGGTCATCTCCATCAGGGACACGTCGGCCGAGCCGAGCGCGAGGCTCGGCAGGCTGGGCAGGTCGGACTGGACGCCGAAGCGGCGCGCCGTCCCGATCACCGCCGGGATGCCGACCTCGTCGGCGAGTTGCGCGGCCACCGTGTTGATCGAGCGGGCGAAGGCGTCGCGCAGGGGCACGGCCCCGCGAAACCGGTTGTCGGCGTTCTGCGGCTCCCACTCGCCGATCTGGACGGGGCGGTCCACCAGCACGCTCTCGGGCGAGTAGCCGGCCTCGTAGGCCGTCAGGTAGACGAACAGCTTGAACAGCGAGCCGGCCTGGCGCTTCGCCTGCACCGCCCGGTTGAACTGGCTCGCCTCGTAGTCGCGCCCGCCGACCATGGCGAGGATGGCGCCGTCCTTCGAGAGCGCCACCAGCGCGCCCTGGCCGACCCGCTTCTTCGCTCCCTCCGCGTCGAGCCGGCGCGCCAGCACGCCCTCGGCGAGACTCTGGAGATCGAGGTTGAGGGTGGTGCGCACCGTGACGTCGCCGGGGGTGTCGGCGAGCCGCTTCACGTCGCCCGCCACCGTGTCGACAAAGTAGTTGGTGCCCGGCGGCGTCTCGGGGGGCGTGCGCAGGACGAGCTTGGCCTTGCGCGCCGCATCGGCCTCGGCCTGCTGGATCGCGCCGGTCTCGACCATGGATTGCAGCACGAGGTCGGCCCGCTCCTTGGCGCCGCCGAAGTTGCGGGTGGGGGCGAGCTGCGAGGGCGCGCGCACGAGGCCCGCCAGCATCGCCGCCTCGGGCAGGGCGAGCGCCTTGGCCCCGTGCCCGAAATAGCGCCGCGCCGCCGCGTCGACCCCGTAGGCGCCCGCCCCGAAATAGGCGGTGTTGAGGTAGCCGAGCAGGATCTCCTGCTTCGTGTGGGTGCTCTCCAGGCGCAGCGCCAGCCACGCCTCCTGCAGCTTGCGGCGCAGGGACTTCTCCTGGCTGAGCGAGGTCAGCCGGGCATATTGCTGGGTGATGGTCGAGCCGCCCTCGCGCACCCCGCCGCCGGCCACGTTCCGCCACGCCGCGCGGAGAAGTCCGCGCGGATCGATGCCCCAATGGCTCCAGAAGCGCCGGTCCTCGATGGCGACGATGGCTTGCGCCAGATGCGTCGGCAGGTCCTGGGCGGTCAGGGTCTCGCCCCGGTAGGCGCCGCGGGTGGCGAAGGGACGGCCGTCGTCGGCCTCCACCGTGATCGCCCGCTGCCCGCCATCGGGCACGACGCCGCCCAGCGGCGGCAGGGTGGCGAGGCTGACGAGCGCCAGCCCGGCCAGCAGGACGAGGGGGAGGGCGACGAGGGCGAGCCCGGCGACGAGCACCGGGCGTCGGCGCAGCGATCCGAAGCGGCCGGCCGGACGCGGCGACGGTTCCCTCGCCCCGCCCTGCGCGGGCGGCGCGGGCCGACCCCGCCCCGCGAACAGGGGCCCCGCCCGGCGCAGACCGGTCCGCCCCCGGCGTCCGAGACCGCGCAGGGCGCCGGCCGCCAGCCCGGCGAGCTGGCGCAGGAGCCGGCCCGAGGCGGCCGCGGCCTCTCGGGCGGCGGCGCGCGCCTCCCCGACGCTGGCATCGCGGGGGGCGGCGTCGCGCTCCTCCCGACGCGCCGTATCCTCGATCGGGTGCGGGTCGTGCTGGTTCATTCAGGACCGTTCGGCGCCCCAGGGGCGAGGGCGGGGGCGATCGGACCCTAGCCCGGAGCGGACCGGCGCGGCTACGGCCGCGCGCTCCCCACCGGGAGCGCCGGGCCTGCCGGCGGCACCGTGCGACCCGCCTCCGCATGGCGTCCGCGCAGGGCGAACCCGAGCAGCAGCAGCAGCGCGCCGAAGGCGATCGCGTAGCCGCCGAGCCACCACGTCAGCACCAGGGCGGACATGCCCGGATTGATCAGGAGCGCGATCCCGAACAGCGCCGAGATCGCACCGCCCAGCGCCAGCCACCAGCGGCCGTAATGCCGGTGCAGCCGGAAGGCGGCGGTCAGCATCAGCCCGCCCGAGACCAGCGCCCAGAACGCCACGAGGTAGACGAAGGCCCAGACCGCCGCAGCCGGCACCAGGAAGGCGGCGATGCCGATGGCGATGTCGAACAGGCCCTCGAGCAGCAGCAGGCCCCAGCGCTCGTCCCGCGAGGCGGCGCGCATCGCGGCCGCTATGGCGAACAGGCCGTCGACCAGCATGTAGGCCGAGAAGAACAGCACCAGGGACAGCACGAAGGCCCCGGGCGCGACGAAGGCCACGACGCCGAACAGGATCGCGATGGCGCCGCGCAGGGCGACGAGCCACCAGTTGCGCGCGAGCCCGGTGCTCATCGCATCGAGCCGCGCGAGGCCGATCAGGGGAACGTCCGGCAGGCCGGGGAGCGGCGCGCTCTGGGGAGGGGGGCTGTCGGTCATGGAACGCTCCGTCCGCAGGGGCCGGCACGTTTCGGCCGGTCGTCGGCGCGGGAACGCCGGATCGCACCGGCCGTTCCCGCGCCGTCCGCTCACTGCACCGTCGTCGCCGCCGGCAGCACCGGCACCACGTCCGGCGTCGTGCGCAGGCGGGCGTCGAGCACGGGCGCGTCGGCGAGGCGGGCGTCGGTCTCTCCATCGGCCTGGACCTGGACGGCCAGCGCGGCGATGCCCTCGTACTGGCTCATGCGGCGGTCGATCATGCCGCCGAGGCGCTCGTGCACCTCGGCCACGGTCAGGCTGCGGCGCTTGGGGCCCTCCTTGGCCGTGAAGATGCTGCGATTGGACCGCGCGGCCCGACCGAACGCGACCGTGGCCATCGTGTCGGGCTCGCCCTCGCTCAGGGTGAGGAACCGGCCCGCGCTCGCCGTGCCGAGGAAATGGGCGAGGTAAAGTTCGGTGGTCTTCAGTTCGCGCCCGATCCGAGCCTCGATCCTGGCGCGGTCGCGCTTGATCAGTTCGCCCGCCATCAGGCCGGAGACGTAGGCGTCGTTGCGCAGGTCGAGCACGCGCCGGCGCATGCCGGCATCGGAAATCGTGATGGCGCCGCCGCGCCCGGTAATCGCGGCGGCCTCCGCCGCGAGCCCGTGGGCGGGGCCGTAGGTGCGGATCATCTCCAGCCACGTGCCCGTGACGAACTGGAACAGGCCCTGCGCCGAGGAGGCGGCCGACTTCACACTCGTGTCGAAGCTCGATTCCTTGTCGGCCAGCGCCATCATGTAGACCGGATCGACCCCGGTCACCTCGGCGGCGCGCAGGATGATCTCCACCAGCGCGCGCGGCACGCTCACGTCGCCGAAGCGCAGGGTGTCGTCCTCGTCGTCCCTCTGGACGGCGGCGATCGCTGCGGCGGCGGATTCCCGATCGAGCAGGGGAACCCCGCCCCAATCCGACGGCTTGTCCCCAGATCGCAAGTCCGAGCGCGTCTGGGCGATGCGCAGGCTCGCCTCGCCACCGTCGCGGGCGAAGGCCGGAGCGATCTGGGTCAGGAGGCCACTCAAGGCGACGCCCAAGGCCAGTGTGGCGCCGAGGCGGCGCGGGACGCGGGTGGTACGGACCCCGGTCGGGGCTTGGTTCCGCGGCCTCTTGCCTGCGGTGCTCTCGTTGCGATGCGACCCGATAGGCGCGAGTCGGCTCACGTCGTCGGCGCGGTGCGCCGGCTCCGGGTAAACCCCCATCATTCTTCCTTTTTCGTGCCGGGGCTCTCGACGGGCCCGACTTCGATCAAGTGGCGGGCGAACGTGTCGCCGCCCGGTGTGACCGCAATGGGACCACCGCATGATCCAAACGTGGCGCCGTTAATGCGCCGTTAAGGCATTGTGTTTACTGATTTTTAACCATTGCGTCCGACCCCGGCCGGGGCGGCGCGGGCCTGAAAAAGGCAAGCGCGGCCTTGGAACGAACCATGTCGGACACAGTTACTTAGGGCCCGCACGGGGCGGTCCTGTTACGGGGGTTCACGTCCGAACCCCGTCGTCCCAACGAATGAAAGTAGTCTCTCGATGAGCATGCAGACCGGTCGCCGCGTCGGCGTTGCTTTCGTTGGCATGGGTGGCGCGGTCGCCACCACCGCCATCGCCGGCATCGAAATGATCAAGTCAGGATCGAACCGACTCGACGGGCTGCCCCTGGCCGGCCTCTCCGTGCAGGGCCTGTCCGACTACAAGGATCTGGTGTTCGGAGGCTGGGACCTGAACGGCGACGACCTCGCCTCGGCCGCCGCCGGCCACGGCGTGCTCAGCCGCGACGACATCGAGTCCGGCGCCAAGGCGCTCAAGGGCATCACCCCCTGGCCGGCGGTGGGCAGCGCCAAGTTCTGCAAGAACATCGAGGGCGGCAACCGCATCGTCGCCAAGGACCACCGCGAGACCGTCTCGATCATCGCCAACGACCTCAAGCGCTTCCGCCAGGAGAGCAACCTCGACGAGGTCGTGGTGGTCAACCTCGCCTCCACCGAGCGCTGGCCCGACCTCACCGCCGAGGTGCTGAACTCGATGGAGGCCTTCGAGCGCGGGCTCGACACGGACGACGAGTCGATCTCGCCCGCGATGCTCTACGCCTACGCGGCCATCAAGAGCGGCGTGCCCTACGCCAACTTCACGCCGAGCGTGGCCGCCGACGTGCCCGCGTTGCTCGCCCTCGCGACCGAGTTGAACGTGCCGGTGGCGGGCAAGGACGGCAAGACCGGCCAGACCATGATGAAGACCGTGCTGGCGCCCGCCTTCAAGGCCCGCGCGCTCCACGTCGACGGATGGTTCTCCACCAACATCCTGGGCAACCGCGACGGGCTCGCGCTCAACGATCCCGCCTCGCTGCAGTCGAAGATCAACACCAAGGGCACCGTGCTCGATTCGATGCTCGGCTACCCGGTCGAGGATCACCTCGTCCACATCCACTACTACCGCCCGCGCGGCGACGACAAGGAAGCCTGGGACAACATCGACGTCACCGGCTTCATGGGCCAGCGCATGCAGATCAAGGTGAACTTCCTCTGCAAGGACTCGATCCTGGCCGCCCCGCTCGTCATCGAGATGGCCCGCGTCCTGGATCTGGCCAAGACGCGCGGCGACGGCGGCGTGCAGGAGCAGCTCTCGACCTTCTTCAAGGCGCCGATGGTCAAGAACGGCGCCGGCCCGGTCCACGCCTTCGGCGAGCAGCAGAAGATGCTCATGGACTGGCTCGGTGTGAACTGATGCCGGCGACGGGTACGGGGGCGCACGTCTCCTCTCCCGCGGCGCCCCTGGCGCTGCGGGACCTCCTGGTGGAACTCGGCGACCTCAAGCGCGTGCGCTCGGCCGGGCGGCCGGGCTCCATCGCCGAGCGGCTGTTCGCGCAAGGGTGGGCGGCGCTGACGGGTGGGGCCGAGCCCGAGCGGGTCGCCCTGCGGATCACCGCCACGGCGCTCGCCGCGGCCCGACTGTGCGACCTCGACGGCCCCTTTCTCGCCTCGGTCGGCCTCGACGAGAGACAGGCCGCCGACGTGCTCGTGGCCGGCTTCGACGCCGTCACCGAGACCCTCGACCCCGATCTCCGCGCCCGGCTACGGGCCAGCCTGCGGGAGGGTGACGCCCTTCCCGCCGGGCCGCTGCCGGGCTTCGTCGCCGCTCTGAACGGACAGCCGCGGGCGGGCGTGACCTGTCCCGGCAAGCCCCGCATCCTGCTGGAGCCGCCGGAGAACCATGCCGAGCACTGCCTGATCGTGGCGGTGTACGGCGTCGCCCTGAGCCCGTTCTACCGGGCCGACCCGGCCACCGTCTTCCTCGCGGCCATGGCCCACCACTTCCACAACGCCGAGATGCCGGACGCCGGCTTCACCGGCGAGATGCTGCTCGGGAACCACCTGTGGCCGATCGTGGAACTGACGAGCCGCCGCGCGCTCGAGACCCTGGAGCCCCCGTTGCGCGACGCGGTCGCCCGGGCGCGGGCCGTGCTGCCCGACGATTCCACCGCCGAGGGACGGGCCTTCCACGCCGCCGATTCCATCGACCGCGTGCTCCAGATCGCCCAGCACCTGCGCGCCGCCTCGCTCACCATGGACACCGTGCTCGGCGAGATGGAGCTGGTCCATGCCGGGCCGGTGAAGGCGTTCCAGGACCGGGTGTTGCAGGACATGCGCATCCCGTGAGAATTGCCCCGCACGGCCCTATCTCACGGCCATGATCCCGTTCCCACTCCTTTCGCCCGAGACCGGCCATCCCCTGAAGGTGGACGGCGCGCACGCCCTGCGCGACGCCGAGACCGGCGCGCGCTGGCCCGTGATCGACGCGATTCCCTACCTGCGCGTCGGCCGCGCGAATCTCGTGGCGCGCACGTTGGCGCTGCTCGATGCCGGCGAGGTGGACGACGCCCTCGCCGGGCTGCTCGCCGATCAGGACGACTGGTGGACCGGCCCTCCCGCCGATCCTGCCTCTCTGCACGATCTCGTCGCGCGTCGCGGTCGGCTGAGCCTGCGCGAGGCCGTGGACAAACTCGGCTGGGGGCGCGTGGGCGACTACTTCGTCAACCGCTGGACCGACCCGACCTACCTCGCCGGCCTCACCCTGCTGGAGGCGCACTGGAACCAGCCGGGGTGCGCCTTCGAGTTCGCCTGCGGCATCGGCCACTACCTCGCCGAGATGCAGGCCCGCGGGGTCAAGGTCGCGGGCGCCGACGTGGTCTTCGCCAAGCTCTGGGTCGCCCGCCACTGGGTGGTCGGACCCAAGGCACAACTCGTCTGCTTCGACGCCGCCTCGGCGCAGTGGCCGGTGCCCGGCGCGCCCGTCGACCTCGTGCTGTGCAACGACGCCTTCTACTTCCTCGACGACAAGGCCGGCGTGCTGGCCTGCCTGCGCCAGACGGCGGGCGAGGACGGCTGGCTCGCGATCAGTCACATCCACAACAGCGATCGCCCCGGCTTCTCGGCGGGCAAGGCGGTGGGGGCCGCCGAGATCGAGGAGCTGTTTCCGGACGGCCTCGTCTACGACGACGACGAGCTGACCCGCGCGCTGGTCGAGGCCCGCGCCCCGACGCCCCGCGCCCCCGACGCCCTGAGGGGGTGCGAGGCGTTCTCGCTGGTGGCGGGCCCCGGCATGCGCCCGGCCCCGCGCCCGGTGGTGGACGGCATCACCCTGCCGCGGCCGGGCTCACGCTTACGCCTCAACCCGCTCTACCGGCCGGACGGCGAGGGCACCTTCGCCATCGATTGGCCGTCCGAGCGCTACGAGGCGGAGTATGCCGGCCGCGTGACCTACCCGCTGCACTCGGACGGCCCGAAGGCGATGGACTGGCCCGGCGGCGAGGCCGAGGGCATTGAGCGCGTGCGGCGACGCGAGTTCGTCGCCCTGCCGGAGCGGTGGTGATGGGTAGAGCCATAGTCGACGAGGTGGCGGCCGGTTCGGCGCGAGATATGGCGACCACACGGGATCACGTCGGCTGGGGCATCGTCGGCTACGGCTGGGTCGCCCGCGACTACATGGCGCCGGGCATCCGCGCGGCCGGACACCGCCTCGTCGCGGTCGCCGATCCCGGCGCGGGGTCGCGTGCGGCGGCGGAGGCCGAAGGCACGCGGGCGCATGCCACCCTCGAGGGCCTGCTCGCCGAGCCCGAGGTCGAGGCGGTCTACGTGGCGACCCCGAACCACCTCCACCGCGGGGCCGTCGAGGCGCTGGCGGCGTCGGGCAAGGCCGTGCTCTGCGAGAAGCCGATGGCGGCATCATTGGCCGACGCCGAGGCGATGGCGGCGGCCGTGGCCCGCTCCGGCATCTTCTACGGCACCGCCTTCGACCAGCGCCACCATCCGGGCCACCGCGCCATGCGCGCGCTGATCCGCGAGGGGCGGCTTGGCACCGTCACCGCGATCCGCATCGTCTACGCCTGCTGGCTCGACCGGGCGTGGGCGTCGTTCGGGGGTCAGGACAACTGGCGCATCGACCCGGCCCAGGCCGGCGGCGGCGCGCTGATGGACCTCGCGCCCCACGGCCTCGACCTCAGCGACTTCCTCCTCGACGAGCCGATCCTCGACATCGCGGCGCTGACCCAGGCGCGGGCGCAGGACTACGCCATCGACGACGGCGCGCTCCTGATCGGGCGCACCGGTTCGGGGGTGCTCGCCCAGCTCAACGTGGCCTACAACTGCCCGGACGCGCTGCCCCGCCGCCGCCTGGAGGTGGTGGGCACGAAGGGCCTGCTGAGCGCGATCGACACGATGGGCCAGACGGCCGGCGGCACGGTGACCTTCACCGATGGCGCGAAAGGAGTGTCGGAGGACATCCCCTTCGACCGCGCCGCCTCGCCCTTCCTGGAGCAGGTGCGCGCCTTCGGCTCGGCCCTGCGCCGGCCGGAGGAGCGCGCGGCCTACTCCGCGACGCGCGACCTGCACACGATGCGCCTGCTGGCCCGTGCCTACGGCGAGGCGGGGCCCGCCGCCGTCGCTCCGGCGGCGTGAGACGACACCCCATGGAGACTGGCCGGCCCCATCCATCCCCCTCATCCTGAGGTGCCGAAGCGCGGCGGAGGCCTCGGAGGAGGGCTCCAGAGCGCGAGAGGCCGCTGGAGCCCTCCTTCGGGGCTGCTTCGCAGCACCTCAGGATGAGGTCGGGAGTTGGATGAGGGGGGACGGCCGGAACGACGATCGAGGACCGATGACCACGACCGCACTCGACCAGGACGACCGCGCCCGCCACGCCAGCCTCAAGCGCCCGCGTGCCTACCGCCACGGCGCGCCCCGCCGGATCGAGGGCCTGCCCGCGCGCCTGCCCGACGCGGTCACCGCCTATCTCGACATCCTGCCCGAGGGCCGGGTCGTCGGCTTCAACCTCGCCGGGCTCGACCGCACCGCCATCCCGGTCTGGTTCGTGGCCCTGTTCCTCGACGACCCGTTCTTCGTGGGCGCGATGCCCTCGGGCATCGGCTACGGCGCCACCGACGACGAGGCGCTGATCGGCGCGGTGGCCGAGATCGCCGAGAACCTGATGCCCTCCCTCGCGGTGATGCCGCGCAAGAAGGAACGCGGCTCCTACGCCGACCTCGTGCGCGTGTTCGGGGCGGGCTCGGTGGCCGATCCGCTGACCCTGTGCCTGCCGGCGGGCTCGCCCGTGGACCGGGCCACGGTGCTCGAATGGACGCCGGCCGTCCGCGCCCGCACCGGCGAGACCGTGCTGATGCCGCTCGACATCGCGGCGACCGACTATTTCGAGCTGAGCGAGGGCTACACCCCCTTCACCAACCTGATCACCAACGGGCTGGGGGCGGGCCCCGACACCGCCTTCGCGCTGGGCCACGGCCTGCTCGAACTGCTCCAGCGCGACGGCAACGGCCTGCTGTTCCGGGCGCTGGACCAGGGGGTGATGCTCGACCTCTCGCAGGGCCTCGGCCCCGAGACGCAGGGCATGCTCGACCGGCTCAAGGAGCTCGGCATCCGGGCGCTGCCGAAATTCGCCACCGACCAGTTCGGCCTGACCAACCTCTACGTGGTCGGCCACGACGAGACCCTGTCCGACGCGCCCGCGCCCATCGCCCTCTCGGCCTGCGGCGAGGCCTGCGACCCCGACCGGGAGCGGGCCTTGCGCAAGGCCCTGTTGGAGTTCCAGGCGGCGCGTGTGCGAAAGACCTTCGGGCACGGGCCGCTGGCGCTCGCCGACACGGTGGCGCCCACAGGCTACGTCGACGCCTTCATCGAGAAGGCCCTGCCGAGCCTCGACCTGGAGGAGAGCCGCGCGCTGCAGGCCATGCTCGCCTGGATCGACCTGCCGGCCGAGGGCCTGCGCGACGTGCTGAGCGAGACCGTCTACGCCGAGCGTGCCACCAAGCCGTTCACGGAGCTGCCGACCACGGACGCACCCGACGGGCACGCCCGCGGCAGGATCGCGCGGGACCGGCTGGAGCAGGCCGGCTTCGACGTGCTCTACGTCGATTGCGCGCCCCCCGGCGGTGCGGTCGGCGTGGTCAAGGCGATCGTGCCGGGGCTCGAGGTCGAGACCATGAGCTACTACCGCATCGGCGAGCGCAACACGGCAAAGCTGATCGAGCGCGACCATCCCCTGATCCGGTTCGGGCAGCCCACCGACACGCTTCTGCCCGTGCGCCTGACGCCCGAGGCGGTGGAGCGCCTCGGCGGCCAGCCCCTGTTCGACACGGCGTTGGCGGAAACGATCGTCGGCTCGCACTATCCCCTCTACCGCGAGCCCGAATCCCACCACGCCCCGTTCCGCTACGAACGGCAGGGCAAGAGAGCGGAGAAGAGAGCCGAGCAGCGGGCGGACAAGCGGTCATGAGCCTGCGTTTCGCCTACAACACCAACGGCACCGCCAACCACCGCCTTGAGGATGCGATCCGGCTGATCGCGGATGCGGGCTACGACGGCGTGGCGCTGACGCTCGACATCCACCACCTCGATCCCTTCGCGGAGCACTGGCTGGTGGAGGCCGACCACGTCGCCACCCTGCTGGCGCGGCTCGAACTCGGCTCGGTGATCGAGACCGGCGCCCGCTTCCTGCTCGACCCGAGCGCCAAGCACGAGCCGACGCTGGTGACCGCCGACGCCGCCGGCCGAGCCCGCCGCGTCGGCTTCCTCAAGCGCGCCGTGGACGTCGCCCGGATCCTGAAGTCGGAGGCCGTCTCGTTCTGGGCCGGCGTACCGAAGCCCGGCATCGATCGCGCCGCCGCCCACGGCTGGCTCGTCGAGGGGCTGAAGGAGGTGGCGGACTACGCCGCCGAGAAGGGGGTCGTCGCTTGCCTGGAGCCCGAGCCCGGCATGCTGATCGAGACGCTCGACGACTACGCGGCGCTCGCGCTTCCGAACCTGCGGCTGGCGCTGGACACCGGCCACTGCCTCGTCACCGGCGAGCGCGATCCGGCCGAGGCCGTCGAGGAATTCGCGGAGCGCATCGGCACCGTGGCGATCGAGGACATGAGGCGGGGCGAGCACGTCCACCTGCCCTTCGGCGAGGGCGACATGGACGTGCCCGCCGTGCTCGCGGCCCTCGACGCGATCGCGTTCGAGAAACTGGTCTGCGTGGAGCTGTCGCGCGAGAGCCACCGGGCCGACGTGATGGTGCCCCAGGCGATCGAGTACCTGCGCACCTGCCGCCGTCCGGGGCCGGGCCTGCCCGCCCCCGACGACACGCCCAGAGAGACGACGATCCCCGGACTGCCCACGACATGACCCCGACGGCCGACACCATCGACGCGTCCTGCAACCGGCCGTCGGCAAGCGCGACGGCGCGTCGCTGCCATCGCAGTCGTGCAGACTGCGTTCCCTTGCCTGCATGCGGCGGACGGCCCTTGAGGCCTCGAGGGCCAAGGATATGAGAATCTGCTTCGTCTCCCGCCGCTACTTCCCGGCGATCTCCGGCATGAGCGTCTACGCGCAGAACCTGCTGCGCGAGCTGGTCGGCGCCGGCCACGACGTCACGATGATCTCGCAGTATCGCGGCGACGACTTCGGCACCCGCGTCTACGGCGGCGGCCCGCCGCCCGCCGTCCCGGGCGTGCGCGTGGTCGGCCTCGAACAGCTGGGCGAGCAGACGAACGGCGACTTCGAGCGCGACATCGACGTGATGGTCGAGACGATTCTCGCCGAGCACGCGCGCACACCCTTCGACGTGCTGCACGCGCAGTACGGCTACCCCACCGGCTGGGCGACGCTGCTCGCGGCCCGGCGCATCGGCGTGCCCACCGTGGTCTCGATCCAGGGGGGCGACGGGCACTGGGTCGGCTCGTGCTGCGAGACCCACCGCGTCGCCATGTGCGAGGTGCTGGCCCATGCCAACGCCCTGCTCATCGGCGGCGCCCCCTCCGTGGGGAGGTCTGCGACCGGCTGGGCTCGGACCCCGCCCGCTTCACCATCGTTCCGGGCGCCGTCGACACCGCCCGCTTCACGCCGGGCAAGCCGGTGGAGGGCGAAGATCCGGTGCGGCTGCTGTACCACGGTCGCGTCGACCGCCGGAAAGGCGTCCTCGACTTCCTCGACGCCCTGGAGCGCGTCTGGGAGGCGGGCCTGCCCTTCGAGGCGACGATCTCCGGCATCGGCCCGGACGTCGATGCCGCCCGTGCGCGGGCGGACGAGATCGGCTTCACCCCGGCCCACGTCGCGTTCACGGGCTACGCCGACTACGACACCGTGCCCGACCTCTACCGCCGGGCCGACGTGTTCGTCTCGCCGACCTACGCGGAGGGCTTCTCCAACACCATCCTGGAGGCGATGGCGGCGGGGCTCGCCTGCGTCTCGACCCACTCGGTCGGCGTCTCGGACTGCCTGCGCGACGGCGAGAACGGATTGCTGGTCCAGCCCGGCGACGTGCGGGCGCTGGCCAAGGCGCTCGGTCGGGTGATCGAGGACGCGGACCTGCGCCGGACCCTCGCCCGGGCCGGGCTGGAGGAGTGCCGCCGGGTCTATTCTTGGAAGACGGTGGGGGCGCAGATCATGGAGGTCTACGCCGGAATCGTGCACGAGCGACCGCACACGGGCTTTGCCGAGACGCTGCCCCACGACCCGTCCTGCCGCTTCCGCGCCGAGCCCCACCTGCTCTGATGCCCACCGCGCTCGCCCTCTCGCCCCATCTCGACGACGCCGCCTTCTCGGCCGGCGGGACGCTGGCGCATCTGGCCCATGCGGGCTGGGAGGTGGTGATGGCCACCGTGTTCACCGCCTCGGTCGCCGGGCCGGAGGGCTTCGCGCTGGCCTGCCAGCTGGACAAGGGGCTCGCCGCCGACGTCGACTACATGGCGCTGCGCCGCGCGGAGGACGGGCAGGCCGCGGACAGGCTCGGCATCGCGGCGCCGATCCACCTGCCGTTCCGCGAGGCACCGCATCGCGGCTACGGCTCGGCGCCAGAGCTTTTTTCCGAGTTGCGCGCGGACGA
>Ga0182229_1000039_pt1 | contig 31275 bp, 24 predicted proteins | sample G6R1MG_32_FD_129663 | JGI IMG/M metagenome (GOLD analysis project Ga0182229, IMG submission 129663) | Miscanthus phyllosphere microbial communities from Michigan, USA - G6R4_MAIN_07NOV2016_LD1 MG | ecosystem: Host-associated > Plants > Phyllosphere > Phylloplane/Leaf | place: USA: Michigan...
ACCGACGCCCGCACCGCGCGCAACTTCGGCGCCGAGGGCATCGGCTTGTGCCGCACCGAGCACATGTTCTTCGAGGGCGACCGCATCGTGGCGGTGCGCGAGATGATCCTGGCCGACGACGCGGAGGGGCGCCGCGCGGCGCTCGCCAAGCTGCTGCCCTACCAGCGCCAGGACTTCGTGGAGCTGTTCACGATCATGTCGGGCCTGCCCGTCACGATCCGCCTGCTCGACCCGCCCCTGCACGAGTTCCTGCCGCACACCGACGACGAGGTGGCCGACGTCGTGAAGGCCACGGGGGTCTCGGAGGACAAGATCCGCCACCGCATGCGCGAGCTGTCGGAAGCGAACCCCATGCTCGGCTTCCGCGGCTGCCGCCTCGCCATCGCCTTCCCCGAGATCGCCGAGATGCAGGCCCGCGCGATCTTCGAGGCCGCGGTGCAGGCGGCCCAGGACACCGGCGCCCCGGTCACGCCGGAGGTGATGGTGCCGCTGGTCTTCACCAAGATGGAGTTCGATCTGGTCAAGGCCCGCATCGACGCCATGGCCAAGGCCGTCTCGCAGGAGACCGGGACGGAGGTGGTCTATCAGGTCGGCACCATGATCGAGTTGCCCCGCGCGGCCCTGCGGGCCGGCGAGATCGCCCAGTCGGCGGAGTTCTTCTCCTTCGGCACCAACGACCTGACCCAGACCGCGCTCGGCATCTCCCGCGACGACGCGGCGAGCTTTCTCGGCCCCTACACCCAGAAGGGGATCCTCCCCGCCGACCCCTTCGTGTCGATCGATCAGGAAGGGGTCGGCGAACTGGTGCGGATCGGCGCGGAGCGCGGTCGCAAGACCCGCGGGGAGCTGAAGCTCGGCATCTGCGGCGAGCACGGCGGCGACCCGGCCTCGATCCACTTCTGTCAGGATGTCGGCCTCGACTACGTGTCGTGCTCGCCCTTCCGCGTGCCGATCGCCCGGCTCGCCGCCGCGCAGGCGGCCCTCGACAAGGGCGCGGCCGGCAAGGCCTGAGCCCCGTCGGACCACACCGACAGGCGGCGATCCCCGGATCGCCGCCTGTCGCGTTGCGATATCATCGCGGCGGTATCGGGCGCTCTCGCCCTATGCCGCACTGCAACAGCGAAAGCTGTGCAATAAATATCGGTGCCGGCCCTCGAACCCGTTTTGCGCGGGCGCGTTCCCTGCTAGCGGAGGATCGATAGCGCGGATGCGCCGGTCGGTCGTCCGACCGGGATTCGCGGGGCCGCTCCCATGCACGATCCTCTTCCCACCACAGCTCTCCTCGACATCCGCGCCGGCGCGTCCGCGCAGCGTGCGATGCTCTCGGCCTACGTCTGGATCGTCGCGAGCCTCGTGACGGCCATCGCGATCCTGAGCGTCGCTTGGATCGTGGCCACGCGCAGCGACCGCGAGGCGGGCCGCATGATCATCGGCGCCCAGAAGGGCACGAGCTACCTCGCCATGATCGTCGAGGGGTTCGCGCTCGCTCAGGCGCGACCGCGCCCCTGACCGGCCCTTAACCGGCCCGAAACCATGTTCACCGATATCTGAGCCTCGGCCCCAGGATCGCCTCCCCCGGCGGTGTCTCCTGGACCCGGTCGGCTGTGGATCGCGTGGCGTGGACGGGTGACGTGCGTACCAATCGAGTTCGACGCAGGCGGCCGAAGGGCTTGAGCGAAGTCCGCAGGCTCGCCGCCTCCGTGCTGCCCTGGACGACGGGGTTGGCTCTCCTGATCTCCTTCACCGCGGCGGCCGGCACCGGAGGTCCGTTCGATCAGAGCCGTCTCCTCGGGAGCGACGGCCGGATCGGGTTGAGGTTGCCCGCAGGCACGCCCCTGATGGGTGATGCGGCGAGCATGACGGGGACGGTGAGCCCCGGCTCCGCGGGCCGGAACCCGGACGAGGCCGCGTCGGGCGCCCCACCGATCTCCGATCCCGAGCACGACGCCGCCGACCCATCCCCCCTCGAACGCTCGGACGGCGCGACCCCGGCCGTGCCCCGCGCCGTGGCGCTGTCGTCCACGACGCCGGCCCCGGCGGACGCGATTCCCGTCGAGATCGCCGCGGCGAGCCTCGCCCTGCCGGGCTTCTCCGCACGCCTCGACCGCGGGACGGCGGGCCCCATCGACCCCGAGGCAGCCCCTCAGGGCGATCGCCACCGCTACGCCGAACTCATCGAGCCCGACGCCATGGATCGCGAGCAGCGCTGCCTCGCCGAGGCCGTGTACTTCGAGGCGCGCAGCGAGCCCGAGGACGGTCAGGCCGCCGTGGCGCAGGTGGTGCTCAACCGGGTCAAGAGCGGACTCTATCCGGCCAGCGTGTGCGGCGTGGTCTATCAGAACCGCCACCGCTACATGGGCTGCCAGTTCTCCTTCGCCTGCGAGGGCAAGTCGCTGCGCATCACGGACGCGGCCTCATGGAGCAGTGCGACGCGCATCGCCAGCGCGGTGATCGAGGGGCGCACGTACCTGGCCGAGGTCGGAGGCGCGACGCACTACCATGCCGACTACGTCCGGCCCGGCTGGTCGCGGCGCCTCCGGAAGATGGACGTCATCGGCCGCCACATCTTCTATGGGCTGAAGCGCGGGCAGACCTGAGCCGGTGTGGCGCGCGGGAACGAATGGCATGCCGCGCGGCATCAAACGACATCACGCCGTCGCGGTCGTGCCGGGCCACGGCCGCCCCGTTCACCGGGCGGCGCCGAGAGCGGCCCGAGCCATGGGATGATCGCTGCGCGGGTGCCGGAGGCACGGCACCGGGTGCCGTCGATCGATGGAGCCGGACGGAGGAGCTGTTGAGACTTGGCCGTCCGGCTCCGGTCAAAGCGTGTCCTTGGGAAGGATGGGCGCTTCGAGAGGGGTCACAGGGGTGGCGGTCCGATCGAGGCCACGGGGCCATCCCCGGAATTTCGAAACCTGTCGACCGAGGTCAGTACTTGCGCACGAGCGGGGCCGGAGCGGCGACCGCGGCGGCCGGGGGCGTGTAGAGCGGCGCCACGATGCGGAAGAATCCGTCCGTCGATTCGGTCCCGTCGGCGCGGGTCGCCACGTCGCGGGCGACGACGAACTGTGCCGTGAAGGGCCCGAAATCGTAGCCGATCAGGCCGCCGACCGCGAAGCGTCCGGTCTTGGCGTAGCCCTGCGCCGAGGCACGGGCGAAATCGCCGCCGCGGAGCGGGAGATCGGTCACGCCGTAGGCGACGGCGCCGAGCTCGAACGTGCCGAACTTCTTCGTCGCGGTGAGGTCGAGCAGGAGGGCGTCGGCCACGACGAGAGGCCCGATCGCGGCGCCGACCCGGCCGTCGAACCGGCCCGGCGAGTCATAGAAGTTGTGGGTCAGGTTGGCGGTCAGATTGTAGCCGTCGCCCGTGTAGCTGACCGCGAAGCCCTGGCGGTAGGTGTTCGAGGACAACTGCGGCAGCACCGGCGTGCCGGCCAGTCCGATGCCGAGCGACCCGCGGCCGGCATTGAGATCGTTCAGATGCGCCGCGGCGAGGTAGCTGACGCCGACGTTGTTGCCGAGGTCCCAGGCGAAGATCGAGCCGACCAGGGTGCCGACGTTGATGCTGATGTCGCGGTTGGCCACGCCCGCCGGATTGCGGGTGAAGGCGAAGACCGTGGGTTGCGCGAGGATCGGCTCGATGTTGGCGCCGAAGATCTTGTAGCCGGTCGACCAGACCAGCACCGGCACGTTGATCGCGGTGTCGGGCGAGAACGGGGCGTCGTTGCGCCGGTAGATGAAGGTGTCGATGGCGTAGACGCCGGGGGGAAGCGGCGCGCCGACGGCGAGGCCGACCTGCTCGCCGGGAATCGTCGTCGCCTGTGCGAAGGCGGCGGTCGCGCTCATCGCAACGGCGGCCAGTGCCGCCAACGGCGCCGCGAAAGATCTCGACATCCCCACATCCCCTTGCTCTCGTTGTGATCGATCGGCCGGTCCCACCGACGTGAGTACGGCGTGGCGGAGTTGCTTGCGGCCCGAAGCCGTCATTGAATGGAAAATCATGCAATTTGTATGCATTTCCATCGATACTTCAATTCTACATCGATACGACCGGGAGTCTACTCTGATCGATGAGAGTTCATCTTGCAGTTCCTCGGAGTTGCAGGAACGGCACAGATCGGAGCACGGCCATCATGGGCGTCGTCGATCCGGCCGGACGGTCGGGATCGGCATCGCGCTGTGGACGGCCGAGACCGGCGTCCGTGGTCGGCCGTGCCGTCCTCAGACCGCGACGCCGAGGGCGGGCCGCCGGGCGTCGAGCCGGGCCTCGATAGTCCGCACGACATGCTCCGCGTCGCGCCCGACCGCGCCGAACCGGCCCGACCCCCAGGTGTGGAGCCAGGGCAGGCCGACGAAGGAGACGCCCTCGTGGGCGGTGATGCCGCGCCGGTGCTGGGGACGGCCCGCCCCGTTGAAGACCGGCACGTCGAGCCAGCGGAAATCCGGGCTGAACCCGATGCACCAGACGATGGCCGTGATCCCCGAGGCCGCGAGGTCGAGGCGGGTGACGGGCGGCCCCGGCTCCCAGACCGGGCGGTAGGGCTCCTGCGCCGGGGCCGCGATCCCGTGCTCGGCGATGTGCCGGTCGATGGCCGCGTTGATGCCGTTGTAGGTCTTGTCGGCCTGGTCGAGGGCCGCCGTCGGGCCGTCGCGGAAATGCAGGCTGCCGTCCTCGAACCCGTCGAGGATGCCGTAGAGGGCCATGCCCTCGGCGGCGAAGCGGCGCAGGTCGATGTCTCGGCCCCCGTCGCGGCCGGTGACGTAGTGGTTGGTGTTGTCGCGCACGCCGTCGCGCAGGGGATGCTGCTCGACCGACATCTCGTAGTAGCCCATGTCGGCGAGCCACGCGACGACGTCGCGCCCCCGGTAGAACCGGGCGCAGCGCGGCGCCTCGCCCACCGCCAGATGCACCCGGCGGCCGGCGAGGTGGAGATCCTCGGCGATCTGCGCGCCGGACTGCCCGGACCCGACCACCAGCACCTCGCCCTCGGGCAACTGCTCCGGGTTGCGGTAGGCGTTCGAGTGGATCTGCGTGACCGATGCCGGCAGCCGCTCGGCCATGCGCGGGACGATGGGCGTGTGGTAGCCGCCCGAGGCCACGACGATCTCGTCGGCGGTGTAGTCGCCCTCGGTGGTGGCCACCGCAAATCCCCCCTCAGGCCGGGGCGCGACCCGCATGACCGAGACGCCCTCCCGGATCGGAGGGTTCACCTTGGCCACGAACGCGTCGAGGTAGGCGACGATCTCGTCGCGGCGCATGAAGCCGTCGGGATCGGGTCCGTCGTAGGGATGGCCGGGCAGGTCGCACTGCCAGTTCGGGGTGACGAGGCAGAAGGTGTCCCAGCGCTGCGTGCGCCAGGCATGGGCCGCCGTCCGGCTCTCGAAGACGAGATGCGCGATGCCGCGCTGCGTGAGGTGATAGCTCACCGAGAGGCCGGCCTGTCCGCCCCCGACGACGGCGACGGGCAAGTGGACGGGCAGGTGGACGGGGAGATGGCGCGGGCTGGAGGTCATGGCATCGATCCTTCGTGCGCGGGGCCGGGGGCGGATCAGGGCTCGAAGCTCTCGACCAAGACGCGCCCGTCCGCGGGCTGGAGCCGGGCGGTACCCTCGATCCGACTGAGCTGGTCCATCGCGGCGGAGCAGGCGAAGCCGTACTTCTCCCGCACCCGCTCGCTGGCGATGGTGAGCGCGGTGCGGCTCTTCTCGACGAAGGCGTCGAGGCCGTAGCTCTCGCCGGGGGTGAGGAAGTCCCGCACCACGAGGGAGGGGGAGTAGCAGGCCTCGCGCCGACCGTCGGGCCAGCGCACGTGGAAACGCATCTCAGGCATGGACCACCTCAAGCATGGGAGAACTCCCGCGTGGGCGAACGGCAGGCCGCGTAGGCGTCGAGGTGGCGCCGGGCGCAGGCCCGCCAGGAATGAAGCGGGGCCAGCGCGAGCCCGGCCGCGCGCAGCCGGTCGCGGACGGCCGGGACCAGGGCGGCCTCGAGCGCCTCCGCCACGTCGCCCCCGTCGGCGGGATCGGCGAACAGGGTGTCGGACTCGCGCAGGTACTCGGTGAAGGGGGGCCGCCGCGAGACCACGGTGGGCGTGCCCGAGGCCATCGCCTCCAGCACGCAGAGCCCGAACCCTTCCGTCCAGGACGGGACGACGAGGACGTCGGCCGCGCGGTAGAGGGCCGGCATCTCGGCCTGGTCGACGGGTCCCGTCTCCACCACGGCACGGCCGGGCCCGACATCCAGGCCCTCGGCCGCGAGCAGGGCTCGGCAGCGCGCCCGATAGGGGGCGTGATCGAGGAGGGAGGCGCCGCCGGCCACCACGAGCTGCGCGGCCGGGTGGCGGCGGCGCAGGAGCGCGAACGCCGCGATGGTCGTGGACGTGTTCTTGCGCTCCTCGAACCCGCCGACGCACAGGACGATCGGGCCGGAGCCGAGACCCCAGCGCGCGCGAAGCGCCCCGTCCCGCCCGGTGGGCGAGGGGCGAAACTCGGCGAGATCCACCCCGTTGCCGACGAGGTCGGGGCGGCTGCCAGAGAGCTGGGGCTGCGTGCCGACCTCGCCCGCGAGCCGGTCGGCCCAGCCCCGGCTCACGCAGAGCAGGCGGCTCGCCTCGTGGATCGCCCGGTCCTGCCACGCGGCGAGCTGCGGGTCGGCGAAGACGTCGATGTGATGGACCGTGCGCACGAAGCCGTGGATCAGCCGCCGATGCCGCAGGGTCGCGAGCGCGTTGCCGCCGATGCCGTCATGGGCGTGGAACACGTCGAAGCCGCGCGCGCCCGGCCCCGAGAAATGGCGCAGGTAGTCCCCGATGCGGGCACGCACGAGCGCGACGGTGCCGCCCGACACCGGCTCGGCCGCGACCGACACGGTGGGGCAGGCGGCCGCACGAAAAAAGCCCCGGCCGGAGGGGTCGGGGGCGTGCACCACCGCCTCGTGGCCGAGCCCGCACAGGGCCTCGGCCAGCGCGAGGCAGTGGGCGACGCCGCCGCGCGGGTTGGTCGAGTGGGTGAGGAGGGCGATGCGCAGCGGGCTCACGGCGCCTCCTCCCCCCGGCCGCAGCCGATCAGCGGGCCGGCCGCGAAGTCCCAGACCACCGCCTCGTCGCCCCCGTGGCGCACCCGCGCCACGCGGCTGCCGTCCACGCTCCCGATGCGGGCGGCGGCGATGCCGCGGGCGTGGAAGCGGGACAGCACCTGCGCCGTCCGGTCGGGGCGGACGCCGAGCACGTAGCCGAAGCTCGGGAAGGCGGCGAGCCAGCGCGCCAGCGGGATGCCCTCGGGCCGCGGGATCGCGTCGAGGTCGATGCCGGCGCCGACGCGGGAGCATTCGAGCAGCATCAGGGCCGTGCCGACGAGGCCGGCCATGCTGATGTCCTTGGCGGCGTGCGCGAGGCCGTCCTCGGCGAGCCCCGGCAGCAGGGCGAGGTCGCCGCGCAGGCGCTCCGGGAGGCTCCCCGTGGAAGCGTCCCAGTAGGGATGGGGATCGCGGAACCGCCCGCGCAGGTCGATTGCCGCGACGAGATCGTCGCCGGCCCGCGCGTCGAAGCTCGTGAGCAGGTGCGTGCCCGCGCGCCCGAGGACGGCGACGGCGAGGTTGTCGGCCCCGGCGCGGGTGTTGGTGTGGCCGCCCACGATCGGCACGCCGTAGACCTCGGAGGCCGCGCGCAGGCCCGCGAGCACCGGGTCGGCGGCACCCGCGTCACGGCTCCACAGGGCGTCCACCACCGCGATGGGGCGCCCGCCCATGGCCGCGATGTCGCCGAGGTTGACCATCACCCCGCAATACCCCGCGAAGAACGGGTCGGCGGCGACGAAGCTGTCCAGAAACCCCTCGATGGCGAAGAGCAGGTGGCCGTCGCGGTCGGGGATCGCGGCGCAGTCGTCGCCGAGCGGGATCGCCGCGTCGCGGCTCTCCAGACCGAGGCGCGCGACGATGCCGGCGATGTCGCCCTTGTGCGCCAGCGCCCGCGCCTCGCGGATGCCCCGCGCGATCCCGGCGATCCCGGGCAGGGCCGTCATCACGCGGCCCTGCGGAGCGTGACGAGGCCGTGCTCGGGATCGTGCAGCGGCGGGTACCGGGCGAGATCGGCCTGCATCAGGTGATGCGGACGCCCGTGCAGCGCGACCTCGCCGAGGCCCGTCCAGTGCAGGGCCCGGAACATCGCGGCGTTGGCGGCCTGGACGTGGGCGAGGAAGCGCGTGCAGCCCCGCGCGTGGGCCGAGGAGACCGCGACCCGGATCAGCCCGGCGCCGAGCGCCCCGACGCGACGGTACTCCGGCGCCACGGCGAGCCGCGAGCCCCACCACGTCCCCGGCTCTTCGCGGGTCTCGTGGATGCGCACCGTCCCCACCACGGCGTCCGCCGCGACGCCGTTCATGGCGAGTGCGGCGATCGGGATGGCGTGATCGTCGATGGCGTCGCGGTCGTCCCCCGGAAAGATCCCCTGCTCGTCGCAGAACACCCGGCGGCGCAGAGCGGCGCACTGCCCGTGCTCCCAGGCTCCGCTGGCGAACTTCACGCGGAAGTGGCTCGGCCGATAGGGCGGGACCGGGTCGAACATCACGCCGCGATCCCGGAGCGCTCGTAGGACGACAGCGCCGAGCAGGCGCCGCAGCGCCCGCAGCCGGCCTTGATCTCGGTGGAGCGGAGATCGGCCCCCTCCAGCATCCGCGCGAGCGGCTGCAGGATCGCGTGCATGAAGTCCGGCGTCGGCGCCGGGTGGCTCTCCAGCGGCGTGCCGGAGATCGGCACGAACGGCACCACGAAGGGGTACACGCCCATCCCGATCAGCCGCTCGGCCATGGCCAGGATCGCCTCGGGCGCGTCGCCCAGACCCGCCAGGACGTAGGTCGAGACCTGGCCGCGCCCGAACACCGGCACGGCCGCCGCGAAGGCGTCGTAGTAGCGCTCCAGCGGGACGCCGGCCTTGCCCGGCATGATGCGCGCGCGCACCTCCGGCGTCACCGCCTCGAGGTGCATGCCGAGCGCGTCGACGCCGGCCCCCTTCATGCGCTCGAACCAGCGGTCGTCGTCGGGGGGCTCGCACTGGGCCTGGATCGGAAGGTCGACCGCGGCCTTCACCGCGAAGGCGCTCTCGCACAGCACCGCCGCGCCCCGGTCGGTGGTGTTCGGCGTTCCCGTGGTCATCACCATGTGCCGGACGCCGTCGAGAAGCACCGCGGCACGCGCCACCTCGGCCAGTTGCTGCGGACTCTTGCGGGCGATGGTCCGCCCCGCCGCGAGCGACTGGCCGATGGAGCAGAACCGGCAGGTCTTGCTGCGGCTCGCGTAGCGGATGCAGGTCTGGAGCACGGTGGTGGCGAGCACGTCGCGCCCGTGCAGCACGGCGATCTGCGAGTAGGGCACGCCGTCGAAGGTCGAGAGCGCGTAGAAGCGGGGCTTGCCCGGGAAGGTCGCCCGCCCGATCACGACGCCGTCGTGCTCGATCTCCGAGACCCCGTCCGGGTCGGGGCGGCGCACGAGGTAGGGCGAGTCGAAGGCGGTCGCGGTGTGGACCGGCACCATCACGGTCCGGCCGGCGATGGTCATGGCCTTGTGGTCGGAGGGGCCGGCACCGCCCCGGCGGCTGGCGACGCCCGCGCGCGCGTCGGCGAGCCTAACCCCGTAGGATTGCAGCGCGTTGATCAGGCGCTCGATCGGCATCCCGACCGGCCCCGGCGTGGTCGGGGAGGGGGAGGGCAGGCTCGTCAGGAGCGGGGAAAGGCTCATGCGGTGGGCTCCGGAGATCGGTCTGGGACCGGTGAGGCCTATGCAGGGTCGATGCCGGCCGGTCGTCGTGCAGCAGGCTGAGCAGTTCGGGCCGGGCGTAATGGCCGACCGAGTCCATCATCCGCTTGCGCTTGGTCACGATCGCCATGTCCATGTCGGCGATCAGGATGCCCTCGCCCGTGGTCAGCGGCTCGGCGAGGTGGCGGCCCTCCGGCGAGACAATCGCGGTGAAGGTGCCGCCGCGGCAGGCCCCGCGCAGGCGCTCGTCCGGGCAGACCTGGGCGATCTGCTCCTCGCTGAGCCAGCCCGTGGCGTTGACCACGAAGCAGGCCGCCTCGAGGGCGTGGTGACGGATCGTCACCTCCATCTGGTCGGCGAAGATCTGGCCGACCAGAGAGCCGGGGAACTGCGCCGCGTGGATCTCCTCGTGGCGGGCCATCAGAGCGTAGCGGGCGAGCGGGTTGTAGTGCTCCCAGCAGGCCAGCGCCCCGACGCGGCCGACCGCGGTCTCGACGACGCCGAGACCGGCGCCGTCGCCCTGCCCCCAGATCATGCGCTCGTGGTAGGTCGGGGTGATCTTGCGGCGCTTGAGCGCCAGCGTGCCGTCGGCGTCGAAGATCAGCTGCGCGTTGTAGAGCGTGCCGTGGTCGCGCTCGTTCACCCCCAGCACGATGACGGCGCCGTGGCGGCGCGCGGCGGCCGAGACGGCCCCCGTCACCGGGCCCGGCACCGTCACCGCGCGCTCGTAGAGGCGCAGGTGCTCCCCCCCCTGCAGGGCCGGCGGCAGCACGAAGGAGAAGTACGGGTAGTAGGGCACGACGGTCTCGGGAAAGACCATGAAGCGCGCGCCCTTGGCCCCCGCCTCGTCGATGGCGTTCAGCACGCGCTCCAGGGTGCCGTCCGGCCGGTCGAGGTCGGGCGCGATCTGGACGGCGGCGGCCCTGACGATGCGTGGCTCCGACATGACGATCCTCGAGACTTTCGACGGTGACCGCGACGTGCGGCCGCCGGATGGGACAGGGTTCCCGAGCCTATGGCCCGGTCACACGGTCCAGGTGTCGATGATCACCGCGTTGTCGCGCTTGTGCAGGAGCATGCAGTCGAGGACGTCGAGGGGGCTGATCATGCGGATGCCCTCGATGAAGGCCGCCTCGCCGTGGCCGTAGAGGGCCTGGGTCGAGAACCGGCACGCATAGACCTTGCCGCCCTCCTCCATGAACTTCGTGATCTGGTTGTTGAAGTTCATGTGGCCGGGGAAGGCCTCGTCGCCGAGCCTGGGGAAGCCGCGCATGACGCCCAGCGTGATGCCGGGTCCGTAGAGCAGGATCGAGGTCTCGAAGCCCTTGCGCTGCAGGCGGGTGGCCTGGAGCAGGTTCACGAGGCCGATGGAGCCCTCGAAGGCGACGGTGTGGAAGGTGACGAGCGCCTTCTGCCCCGGCTCGGCCTTCACGTCCTCGAACACCTTCTCCTCGTAATCGACGAGGTAGTCGCCCTTCTTGTGGGGTTCGCGGTTCACGGCAGGCATCGGACTCGCTCCTCGGATCGGTGAGGCCGCCCGCTTGTGGCGTCGGGCGGTCACGACCCAGGATGGCAAGCGACGTGCCATTCGATCCCCCTACGGCTTGCCATCGACGCGTGGGAGGGAAAACCAGTCAATGACCCATTCAATCGTCGCGAGGGAGCACCGCGACGACAAGGCAGCCTGCAAAGTATTGCGGCAGTTCATGCCCAATCGACAAACATATACATCGATCTGCTGCTCTCCCCGATTGTATGAATTGAACTGATCCGGACTTCGTCGAGGGCGAGCCGACAGGACGGTACGGCATTTGCAGATCGTTCAATTCGTCATTGACCGGATCGACGGGATGATTGCGAAGCCGACGACATCGCACGGACCCGCAGACCGGCCGGGACCGGACAGGGCGCAGGGCCCGTGGACGCCCGATCTCAGGCGCTGGGGCAAGCCGCACTACCTCGCCATCGTCGAGGCGCTCGCCGAGGACATCCGAATCGGCCGGCTCGCCGTCGGCACCCGCCTGCCGCCCCAGCGCGCCCTCGCCGAGGCGCTCGATCTCAACTTCACCACCGTGGCGCGCGGCTATGTCGAGGCCCACAGGCGAGGGCTGGTGGAAGGACGGGTCGGGCAGGGCACCTTCGTCCTCGATCCCGCTCGCCCGGCCCGACCGGAGGCACGGCACCCTCGCGGTCCGGTCGATGTCACGATGAACCTGCCGCCCGAGCCCAGCGACCCGGCCCTGCTCGCACGCATGCGGGAGGGCTTGGTCGCGGTGTCGGGCGACCTGCCGAACCTGCTGCGCTACCAGGGTTTCGGCGGCACGGAGCGGGACAAGGAGGCGGCGATCCGGTGGCTCGCGGGCCGCGGCGTGCCGGCCCCGCGGGACCGGCTGCTGATCTGCCCCGGCGCGCACAGCGCGCTCGCTGCCATCCTCGCCCACGTCGCCCGGCCGGGCGACACGATCTGCGCCGAGGCCCTGACCTATCCGGGTGTCAGGGCGCTCGCCGCGCATCTCGGCCTTCGCCTCGTCGGCCTGCCCATGGATCGGCACGGGATCGATCCCGACGCGTTCGCCGCGACCTGCACCCGGGTCGCGCCGCGGGCGATCTACCTCAATCCGCTGCTTCAGAACCCGACGACGACCACCGTCCCGCGGGCCCGCCGGGAGGCCATCGTCGCGGTGGCGCGCCGCTACGCCGTCGCCATCGTCGAGGACGACGCCTACGCCCGCATCTGCCCGGCGCCGCCAGCGAGCTTCGCCGTGCTGGCCCCCGAGATCACCTACTACGTCGCCGGGCTCGCCAAATGCGTGGGCGCGGGCCTGCGGCTGGCCTTCCTCGTGGCGCCGAGTGCCCGCGCGGCGCTCCCCCTGGGGGCGGCGCTGCGCGCCTCCACCGTCATGGCCTCGCCGATCACGACCGCCCTGGCCACGCGATGGATCGAGGACGGCACGGCCGACGCGATCCTGCACTTCATCCGCGAGGAATCCCGCGCCCGCCAGACCATCGCCGCCGCGCTCCTGCCGCCGGAGAGCGTGACCGCCGACCCGCACGGCTTCCACATCTGGCTGACGCTGCCCGACGGCTGGACCCGCTCCGCCTTCGCCAGCCAGGGCCGTTCCGCCGGGCTCGGCGTGGTCGGCAGCGACGCCTTCTGCGTCGCGGGCCAGCCGCCGGAGGCGGTCAGGCTCTGCCTCGGCGGCCCCGCGACCCGATCCGAGATCGGCCGGAGCCTGGACATGCTGGCGCACGTGCTCGACGGGGCGCCGGTGATGGCGTCGACCTACATCTGAACGCCGCGATCCTGTCGGGCTCAGGTCCAGTACAGCATCTGCGCCGTCGGCAGGTGCGCCTTGAGCGAGGCGGAGAGCGTCGCGCGCAGGCTCCGCATCGTCTCGGCCGGGTAGACGTACTTCGTCGAGCCGAACTTGGTCAGCTTGCGGCTGCGTCCCCCCTCGTCGAGGTCGAGGTCGCTGCCCGGATACCAGCCCTGGAGCACCGTCTTCGACCCGGGCGTGAACCGGTGCGTGATCAGCTCGGCCGTGAGATCGAGGTCCGGGATGCCGGCGAGCGCCTCCGCCGTGCGCGCGAACAGCGCGTCGTAGCCGGCCTCCCACTCCGCGATCGGCTGGATCGGGGCGACGGTGAGGCCGATCCGGTAGCCGTCGCGTGCAAGCCGAGCCAGCCCGTCGAGCCGGCCCTGGAGGGGGCTGGTGCCGCCCTCGTAGCGGATCAGGGCCGGTGCGTTGACCGACATCCTGACCCGGACCCGCCGGCCGTGCGGCAGCCCGATCAACGGTCCGACGCCGTCGAACTTGCTGGTGAAGCGCAGCTGCACCGGCGCGTCCCAATCGCCGAAGTAGCGCACCGCCGCGCTCAGGCTGCCGGTGATGTGCTCGATGCCGAGGGGGTCGGCGTAGCAGGACGCCTCGAAGGTGGTGCCCTCCTGCGCACGGTCGGGGGATTGCGAGGTGACGTGACCGGTGCCGAGATGGGCGGGCAGCACCGACAGGATCTCGTCCACGTTCGCGTAGGCGCGGGTGAGTGGCGGACCGCTCAGCGATCCGGCGAGATAGCAGTACTGGCAATGGGCGTGGCAGCCCTCGGCCAGGTCGAAGCGCCAGTCCGCGGACGGGGGGATCGGCTGGAGCCTGCGCTTGCTCGGAGGGGCGACCGTCACGGCCAGCGTGGCCTTCGACTCGCGGTAGGCGGCGCGCGGATCGTCGGGTTTGGGCAGGACCAAGCGATCGCCGGACAGCTCGACGATCTCCGAGCCGAGGGCTGCGGCCCGCTCCATGATGGCCCGGCCGTGCGCGAAGCCGCGCGCGGCGCGCGTGATGAACACGCGCCGCGGATGCCAGAGCCGCGTGGCGGCGAGGCTCGGCGCGGGAGCGCGCGTGGACGTCATGCGGGCTCGCCCACGCACCGGGACAGGGGCGGGATCAGCGGTCGGCCTTCTCGCCGGCGAGGCTCAGTTCAAGGTAGCGCCGGGTGGTGGGCTGGATCAGCTCGGCGACCTTGGCCGCCATGCCGCGCTCCTCGCTCAGCGACTGCTCGAAGGCGGCACGGTGCGCGCCCTGGTTCGCGACCTCGGCGATGGTCAGGAGCGAGGTGTAGGCCGCGATCTCGAAGTTCTCGAAGGCGTGGTTGGCGTAAGCGTTCTTCAGGATCTCGTCCTGCGCCGGAGCGTGGCCGAGCGCCATCATGGTGCCCACGACGCCCAGGAACCCCTCCTTCAGGGCCGAGGGGCTCTCGGACAGCGAGGACAGGGCCTCCTCCAGGCGGTCGCGCTGGCCGTGCGTCTCGTCGATGTGACGGCGCAGGGCGGCTTCCATCTCGGGGTAATGCTGGAGTCGCTCGACCTGCCGCCCCATGATCTGCAGGGCCTGCATTTCCACGGCGTGCGTATTCTTCAAAGCGGTGACGTAGATCGATCGTGCGTCGAGTGCCATGGCCCGTATCTCCCAGCGACATTCCATGTCGGCTCGGCTTCGAGCCGGACTTACGACGTCAACCCGGTGCCGTTCGACCGGTTTCGGGGTGCGTCGTTACGGTCCCGAACCCGGACCCCGGCGGTGCAAACCTATCGATTATTGGACCACGATCGATCGATGACGGAGCGTCGAGGCCCGCGCCGGAGTCTGTCCGCTCTCCGTCACAGGGTGCCGATCGCCGCGCCACCGGGCTCCGCTCCGCTGAGGAGGTGCAGGCTGAACGCGCCGTCCGGATCGAGCCACAAACGCTCGCAGGCCCATCCGCTCCTCGCGGCCAGGGCCCGGAACTCCTGCGGCACGTACTTGTGGGAGGTGTCGGTCCGGACGCTCTCGCCGGCCTCGAAGGCGATGGCATGTCCGTCGAGACGCCAGGTGTTGGCGCGCGACGCGACGAGATGGGCCTCCATCCGGAAGGGCTCGGGCAGGATGCGCGCCTCGTGGCGGAACGCGTCGCACTCGATCCCGGCGCCGAGGTCGCGCACCAAGCGCTCCAGCAGGTTCAGGTGGAACGCCGGCATCAGGCCGCCGCTCTCGCCGTAGGCCCGTCCCAGCCGCGCCTCGTCGCGCGTCGGGTCGGCGCCGACCAGGAGGCGGTTCGGCCCGAGCGTCTCGCGGGCCCGGGCCAGGAAGGCCCGAGCCTCCTCGGGGGAAAAGTTGCCGATGCTGGTACCGGGAAAGAAGCCGAGCACGGGGCCGTCGCCCACCGGCGGCAGTTGCACGGCCTGCGAGTAGTCGGCGCAGACCGCCATCATCTCCACGTCCGGATAATCCGCCTGCAATCGACGCACCGACGCGTCGAGGTAGTCGCGCGAGATGTCGATGGCGACGTAGCGGGCCGGCCGGTCGAGGGCGTCGAGCAGCGCGCGGATCTTGCGGCTCGCACCGCTGCCGAACTCGACGATGGTGGCGCGGGGGCCGAGGAGGCCGGCCAACGCGCGCGCCGCCTCCGGCAGCAGCGCGCTCTCGCGGCCTGTCGGATAGTAGTCGGGGTGGTCGCAGATGCGGTCGAACAGGACCGAGCCGGCCTCGTCCCACAGGAACTTGCCCGGCAGGGTCTTCGGCGTCGCCGAGAGGCCCGCGATGACCTCCCGCAGGAATGCGCTGCGCCCGGTCATGCGGCAGCGCCCCGGGTCGCGGTCAGCACGACGAGGGCGATGCGTTCGACCCCGGCATAGCCGGGATCGTCGAGTTCCTCGCCGTAGGCATCCGGGTCGATCTCGCGGTACGATCCGTCGAGGCCGGCCCTCCGACACAGGGCGGCAGCGGCGGTCCGGAACGGATCGTCGCCCTCGACGATGCAGGCTCCGGTGAACAGCACCAGCGATCCGCCCGGGGCGAGACGCCGGCCGGCGGCCTCCAGCACGGCCAGCGACAGGCCCTCTCCGAGGGTCCCGCCACCGTGCCGGTAGGTGCGCCCGGCCCGGTCGAGCATGAACGGCGGGTTCGAGACCACGAGGTCGAACGAGCCCTCCACCGCGTCGAGGAGGTTGCTGCGGACCGGCCGGACCGTCGCGCCCGCGAGCCGGGCGTTGAGGGCGGCCAAGCGGAGCGCCGCGTCGTTGACGTCGACGAGCACGACCTCGGCGTCGGGCGCGCGCGCCGCCACGGCGATGCCCGCGGCCCCCGATCCGCAGCCGACGTCGACCGCGCGGCGGACGGGCGCGGTCCGGCCGTCGAGATGCGCGACGACGGCCGACACGAACCGGTGCGTGTCGGGACCGAAGAACACGGCCCCCGACTGCGACGGCGGGTAGGCGGAATGGACGAAGAGTTTGCCGTCGAGGCTCGACACCCGGATCGTCGAGCGCAGCCCGTCCTCCCCCTCCGCCAGGATGCCGGCCCGGCGCATCAGGGTCAGGCACGCGTCCGAGAGCACGTCTTCGTCGAAGGGCCGGCTCCAGCCGAACACGTCGCGCAGGGAGCGGGCACGGACATCGGGCGAGCGGGCGTCGATCCGGGCGTGGCTCGTCGGGCTCACGGTGGTGAAGGCGTACCCCTCCTCGCGCAGCCGTTCCACGAGGTCGATCAGGGCGTCGTCGGCCGAAACCTGCATACGAGATCCCGTTCGTCCCATGTCGAGGGCCGGGCGCCCGCGCTGCGACCGTACGCGCGATCGGCGTCACGACCGACCCGGGCCGGCACCCGCGAAGGATGGCGTACCGAAACCCTCGATCCGCAGGGCTTGTTCCGGGCCGATACCCGGTCCGCGACCGAATTCACATACATCAGGAACGACTTAACCGGGGCCGACATCGACGATCGGTCGCAACGCCGATCGAGAGAATCCCGGTTGACTCGCAGCGATTGCTGTCGGTCGTGGGGGATGGGAAGACTGGCGTCGGGCGGACCGGGTCGGGCGACGCCGCGGTCGGTTCGGCGGATGTCGCGGCGAGGGCGGCCCGCGGCCCTCGATCGGTCCCGTCGAACGAGCCGCCTGGACGACGCGGCACCGGAGAGCGCACGCGATGGATGCCCGTACGACGATCACGCGGCCCGAGGCGGAGATCACGGCGCGGGGGCTCGTCCTCGGGGCGCTGATCACCCTCGTGTTCATGGCCGCCAACGTCTACATGGGCCTGAAGACGGGGATGACGTTCTCCTCCTCGATTCCCGCCGCGATGATCTCGATGGGCGGCCTGCGCCTGCTCGGGGGATCGGGCATCCTCGAGAACAACATCGTGCAGACGCAGGCCTCGGCCGCGGGCACGCTGTGCAACGTCATCCTGATCCTGCCGGGCTTGGTGCTGATCGGGCACTGGCACGGCTTCCCGTTCTGGCAGACGACCGCCGTGTGCGGGCTGGGCGGGCTGTTCGGCGTCGCCTTCTCGATCCCCCTGCGCCGCGCCCTGGTGGCGGGGGAGGACCTGCCCTACCCGGAAGGCGTGGCGGCGGCGGAGGTGCTGCGCACGGGCCACGGCGAGGCCGGGCCCGAGGGCCTGCGGACCCTGCTGGCGGCGGCAGGCGCCGCGGGCACGATCGGGCTGGCCACGACCGGCCTCAGGCTGCTCGGCGACGGCGTGCTCGGGGCGCTGAGCCTCGGCGGGGCGGTGTTCCGGCTGGGGACGGGCTTCTCCCTCGCTCTGGTGGGGGTCGGCTATCTCGTCGGCATCGGCGCCTGCCTCGCGGTGCTCACCGGCGTGGTGATCGCCTGGGGCGTGGCGGTCCCCGTGCTGACGGCGCTCTCGCCCTTGGACGGCGCCACGCCCTCCGAGTTGGCCCAGGCGGTCTGGTCGGGGCAGGTGCGCCTGATCGGCGCCGGGATCATCGCCGTGGGCGGGCTGTGGACGGTGGGCTCGCTCATGCGCCCGATCCTGGGCAGCGTCGGCGCGGCACTGACCGCGGCCCGCGGCAGCGGCTTCGGGATGCCGGGGCGGGATCATCCGCGCACGGAGCGCGACCTGCCGATCACCTGGGTGTTCGGCACGGCTTTGGCCCTGACCATACCCCTCGCGTGGCTGTTTTCCGCCTTCGCCGCGGGGGCCGGACTCGAGGGCCGGCTGCCCGTCCTCGTCGCGGCGCTGACGGTGTTCGCGATCCTGTTCGGGTTCCTGATGGCGGCGGCCTGCGGCTACCTCGCGGGCCTGCTCGGCTCGTCCTCGAGCCCGATCTCCGGCATCGGCATCCTCACCACCATGGCGGCGGCGGTGCTGCTGCCGCTCTTGCTCGGGCCCGCCGCCGGGCCGGAGGGCGAGCGCTTCGTGATCGCCACGGCGCTCCTCGTCGCCTCCCTCATCGTGACGACCGCCTCGATCGCCAACGACAACCTCCAGGACCTCAAGACCGGCCGGATCGTCGGCGCCACCCCCTGGCGCCAGCAGGTGGCGCTGATCGTCGGCGTCGCGGTCGGCGCCCTGGTGATCGCCCCGCTGCTCTCGCTCCTGTACGAGGCCTACGGTTTCGTCGGCGCCCTGCCGCGGGAGGGCATGGACCCGGCCAACGCCATGCCCGCGCCGCAGGCCGCCCTGACCTCGCAGATCGCCAGCGGCATCGTCGACCGGACGCTGCCCTGGACCATGGTGCTGATCGGGGCCGGCCTCGGCGCGGTGCTGGTCGGGGTCGAGGCGCGGCTGCGGCGACGCGGCCTGACCTTCCCGGCGCTCACCGTCGGGATCGGCATGTACCTGCCGCTCTCCGTCGAGATGACGATCGTGATCGGCGGCGTCCTCGGCTGGCTCGCCGAGCGCCGCCTGCGCCGGACGGCCCGGACCCATGCGGACCTCGACGAAGGCGAGACGGTCGAGGCGGCCCGCCGCCGGGGCGTCCTCCTCGCCTCCGGCTTCCTGGTGGGGGAGAGCTTCGTGGGCGTGGTGTTGGCCGGTGCCGACACCCTGACCGGCCGAAGCGCATCGCTGGCGCTGGTGGGACCCGCGTTCGCATCCGCGGCGACGGGGATGGGTTTCGCGGTGTTCCTCCTGAGCCTGGCGGTCTTCTTTCATGTCGTTTCGAAGCCGGAGCGTGGCTGATCCCCTCGTCGGTTCAGTCGGGCGGAGGCCGTATCCAGTTGCCGTGACGCACGAACGGGGTGTCTCCCGGGAGGCCGGGTCGCCCGATGGGTGCTCGGTCCTGTCGTGCCCCGCCGAGGCTTGCTCCTGGTCGGACCAATCCATCGGTGGACGATCGCCTCGCGTTCGACGGATCGCGCACCGTCTGCCCGGCCGTACGGCAGTCCATCGGGATCGATGGCGTCAATTTTCACCGATCCGTCGAGAACTGCGACACGCGATGCGGATGTGAGCAAACGAGGCGAAAGCGCCGTCCAGGTAGGGTCACACCCGGGGCAGCCGGGCTGCGAGGGACCGCAAGCCCTCCGAGCCTGCGTCAAGTCGTTCGGCAACCTCACCCAGTGGGGTGGGGTTGCCGGTCGAACCCAGCGTCGCTCATGAGGCCGCCCATGTCCGAGACCGATCACAGCCGCTCCGCCAAGGCGCAGAAGGCCGACGAGGTACAAACGGCGGGAAGCGCCAAGGCGGGGGCAGGCCATCCCGACGTTCCGGAAGGCGGGAAGGCCGACGCGCCGACGGAGGGCAAGGGCCAACCCAAATCGGCGGCGTCGAACGCGCCGTCCGGTGCAACGAGCGACGCCGCGACGAGCACGGCCACGGTCGGGAAAGCCGAGAAGGAGGCTGCGGCGGCGGCAGGGGCCGCCAAGGAGCAGCACGGACGCGGGCACCGCAAGGCGGACTAGTCCGCCTCGTCCATCCAAGCCGTCGCGGCGGACCTGGACGATGACACCGAGAGTTTGCATGGCGGCCGGCATCACGGCACGGAGCGGACATGGCCTTCACACCGAAATCCGCCTCCGAGACCAAGGCCGCCGACCTGGCCTCGGCCATCGTGCGGATCGCCGACCGCGAGGGGGCACCGCTCACCGTCGGGGTCGATCGGCTCAGGCAGGGCAATCCGCGGCTGACGCCGCTGGCGATCGGGCAGACGTTCCGCAAGCACCGCGACAGCCTCGACGCGGCGCTGGCCGAGCGGGGCTACGTCCTGGTGGATTATGCCGACCAGGGACCCGGCCGCGGCATGGAGTTCGAGATCGTCTCGGCGGAATGATCGCAGCCCTCTCCGCTCGCCGCGTGCTAGACGGGCCCGATGCCCCGCTGGTTTCTCTCCATCCTCGTGACGCTGCTCGTGCTGGGCGTTGCGGGCTTCGTGGTCGCCGCGCTGCGGTATCTCGGCGAATGATCGGCGAAGCCCGCGGCCACCGGTCGGATGCGGGCGCCGCGGGGTTCGGGCATGCCCGCTCGGCGTCGGGTCTCGACGCCACGATGCGACGCGGCGCGGTACGGGAGCGCGCCAAGGGCGAGATCGGCAGGTCTCTGCGGCATAGGCGTGTCCGCGCCGACGCCGTTCACGCCCTCCGATGCAGCACACGTCTCCGACAGATGGGCTAGGCATGCCGCCGGTGCTGCCGGATCGCCACGTCCGTGGCGGTGCTGCCCTTCGTCGAGCCGGGCGACGACTTCGACGTCCAAGCTTTCGCCGACGAGGCACCGATCATCCGACCTCCGTGCCCGCCCGCACCCCGGTCTGTTCGTCGGCGGTCGCAACTCCGCCTTCACGCTCAGGGGACGCTCTCCGGCCCGGGGGGATCGGACGCCTCCTCGGCGTCGCCAAGGCGCTCGGAGGAACCCTCACGCGCCGGGACGAGCGGATCGGGATCGGGGCGCAGGTCCGTGATATGCGAACCGGTCGAGTTCTGCGGCGGGAGAGCCTCGCCGGCGCACAGGCGACGCTCTTCCAGGTCCCGGGAACGATCCTGGCGAGAACCATCGCGACGATCGCGCCCGGCCTCGGCTTCGACCCCGAGACGGTGAAGCGCACCCGACTGACGAGCGACTTCGGCATCTAAGCCAAGTTCCTGTCGACCTCCTCGAACGACGTCGCGGGCAGCGAGGAGGGCGTGCGCCTGCCCGTCGAAGCCCTCGGCACCATAGCCCCGCCCGCCCCGGACCGGCCGCTGCCTCCGGCGCTGCTGGCGCAGGCCTGCACCAACCTCGTGGTCGAGGGCTGGAGTCGCGACATCGAGGCGGACACGGCCGAGGACATCCGCCAGGGCGGCGTTGGCTCCTGCCGCCGACGCGCGTCCGGCGGTGCCGAGATGGGCGGGACACGCGCTCAGCGCGCTCGGCCGGGATCACGCGGAAGCGACGATGCCCCCCGGCACATGGCTCCGAGGCGGGAGCCGCGCGTGGTCCGCGCGATACGATCGGCACTCCCGTACCCACGGAAAAATGACACGATTCACGCGCTGGTGAGTCCCACCCGTCTGCCAAGAGTCCTCAATGTCGATCTACGACACCGAGAAGCGAACGATCACCAGAGCCGACGTCTACGTCCAGGTCCTGTCCGCCCTCATGCTGCGCGACATGCGCACCCGGTTCGGCGGCTCGATGTGGGGCTACGTCGCCCAGGTGCTGTGGCCGGTCGCCCACGTCGTCATCATCACGTCCATCATGGCGCTTCGTGGAATACCGAACCCGCTGGGCGACAGCACGCTGATCTTCGTGGCATCGGGGGCGGTTCCGGTTCTTGCCAGCCAGTACATCGCTCGAGAGATGATGAAGGGCACCATGATGAATCGGCCCTTGACCTACTATCCGCAGGTCAAGATGTTCGACGTCATCGTCTCACGTGCAATCGTCGAGATCATCGGGTCGTTCATGGGGGTTTGCATCGTGGCCTCGTTCCTGGTCGCATGCGGGGTCGATCCGATTCCTGCCCAAATCATGCCGGCTCTCTCTGCCTACTTGCTTGCCCTGTTCCACGGCATCGCGCTGGGCATGATCAACGTATCGATCGTCGCCTTCTTCCCAGGATGGCAGATCGGCTTCATCTTGGTGCAGATCCTGCTTTACCTTTCGTCCGGCATCATGTTCGTGCCATCATATCTACCCGATCAGATCTATTCTCTTCTGAAATACCTACCACTGGTGAACATCGTGGAAGCCTCGCGCCTGGGATACTATCCCGGCTTCTTCGTTCAGCCTGATTACTTATATACATTCGTTATCATCATTATCATGCTCAACGTCGGCTTGTTGTCCGAAAGGTACGTCGTACGCATCTTCAGGTAGAATCTTCCAACGCCTGCTCGACAGGAACGGCGCCGGCAACGAGGGGCGACGTCCACGACGCCCCGAGCATCGGCCCGAAAGGTGGGCGCCGGCTTTCGGGCGAAGCCGATGCAGCACAACACCCAGGAGGACCGGACGCTGGAGGGGGTTCAAAGTCCGCGGTGACCGCGCGGACACCGCAGGTCCGACGCCGCCGCCTGTCACAGGCTCGCCCCGCACACGACGGGCTCATGCCCACGATCGGACGCGGTCCGCCATGGGATCCTGCGAATCACAGCACGTTGCGGATCTCCGCGTGCTTCTCGACCGGGAGTCCCGGGTCTGAGTGGCGCCGTGCTGGAATGGGACGATCTTGAGCCGTGGGAAGTGCCGCGCCCGGCGGTTCGCCGAACCTGCAAGGGCGCCGTAGGTTCATCGAACCTGAAAGGACTTCAAAGAAAAACGGCTAGGTCGATGACCGTAATGGTGGGCGCGACAGGGATCGAACCTGTGACCCCTTCCATGTCAAGGAAGTGCTCTCCCGCTGAGCTACGCGCCCGGCCGAGACCCTCGGGTCCGGTGAGGCGGGGCTATAGCTCCTGTCGGGGGAGGGCGCAAGCGGTCCATCGCGGCAAGTGGGAGCGAAACGCACCCCCGGCGCATCGCCGCTGCACGTGTACGTGAAATGCGCTATGGGCCGGCCGGGGCGGTCTCGGGTATCCGGGGCAGCCGGTCCGGCACCACGGCGGTTCGAGGCATGCGGTTCTTCCTGCACGCGGATCACGGCGACCTCATCAAGGGGTGGGTGGTCCCCGACAATCCGGTGGCGATCAGCCGTGTCTGCGTCTCGATCGAGGGGCGGCGGGTGGCCGAGATTCCGGCCACGCTCACCGACGACAACATCCGCCAGCTCGGCTGGCACTCCACCGGTCAGTGCCATTTCGAGATCCGCGACGAGCAGGTGCCGGGACTCGCGCAGATCGAGCGCCTGGAGATCTTCGACGTCGACACCAACATCCTGGTGCACCGGCGCCTGCCGGACCGGGGGCTGGTCCCGGACAAGGTCGTGCTGGTCAACACGGGCATCCTGCCCGAGACCGCGCTGCAATCGGCGCTGTTCCCGCATTTCCGTCTCAACTACTTCGGCATCGGCCGGTTTCCCGAGGAGGTGCTGCGCGTCCTGTTCGATACCGCGACGATGACCTCGTGCCTCCTGTCGGGGGCGATCGCCTTCCCGCGCTATGAGGCGCATTTCGTCCAGGGCGAGACGCTGTCGATGATGCTGATCCACGATCCCTTCGTGGAGATGGCCACCCGCCTGATCTGGCTGCGCGACCGCTCGGCCATCGCGGCCGACCCGGCGCAGAGCTGGCGCCTCGGCCCGCTCGCGGACGCCGCGGGCTTCGCCGCCGAGTACGACTTCACAGACGCCAAGAGCCTGAAGCGGCTGTTCCGGACGATGCCGGAAGCGGCCTATCACCTGCTCTACAATCCGCTGACGCGCCAACTCGGCACGCGCATGCCGGAGGACCGGCTCGATCCCGGCAACTCGATCATCGCCGTCGAGATCCTGGCGCGCCTCGGCCTCGTCGGCCACCGGGACTATTTCGACGCCTTCGCGACCACCGTGTTCGACCGCCTCGGGATCGAGGCCGGGCTGCCGGTGCCGACGCCGATCCCGACCGAGGTCCTCGTCCTCGCCGATCGCCTGCGCGAGCTCAGGATCGCGCAGGACATGCTCAACTTCGACGTGGTGATCTCCGACGGCGTGCGCGCCTCCGTCGCCAAGAACTGGGGCACGTGACCCCGGACGCGGCCCCTCCGGCTCTCGCCGCGCGGGTCTCGGGCCCGTGGCAGCGCCCACGGACCATCCCCGTCGCGGCGCAGGCGCACACGGGGCAGGACCTGCGGCTCGACCTGTCGGGCTCCGGACTCGGGGGAGCCTGGGTGACGATCGCGTGGCGGGACGCGGGCAGCGATGGGGTCTCGCGCCTGCTCGCCACCCTGCTGTCGGTCGAGCCCGGCGGCGCGAGCGCGACGGCGCTCGCCGAGGAGCCGCGCGGCGGCGACGCCTTCGCCTGGACCGGCCGGCTCCCGGAAGGGGTGACGGGCCTGCGCCTCGCCGCCCTCTCGCCGACGCGTCCGTTCCGGCTGCGCGACCTGACGATCCGGCGGCGCGCGCGCCCGGCGCTGGCCGTCGAAGCCTTCCTGCGCGACCCGGACCTGACGCTGCGCGCGCTCTACTGGCGCAGCCTCCGGCTCAAGGTCCGTGGCCGCGCCCTGCTGGCGCGGGCCCTGGAGACGCGGCGGGAGACCGGCTACGACGCCTGGATCCGGCGCTTCGATACGCGCGGCGACGCAGAGCGCGCCCGCATCCGCGCCGAGATCGCGGGCTGGTCCGATCCGCCCCTGATCTCGATCCTGATGCCGGTGCACGATCCGGCCCCGAAGGTGCTGGAGCAGGCCCTGCGCTCGGTGTCCGCGCAGCTCTACGGTCACTGGGAGCTGTGCGTCGTCGACGACGCCTCCACCGACCCCGCGATCCCGCGCCTGCTCGCCCGCCATGCCCGGCGCGACGCCCGCGTCCGCCTGACCACGCGCGCGCGGAACGGCCACATCGCGCGGGCCACCAACGATGCCCTCGCCCTGGCGCGCGGGGACTTCGCCGCCTTCCTCGACCACGACGACGTGTTGTCGGAGACCGCCCTCTACGAGGTCGCCGCCGCGATCCGGTCCGATTCCGGCCTGGAGCTGATCTACAGCGACGAGGACAAGATCGACCGGGCCGGGCGCCGTTTCGAGCCGCATTTCAAGCCGGGTTTCGACCGCGAGCGGCTGTTCGCCCAGAACTACCCGAACCACCTCAGCGTGATCCGCACGCGGACCCTGCGGGCGCTCGGCGGCCTGCGTCCCGGCTTCGAGGGCAGCCAGGACCACGACCTGCTGCTGCGGCTGGCAACCGGTCTGTCCCCGGCCCAGGTCCGTCACATCCCGAAGATCCTCTACCACTGGCGCGCGGCCGGGGGCTCGGGCACCTTCTCCGACCGGGCCGCGGCCCGCACCGAGGCGGCCCGCCTGAGGGCGCTCGCCGAGATCGTCGCGCCCGCCGGAATGCGGGCGGTGCGCGGCCCGCTCGGGTTCAACCGTCTCGTGCGCCCCCTGCCGGAGCCGGCGCCGCGGGTCAGCGTGGTCATCCCGACCCGCGACCGGGCCGAGTTGCTGAGCCTCGTCCTCGACGGGCTGTTCACGCGTACCGACTATCCCGCCATCGAGGTCGTCGTCGTGGACAACGACAGCCGGGAGGCGCAAACGCACGCGCTGTTCGCGCGCTACGCCGACGAGCCGCGCCTGACGGTGCTGCCGGTCCCGGGCGCCTTCAACTTCTCCGACCTGTCCAACCGGGGTGCGGCGGCGGGGACGGGCGACATCCTGCTGTTCCTCAACAACGACGTCGAGGTGACCGGACCGGGCTGGCTCGCCGAGATGGTCTCGATCGCCTGCGATCCGGGCATCGGGGCGGTGGGCGCGAAACTCCTCTACCCGGACGGGACGCTCCAGCACGGCGGCATCGTGCTCGGCATCGGCGGCGTGGCGGGGCACGGCCATCTCGGCCTGCCGGGGGACGATCCCGGATACTTCGCGCGCATGGCGATGGCGCACGAGGTGTCGGCCGTCACCGGCGCCTGCCTCGCCCTGCGCCGCTCGGTCTTCGAGGAGGTCGGCGGGTTCGATGCGGAGCACCTCAAGGTCGCCTTCAACGACGTCGATCTCTGCCTGCGGGTGCGCGCCGGGGGCTACCGCATCGTCTGGACGCCGCATGCCAGCCTGATCCACCACGAATCCAAGAGCCGCGGGGCCGAGGACACCCCGGAGAAGCGGGCGCGCTTCGAGGCGGAGACCCGGGTGATGCGGGAGCGCTGGGCGGCGCAGCTGCGCTCGGACCCGTACTACAACCCCAACCTGTCGCGGGCGGCGGCGCATTTCCGGCTCTAACCGCCGAAGGCCCGCTCGCGCATCGTCCTCGTCCCGAACATCCTCCCCTCGGGGGCGGTGCTCCGCGCTCACGGTTTGCCCGAGCCGGGATTCGCGTTAGAGCCGATCCCGGTTTCGGGACCGGTCGCGGACGGGACGCGGATACGGGGCGGCACGGCCGAACCGGGTTTCGTCCATCCAGAGCGGACGGGCCGAGGCCTTGCGGCGGATGAAACAGGGACGACGCTGATGCGCATCGCGATGGTGGGATCGGGCTATGTCGGGCTTGTTTCGGGGGCGTGCTTTGCCGATTTCGGACACGACGTCGTCTGCGTCGACAAGGACCCGGCCAAGATCGAGGCGCTCAGGGCCGGGCGCATGCCCATCTACGAGCCCGGTCTCGACGCGCTGGTGGCCGAGAACGTCCGGCAGAACCGCCTGAGCTTCGGCACCGACCTCGCCTCGGCGGTGGCCGGGGCCGACGCCGTGTTCATCGCGGTGGGCACGCCCTCGCGGCGCGGCGACGGCTTCGCCGACCTCACCTACGTCTATGCCGCCGCCCGCGAGATCGCGCAGGCGGTCGCCAGCTACACCGTCGTCGTCACCAAATCGACCGTGCCGGTGGGCACCGGCGACGAGGTCGAGCGGATCATCCGCGAGACCGCGCCGGGTGCCGATGTCGCCGTGGTGTCCAACCCGGAGTTCCTGCGAGAGGGCGCGGCGATCGACGATTTCAAGCGACCCGATCGCATCGTCATCGGCTGCCAGGACGCCCGGGCGGAGGAGGTGATGCGCGAGGTCTACCGCCCCCTGAGCCTCAACGCGGCGCCCGTCTACGTGATGGGCCGGCGCACGGCCGAGCTGACCAAGTACGCCGCCAACGCCTTCCTGGCCACCAAGATCACCTTCATCAACGAGATCGCCGACCTGTGCGAGCAGGTCGGCGCCAACGTGCAGGACGTCGCCCGCGGCATCGGCCTCGACAAGCGCATCGGAGCGAAGTTCCTGCATGCCGGCCCCGGCTACGGCGGCTCCTGCTTTCCCAAGGACACGCTGGCGCTGGTCAAGACCGCCCAGGACCACGGCGCCCCGGTGCGGATCGTGGAGACGGTGGTCGCGGTCAACGACCAGCGGAAGCGCGCCATGGCCCGCAAGGTGATCGCGGCCTGCGGCGGCTCGGTGCGGGGCAAGCGCATCGCCGTGCTCGGCCTGACCTTCAAGCCCAACACGGACGACATGCGCGACGCGCCCTCGCTCTCCGTCATCGCCGGTCTTCAGGATGCCGGGGCCCGGGTGATCGCCTACGACCCCGAGGGCATCGAGCAGGCCCGGCCCCTGCTGGAGGGCGTGGCCTTCGCGCAGGACGCCTATGCCTGCGCGGAGGGCGCGGACGCCCTGGTGATCGTGACCGAATGGAACGCGTTCCGCGCCCTCGATTTCGACAGGCTCAGGCAGATGATGGCCCAACCCGTGATGATCGATCTGCGCAACGTCTACACGCCCGCACAGGCCGAACGGCACGGCTTCCGCTACCGTGGCGTCGGCGTGAGGTCCGGCGCGGACGAGGGCTGAGCCCGGGCCCGCCGCATGCCGCGCCCGCCGAGGAGCGTCGGCGTGAATGCGGCGATTCCAAGGGTCTCTTCGACAGATGATGCGTGAAGGACACGCATGAGACCTTTCCGTCGACGGGCTGTGCTGCGCCGCGACTGGGGAAGGGCTGCCACACATTGTCCCAAACTGTCTGTTCAACGGGTTTCCCCAAGCCGGTCCGTTGCACTTCGCTGCAGTGCGGGACTAGGCATGGGAGCATCGGCCGGCCCGGTGGGCCAAACCCCTTGATTCACCAGCGTGCGGATCGACGTGACTCAACGCAAAAGCATCGCGATCATCGGACGTTCCTGCCGCTTGCCGGGCGCTGCCAGCGTCGACGGTCTCTGGCAGATGTTGACCGAGGGCCGCTGCGCGGTGTCGCGGATCCCCGAGGACCGCTGGTCGCTTGCCCATTACAGCCACCCCCGCGCGCAGGAACGGGGCAAGAGCTACACCTGGGCGGCGGGCGTGCTGGACGAGATCTGGTCGTTCGATCCCGGCGTATTCGGCATCTCGCCCCGCGAGGCCGAGCAGATGGACCCGCAGCAGCGGCTGCTGCTCGAACTGACCTGGGAGGCGCTCGAGGACGCGGGCCTGCGCCCCTCGGCGGTGGCCGGCAGCCACATCGGCGTGTTCGTGGGCGCCTCGTCCCTCGACTACGGCAACCTGCGCGTCCTCGATCCGGCCTCCTCGGACGCCTACGGCGCCACCGGCAACACGCTGTCGATCGTCTCCAACCGCATCTCCTACATCTTCGACCTGAAGGGGCCGAGCTTCACCCTCGACACCGCCTGCTCGTCGTCGCTGGTGGCGCTGAACGCGGCGGTCGCGGCGATCGAGGCGGGGCAGGTCGACACGGCCGTGGTGGCCGGCGTCAACATGCTGGCGAGCCCGTTCAACTTCATCTCGTTCTCGAATGCGCAGATGCTCTCGCGCACCGGCCTGTGCCAGGCTTTCTCGGCGAACGCCGACGGCTACGTGCGCGCCGAGGGCGGCGTCGTCCTCGTGCTGCAATCGGCCGCCGCCGCGGCACGCGACGGCTCCCTCGTGCGCGGCGTGATCGCGGCGAGCGGCGTCAACTCGGACGGGCGCACCACCGGCATCTCGCTGCCCTCGGGCTACGCCCAGGGCGCGCTGCTGGAGCAGGTCTACCGCGACGCGCAGATCGACCTCGACGCGATCAGCTTCGTCGAGGCCCACGGCACGGGCACGCCGGTGGGCGACCCGATCGAGGCCGGCGCCATCGGCGGCAAGCTCGGCAAGGGCCGCAAGGCCCCGCTGCCGATCGGCTCGATCAAGACCAATATCGGCCATACCGAGCCGGTCTCGGGGCTGGCGGGTCTGCTCAAGGCCAGTCTCGCCCTGGAGCACGACCTGTTCCCGCCCTCGCTCCACTCGGCCGAGCTGAACCCGGAGATCCCGTTCGCGGCGCTGAATCTCGCCGTCAACCGTTCGTCCCTCGCGCTGGAGCGCGGAAGGGCCGAGCGCTTCGCGGGCGTGAACTCGTTCGGCTTCGGCGGCACCAACGCCCACGTCGTGCTCACCGACGCCCCTCCGGTCCCGGCCGCGTCCGGCGCCACCGCCAGGCCCGAGATGCTGCTGCTCTCGGCCCAGAGCCGGGCGGCGCTGACCGAGCTGGCACTGGACTACGCCGACCGCTTCGACGGCGTCGCCGGGGACGAGGCGGCCCGCATCATGGCCGCCACGGCCCATCGCCGCGAGCGCCTGTCCACGCGCCTCGCCGTTCCGCTGACGGGCGGAACCGACGTCGCCGCGATCCTGCGCAGCTTCGCCGAGGGCGAGGAGACCGACGCGGTCGTCGCCGGCACGGCCGTGGAGCGCTCGGCCGAGGTCGCCTTCGTCTATTCCGGCAACGGCAGCCAGTGGGTCGGCATGGGCCGGGAGGCCTTTGAAGAGAACCCGACCTTCCGCGACGCGTTCCTGCGCATCGACGGGCTGTTTCGCGGCCACTCGGGCTGGTCGCTGAAGGAGGCTCTGTTCGCCGACGACCTGGAGGAGCGCCTGTCGCTCACCCGCGTCTCGCAGCCCCTGATCTTCGCGATCCAGAGCGCCTCGACCACGGCGCTGCGTGCCCGCGGCCTCGCCCCGGCCTACGTGCTCGGCCACAGCGTCGGCGAGATCGCGGCGGCGGAGGCCGCCGGCATCCTCAGCCTGGAGCAGGCGGTGCGGGTGATTTTCCACCGCTCGAAGCACCAGGAGAGCACCCGCGGCTTCGGCAGCATGGCGGTGCTGCTCGGACCGGCCGACGAGATGGAGGTGTTCCTCCGCGACTTCCCCACCCTCGACATCGCCGCCTACAACAGCCCCAAGGCCCTCACCGTCGCCGGCCCCGTGGACGCGATCGAGGCCGCGATGAAGGCGCTGGCGCGCAAGCGCCGCCGCGGCAAGAAGCTCGACCTCGAATACCCCTTCCACGGCCGCCTGATGGACCCGACCGAGCGTCCGCTCCTGCGCGACCTCGACGGCCTCAAGGCCTCGTCCGGCTTCACCGCCATGGTCTCGACCGTGACCGGCACGGTGCTCGACGGCGCGGCCTTCGGGGCCGGCTACTGGTGGCGCAACATCCGCGAACCCGTGCGCTTCGGCGACGCCCTGCAGGAGGCGACCCGCCAGGGAGCCCGCGTCTTCGTGGAGGTCGGCCCGCGCGCGACCCTGCTGCCGCACATCGGCGACGCCATCGAGCCGCTGGGCATCGAGGTGGCCTCGGTCGGCGTCATGCATCGCAAGGCCGTGGGGGGCGATCCCATCGCCAAGGCTGTGGCGGCGGCGATCGTCGCCGGTGCCGCCGTGGACGAGGCCCGGGTCTTCGGCGAGAACCCCGCCGGCCCCGTGAGCCTGCCGCTCTACCCCTGGCAGCGCCGCTCCTTCCGCCTCGCCGACACGGCCGAGAGCGTCGGCGCGCTGAGCCCGCGCGTCTACCATCCGCTCGCCGGCGCGCGCGTCTCCGCCGACGGCCTCGAATGGCACGGCCACGTCGATCCCGACACCGTGCCGGGGCTCGCGGACCACGCCATCGAGGGGCAGGTGATCCTGCCCGGCGCAGCCTTCGTCGAGATGGCGCTGCACGTCGCCCGCGAGGCCCTGCGCTCCGACACCGTGGTGCTGGCCGACCTCGAGATCCTGGCGCCGATGGTCTTCGCCGAGGACAGCCTGCGCGAGGTCACCGTGCGGCTGTCCGGCTCGGGCAACCAGATCCAGGTGCTCAGCCGCCCGCGCCTGACACAGGCCCCCTGGCAGATCCACGCCAGCGCCAAGATCGTCGAGGGCGTGTTCCCGGCCCCCGAGCGCCGCGACGTGGCCATGCCCTCGGAGCACGCGATCGCCGGCGAGGATCTCTACCGTCGCGCGTCGAAGGCCGGCCTCGGCTTCGGCCCGAGCTTCCGTCAGGTCGCGG
>Ga0182229_1000040_pt1 | contig 31072 bp, 36 predicted proteins | sample G6R1MG_32_FD_129663 | JGI IMG/M metagenome (GOLD analysis project Ga0182229, IMG submission 129663) | Miscanthus phyllosphere microbial communities from Michigan, USA - G6R4_MAIN_07NOV2016_LD1 MG | ecosystem: Host-associated > Plants > Phyllosphere > Phylloplane/Leaf | place: USA: Michigan...
CCGCCAGCGGCAAGCCGAGGTCGAGGCCAAGCCCGACGCCGAGCGCCGCACCGAGATCGTCACGGACGAGGCGCTCGCCCGTCTGGCCAAGAAGGTCTGCCCCGGCTGCGAGCGCGGCATCGCGCTCGACGACCCCGCTACGAACTTCTGTCCGCATTGCGGGCTCGGGGTGTTCGAGCGCTGCCCCGGCTGTTCGCAGCGCAAGAGCACCTTCGAGCGGTTCTACCGGGCCTGCGGCGAAACTCGTTCGCCCATCCCGGTCGCCGCTGACCTGACCGGCTGGCTTTGGACCGGGCTGATTGAGAGGATCAGCCAGGACCGAAGGAGCTGGACATGAAGCGAGGTCAGAAGACGGGCGCGGAGCAGGTGGTGCTGAAGCTGCGCCAGATCGAGGTTCAGACGGCGCAGGGTAAGAGTTTGGCGATAGCGTGCCGGGAGGCGAAGATCTCCGAGCAGAGTTACTATCGCTGGCGCAAGGAGTACGGCGGCCTGCAGATCGACCAGGCCCGTCGGATGAAGGATCTGGAGCGCGAGAACGCGCGATTGCGCCGGCTCGTGGCTGACGTGTCCCTGGAGAAGCAGGTGCTGGCGGACGTCGCCGCGGGAAACTTGTAGCCCCGGAGCGACGCCGGCAGGCAGTCGATGGCATTCGGGAGAAGTATGGTCTCTCAGAACGCCATGCCTGCCGGATCGTTGGCCAGCACCGTGGCACGCAACGCTACGTGCCCACGGTACCGGCTGACGAGGATGCGCTGACCCGCGCCATCATCGCCCTGGCATCCGAGTACGGACGCTACGGCTACCGCCGCGTCACCGCGCTGCTGCAGGCAGCGGGCTGGCAGGTGGGCAAGGACCGGGTTCAGCGGATCTGGCGTCGTGAGGGGCTCAAGGTCCCGCAAAAGCATCGACCGCGAAGCCGGCTGTGGTTGAACGATGGCTCCTGCGTACGGCTGTGGCCTCTCCATCGCAATCACGTCTGGAGCTTCGACTTTGTGCAGGGCCAGAAGGTAACTGGATCGCGCGAGGGAAGGCGCGTTTACCGACCACCTCGAAGGCGTTTTGCACCGCGTCGCCGGCGGTCGCGGACGTTGAGGTCGTAGAACATCCGGGACATGGGGCGCTCCGTAGGGATCGGGCCCTCGCCGGTGGTGGTGGCGCCCGATCCCGACAGCCTACCACCGGCCATCAATTCGTGGCGTTAGGCGTTGCCCTCGTGGGCGGGCGCGAGCTCCATGAGGCGGTTAAAGACGCGTGCCTTGGCCTCCTTGAACCTGGGGCGGCCGCCGAGGTCGTATGCGGCGCGTCCGAACACGTCCGCTATGTCGACGTGGCTCTCCCTCGCCATGACACGGCCCTCGGGCGTGATGTACGCGTCGGCGATCTTGAGAAGCGCCCTCACCAAGACGGCATCGGTCTCGGCGGTCTCGCGCTGCTGGTCGCGCCAGCGGCGGGCGCGGTCGGCATTGTCCCGGCGGATGCGGGCGGACCGGGCGGCGTGGTGCTCCTCAGGGAGCTCGGCGAGGATCGTGCTCATGAGGGAATCGTGCCCCTCGGTCCCGCAAGGCACAATGGCCCTCAGGCTTGGACCTTCTCGGCCTCGCGGGACCGCATCGTGCCCGATGCCCGCAGGTCGATGTAGACGCCCTCGATCAGGTCCTGGGCCTCGCGGACGCCGTCGTGCCCCTTCCGCCGGCACACCCCCATGGCGTTGGCCAGGGCGAGCTTCGTCCTGCCCTTGCGCCGTACGCTCAGGTCCCGGAGCGCCTCGTACTGGGGCTCTGACCAGGCACGGTAGACCATCAGCATGGCCCGCGCGATCCGGTCGGGATCGTGCTGCAGCGGGATGCTGTACGTCGGCAGGCCGGCCACCTCGGCCTCGGTGACGCCGGCCAGCGTCATGCGGATCGCGCGCTCGGCGGTCTCCTCGGGGCTCATGCCTTCCTCCCTCATGCGGCCTGCGCGGCGGCCGCCACGCGCTTCGACCAGGCGTGGTCCTCGGCGAGATGCTTCAGCGTGCGCGGCAGTTCCCTTGCACGTTCGAGATCGGACGTGACGCGGGTGATGGCGCTGACCACGTTGAACGCGTGGCCGACGGCGGCCGGCCCATCGTCCCGCATGGCGATTCCGGCGTCCACCAGGGCCTTCCGGACGACACCACCGACCTCCTTGTCGAAGGCGCGGACCACGGCCATCTGCTCGCCGGTCCAGCCCCGCAGGATCGTCCGCAGGCGGGCCTTCGCCTCGTCCACAGACGTCGGCAAGCGCCGGACCGAGGGCTCCACGCTCTCGTCGTAGGGGGCGAACGTGTCCTCGATGTGCCTCAGCCCGGCGCCCCAGCGCGAGTGACGCCACATGAACGTGACCTCCTCCGCCATGTCGCCGGTGAGGGGCGCAAGGGGGACGTACGTCGGGGCCGGCTTGAACGCCGGGATCGGGGCGGACATGGCTGGTTCCTTCACGGGCTGTACGGGACGCTGGACCAACAGGGGCCGCGGCGGGGGGATGGGGACCGGCTTGTGGCGTCGGCCTGGACGGGCCATCGAGGCCGCGATCGCCCGCTGCCAGTCCTCGGGGCGGTCGACGGCGCCGAGAATCGCCCCGAGTTGCCGGACCCGGTGTCGGGCTGCTGACGCGCTGGCACCGGCGATGGTCGCCCGGTACGCCTGCCTGCCGGTAAGGTCGTACCACGCCTGGCACAGGCCCTCGCTCGGGTCTGTGGCGATGCCGTGGAGCCTCTGCAGCACGTCGGCGCCTTCCGTGGCCTGTCCGCGATCCACCATCTCCCCGCTGGTCCGAGCGAGTTCGCGCAGGTCCTCGGCGACGACCAGGACGCTCCCAAGGAAGCGCTCGTCGAGCGTATCGCCCTCGGCGTAGGCGAGGCACCGGACGGTTGTGGCAGCCTCGGGCAGGCCGGCCGCGCGCAGGATCGAGGCGACGTCGTCATCGCCGTACTGCTCGCAGGAGGCGCGGCACAGGGCTACTGCGAGGACGCCCTGCTCGGTGCCCCACACGCCCTTGCGGCGCTCCAGCATGCCGCCCTGGAGCCGGCGGATAGCGCCTGCGGCCCGGGCCTCGTCGACGGCGGCCGCGGTGTCGTCGGGGAGCCTGACGCCCCAGCCCACGACCGTCTGCTCACCGCGCACCGCCACGTTCACTCCGATGCGCGCGGCGTTGATTTCGGCGGCCGCGGCCTTGATGCGGTGGCGGTGCTGGCGTCGGCCAGCGGCGTTCGTCGCCGGGGCCCAGAGCCGGCCGGCCACGGTATCCGTGTCGAGAACGACCACCCGCTTCTCCGGGCACGCCTCCTCCAGCACGGCGAACAGGTCTCGTGCCGTCATGCGCAGGGCGTTGACGAGCCGCTGGCGCCTCGGCTGCCCGCGGACCGTCTGCACCGCCCCGCGCACCGCCGCACGCGTGATGCCGGTCTCACGCAGGGCGCCGGGCCTGATGGCGGGCTCGTACCGGAGCCGCTCGTGCAAGGCGTCGATTGTGAGCTCGACCGGCTCCCGTCCCTCGCGCTCCGCCTGCTGCCGCTCCATCTCGATCTCGGCCTCGACGGCGAAGCGAACCTCGGCGCGGGCGTCGGCGGTGGCGGCGGGGGTCGCGTTCGCCAGCTTCTCGTCGCGCCTCATCTGACGCTTGACGATGCGCGACATTCGCCCCGAGTGGACCGCAATCCGCCAGACGACGGTCTGGCAGCCGTCGTCGTCGTGGGCCTGTCCGGGGACCGCGCGGTACGCCGTCATCTCCTCGTGGAGGTAAGCCCGCAGCGCGTCCTGATCGACCGTCCGACGCCCCTTCGACCGTGCCAGGTCCGCCTTGGCCCAGGCGTAGGACAGGTGCCGTAGGTGATCGAACAGCGCCGTGTTGGAGGCCGAGAAGCCGCGACGCGTGGGGACCTTGAAGTCCTCCGCGCACCAACGGACCACACGCCTGTGCACGTCCGCGACCATGTCGTCAGAGATTTCTGACGACCCACCCTGAGCCACATAGGTTTGGGCCCAGCCGGCGAGGTGGGCGGACAGGGCCTCGCGATCCACCGCCTTGCCCCAGGCATGGACGTACCGGGTCGTCCAGAGACGCCCCTCGTGACCCATCGCCTCGAACAGCTCCGGCTGCGCTGACACCCTTCTTACTCCCCCCCCCGAATTCACTTCACGATCTATGATAGGCGCCGCCACGCATTGCGCCACAGCTTTGCCGTGGAAATCGACCTGCCGCGTCGCTTTTTTGGCCCTGACGGAGTTGTCACGACCAGGAGGAAAGCCCTTCCCGTCCTTGAGGGGAAGCGACCGCCCGCAGAGGGCGGAACCGGTCCGATCCCCTCGGAGGTGGTGAGGCCCCTCCCTCTGCCGCCAGCCGCTGACGGAGTTGTCACACCTCGGTCCGGAGCGCCCCCGGGCACCCCACGTCAGGGCTTGACGGAGTTGTCTCGCCTAGCCCCCTGGACCGACCCAGAAGGGCCGACAAACCTTGACGGAGTTGTCAGGCCCCCTCCGAGGCCGGACGCCGGCCCTAGAGCCGGTAGCCCCGGATCGTCGATGCGAGGTAATCCCAGACGGGGGCGAGAGATGTGTCGCGCATGTCTACCTCCCCTCAGTGAGCCGCGCCGGCCGGGCGGCCGTCGACTAGAACCTCGACCATGCGGCGCAGGCCACGCAGTGAGCCACCGCGCCACCTGCTCGCCAGGATGTCGATCTCATCCTGCGCGAGGGGCTCGGCCCAGGCCGGGTCGAGCCCCTGCTCAGTCAGGATTTCCCGGTGGATCGTGCTGACGATGACCGGCAGGTCCTCGACCGTCGGCAGGGGCGCCTTGATCAGCCGGAAGCGGTCCCGGAGCGGTCCCGAGACGCGGCTCAGGTCGTTCGCCGTCGCGATGTACGAGACCGCCGACAGGTCGAGCGCACACTCAACGTAGCTGTCGAACAGCGCCTTCGCGGACGTGCTCTCCAGGAACGGCAACAGGACCTCGTCGAGGCGCCCGTTCTGGCCGCCCACGCCCGGCGGCGGGAGCTTGTCGAGCTCGTCTAGGACCACGCCGACGTTGGCCTGCTGTACGCGGGCGATCAGGCCGGCGACCGTCGACAGGCGGCCGGTCGACCACTGCCTCGACGTCGAACCCCACGTCGAATCGGACGCCCCCGCTGCGCTGTAGAGGACCGTCTGCAGCCCGGCGAGCTCCAGCACCCGACGGGCGTATCGCGTCTTGGCGCTCCCAGGCTTACCGTGCAGCAATACATTTCTGAACCGCGCGAACCGGCCGCGGCCGAGGTCAGCCGCGAGGGACCGGGTGACCTTTCGGTACCAGGGGAACTCGGCGTCCAGGGCGGCGACGAACACCGCGAGGTCCGGCACCTGCACGAGCCCTAGGAGCTTCTTGGCCAGGTGGCCGTGCTCTGTAAGCGGGCTCTGCTGCGTGTGGCTGAGCGTGCTGTCGCTCCTCTTCTTACCCGGCAGGTGGCTCATGTCCGGGAACACCGCGAGCGCGGGCGTCAGCGGCGCCGCCACGGCGAACGGCTCCGACTCCTCCGGCTCGGGCTGCTGACGCGAGATCTTGCGGATCGAGGCAACGCGCTCGGCGAGGTCGTCCTCGATGGCTAGGTCCCGGGTCGCCCCCTTGAGCAGGGCCTGCCCGTTCTCGATTGCCCACGCCAGGATTCCGAGGGCGCCCTGGCCGTCACGGTACGTCTCGCGATGCTCGCCCGTCAGCCCGAGGACGACGGCGGCCAGCGCCGGGTTGCCCTCGCCCTCCTGGAGGAGGTCGCCGGCCTCCTCTCGGATGTAGTCGAGCGCGCCGGTGTACCCGCACTCGGCGAGGCACAGGGAGAGCACCCCGGCGAGCAGGCGGTAGTCAAGCAGGACGTCGCTCACGTCGAGATTGGGCCAGAAATCGACGCGGCCCTGGAGATGCTCGATGCGGGCAAGGCACCGCTTTAGGAGCGCCTCGCACCGCACGCGGGCGGTCGTCTCGGCGTGCCGGTGGCGCTTGCGGTTACCCCTGGCGGAATCGAAATCGGCGACGAGCGTGCACGCCGCGTACCAGTCCCAGCGGAGCACGGCATCGCCGTGGCCGACGCCGAACTGCTCTAAAACATGCGGATGCAGGTTTTGCGCGCTGCAGACTGCTTCGCACAGGAGGCGTAGCGGCTCGACGAGGTAGGAGGCTCTGGCGGGGGCGGCCCGGTCGCCGCGAAGGTAGGCGGACAGCCCATAGGCATCCGCGGCCCGTGAGGGTGCGTTTCTCATGTCGGTTTTTCGCATCCGTGATGAGACGTCCGGCATGAGCCGAGGCAGTCCCATGCCTGATTCTACATCACCATCCGTTAACGGAAGGTTACTCCCCTTCGAGGGCCGGGGCGCGGTGCGTGGACCGCTGTTCCGCCAGCCAGGTCACCAGCCGCTTCGCCTCTTTGACGGTCGTCAACATGGGGCCGTCGGTGTCGATGACCGCAGGTATTCCGCTCTCGCCGCGCGGCCGCTCTCGCCCTCCGTCGCCGGCCATGGCCTTGGCGAGCCGCGCGGTCGCCTGCATGACGTCCCCGAGCGCACGAGGATGCGGGAACGCCGCTCCCTCAGCTAGGGCGCGGAGGATCGGGGCCGGAAGGCCGAAGCGCCCAATCCGGTCGCGCTGGACGGTGCGCGAATTCAGGCCCGAAACGAGCGCGAGGCTCTGCACCCATTCTGGCCCGAACACGGCCCGCGCACTCACCTCGACGGCGGCGAGGATCTCCGTGGCGATCTCCTTCGCCTCGTATTGCTGATCGCCCACGGTGGCGACACGACCGTGGAACACGCACGGCAGGCCGTCGAACGTTCCGACGGCGGCGCCCCCGTCGGCGGGCTGGGTCATGGGCTGGAGCACAAGGCGCACGGCGGGATCCTCGAATCAATAGGGCGGCCCTGGAGGACCGCCCTTGGTTGTTGGTTGATGGATGACGGGATGACGGCGCGTTCGGACTCGTCACCAGGGTTGGGAGCGGTTCCTGGGGACCAGCGAGAAGCGGGGGCCAGTCTGCTGCTCGACGAGCGCGTGGCATTCGTCCCAGGAGAAGATCCGCTTGAACCGATGACCGGCGGGCCAGGTGGGTCGCTCGCCGCCGAACGTGCGCAGGTTGTCCAGGTCGACACCACCCTTGTCGATGGGGAAGATCTGCGCGTCGCAGATCTCCGCGTACGTCTCCAGGGCGTCCCAGAGCCCGGGGAGAGAGCATGCCCGGCCGACGTTGATGACTGCTGTGATGCGCTTGAGGCGAGCGAGACAACCCGGGCACGAAGCCGGCTCCGACTGTGGGAGGGACCATCCGCCGGATCGCGCCCCGTACGTGGCCCTGCAGATCGCGTTGCCGTCATCGTCTCCCTCGGCGACGATGTGAAACCGCGATCCACCGCCGAGCTGGGAGCCGTCGGCGCACCTCCCCGTGAGGCGATGGGAACGCCCGAAGCGGCCGTCGCCCAGGTCGTAGCGAGGCAGCGAGGCGAGGTGGGCCGCAGCCTGTTCGGCTTGCGCTTGACGATACGCGGCTACGCGTGCCTCGACGCCGGGATCGACCGGCAATGCATTCTTAGCGCGGTAGGAATTGATGGACGCCGTGAGCGCGTCGAAGGTCCTGGGTCTGGGCGTCATCATGATGCGGTTTCCTGCGTCCTGTGTTGCGAGGGCTGGCGTTGCCATGCCTCTCCGGAGCGGCGCTCCCCGCTCCCCCGGTGGGCGGACCCGCCCGGTGGAGAAGGGAGCGCCGCTTAGCCGAGGATCGCCTCCAGATCCTCTGCGGTGGTGTCGTCGGCGATGAGCTCGGAACCGCACCCGATCCAGATCACCCTGTCGCCCTGGTCACGCCGCTCGGCGACGTCGTACGAGTGCGGGCCGGTGTAGCTGTAGCGGTAGATGCCGTCGCCGGAGATGTGGAAGAACTGATCGGGGAGCGTGGCGTTGCTGACGAGGGGCTCCTTGCCGGCCAGGTCGCCGAACAGCACCGATGAACGCTCGCCGTCCTGTCCCTTTTCATCGAAGGGAGCGTTGATGTCGTCGAGATCGCGCTCCCGGAGGGCATCCTCGACCGCATACCAGGCTGCGTTCACGTCGATGTTGTGGTCCCGGGCGAACGCCTTGGTGTCGTCGCCGGTCTTGCCCACCATGCACCAGTCCGCCCACGCCTTGAACGACTCGAAAGCGTCCTCCGCGCCGTCTACAACGGCATCGGATTCAAGCGCCTCGGAGATGATCTCGGAGAGCGCCTCGCGGTACGAGACGGTGGCAATGCTGAGGTCGGACTTCGCTTCGTCGACGCTCTTGCCGAGCGTGGAAGCGAGCTCGGCGTAGCTGTCGTAGCCGACGGTGGTGGCGAACTTGTCGAGGGCGGCCGCCTCGGTCTTGGCCTCGTAGAAGTAAGAGGCTTCCTGAGTTTCGATGCGGATGAGGGTGACGTCGTTCATGATGCGGTTTCCTGCTTCCGGTTGATGGAGGCCGGATCATCCGTGCCGTCCATGTCCTATATGATAGGAACGGAACGACCGAATGCAACCACGAAATTCGATCTTGAAACGAAAAAGGGCCCCCGTGAGGGAGCCCCGATCCGTAGTCCGCACCACGCATTCGGGTGAACCGCGGCCAACTGGCCGGCGGGGTCGCTCATGATGGTTTGCCCTCCCTAGGCTGGGAGGGGAGATGGCCACACCATCGCCGAAGCGAAGCAAGTGGGGTTGCGCCAACAACGCGTCGGCTGACCTCAATTTATCCAGCCCGCCCAGGTCGTCAACCGGTCATCAGGCGCCTCGGTTAACGTCGTCGGCTGGTGTCAAAGTTCTCGCAGCGGTGTCGAAGCTTACGATGGCAGTCCGGTTTCGCAGAGAAATCGTGATGGCGGCCCCCACGGACAGCCCGGCCCTACGACCGAAGGCCTGGATCATCGCCTGGTCGCCACCGGAAGATCTCCTCATCGACGATTCGAGGGGACCCCCGTGGCGAGCGTTTGGCACGTATTGGAAGGCAGCCCGACAGGGCTGCAGCCGGGCTTCTACTGCGAGGACGAGGAGACCCTGGCGGCCTTGCTGGCCGACCCGACGACGGAGCACGCCAGCGTCGAGGCGGGAGAGCCGGCGCCGTTCCTCCACGGGCAGCGCGCCCGCATCGCCACCCCCGAGCAGGCCGAGGTCCTCCGGGCGAACGAATCGAAGGCGCGCCTCTATGCCGGCATGACCGCGGACCAGATCGCCCGGCACGAGGATTGGGTGCGCCGCTACAAGGCCGAGCGCGCCGTCGAGGATGCCAAGGCAATCGCCGTGGAGGCCGAACGTCGGGTCGAACTTGGTACGATGGACGACATCCAGGTCGTCAACGAGTCCCTTTACCGGGCCGGCCCTGGAGCATGGGACTACGAGCCGGAGACTGCCCTGAAGATCCTCCAGGACGCGGGGTTCGTACGGGCTCAGGTCCTGGCCGAGGCCCTCGTCCACGTAGAGCGGGCCATCGCCGATTTCCGGGTCATCTCGATGCAGCCGCTCTACGGCGCGCCCCGGTTGTCGAGCGACCTCCAGCGTGTCCGGGACCTGCTCGCCGGCGAGGCCAAGGGCCAGCCGTGGGAGGCCGTGCACTCACGGGTGTGCGCGGAGCTTGGCATCCCGTGCCAACCCGTCGAAGCGAAGCGGGCCTGATCATGCGCTTCACGCAGCGATGGATGGAAGACGGGTCCGCCTACCACGACATCGAGCTCTCCTTGGAGGAAGAGCAGGCCGCGGTCGCCGAGACGGGGCTGGATGTCGCGCAGTTCCGAGGGATGCACGCCTTCGAGAACCTCATCGACGTGCAGGAATACCACATCGACACCTTCCAAACCGGCGTTGATCCCAAGGCGGCTGCTTACCTCACCCTTGTCGCCGCGGCCCTGCAGCGTCGGAATAACTTCTGGGACGACCTCCGCTGCTGGAAGGTCGCGAACGGGCGCGGGTGGCAGTTGCTCCACTCCGACGGAACGCCCGTGCCCAAGCCCGACTGGCGCCAGGAGGACTTCTGACATGGCCGACCTGTCGATCTCCAAGCCCGACCTGAAGGGGCTGCTGTCCCTCGAAAAGCGCGAGCTCGCCCGCCGCGTCCTGGAGCTCCACGACGAGCTCGTCCGGGAGCGCGCCCGGCGGAAGAAGGTGGAACGCAACCGCGATATCTCACACGCCATCGAGGTGGCCGACGACGCGGAAGTGGACCGCCTCATGAAGGAGGACCGGAAGGCGGCGCATGCCGAGGCGCGGGCAGTCATCGCCAGGAAGCGCGCCCTCGACGCCGCTCCCACCGCCGACGCGTCCCTCCCAGCCTGCGGGTCGTTCCATGGTTGAGACGCACACCACGCCGTCCGGCATCGTCGTCGAGTTCCGGCAGCACGACTGGATGCCCGGTTTCGCGGCCTACCTGCATGAGCCGGGGAGGCCCTTCCCGAACGGGACCGCCTTCTGCGCGATCAACCTGCACGCCCTGCTGGGGGCCTACGTCACGACCGACGAGACGCATGCCGGGTTCGTGGGAGCATCGCCGACACGATGGTCCACGAGGTCATCCACGTCATCGAGGCGTGGGCCGGCGTCGAGTTCTCCGAGCAGCGCGTCGAGAAGCTGATCGACGGCTACCGGCAGCGCGCCTCCGAGGGCGAGCAGGCCGACGTCGGCATGGACTTCAGCATGGCCCTGTACCTCGCCAAGACGGAGGGGCGCCGCATACGGCGGAAGGGCAAGCCCGACCAGCACTGGTCCGTCGAGAACGGCAAGCTGATGTGGCGCTGGCCGGACCCAAGCGGTGGCGAGGACGCGGTCATTGAGGCGTGCGAGATCCGTGAGGACGACATCCTCGCCGAGGACTGGGAGGTCGTCGATGGCTGAGGCGACCTACGAAGGCTTCGTGGCCCACATGCACGCGGGCCTCGCCGCGGCGTCGTCGCAGCCGTACGAGGTGTTCTCGGCTGGCCTGAGGCGCGGGCTGGCGGGCTAGGTCATGTCGCTCCTGCAGGAGTTCACCGAAGCCCGCGCGGCCGCCCTGTCGCCGGACAGGGTCTCCTACGGTCCCGGCTCGTCGGACAAGCGGCTCGCCCGCGAGCTCGGGCGCCGCCTCGAATCCGGACGCCCGTTCACGCCCCGGCAGTTCCAGGTCGCCGCCTACTTGGCGTGGCGCTACCGCCGGCAGATCGACGCGAGCCTCGTGCCGGCCCGGCCGGCAAGCAAGCCGTAGGGGGGAGAGCCTTGGGCACGAACTACTTCGCCATCCGCGACGCCACCGAGGGGCGTGACGATGCGGTCCAGCACCACATCGGCAAATCAGCCGGGGGCTGGCCGTTCATGTTCCGGGCCCACGAAGAGATGGGCGTCCATGATTGGCCGACCTGGCAGCGTTACCTCTCGCGTCCCGGCATCCGCATCAAGAACAAGTACGGGGATCAGCTCACCGTCAATGGCCTGATGCACCGCGTGACCGGCGCCCGCGAAAATTGGCGGGCAACCTACGTCTCGGATGCCCTCGATGGCGACCTGGCCATGACGCTCGACGGCGACCTCACCTCGGGGAGGGAGTTCCGATGACGACCGATCCTACCGCACTGGCCAAGATCGAAGAGTGGACGTCCGTCTACGGCGACAAGCCGGAGGTCCTCGTCCAGGAGCTTGCCAACCTCGGGTTCGTGATCAAGCGCCGGTCCGAGATCGATGCCCTGTCGGACGCCATGTGGCAGCTGCTTGACGACATGGGCGCACATGGCCAGGGCGTGTGCCTCGCCGCCAAGGCCAAGGCCCGGGTCGCCTACGAGCCGCTCCGTATCGACGCCGACGGCGAACAGGCGCCCCTCGATTACCCGCTGGCGACCGCGCAGGCAGTCGTGACCAACTTGGAATGGCAGCGTGCAAGAATGGCCAGAAGGGACCGGGCATGAGCGACCGCACGCCCGCCGGCGACAAGGGCACCGCCGACCGCATCGAGGCCGACGACGGCGGCTACTGGGTCCGCCTCGTCACGAAGCAGGCCATGAAGCGCGAGGGCGTCTGCATGGGGAACTGCCTCGACAGCCAGGGCTACGGGCAGCACCTGGCCGGCAACGAGGAGATGATCTCCAGCGGCCTGTGGTCGCTTCGGAAGGCCGACGGCGTCAGCTACCTGTTGGTCGAGGTCAGGGGACCCGGCGAAAATGACCTGGTGGATGAACCCGGCGAGGTAAGCGTCGAGGTGACCGATGCTCTCGGCCCGAGCAACAGCCAGCCGTCGGGATGGTCGATCAGACAGCTACGCCATCTCGTCGCGGCTTTCATCTCGGCAGGGGCAACCGTTGGCGTTCCCTTGGAACTTGCCCTGGTCGGCGAGGACGGGCGGACCTGGCGGCCGGACAAGGCGCCCCAGGACCTGAAGGACGCCGCGGCGGCGCGCCGGAAGGCCGAGGAGGAAGCCAAGGCGAAGGCGACCTCGTCGTACCGGGAGAGCGCCTGGTGCAACATGGAGCTCCAAAACGGTGCTGTCATGGCTCTCCGGGGCGAGCATCCACGTCTGGACACCCCGGAGGAGCAGCGGGAGGCCCTTGAGGCGGCGATTGCCCGGATGGAGGACCAGTTGGCCTCGGGCAGCATGATGACCGGCGTTGGCGTCGAGACCCTTCGCCGTATGTACCGCAGGCTTGAGGCGCTCGGCGGGCCGCCGGTCCAGCAAGGACGTCTCAGTTTCGTTATGGCTCCAGGGGCATTGAAGTCGACGCGGCTCGGACCGGGGGTCATCACGCCATGAGCGAGCCCACCGACGTCGTCGACTGGATCTCGAAGGACGTGACGCTGTCCCCGCCGGGCGTCCCGATCCGCCTCCACGGCTACCAGCGCGCCATCGTCGAGGCGATGGCGGACCCGGCGGTGAAGGTGCGATTCCCGACGCCGGCGGAGAAGTGGCGGGCAGCCCAGCGAACGGAGGCGGCCCACCTCATGCTGTGGGCCGCCCTGCAAGGCCACGATGTCGTGATCTACGAGAGGACCCCGGGGGACGGGGTCAGGGCGTCGTAACCCCCATGTTGTTGAGGTGCATGCTCAGGAGATGCCCTGCCTCAGGGACCTGGGAGCGCCCATCGCCGTAGAGCACCCATGTTGCTTCCGCGCAGTCCTGGTTCGGAAGTCGGAACCGGAGCTTGCGGATGTTCATCGACTTCTTGCCCTGGGCAATGAGCATCAGCTTTCCCTCGCCCTTGATGATGCCGATGTTGAACCCGCGCGGCGCCTTCGGGTCGCGCCAGATCGCCTGAATGAGATCGTAGTCCGGGGCGACGCGGCGGATGAAGGCGTCCCAGTCCTCACCCCGTGCCGCGACCTCGTCGACCGTGCGGTTCGCATCCTCGGCGAATTCCTGGAGTTCGGCGACGGTCCAGTTTGTCGTGTCGGTGATGCGCATGCTGCCCTCCCGTGATGGGGGCACCATGCGGGCTGACCGGTCGCCTTTGACTGAATCCAGTTGCTAAAATGCCACGCATCGCGCCGGACGGATTCCGTGCCTGGCGCGGGTGGTACCATTCCCTCGTGACGCAAAAAGTGGGTTGGATTCGTATCCGACCCGCCGCGTGACCGAACCCCTGCCGGGAGCACCCCGAGCGGGGTTTCCGCACGTTTCCAACCCAGTTTCCAACCCAGGCCCCGGAAACGCAAAAGGCCGCACGAAGGCGGCCCATGCTAACACGCTGAAATCGCGTGTAAATTCGTCCGTTAAATTGGAGCGGGCGAAGGGATTCGAACCCTCGACCCCAACCTTGGCAAGGTTGTGCTCTACCCCTGAGCTACACCCGCTCTCTCGTCGTTCGCCGCGAGGCCCGTGGGCTCCGGCGGCGCCGATGGCGTGTGTAAACACCATTCCGCCGGGCGTTGCAAGCGCCCCGTGACGGCTTAAGTCGGAGCCGCCTCCGGACCCCTGCGCGCGCTACCAGTGGGCTGCTGCGGGCCGGCCGTCACGGACCTCCGCCAGCCGCTCGCGGGTGCCGCGGGTGGTGTCGGGCGGCAGCGCGTCGAGGGGGAAGAACGCGCTCCCGGCGATCTCGCGGTCGGGCGCCTTCGGGCGGTCCAGGGTCCAGGCGGGCGCCATGAACACCGCGATGTGGTCGCGCGCGCGCAGCGCCCGGTTGAGGCAAAGGCCGTGCAGGCGAAGCGGCACCTCGGGATGGACGTGGATCTCGCACTCCTCGCGGAACTCGCGGATCATCGAGGCCTCGGCGGTCTCGCCCGGTTCGATGCCCCCGCCGGGCAGGTGCCAGCCCGCCACGTAGGTGTGGCGCACGAGGCAGACCCGGGCCTGCCCATCGATCGCGATCCCGCGTACGCCCATGGTCATGCCGCGGGTGAACAGCGAGGCGCGGTGGACCAGCTGCCGCAGCAGGGGACGGTCGAGGTCGAGGCTCATGGCGCCCGAGATAGCACGACCCGGAAGCGCCGCCGACGACGGGGCGGCGGGTCGCGGTCAGACCACGCGCACGCCGATGCTGCCCAGGCCCTCGATCGCGGCGCGTAGGGTCTGCCCCCGCGAGACTGCGCCGACGCCTGCGGGCGTGCCGGTGAAGATCAGGTCGCCCGGATGCAGCTCGAAATAGGTCGAGAGCAACGCGATCTGGTCGGCCACGGGCCAGATCATCTCGCGCAGGTCGCCGGCCTGGCGCAGCGTGCCGTCGACGGACAGGGTGATCGCGCCGCAGTCCGGGTGGCCAATAGCGGCGACCGGGTGCAGGGGGCCGACCGGCGCGGAGGCGTCCGCGCCCTTGGCGAGGTCCCACGGCCGGGCAAGGCGCTTGGCCTCGTCCTGGAGGTCGCGCCGGGTCATGTCGAGGCCGACCGCGTAGCCGTAGACGTGGGCGAGCGCCTCCGCCGCCGGAATGTCGCGCCCGCCGAGGCCCAACGCCACCACCATCTCCACCTCGAAATGGTAGTTTTGGGTCTGCGGCGGATAAGGATGGTCCACCGTCTCCCCCGTGGGAACGACCTGCAGCGCGTCGGCCGGCTTTAGGAAGAAGAACGGCGGCTCGCGGTCGGGGTCGGAGCCCATCTCGCGGGCGTGCGCCCCGTAGTTGCGGCCGACGCAGTAGACGCGCCGCACCGGAAACAGGTCGTCGCCCCCCACGACGGGCAGGGCGGCGCGGGGCGGGTTGGGGATCACGGAGAGCATGCGAACCTCGCGTCCGGCTGCAAAGGGTGGGCCGTCCAACTATCTAGGGATCGGGCACGAGCCCGCCAGAGAGCGCCCCCGCACCCGATCATGCCCGTCCCTCCGTCCAGCCCCGTGTCCCGCGAGACCGCCGAGACCCTGCTCGCCACCCTCGTGCGGATCCTGGGCGAGCGGCACGTCTCCACCGGGGAGGCCGACCTCGCGCCGCATCTCGTCGAGTCGCGCGGGCTCTACCGCGGCCACGCCCTCGCCGTGGTGCGGCCGGGTACGACGGCGGAGGTCGCCGCCACCGTCGCGGCCTGCGCGCACGCCGGCGTCCCCGTCGTGGCGCAGGGCGGCAACACCGGCCTCGTCGGCGGCGGGCTGCCGCTCGGCGGCATCGTTCTGTCGCTCGCCCGCCTCGACCGGGTGCGGGCCCTGGATCCGGTCGATGCGACTCTGACGGTCGAGGCCGGCGTCGTGCTGGCCGACGTGCAGGCGGCGGCGGCGGCCCACGATCTCCTGTTTCCCCTGTCCTGGGCGGCGGAAGGGTCGGTGCGCATCGGCGGCGCGCTCGCCACCAATGCCGGCGGCACGGCCGTGCTGGCCTACGGCAACGCCCGAGACCTAGTGCTCGGGCTGGAGGTGGTGCTGGCCGACGGGCGCGTCTGGAACGGCCTCAAGGCCCTGCGCAAGAACAACATGGGCTACGACCTGCGCCACCTCTTCGTGGGATCGGAAGGCACGCTGGGCATCATCACCGCGGCGGTGCTCAAGCTCTATCCGCGGCCGGTCTCGCGCTCGGTGGGCTTCGTGGGACTGGCCTCGGCCCGCCATGCGCTCGACCTGTTCGCGCGGCTGCGCGCGGGCGCCGACCGCACGCTCACCGCCTTCGAGCTGATCCCGCGTTTCGGGCTCGCGACGGTGCTGCGGCACGGGGCGAACGTCGTGCCGCCGCTGCAGCGCGACCACGCGGCCTACGCCCTGGTCGAGCTGTCCTCGCCCCGCCCCGGCGCCGACACCCGCGCCGACTTGGAGATCGTCCTGGCCGGTGCGATCGCGGACGGGCTGGCGCAGGATGCCGTGATCGGCATGAGCGAGGCGCAGGACCGGGCGCTCTGGCGCCTGCGCGAGCAGCTGCCCGAGATGCAGAAGCGCGAGGGCGGCTCGATCAAGCACGACGTCTCGGTGCCGCTCTCCCGGCTCGGCGATTTCCTGGAGGAGGCGACGGCGTCCTGCGAGGCCGCCATGCCCGGCATCCGCGTCTGCGCCTTCGGTCATGTCGGCGACGGCAACGTCCACTTCAACCTGACCCAGCCCGTCGGCGTGGATCGCGCGCGGTTCCTGGCGGAGTGGGGACGCTTCAACCGCATCGTCCACGACATCGTGGACCGGATGGGCGGTTCGATCTCCGCCGAGCACGGCATCGGCCTGATCAAGCGCGACGAACTCCGGCGTTACGGCGATCCGGTCGGGCTCGACCTCATGCGTCGCCTCAAGCAGGCCCTCGATCCCCACGACCTGCTCAACCCCGGCAAGGTCGTCGCCCTGTCCGACGACCCGCCCCCGGCCCTGCCGACCTGATTCCGTCTCCGCTCGCTCGACGCGGGGACAGGATCGGCGAGCCCGGGCGACGCCCCATCCGCTTGTTCCGCAAAGATCGATCGGAGTTGGTCCGACGCTGTCCCCGACTGCGTGATCCGCCCCGGTTGTGCATCGCACAAAAGCGTCGCATGATTGCACTGCATCGTGCCCGTCTGGCCTGTCGCAATCGGCCGGCGGAGCACGCCGATCGTCGGGACGACGGAGTGCGGCCATGGCTTACTCGGGCGTTAACCCTTTCGGCACCGTCATCGGCAACGATGTGGCGGTCGCCCCGAGTCGCGCCTTCGATCCGCCGCAAGACCCGTCGAGACCGTACGACATCAAAACCGCTTCGACGTCGGCGCAGCTCTTGCTGCGTTGCAACGTCGCAGTTTTCGACCGCACCGCGCCACGGCGCGTTTAACCCTCGAACACATCCTTCGGACGGACCGCGCGTCCGGACGATCCAAGGAGACGACGATGCCGATGTCACAGGCGAGAGTGCCCACCGCCGAGGCGAGCCGCTATCTCAAGCAGCTCTGCCGGCACTGGAGCCACAAGTTTCCGGTCGAGGAGACCAACGACCAGGGGGTCGTGCCCTTTGGCGAGGATCGCGTCTGCACTTTCGAGGCGAGCGCGGACGCGCTGGTGATGAAGGTGGCGACGCCCGATCCGGCCGCCCTGACGCGCCTCGAGAACGTGGTGTCGGACCACCTGCTGCGCTTCGCCTTCCGCGAGCATCTCGGCGAGATCACCTGGTCGCGCGCCGCTTGATCCCGTCGTCCGCCGCCCGATCTGACGGGCGGTCCGATGATGGGAACGACCGGTATGAGCGCACTCGCTGGCCCTGAGGCCGTCCTCTCCTTCGACGAGCGGCTGGACCGCCTCGCGGAGGTCGCGGTCCGGGTGGGTCTGGGGCTGCGCCCCGGCCAGGAGCTCGTGCTAACGGCACCGCTCGACGCGCTGGCGCTCTCGCGCGCGATCACTGAGCAGGCCTACCGGGCCGGCGCCTCGCTGGTCACCGCCTTCTACGCCGACGACGCGGCGACGCTCGCCCGCTTCGCCCACGCGCCGGACGCGGCCTTCGACACGGCGGCGGGCTGGCTCTATTCCGGCATGGCCGACGCCTACCGCAACGGCGCGGCGCGGCTGGCGATCTCCGGCGACGACCCCTCGCTGCTGGCCGGGCAGGATCCGGATCGGGTCTCGCGGGCCAACCGCGCGCGCTCCAAGGCCTACGTGCCGGCGCTGGAACTGATCGCCGACTTCTCCACCAACTGGACCATCGTCTCGTCCGCCTCTCCGGCCTGGGCGCGCACCGTGTTTCCGGATCTGCCCGAGGAGCAGGCCGTGGCACGCCTGTGGGACGCGATCTTCGCCGCCTCCCGGATCGACGGGCTCGACCCGGTCGCCGACTGGGAGGCGCACAACGCGAGCCTGCGCGCCCACACCGAGCGCCTCAACGGCCAGGGCTTCTCCGCCCTGCGCTTCCGCGGCCCCGACACAGACCTCACGGTCGGGCTCGCCGACGACCACGAATGGTGCGGCGGCGCCACGACCGCCAAGAACGGGCTACGCTGCAACGCCAACATCCCGACCGAGGAAGTCTTCACCACGCCTCACAAGGCCCGCGTCGAGGGGTACGTGGCGAGCACCAAGCCCCTGTCCTACCAGGGCACGCTGATCGACGGCATCCGGGTGCGCTTCTCGGAAGGCCGCATCGTCGAGGCCGGTGCCCGTACCGGCGGCGACGTGCTTGCCAGGGTGCTCGACACGGACGAGGGCGCGTCCCGCCTCGGAGAGGTCGCCCTGGTGCCGGCGTCCTCCGCGATCTCGGCCTCGGGTCTGCTGTTCTACAACACCCTCTACGACGAGAACGCGGCGAGCCACATCGCGCTCGGCCAAGCCTATTCCAAGTGCTTTCGCAACGGCGGCGAGGGCCTGAGCGAGGGCGACCTCGCGGCGCGCGGCGCCAACCGCAGCCTGATCCACATCGACTGGATGATCGGATCGCCGCAGGTGGAGGTGGACGGCATCACCGCGACCGGCGCCGCCGTCCCGGTGATGCGGGCCGGCGAGTGGGTGGCGTAGGGCACCTCGCGCTCCCCCGATCGCTCGCCGTCCTCGCGTCGCGACGGCGCAGCCGGACCGGCAGCATCAGAGCCCAGGCCCCTTCGCCGCCCCGAGCACCCGCGCGGGTTGCCCGTTGCTCGCGCCCTGCAGCATCGCGACGTAGCCGTCCGCGCCGGTCCTGCGGGCCGCCTCCCGCGCGATCTCGAAGCGGGCCGCCCGGCCCGTCCACGCGCCGAGGTTCTGCATCCCGCGCACCACGTTGGCGTAGATCACCACGCGGCCCTTGTTCTCGCCGCGCTCGATCGCGACCGGGCGGCTGCGCGAGACCGGAACCAGCCAGACGTCGGCGTGGCGCCCGCTCGGGTCGGCATCGACGTCCACCACGATGCGCTCGTCGCGCTCCTCGATCCGCATGCCCACGGGCAACCCGCCCAGCGCCTCCGCCTCTCCGACGCAACGCTCGATCCCCGTCCTGTCCGAACCGACCAGCGCGTCCTTGCCGTTGATCACCGCCTGCGGCGTGAACAGGGAGCGCTCGCTGCGCCCGCTGGCGTAGCCGCGCTGGCGCTCGGTGAAGGCGCGGGTGGCGAGGTTGTCCTTCCAGCCGAGATAGTCCCAGTAGGTCACGGGCAGCGTCAGGACGAGCAGGCCGGGCCGCCGGGACCACTCGCCCGCCATCCGGTCGGCGGCGGGACAGGAAGCGCAGCCCTGGCTCGTGTACATCTCGATGACGGCACGCACCGGCTCGGCCCGGGACGGGGCCGATGCGGCGACGAGGAGCGCCGCGACGGGAATCGGAGACAGGCGGCTCACTTGCATGGCCGCATCAGACTCCGCGGGCCGGTTGGGCCAAAATCACGTTGACTTGATGGGCCGTGGGCGGCGCGTACCCCTTGGGCAGCATCGTTGGGCGCCAGCGCCGGTGCATCCAGAGCCACTGCCCCGGATGCTCACGGATCCAGGCCTCGACCTGCGCCGTCATCGCCTGCATGGCGCCCCGGACGTCGATCAGCCCCTCCGCGTCGCGGGGCAGGTCGAGGGCGGGCGTCATCTCGAGCATGAAGGTCGCGCCGTCCCGCCGCACCACCCGCGCACCGTGCACCGGGCACTCGTGATGCCGGGCGAGCTTGCCGAGCAGCGGGTTGACCAGCACGGGCCGGCCGAAGAACTCGACCACGACGCCGCGGGTGAAGTGCTGGTCGACGAGCTGGCCGAGATGGCCGCCGCGCTCGACCACGCCCTGCATGGCGAAGACCGCCCCCGGGCCGGAGGCGGCCAGCGCGCCCATGGTCCGGCGTCTCACCTCCTGCACCAGTCGGGCGGCGGCCGGGTTGTTGGGCGGGCGGAAGACCGCGGTGGTCTCCAGCCCGAATTTTTCCGCGCAGATCGCGGGCAGTTCCCAGTTCGCCAAGTGGGCCGAGAACACCAGCCCCGGCTTCCCGTCGTCTCGCACCGCCTCGAACTGCTCGATGCCCCGCACCTCCATGCGCTGCGTCTCGGGACGCGTCGGATCGAAGTCGAACAGCGTGTCGAGATGGGCGTACTCGGCGCCGGTGCGGCCGAGGTTGTCCCAGGCCTGGAGGGCCAGCGCCCGCACCTCCCGCTCATGTAGGTCGGGATAGGCGGCGCGCAGGTTCGCGATCGCCGTGCCGTGGGAGGGCAGCCAGGGCCCCACCGTGCGGGCGAGCCGTCCGCCCAGCCGGCTCGCCCGGTCCGCGCCGAGCGCGCGGGCGATCCAGAACAGGGTGCGGATCAGCGGGACCGTCAGGAGCCCGAGCAGGCGCGGCAGCTGCCGCCTCAGGACGAGGGCGAGACGAAGCAAGGCGGGCTCATGAATGGGTCTGGAATCGGACGAAGGGGGTGCAGGACTGCATAGTGTATATTCCGGCCAAGCGCGACCGCAGCGTCAGAGCGTGACGAGGATCTTGCCGAAGACCTTGCGGGATTCGAGCCGGTCGAGCCCCTGAGCGAAGTCGGCCAGCGGCAGTACCGTATCGATCACCGGGGTGATCCCGTCGGCCATCTTGCCGAGCGCGTCGCGGATGTTCCCGATCCGGCAGCCGAACGAGCCGGTGATGCGGTACTGCTGCTGGAACAGCTGCATCAGGTTCATGGTGGTGGAGACGCCGGACGTCGAGCCGCAGGTGACGAGCCTCCCGCCGCGTTTGAGGCAGAGCAGCGAGCCGTTCCAGGTCTCGGCCCCGACATGCTCGAACACCACGTCGACGCCCCGGCGCTTGGTCAGGTGCCGGACCTCGCCCTCGAAGCGCTCCTGGCGGTAGTTGATCACGTGGTCGGCGCCCAGCGCCGCAGCCTTCTCGCCCTTCGCGTCGTCGCCGACCGTGGTGTAGACCGTGCAGCCGATGGCCTTCGCCATCTTGATCGCCGCCGTGCCGATGCCCGAGCCGCCTGCATGGACGAGGATCGATTCCCCCGGCTCCAGGCGCGCGTTGTCGAACAGCATGTGCTGCACGGTGCCGAAGGCGATGGGCGCGCAGGCCGCCTGGACGTGGCCGACCCCGTCCGGCACCCGCACCACGAGGCGGGCGGGTAGGGTGACGCGTTCCCGCGCGAACCCGTCGATATGGAACCCCATGACGCCGCCGACATCCTCGCAGAGGTTGTCGCGGCCCTCGCGGCAGGCCCGGCATCGCCCGCAGGTGAGCGCGCCGTAGGGCGCTACCGCGTCGCCGACGCTCAGGCCCTCGACGCCCTCCCCTACGGCGACGATCTCGCCCGCGGCCTCGGCGCCCACCGTCAGCGGGAGCTTGCGCTTGGCGAAGGCCATGCCGCGGAAGCCCCACACGTCGATGTAGTTCAGGCCCACCGCGCGCACGCGGATCTGGACCTCGCCGGGACCGGGCGCGGCGGGCTCCTCGACCTCGATCACGCGCAGATCGCGGTCGCCGAAGAGCTGGAGGGCTTTCATGGGCAATGGACTCGGGTGAGCAGCGGGTCCGCGGCGGCGGACGACGAGGCGACGGGCACCCGGCCTTATCATGCGAATGGGGCACCGGCTCAATCCGGCGCAAGATACCGCCGCCGCGCCCAGCCGATCCGCCGCCCGAACCGTGACCCGGAACCATGTCGGCCCGCTCGGCGTATCGGGGTGCGGCCGAGGCTCGTCGCCCGGCGGCCGACCGGGATCTGCCGGACAGCCGGAGAGTCGGGATCTCGCGAATGGTCCGTGTCGTCGCGGGACAAGCCCGGGGCCGGGAACGGCTCGGGTCCGGCCCGCGCGGTCCATCGGGTCAGGAGCGGTGGACGCCCATCATCGCGGTCAGGCCGCCGTCCACGGGCAGCACCGCCCCGGTGAGGTAGGCCGCGGGCTCCGACAGCAGGAAGGCCGCGAGTGCGGCCACCTCCTCCGGCGCGGCGAAGCGACCGGCGGGGATCTGGCGCTCCATGCCGGCGCGGTGGGCGGCGTATGGGGCCATCATCCCGGTGTCGATGAAGCCCGGCGCGATCACGTTGACGGTGACGCCCCGCTTGGCCGATTCGATGGCCAGCGTCCGGCAATAGGCGATCAGCGCGCCCTTGCTGGCGGCGTAGGCCGCGTTGCCGGGATTGGCCCGCAGCGCGGCGACCGAGCCGATGGCGACGATGCGGCCGGCCCGCGCGCGGATCATGCCGCGCACCAGCGCCTTGGCGATCCGCGTCAGCGACCAGAAGTTCACCTGCATCGCGGCCTCGGCGCGGTCCTGGTCGAGCATGGCCGCGAGCATGTCCGCCGGCTGGCCGGCATTGTGGACAAGCCCGTAGTAGCCCGCCCCCTCGGCCCCCTCGCAGAAGGCGTCGAGTGCGGCGCGGTCCGAGAGGTCGAGACTGTGCGCGGCGAACGCCCGACCGGGATGGGCCGCCTCCAGCTCCGCGATCAGGGCGGTCGCTTGGTCGCCCGACGAGCGGTAGGTGAAGTCCACGGCGTGGCCGCTCGCGGCCAGCGCCCGCACGATCGCCGCGCCGAGCCCGGAGGCCCCCCCGGTGACGAGCACCCGTGTCGCCCCGCTCATGCCGGCTCGTCCCCGAACACGAGGCAGGTGTTCTGCCCGCCGAAGCCGAAGGAGTTCGACAGCACCCGCGAGACCCGCGCGTCGCGCGCGCCGGCGACGACGTCGAGCGTCAGCGCCGGATCGGGCACCGCGTAGTTGATGGTGGGCGGGATGCGTCCGTGCCGGATGGTGAGCAGCGAGACCGCCGCCTCGATGGCGCCCGCCGCCGTCAGGGTATGGCCGATCATCGACTTGTTGGAGGAGATCGGCAGCCGGGCGATCCGCTCGCCGAACACGGCGGCGCAGCCCAAAGCCTCCATCTTGTCGTTCTCCGGGGTCGAGGTGCCGTGGGCGTTGATCGTGTCGATGGCGTCGGGGCCGACGCCCGCGTCGTCGAGTGCTGCGCGGATCGCCGCGATCACCGGTTCGCCGCTGGGGCTGGAGCGGGTGCGGTGGAAGCCGTCGCCGCGCTCGCCGCAGCCGAGCACGTAGCCCAGGATCGTCGCGCCGCGCGCGCGGGCGGCATCCGCGTCCTCCAGCACCAGGGCCGCGGCCCCCTCCCCCATGACGAAGCCGTCGCGGTTCTTCGAGAAGGGCTTGGAGGCGGCCTCCGGCGGATCGTTCTGGGTCGAGAGCGCCGAGAGCAGCGAGAATCGGATCAGCGATTCCGGATTCACGGAGCCGTCCGTGCCGATGCAGAGCGCCGCCCGCATCTCGCCGCGCCGGATCGCCTCGACGCCGAGCTGGATCGCGGTGGCGCCGGACGAGCAGGCGGTCGACAGCGAGATCGGCGAGCCCTTGGTGTCGAAGCGCTCGGCGATGCGGTCGGCCACCGTGCCGAAGATGAACAGGTCGTGCCACGCGTCGAAGCGCCGGCTCGCCGCCGCCCGCTGCAGGCCGGCATAGGTCACCTCGCCCGCCTCCCCCGACGCCTCGGCGAGTTCGCGGCGCTGCGGCCATTCCATCTCCACGGGGGGCACGGCGATGAACAGCGCGCCGGGAAAGCTCGGGCCGATGCCGGCTTGCGCGATCGCCTCTTCGCCCGCCACCGTGGCGAAGCGCTCGGAGAGCAGCGGGGCCACCAGCGGGTCTGTGTCGAGGAAGTCCACCGTGCCGGCGATACGGGTGCGCAGGCCCTCGGTGGGAAACCGCGAGATCGCGCGGATGCCGGAGCGCCCCCGGGTCAGCGCCGCCCAGGTCTCGTCGGCGCCCCGGCCCAGCGAGGTCACGATGCCGAGGCCCGTCACCGCCACCAGCGGCCGGCCCCGTGCGTCACGGGCGGAGGAAGCAGTCATGGCGCCGCCTTAGCATCTCTGGAGTCCGTACGCGCGGATCAGGCCGCGAGCACGCGGATCACGCCCTCGCCGCGGCGATGCCCCACCGAAATTACCGCCACCTCCCGGGCCTCGCCCGTCGCGCACAGCGCTGCGGCGAGCGCCGCGCCGAAGGGGGCCGCCACCTCGATCGGATGGCCGACGATGTCGCCGGTGGCGCGGATGCGGGTGTCGGGCAGCACGGCGCGCACGCCCGCGACCTCCTCGTCGGCCAGATCCGCCACGCCCGTGGCCCCCGAGAGCACCACGTCGGGCGCGGCGATGCCCGCCTCGCCGACGAGCCGCCCGAGGCTCGCCCTCACGCTGCCGGGGCTGCGCCTGACCCGGTCGTTGGCGACGGGAGCGAGGATCGCGAGCGTCCTGGCACCCCGCGCGGCGGCGTGTTCGCCCGACTCCAGCACGAGGAAGGCGGCGGCCGAACCCAGCACGTAGCCGCCGTTCGTGTCTCCCCCGCGGGAGAAGACCGGCCGGTAGTCCGGCTTGTACAGGAAGCCGCCGAGTTCGTGCACCACCATCACGTCGGGCCGCTCGGCGCTGTAGGAACCGCCGACCATCACGGCCTCGACCTGTCCCGAGGCGATCCGGGCCTGGGCGATGCGCAGGGCGTCCACCCCCGCCGATTCCTCGCCCATGAAGGTGCGGGACGCCCCCGTGACCCCGTGGACGATGGAGATGTTGCCCGCGAGCAGGTTCGAGAGCTGGGCCAGGAACAGGGTCGGGCGCAGGTCGTTCTGGAGGCGCTCGTTGAGGTAGGCGCCGGGGTCGGCGGCCTCGCGCAGGCCCGTGAGGATGGCGCCGTCCACCGCGTAGTCGCGCTCGCCCCCGCCCGCCGCCACCACGAGATGCATCGCGGCCTTGGCCCGCGCGTCGTCCTTGAGCCCGGCGGAATCCAGCGCGAGGCCGGCCGCGTAGACGCCGAGCCGCTGCCAGGGCTCCATCTGGCGCTGGTCCGATTTCTTCGGGATCTGCGCGTCGAGGGTCAGCGGCGCCACCGGATGCACCGGATAGGGCGCGTAGGTCGTGGTGTCCGTGCGCGGGGCCTCGCCGGAGGCGTAGGCCGCCAGATGCGCCGCGATCCCCTCGCCCGCGCAGGAGACGAGGCCGATGCCGGTGACGACGACGCGTCCGCTCATGAAGGATCTCCGGCGAGGATCCCGCCCGCCTCGTCCATCAGGCCGATCCGTCGGGCGCGCTCGCGCATGGGCGCGTCGAGACCGTCCGGGAACGGCATGGTGCGGAAGCGCAGCTCGGCGTCGCAGAGCGCCTTGCCCTCGTGTCGGATGGCGGCCTTGGTCACGGCGTAGCCCGAGCCGTCGTGCTCCAGGCTCGCGCTGATCTCGAGGCGCGCGCCGGGGCCGACGAAGGAGCGGAAGCGCGCCTTGTCCACGGCCATCAGGAACGGCATCTGCGCGAAGCCGAGATGGGCGAGCACGAGGTAGCCGGAAGCCTGCGCCATGGTCTCGGTGAGCAGAACGCCCGGAACCAGGGGATGACCCGGAAAGTGCCCCTCGAAGACGGGGCTGGCGTCGGGCACCTGCGCCAGCGCCTCGATCCGGCCGGCGGCGCGGTCGAGGCGCACCACCCGGTCGATCATCTCGAAATATTCGAGCCGCATCGGTTCGGGCCTTCGCTCAGGCCTTGGCGGCCTTCTCGGCGACCAGCGCGTCGATGCGCGCGCAGAGGTTCTTCAGGACGAAGTATTCCTCGGCCGGGACCTTGCCCTCGTTGACCTCCTGGGTCCAGCGCTCCAGCGGCAGCTTGATGCCGAACGCCTTGTCCACCGCGAAGGCGATGTCGAGGAAGGCCAGCGAATCGATGCCGAGGTCGTCGATGGCGTGGCTCTCGGGGGTGATCTTGTCGCGCGGGATGTCGGCGGTGTCACTGATGATGTCCGCGACGCGGTCGAAGGTGGCGGTCTGGGTGGACATGCGTTCGGGCCGCTTTCTGGTCTCAACGGATCGGTGCCCTCTGAAGGGCCGCCGGGCAGCGCAAACGCGCTCGAACCACCGGACCCACGGCACCCCCCTGCCGGTTCCCGATGGCGCTTGACGACAATCGCGCCCCCTTACACGACAGGGCGATGCGCGGGCAACCTTGGGCGGGGACCGGCCGGGGGCGGCCCCGGCACCGCCGGGCGGGACGATCCGGAGGCATGTGCCTTCCCGTCACGCAAGCCCCCGCCTGGGGACAAGCAAGGATTGCGGGGATGCGAATTATTCGCGTTGGCGTTCGGGCCCAAGCGGAACCATAAACCTTGGCCGCCTGTTTCGTTCATGTCCTGCTCAGGCCGCGTCGGTAAGTAGTCTCTCCAACATCTTTCACTTCGACGGAGACGTTTTCGTGCGCATCGCCATGGTTGCCCCGCTCGCGGAGGCCGTGCCCCCGAAGTTCTACGGCGGCACCGAGCGCGTCGTGTCTTGGATCACCGAGGAACTCGTCCGTCAGGGCCACGACGTGACCCTGTTCGCGAGCGGCGACTCGCAGACCTCGGCCAAGCTCGCGGCCTGCCATCCGGAGGGCCTGCGCCTGCTGGGCTACCGCGATCACACCGCCGGCCACCTCGCGATGCTGCACCACGTGCATCGGCGCGCGCACGAGTTCGATGTGATCCACTTCCACATCGATCTGCTCCAGTATCCGATGTTCGAGGATCTCTATCACAAGTGCCTGACGACCATGCACGGTCGCCTCGACGTGCCGGACTTCATGCCGGTCTACAACACCTTCACCGGCATGCCGCTCGTCTCGATCTCCGACAACCAGCGCGAGCCGATGCCGGCCAACGCGAATTGGCTGTCCACGATCCACCACGGCCTGCCCGCGCAGAACTGCCCGTACTACCCCGAGGCGAAGGGCGGTTACCTCGCCTTCCTCGGCCGCATCTCCCCCGAGAAACGTCCCGATCGCGCCATCGAGATGGCGATCCGTTCGGGGACGCCGATCAAGATTGCGGCCAAGGTCGACAAGGCCGACCAGGATTACTGGGACGAGACGATCGAGCCGATGATCCACCACCCGCTGGTGGAGTATATCGGAGAGATCAACGAGGAGCAGAAGAAGGATTTCCTGGGCAATGCCCTGGCGCTCGCCTTCCCGATCGACTGGCCCGAGCCGTTCGGCCTCGTGATGATCGAGGCGATGTCGGCGGGGACTCCCGTCATCGCCTTCCGCAACGGCTCCGTGCCCGAGGTGATCGCCGACGGCGTCTCCGGCGTCCTGTGCGACACGATGGACGACGCGGTCGAGGCCGTGCACCGGGTCAAGGCCATGAGCCGCGAGGGTGTGCGCCGCCACTTCGAGGGCCGCTTCACCGCCGAGGTGATGGTGCGCAAGTACGTCGCCGCCTACGAGCAGCTGCTCGCCGGCGCCACCAACGTGATCAAGCTGCCCACCGCCGCGGCCTTCACACCGCATTACGGCGAGATGAACGGATCGGCCCGCCCCGCGGTCAGCGTCGCGGCGATGCCGGCGTGAATCCCGAAAATGGCGCCGGCCTCCCTCGCCGGCGCCGCATGTTCGCCTAACTGAAAGCTCCTGATGGGCCGTCGGATCGCTGAAGCGTCCGGCGGCCTTTGTTTTGCACCCGGGCATCGGGTGTCTTCACAGCAACGGACAGGCGCACGGCATGGCGGCAGACGACGCAGCGACGACCCACGAGGTTTCGTCGGACGCGGGCAGGCCGGAATCCAGGACGTCCGCCGGGTTCCGGGACGCGGACGAGGCCCTGCCCCAGTACCACATCGAGGCCACCACCTCGCTCACCGAGCGTCCGCTGCGCTCGCTCAAGTACGGCGAGGCCTTCGCGGTCCTCGACAGCTTCGGCGACATCGGCTGGGCGCCCGGCGCGGAAGGCGTCTACTTCCAGGACACCCGCTACCTCTCGCGGCTGGCGCTGACCGTGGAGGGCCAGCGCCCGATGATGCTGTCCTCGGCGATGCAGGACGACAACGGCGCGCTGTCGGTCGATCTGACGACGCCGGACATCCTGCTCGACGCCGGCGACGAGACCGCGATCCCCCGCGAGCTGATCGCGCTGGAGCGCACCAAGTTCCTGTACCGCGGCTCCTGCTACGACCGGATCGGGCTTCGCAACTACGACACCCGCCCGCGCACCCTGCGGATCGCGGTGGCGTTCGATGCCGATTACCGCGACCTGTTCGAGGTGCGCGGCACCGACCGCGCCAACCGCGGCAGGCGCTCGGTGGAGGTGACGAGCGAGACGGAGGTGCAATTCCGCTACGTCGGCCTCGACGAGATCGTGCGCACGACCTCGGTGCATTTCGGGCCGCGGCCCGACACCATCGAGGCGGGCCGCGCCGATTTCGTGGTGCGCCTGAAGCCGGGGGCGCACACCTCGCTGTTCGTGCGGGTGACCTGCGATTCGCACCGTGCCTACACCTCCGCGCCGGGACCGGAGAAGACCGGCGAGGCCGCCGCCGCCGCCCTGTCGCGGGCGGCGGGCAGCCTCGACGAGCGCCCGCAGCGCTCCTTGGGGGAGGCCCGCATCTTCGCCCGTGCCTACCGCGACAACCGCCGAGACCTGCGCCAGCTCACTGCCGGCATCACCACGATCATCTCCTCCAACGACCAGTTCAACGAGGGCCTCTGCCGGGCCACCGCCGACCTCTACATGCTGGCGACCCGCACCCAGTCCGGCGTCTACCCGTTCGCGGGCATCCCCTGGTACTCGACCGTGTTCGGGCGCGACGGCATCATCACCGCGATGATGGCTTTGTGGATCGACCCGAACTTCGGCAAGGGCGTGCTGCGCTTCCTGGCCGAGACCCAGGCCAAGACCGTCGATCCGGCCGCCGACGCCCAACCCGGCAAGGTGCTGCACGAGACCCGGCGCGGCGAGATGGCGATGCTGGGAGAGGTGCCGTTCCGGCACTATTACGGCACCATCGACGGCACGCCCCTCTTCGTGATGCTGGCGTGGCAGTACTACGAGGTCACCGGTGACATCGAGACGATCCGGGCGATCTGGCCGGAGCTGAAGCTCGCCCTCGCCTGGATCGACGAATACGGCGACCGCGACGGCGACGGCTTCGTCGAGTACGCCCGAGAGACCGAGCAGGGCCTGGCCAACCAGGGCTGGAAGGACAGCCACGATTCGATCTTCCACGCCGACGGCGCCATGGCCAAGGGGCCGATCGCGCTCTGCGAGGTCCAGGGCTACGTGTTCGCGGCCAAGAAGGGCGCGGCGCGTCTCGCGCGCCTCCTGGGCGACGATGATCTGTCCGAGCGCCTCGAGGGTGAGGCGGGGAGCCTGCGCGAGGCCTTCGACCGGGCGTTCTGGTGCGAGGAGATCGGCACCTACGCGCTCGCGCTCGACGGCGCCAAGCGCCAGTGCGCCGTGCGCTCGTCCAATACCGGGCACGCGCTGTTCACCGGCATCGCCAAGCCCGAGCGCGCCGGCCGGGTCGCCGAACAGCTGCTGTCGAAGGACGGATTCAACGGCTGGGGCATCCGCACCGTCGCCAAGGGCGAGGCGCGCTACAACCCGATGTCCTACCACAACGGCTCGATCTGGCCGCACGACAACGCGATCTGCGCGCTGGGGCTCGCCCGCTACGGCCTCAAGGCGGAGGCCGCACGCATCTTCCAGGGCATGTTCGACACCTCCCTGTACTACGACCAGAAGCGGCTGCCGGAGCTGTTCTGCGGCTTCATGCGGCGGCGCCAGCGCGGGCCGGTCAACTACCCCGTGGCCTGCTCGCCCCAGGCCTGGGCGGCGGCGGCGCCGTTCGCGTTCCTGGCGGCCTGCCTCGGGCTGGAGATCGACCACGACCGCAACCGCATCCGCTTCAAGGACCCGACGCTGCCGCCGTTCCTCGACTCGGTGCACCTGTTCAACCTGACGCTCGGGGCCTCGCGGCTCGATCTGCGCCTGCAGCGCCACGGGGACGACGTCACCGTGGCAGTCACCCGGCGGATCGGCGACGCGCAGATCTCCCTGCTGAAGTGACCCGAACGGGCGGCCCGGACCCCGGGCCGCCCGACAGCCTCAGGCGATGCGGCGGGCGACGATGGCCGCACGCGCCATGTCGGGCCGGCGCCCTCCGGCCTCGCCGGGCGTGCCCAGAAACGTGTCCTTGTGGACCCGCTCGATCTCGAAGCCGCAGATCGCCAGGATCTTGGCGTAGGTCTCGATGGCGTAGGTCCAGAAGATGTACGAGCTCGCCGGGCGCGAGACGTCGCCGTTGAAGCGCGCCATCGGCGCGTCGCCCTCGATGTAGTCCGTGTTGATCACGAGGTGGCGCGCGGCGACCTTCGACATCGATCCGATCGCGCGCACCGGATCACCCAGGTGCTCCAGAATTGCGCCCAGGATCACCACGTCGAACCGGCCGATGCCGGGCGGCAGGTCGTAGACGTCGCCGTAGAGGACCTTTGCGCGCGAGTTCCGGTCCTGGTGGGCGTACCAGTAGCCGTTCTTCCAGGCCTGCATCGCGCGGCTGTGGTCGCGCACCCAGGTCTCGTGATCGGTCATGAAGGGGCTGCCCGCGAACGGCAGCAGGTGCTGGCGCGCCGCCGTGTCCTGATCGAAGGACACGACCTCGCGCGCGCCCGCCTCCTCGGCGGAAAAGCTGAGGAAACCGCCCGCGGTGCCGACATCGAGCACGCGCGCGCCCTCGACATCGACATGGCCCGTGTAGTCGGCGAAGCGTCCGCGCAGGTCCCAGCCGCCCTCCACCACCGTGTCGTCGGAGAAGTGCATGGTGTGATAGAAGAAGCAGTCCTCCCGGCGCACGTCCCTGAGGGGACGTTCATAAGTCAGGGCGGGAGCGTTGTTGTCGTAGACCGTCTTCAAGACCTGCATAGCCAATCGTCCTTCCGGAAGAGGTGGGGTCCGCTGAGGCGCAAGGATGCCGCGTCGGCGATCGGAGCCAGGATGTCCCCGGCGAAATGATCCGCGCCGGCGGGGGACGAGCGGCGGATCAAGACCTGTGTGAAGGGGGCGACCGCGA
>Ga0182229_1000041_pt1 | contig 29796 bp, 28 predicted proteins | sample G6R1MG_32_FD_129663 | JGI IMG/M metagenome (GOLD analysis project Ga0182229, IMG submission 129663) | Miscanthus phyllosphere microbial communities from Michigan, USA - G6R4_MAIN_07NOV2016_LD1 MG | ecosystem: Host-associated > Plants > Phyllosphere > Phylloplane/Leaf | place: USA: Michigan...
GCGCAGGCGTTGCGCAGGGGCTCCTCCGGGATGAAGCGGACCCGGCGGGCGCGGCTCTCGGCGCGCCTACCCGTATAGGGCGCGCCCGCGACGATCACCCGTCCGCCCGTGGCGCGGATCTGGCCGCCGAGCACGTCGGCGAGTTCCTTCTGGCCGTTGCCGGAGACGCCGGCGATACCGACGATCTCCCGGGCGCGGACGCGCAGGTCGTCAATGGCGATGTGGCGCAGGCCGGAGGTGTCGGTCGCGGTGACGCCCGCAACGTGCAGGATCTCGCGGGCCGTGTCCGCCTCGCCGACGCGGGCGGCGAGCGTGCGCACCTTCCGCTCGCCGATCATCATCGCGGCCATGTCGTCGCGCGAGAGCGCACCGACCGCGCCGCCGCCCACCAGCCGGCCCCGCCGCAGGACGCTCAAGGTCCGGGCGAAGGTCTCGACCTCGCGGAACTTGTGGCTGATCATCAGCACCGTGAGGTCGCCGCGGTCCGCCATGGCGCGGAGCAAGCCCAGAACCTCCTCGGCCTCGGCCGGGGTGAGAACGGAAGTGGGCTCGTCGAGGATCAGGAAGCGGGCCTTGAGGTAGAGCTGCTTGACGATCTCGAGCTTCTGCTTCTCGCCCGCCGCCAGCTCCGCCACCGGCCGGTCGAGGTTGAGCCGGAACGGCATCCGCGCCATGAACTCGCCGAGCGCGGCCCGCTCGGACGTCCAGTCGAGGATGGCGGGGGCGTCGGCCCGACTGATGACGAGGTTCTCGGCCCCCGTAAGTGACGGCACCAGGGTGAAGTGCTGGTAGACCATGCCGAGGCCGCGTCCTTGAGCGCCCTTCGGGTTGGTGATCTCGGCCTCGCGGCCCTCCACCAGAACGCTGCCCGCGCTCGGGGCGTAGAAGCCCATCACGCATTTGACCAGCGTCGACTTGCCGGCGCCGTTCTCGCCGAGCAGGGCGTGGAAGCCGCCCCGCTCGATCTTCATCGAGACGTCGTCGAGCGCCGTGAACGCGCCGAAGCGCTTGGTCATGCCGATGGTCTCGACGCCGATGGCGGGGGCATCGGGCGGGATGAGCGCATCGTCCATGGCGCTCAGCCCATCGCCGCGAGGATCGCCGCGGAACAGGCCACGGCCCCGAACACGCCGCCCTGCATCGTCACCATCTTCAGCGCCGCCTCGTGGTTGCCCCGGTCGGTCGCGGCGGTGGCGTCCGACACGATCAGGCACTCGAAGCCGCGATCGTTGGCCTCGCGCATGGTGGTGTGGACGCAGACGTCCGTGGTGATGCCGGTGAGGATCAGGTTGCGGATGCCGCGCGCGGTCAGGATCAGCTCGAGGTCGGTGGCGCAGAACGAGCCCTTGCCGGGCTTGTCGATCACCGGTTCGCCCGGCTCCGGCGACAGCTCCGGGATGATCTCCCAGCCCGGCTCGCCGCGCACCAGCACCCGGCCGCAAGGGCCGGGATCGCCGATGCCGGCCCCGATCCGGCGCGAGCGCCAGCGCTTGTTGGCGGGGAGATCCGCGAGGTCGGGCCGATGCCCCTCGCGGGTGTGGACGACATGGAAGCCGTGTTTTCGCGCAGCCTTGAGAAGGTTTGCGATCGGGCCGATCGGCGCACGGGTCAGCGCGAGGTCGTAGCCCATGGCATCGACGTAGCCGCCGACCCCGCAGAAGTCGGTCTGCATGTCGATGACGACCAGCGCCGTGGTATGGGGGCGCAGGCTGCCGTCGTAGGGCCAGGCGTAGGGGGCCGCCTCGACATAGGTGCCGTCCCGGGAGGGGGCTGCTTCCGTCTCGGACAGGGGAGCGGTCCTCACTCCGCCGCCTCCCGCGCGGCCGGACTCTGGCCCTCGCCGTAGGAGCGGGTCGGAGCGGCGAAGCCCGAGCCCGTGCCGTCCACGACCTTGACCTCGTCCTCCCACGGCACCCGGTACCGGCCGGCGGCGAGGTCGTGCATGTAGGTGTAGGGGCAGTCCTGCGCGCCGCCCTTCACCGCCGTGTAGCCGCGGTGGCCGAGCTGGTAGATGTTGTTCTCGACGCCCCAGTGGATGCGCGCCTCGCGCACGAGGTCGGGCCGGACCTCCGCCGTGATGATCTCGTCGACGCGGCCGGTGGTGCCGTGGGCCACCACCGCGCCGTCGAAGTTCACGATCATGCCCTCGCCCATGGAATCGAAGGCGCCGTCCGAGCCGCACAGGCAGACGTTGGCGGTGACCATCAGGTTGCAGAAGGCGTTGGCCTGGTTGGTGAAGCGCCAGGACTCGCGGATCGGGGCGGTGTAGCCCGCCGTGCGGATCATGATCTCGGCGCCCTTGTAGGCGCATTCGCGCGCCATCTCCGGGAACATGCCGTCGTGGCAGATGATCAGGCCGATCTTGGCCCCCTTCGGCCCTTCGATCACCGGGATGCCGACGTCGCCCGGCTCCCAGGGTTCCACAGGCACCCAGGGGTGCATCTTGCGGTAGTAGAGCTTCACCTCGCCCTGATCGTCGATGATCAGGCCGGTGTTGTAGGGGTAACCGTTCGGGTTGAACTCCATGATGGAGAAGCAGCCCCAGATCCGGTTGCCGATGCAGGCCCGCTTGAACGCCGCGACCTCGGGGCCGTCCATCCGGCACATGATCTCCGGGTTCACGTCCATCGACAGGCCGTGCAGGGCGTATTCGGGGAAGACCACGAGATCCATGGTAGCGAGGTTGGCCCGCGCCTTCCCCACCAGGGCGACGACGCGCTCGGTCTGCGCGGCGAGCTCCGCCTTCGTGGCGACGCTGGGCAGTTGCAACTGCACGAGGCCGATGACGACGCCGTTCGGCGATTTGTTCAGTCCGCCGAGACCGTTCATCCAAGACAATCCTACTTCGAGAGGGAGAGTTCGCCCGGCGCGCCGGCCAGCGCCCGGTCGGGCGAGGAGGTGGCGATCAGGAGGGCCAGGGTGAGCACGTAGGGGGCGGCGTAGAACAGGTAGTAGCCCTGGGACACGCCGACCGATTGCAGGGCGGGGCCCAGCGCGCCGGCCCCCCCGAAGAGCAGCGCCGCCCCGAAGCAGGCCAGCGGGTTCCAGCGGGCGAAGATGACGAGCGCCACCGCCATCAGGCCCTGGCCCGAGGACACGCCCTCGTTCCACGAGCCCGGATAGTACAGCGACAGGTAGGCGCCCCCGATGCCGGCGAGCACGCCGCCGACGGCCGTGGCGAGGAGCCGGACCCGGTCGACGTCGTAGCCCATGGCGCGGGCCGCATCGGCGCTGTCGCCGACGATGCGCACGATCAGCCCGGCCTTGGTGTTGCGGAATGCCCACCACAGTAAAACGGACAGGGCGGCGCCTGCGAGAAACAGCACGTTGACCTGGAGCGCCGATTGCACCTGCGGCAGGTCCGACCAGAAGCCGAAGGGGATCGCCGGCAGCGGCGGGGCCGAGGGCTGGATGAAGGGCTTGCCGAGGAAGAAGGCGAGGCCGGAGCCGAACAGCATCAGGGCGATGCCGACCGCCACGTCGTTCACCCGCGGCAGCTTGCAGACAGTCCCGTGCAGCAGGCCGAAGGCGCCCCCCGCAAGCCCCGCCGCCGCCACGCCCGCCCAGGGCGAGCCCGTCATCACGGCTGTGGCGTAGGCCGACATCGCGCCGAAGACGAGCGTGCCCTCCAGCCCGAGGTTGATCCGGCCCGAGCGCTCGGTGATGGTCTCGCCCAGGCTCACGAACAGGAACGGCGTCGAGACGCGGATCGCGCCGCCGATCACCGCGAGCAGCACGGTCCAGAGGCCGAGCCCGTCGCTCATGCCGTCACCGCTGCGGGCGAGACCTGCGCCGTCTCCCGCTTCTGCCGCCAGAGATGCGGGCTGAACAGCTTGAAGCGGCCGTAGAGCGTCTCGCTCATCAGGACGAGGAGGAACAGCAGCCCTTCGAGCACCAGCACGGTGGCGTCGGGCAGTTGCATCCGCCGCTGGATCAGGCCGCTCGACGCCTCGATGCCGCCGAGCAGCACGGCGACGGGGACGATCGCGATCGGGTTCTGGCGCGCCAGGAAGGCCACCAGGATACCGGTATAGCCGTAGCCGGCGGCCAGCGTGCCGTTGGCGGTGCCCTGGACGGCGACCACCTCGAAGAAGCCCGCCAACGCCGCGAAGGCCCCCCCCAGCGCCGTGAAGCCGACGATGAGGCGGCCCACGGGCAGACCCTGGATCTGGGCCGCGCGGACGTTGCCGCCCGCGATCCGCGCGGCGAAGCCCAGCGTGGTGCGGTCCATGAGCAGGTAGGCCAGCACGCAGGCGATCACGCCGCAGCCCAACCCCCAATGCACGCCGATGCCGGGCATGGGTGCGAGCATCAGGCCCTCGTCCACGGGCAGGGTCGAGGGCTTGTTGAGGCTGGAGGGGTCGCGCAGCGGCCCCTCGATCAGGTGATTCGAGAGCGCGACGGCGATGTAGGACAGGAGCAGGCTGGAGATGGTGGCGTTGACGCCGCGATAGGCCTGGAGCCAGCCCACCGCCCCGATCCAGGCGGCACCGACCAGGGCGGCAGCGACTGCCATCAGCGGGATTGCCAGCGGGGCGGGCAGGGCCGAGAGCGGCTGGGCGGCGGCCGCCGCGGCGAGGCCGCCCAGCACGATGGCGCCCTCACCACCGATCACCACGAGGCCGAGCCGGGCCGGCAGCGCCACGCAGAGGGCGGCGAACAGTAGGGGGGCGGCGCGCTGCAGGCTGTTGCCCAGCGCGAAGGCCGAGCCGAAACCGCCGCGCCAGACGATCTCGACGAGCTGGAGCGGCGGTTTGCCCAGCAGGCTCAGGAACAGCCCGAACAGCACGAAGCCGGCCAAGGCGGCTGCGACGGGGACCACGACGGCCTCGGAGCGACGCGCCAGCCACGCCCGGACCTGAAGGCCGGTCGAGGGCTGCGCCGGGCCCAGGCTCATGTCCGACGAGGCGGCATCCGCGATCACGTCTCAGATCCCTCCGTGCGCGTCCGACCGGGGCAGAAACCGTGCCAGCGCGCCGGTCACACCGAGCCCTTCACGCCGGCGACGAGGTAGTTGGTGCTCTCGAGCTCGGCCGCCTTCTCGGGATAGGCCTTGCCGGCGGCGAGGATCTCCTTGCCGGCGTTGTCCTTGAGCGGTCCCTTGATGATCTCGTAGCCGCCCTTCATCATCGCCGCCTTGACCGCGTCGGCGTTCTTGCGGGCGGCCTCCGAGACGCCGGGGCCGTAGGGGCTCATCTTCACGAAGCCGTCGGCGAGCCCGCCGCGCACGAAGTTCTCAGGCACCCGCCCCGCCTGCATCGCCTCGACGAAGCCCTTGTAGATCGGCAGCCAGTTCCACTCGGCGCCGGTGAGATATTTCTGGGGGGCGAGCGGCGACTGGTCGACGTGGTAGCCGCAGACGAAGGCGCCCCGGCGCGAGGCCGTCTCGACCACGACCTTCGGGCTGTCGACGTGGCAGGTGACAACGTCGGCGCCGCCGTCGATCAGGGCGTTGGCGGCCTCCGCCTCCTTGACCGCGAGCGACCACTCGCCCGTGAAGATCACCTGACAGGTGATGGACGGGTCGATGCTCTGCGCGCCGAGCAGGAAGGCGTTGACGTTGTTCAGCACCTGCGGAATCGGCTTGGCCGCGACGAAGCCGATCTTCTTCGACTTCGAGGCGTGGCCCGCCACCACGCCGTTCAGGTACTGGCCCTGCGCGATATACCCGAAGTAGGAGCCCGCGTTCTTCGGGTCCTTCTCGCTCCACAGCCCGCCGCAATGGCGGAACTGGATCTTGGGGTTCTTCTTGGCTTCCGCCAGCAGGTAGGGGGTGTAGTAGCCGAACGAGGTCGGCAGGAGCAGGCTCGCCCCGTCGAGGTTGATCATGCTCTCCATGGTCTTCTCGACGGCGTTGGTCTCGGGGACGCGCTCCTCCTCCGTGACCTCCAGGCCAGGCATCGCCTTCAGCGCCTTGGCGGCCTGGGCATGAGCCTGGTTGTAGCCGTAATCGTCCTTGGGGCCGACGTAGATGACGCCGACCGTCAGGGAACCGGCGGCCCGGGCCCTGCCGAACGGCAACAGGCTCAGCGCCCCGGCGCCGGCGAGAAGATGTCTGCGCGAGAAAGGGCGTGCGGTCACGGTATCCGCTCCATGTCGACCTGAGTCGCTGCGATGGAGCGAAATCTAAAACGCGCCTCCCCGACCGCGAAGCCAAGAATTTCGGCACTTCGGCGAGGGGATTTGTCTTCAAAGTCCGCGGCCGACTGGATCAACCGCTCAAAATGGTGGCCGTGTATGCACGATTTTCAAGCATTGCCCGCCGTCCATGCCAGGGCCGGCTGTGCGATGCGCGTAGACCGGTTCGCCAGCGCCCCGGGTCGCTCATGCTCCTCGGCCCGCAAACGACTAGGGATTGGCAGGCCTATCGGGCCGCTGGTCCCTTGTCGAAGACGGGATGAGACGGGCCGGTCCACTCAGCGGCCGTGGTGGAGGGTGGAGCCTCTGACGGAGCCGGTCGTGTAGACACCTTCGACGGACACCTGACCGGGCCGCGGGCGGATGTAGCGGTCGCCGTAGTCCTCGATGTTCCCGGCGGCCGCCCGCCCTTCGAGACCGCCCGGAGCGGTCACCGCCGGGATGCCGGCTGGGGCATTGTAGCTCTGCGCCAAGGCGGCGCTGGACAGAACGAGACCGAGGGCGGCGCCGGCGAGGATGCGTGAAGTCATGGCGAAATCCTAAGGTGTGGTCCGGTTGTCGCCGACAAGACGCCAAGGCCGACCGTGTTCCTACAATTTGTGCAGTGATGCCGCCAAAGACAACATGATGTGGACGATCCGTGTGCACAATCTCAATGCACCGCGAACCCGTGCCTCCGGGCAATAGTCCAATGTCTTGAGAGGATCGTGATATGCGCCAATGCTTTGACGCGAGTTGCGAGATTTCCTGGCACACCGGAGGCCGGTGGCACGGATCTTTCGCGTGACGTGACGTTCCGCACGATGGATCGGTGGCGCCGCACGTCCCGGACAGGCCGATGACCGGAAATCCCCGGAGCCCTGGGCCCATCCCCACTACGGTCGCGTTACCCCGGTCCGGTCTTGGACCACGGAAAGGACCCGCGATGGAACCGATGAAGCCTATGAAACCCATGGAGCCCATGAAACCCATGAAGGCGATGCCCAAGGCCGAGGCGTGGTGGCCGGAGGACCTGGGCAAGCCAGCGACCAGCGGGGGCCAGGACGACCTGCGCTATGCATTCTTCCGCGAGAAGCGTCGTCTGGTGATTGAGCAAGACGGGCAGACGACGACCTACGACAGCGGGGCGCACGAGATCGGGGGCGTGTCGCAGGACGGTGCCGGCGGGCTCCGGTTTACGGACAGGGACGGCGAGGTCGAACTGAGTTCGCTGAAGCCCGTGGGCTGACGCGCGCGGCTCAGACCCGGCCGATCGTTGCCTCGATCTGGCCGTGGGGCTCGTCGGTGGGCAGGAACACGGTGCCCGGGTTCTCAAGGCCGAACGACGTCAGGTTGATCGGGATGTAGTGCTTGTTCGGCATGGCGAAGCCGATCTCCGCGATCTCGGGGATCGCCGCCAGAACCGCCTCTCCCATGCGGTACATGCTGTCCTGCACGCCGGCGCTGTAGGTCGTGCCGAACACCTCGATCAGGATGTCGAGCACCCGGGCATTGGTGGCGGTGGTGTCTGCCGGCGCACCCACCCAGGTCCAGGTCGCGTCCATGGCGGTCGCTGCGATGCGGTCGGTGGTGTCGGGCAGCGTGCGGTAGGCATCGTCGACGAAATCGGCCCAGCCCGACTGCGTGGTTTTCATCAAGGTGAAGCCCCTCAAGCCCGACTGGAGCACGGTGCCGTCGCGGCGCGCGACGAGCCGGACGAAGCCGGTGCCGTTGCCGTCGAGGGTGAAGACGTGGCCGTGCGGCTGGCCGCCGAAGGCTTGGCGCAGCCAACGCGTCTCCCGCCCCTCGATCTGCATCTCCTCGACCTGCGGGTAGGTCTCCAGGAACGTCCTGGCGACGGCTTCTGCGAAAGCCTCCTTGTCGAGGGAGAGGCTTTGGGCCGCGACAACGTTGACGATGTTCTTGACGCTGTCGGTGGCGACGCAGGCCCGGTTGTCGCCGTCCGTCCAGGAGGCGTCGAAGGCGCCCTTCATCAGCACGGTGAGCGAGAGTTCGCGCGGGGTGTGATAGTCGCCGTCGCGGGCGAGCCGCATCACCCGCACGCGGCCCTTGCCGTACTTCGAGGCGGTCAGAGGCATTCTTTCACTCCACGAGGGGCCCGGCTCGGCGATTTCAATGTTCGGAGGCGGCGGCCTGATGCTTGGCGGCCTCGCGCGCCGCCTCGCCGCCGACGAGGCCGTTGAAGAACAGGTTCAGGGTCACCGCCGAGATCGCGCACAGCAGGATGCCGGATTCGAGCAGCGGATGCAGGGCGTGGGGCATCTGCCTGAAGAAGGTCGGGGCGACGAGCGGGATCATGCCGAAACCCACCGACACCGCCACTACGAACAGGTTGTTGCGATTGTTGGCGAAATCCACGGCCCCGAGGATGCGCACGCCGGTGGCGCCGACCATCCCGAACATCACGAGCCCGGCGCCGCCCAGCACGCATTGCGGCACCGCCTCGACCAGGGCTGCGAGCTTCGGGATCAAGCCGAGCCCCAGCATGATCAGGCCGCCCACCACCGCGACGGTGCGCGTTCGCACCCCGGTGACTCCGACGAGCCCGATGTTCTGCGAGAACGAGGTGTAGGGGAAGGTGTTGAAGATGCCGCCGATGACCGTGCCGAGGCCGTCGCCGCGCAAGCCCCTGGTCAAGCGAGCCTCGTCGACCGGGTCGGCGCAGATCTCGGCGAGCGCCAGGAACATGCCGGTGGACTCGATCATCACTACGATCATCACGATGCACAGGGTGATGATCGAGACGAGGTCGAAGGTCGGCAGACCGAAGGCGAAGGGGCGCACCATGTCGAACCAAGAGGCGGTGGCGACGTGTCCGAGATCGACCAGACCGAAGACAGCGGCCACGATCATCCCCACGACGATGCCGATGAGGACCGAAGCCGAGTTGACGAAGCCGGTGCCGTAGCGGGTGATCGCCATGATCACGCAGAGCACGAACGCGGCGATACCGAGGTAGAGCGGCGCGCCGTAGTTCGGATTGCCGACGCCGCCCGCCGCCCAGTTCACGCCGACCTTCATGAGCGAGACGCCGATCACCAAGATGATCGTGCCCGTCACCACCGGCGGGAACAACGGCAGCAGCCGGCCGACCAGCGGGGCGACGAGGAGCGCGAAGATCCCCGCCGCGATCACGGCGCCGTAGATCCCGGTGAGCCCGATCTCGGGGCTGGTGCCCATGGCGATCATCGGCGTGACGGCGGCGAAGGTGACACCCATCATCACCGGCATGCGCACGCCGATACCCGGCAGGCCCCAGCTCTGCACGAGGGTGGCGAGGCCGCCCGCGAACAGGTCGGCGCTGACCAGCATCGCGATCTGTTCGGGGGGCAGCTTCAGGGCGCGCCCGACGATCAGCGGCACGGCGACGGCGCCCGCATACATCACCAGGACGTGCTGCAATCCGAGCAGGCCCAGCGCGACGGGAGGAACCCTGCTGACGGGTGCGGTGGCGGGCCCGAGCGGAACGGGGCCTCCGGTATCGATCGGGGTGCCGGACGGGGAGGCGATGGAGGTGGCACTGGTCATGACATCGATGCCTCTGCCGCGCTGCGGCGATCCCCCGCCGGGAATGCCGCCCTCACAAGCGCGCAAGCCGTGTGCCACGCGGCAGGGTCGGCGCCCGGGCGACCGTGTCCGCCCGGGCGCGCGGGAATGGCCCGTTGCCTGCACGGACCCGTCCTGCGATGCCTGGCCATCGACCGCTCGCCCTGGAGATCCGACCATCATGGGCACGACGCTCGCAGCCCTGAACGCGGTCCCGGCCGCGGACTTCGTGGCATCCCTCGGCGCCGTGTTCGAGCACGCCCCCTGGGTCGCGGAGGCGGCGGTCGCGCGGCGGCCCTTCGCCACCGTCGAGGCGCTATTCACGGCCATGCGCGAGGCCGTGGACAGTGCCTCCGACGCCCGGCGACACGCGCTGCTCACGGGGCATCCCGAACTCGCCGGGCGCGCCGCCCGCTCCGGCGACATGGCCCCGGACTCGATCGCAGAGCAGGCCGCGGCGGGTCTCGACCGGATGTCCGAGCCCGAATACGCCCGCTTCGAGTCCCTCAACGCGGCCTATCGCCGGAAATTCGGGATCCCGTTCATCCTGTGCATCAAGCGGCACGGCCGGGCCTCCTTGCTCGCGACCTTCGAGGCGCGGCTGGCCTCGACCGTCGAGGTCGAGCGGCGAACCGCCGAGGCGGAGGTGATGCGGATCGCCGCGATCCGCCTGAACGCCCTCGTCGCCGGCGACGGGCCGCTCGCTACCACCGGACGGATCTCGACGCATGTCCTCGACACCGTCCGGGGGCGCCCGGCCGCCGGGGTCGCGCTCGAACTCGTCGAGTACGTATCGCCGACGGAGACGGCACTCGTCGCCCACGCCGTCACCAACGCGGATGGCCGCACCGACCTGCCTCTGATCCACGGGCGACCTGTGCCGATCGCGACCTACGAGCTTCGCTTCCGCCTCGGCGACCACTTTCGCCGCGTCGGTCCGGCGATGGGCCTCGACCTGCCCGAGCCGCCGTTCCTCGACGTCGTCCCGCTGCGCTTCAACGTGGGGGATCCAGAGGGCCACTATCACGTGCCGCTGGTGGCCACGCCCTGGAGTTATCAGACCTATCGCGGGAGCTGACACCGCAAACGCGTGCCGCCCGGCATAGCCCTTGCTGCCGTCCGATGGCGAACCCGGCCACGCCGGCGTCAGGAGCAGTCCCACGATGCGTCCGTTCCGAATCCTAGGCTCGAGCCTTCCGCTGGCGGGATGGCTCGTCTTCGCCTGCCTGGTCGGGGGCGGTGTTCTGGAAACCACGCCGAGGGCCCATGCGCAGGGGAGCCTGACGCCGCTGGCGGGACAATCCCGTGCCACGGCACCGGGCGGCCTGCGCGGCCGGGCCGGGCGTCGTCACCGGGCACACCGCCGCCGCTGATCGGGTTCACGCTCAAGTCCCACGGCAGGCCCGCTCGGCCATTCTCACGCGTTCTGGTAGAGGTAACGACCATGCGGATGACGATGTCTGCCCTCGCACTGTGCGGGGTCATCGGTCTGGCCGGCGCGGCCTCGGCTCAATCGGTCGGCGCTCCCGCCGGCCGCGACCCGGCAACCGCCCCCGGCGGTACCGAGGGTACGGCCGGCCTGCGAAACGAGGAGGAGTCGATCCGGAGGGGTGATGCCATCCCCGCGCCGCCCGGTATCGACGAGTCGGTCCCCCCATCCTCCGGCACGGCGCCCGACCGGTCGCCACCTCCGCGCCCCTGATCGCGAGCCTCTGCGCTCGGCCCCGCCGCGGATCGACCGGGGCCGGGCCATGCACCGAGTCCATCACCCATCCTCGACGATCGTCGAGGCCGGGCTGTAACGACGGCCCCGCGGATCGCGCCGTGGCGATCCGGGGCAAGCGGAGAGATGCGCGATGATGCGTGCGATCGTGATGGCGGGCGGCCTGCTCGGCCTGATCTGGAGCCTGCCGGCGTCGGCCCATGGCTGCCATCATGCGTGGCAGCAGAGCACCGTTCAGGGCTGGCACAGTCACGGTGCCAAGTGCGATGCCCGCAGGGGTATCGGGGTCTCGCGACGCGCGAGACCGTCGAGTCGTCGCCCCGTCTGACGCACGGCGTAGAAGCGGCCGGGCTCCCGCTGGCAGAAGACCCGGCCCGCATCGCCCCTATTGCGTCAGCTTGTCGTCGATCCCCTTCACGTACCAGTTCATGCCCAGAATCATCGGGTCGGGGGCGTTCTCGCCCGCCTTCACGGCGATCGTGCCGTCCTGCTTCGTCACCGGGCCCTGGAAGGGGTGGATCGTGCCGGAGGCGATCGCCGTCTTGGTCTCCTCGGCCATGGCCTTCACCTCGTCGGGCATGTTGGTGAAGGGTGCCAGCACCACCATGCCGTCCTTGATGCCGCCCCAGGTGTCGTGGCTCTTCCAGGTGCCGTCGAGGACCGCCTTGGCCTCCGAGATCACGTAGCCGTTCCAGTCGTCGGTGATCGCGGTGAGTTGCGCCTTCGGAGCGAAGCGATACTGGTCGGAGGACTGGCCGAAGGCGAGCTTGCCCTGCTTCTCGGCCTCCTGGAGGGGCGCTGCGGAATCGGTGTGCTGGGTGAGGATGTCGGCGCCTTGCGCCAGCAGGGCTTTGGCGGCCTCCGCCTCCTTGCCCGGATCGAACCACGTGTTCACCCAGACGATCTTGATCCTGACGTTTGGGTTGATCGACTGGGCGCCGAGCATGAAGGCGTTGATGCCGCTCACCACTTCGGGGATAGGAAAGGAGGCGATGTAGCCCACCGTCCCCGATTTCGAGAGCTTGCCCGCGATCTTCCCGCAGACGTAGCGGCCCTCGTAGAACCGGGCGGAGTAGGTCGCGACGTTGTCGGAGCGCTTGTAACCGGTGGCGTGCTCGAACTTCACCTTGGGGAACTTCTTTCCGACCTTCAGCGTCGGCTCCATGAAGCCGAACGACGTCGTGAAGATCAGTCCGGCGCCGGAGCGGGCGAGTTTTTCGATAGAGCGCTCGCTATCGGCCTCGGGCACGTTCTCGAGGAAGGTGGTCTCGACCTTGTCGGGCAGCGCCTCGGCCAGCGCCTTGCGGCTGAGGTCGTGCTGGTAGGAATAGCCGAAATCGGCCACCGGCCCGACATAGACGAAGCCGACCTTCAGCTTGTCGGCCGCATGGGCCGGCCCGGCCGCCAGCACGGCGCACAGAACCGCGGCGCCGAGCTTCATTGACGTGCCCCGCATCGTGTCGTCCTTTTTCAGTTCGTTGCCGTCCGGTTACCGGCTCGGCGTGAAGACGCGCCCGAGCGCGGCGGGCGCCAGAGAACCGCCGCCGCGCTGCCCCAATGAGAGCAAGACCAGGGCCAGGATGGTGGCGAGGTAGGGAAGCGCCGAGAGGAGCTGGCCTGGCAGGCCGAGGCCGGCGGCCTGGGCGTGGAGCTGAAGCACCGTCGCCCCGCCGAACAGGAGCGCACCCGCCGCCACCCGCAGGGGCCGCCAGGAAGCGAACACCACCAGCGCGAGCGCTATCCAGCCACGGCCGGCCGTCATGCCCGGCGCCCAGAACGGCGTGTAGGCGAGCGACAGGTAGGCCCCGCCGAGCCCGGCGCAGGCGCCCCCGAACAGCACGGAGAGCACGCGCACCCGGCGTACCTTCAGCCCCAGGGCATGGGTCGCGACGTGGTCATCCCCGATGGCGCGCAGGGTCAGGCCCGCACGCGTGCGCCAGAGGAAGACCGAGACCGCGCCGACGAGGGCCACCGCCACGTAGACGAAGGCGTCCTGCCCGAACACGAGTTGCCCGATGCCGGGGAGGTCCGTGAGTCCGGGGATCGCGAGGTGGGGCGCGGGATCGCGCTTCACGCCGACGTAGTTCGCGCCGACGAGGCCCGACAGGCCGAGCCCGAGGATGGTCAGGGAGAGGCCGGAGGCGACTTGATTTGCCGCAAGCCCCACGGTGAGGATCGCGAACAGGGCGGAGAGCAGCAGTCCCGCCCCCGCTCCGCCGAGCGCCCCGGTCAGGGTCGAGCCGGTCTGCATCGCCACGGCGAAGCCTACGGCGGCGCCGAAGATCATCATCCCCTCGACGCCGAGGTTGAGCACGCCCGAGCGCTCGGCGACGAGCTCGCCGATCGCGGCGAGGATCAGGGGGGTCGCTGCGGTCAGCACCGTGACGAGCACCATCTGGACGATGTCGAGGGTCATGGCGGCTTTCGACTTTCGCTTACGTGGCGGGACGGCCCGTGGGACCGCCCGGCACGATGCGGACGTGATAGCGGGCGAGCACGTCGGCCCCGAGCACGAGGCCGAGCAGCAGGCCCTGGAAGGCGCGGGTCAGGTCCAGCGGCAGCCGCAGGTCGATCTGTGCGCCCTCGCCGCCGATGGTGGTGAGCGCGATGACGATCGCCGCGACCAGGATGCCTGGAGGCGAGAGCCGTCCGAGGAAGGCGACGATGATCGCGGTGAAGCCGTAGCCCGGCGAGATCTCCGGCTGGAGCTGACCGATCCTACCTGCAACCTCGCTGATCCCGGCCAGGCCCGCCGCGCCGCCGGAGATCGCGAACACGGCGAGCGTCAGGCGCGCGTCGGAGAAGCCGGCGAAGCGCGCCGCCCGCGGACTTGCGCCGACGACCCTCACCTCGAAGCCGAACAGCGTGCGCGCCAGCACCACCGTCGCGAGCACGACGGCGAGGAGGGCGACGAGCACGCCCGCATGCAGGCTCTCGCCCTCCATGAGGTAGGGCAGGCGAGCGGCCGCATCGAAGCCGACGCTCTGGGGGAAGTTGTAGCCCGCCGGATCGCGCAAGGGTCCGCGGACCATGTAGTCGAGCAGCAACTGCGCGACGTAGACGAGCATCAGGCTCGTCAGGATCTCTGAGACGCCGAGGCGCACCTTCAGGATCGCCGGGATCATCGCGTAGGCGGTGCCGGCAAGCGTGCCTACGATCAGCATCGCGGGCAGGATCCAGACGGTAAAGCCTTCCGCGCCGTGCGCGGCGACGCCGACCCAGCCGCCGGCCAGCCCGCCGACCACGAACTGGCCCTCGGCCCCGATGTTCCAGAGGTTGGCGCGGTAGCAGAAGGCGAGCCCGGTGGCGACCAGAGCCAGGGGGGCGGCCTTCAGGGCGATCTCCTGGAGCGACCAGACCTCGCTCAACGGGGTGACGAAGTAGGTTTCGAATGCGTCGGCCGGCGAGACGCCCAAAGCCGCCACGGCCACGCCGCCGATCAGCACCGCCGCCACGAAGGCCAGCGTCGGCGCGAGGATGTCGAGCAGGGGCGATCGGACCGTGCGAGGCACGAGGTCGAGGCGCATGGGGGCTACCGTTCAGTGCGCATGGGCGGGGGCCGGCGCCATCGTTGCATCACGCGGCAGCGTGGCCTGCGGGGCCGGGCCGTGATCGCTCGATCCGCCCATCAGCAGCCCGACCGCCTCGCGGCTGGTCTCGCCGGTCGGCACCGCCGCCGAGAGGGTACCTTCGTGCAGCACCGCGATGGAGCCGGCGATCTCGAACAACTCGTCGAGATCCTGGCTGATCACGAGGATCGCGGCCCCGCGTGCCGCGAGATCGATCAGCGCCTGCCGGATATGGGCAGCGGCGGCCGCATCGACGCCCCAGGTCGGCTGGTTGATCACGAGGATGCCGGGCTCAGCCAGAATCTCGCGGCCGACCACGAACTTCTGGAGGTTGCCGCCCGACAGCGTGCCGGCGGCGGGATCGGGGCCGGCCTTGCGCACATCGAAGGACTCGATCACGCGCCGGGCGAGGTCGCGCGCGGGTCCGAGCCGGAGCATGCCGAACCGGGTCAGGGGGGCGGTCGGATGGCGCGAGAGCAGGGCGTTCTCCGACAGGCTCATCAGGGGGGCGGCGGCGTGTCCGTTGCGCTCCTCCGGCACGAAGCCCGCGCCGAGGCGTCGGCGGGCGTTGATGCCGAGCGCGCCCACCGGCTTGCCGTCGATGCGCACGGCGTCCGGGTCCGGCGCGCGGGTCTCGCCCGACAGGGCGGCGAAGAGCTCGGCCTGCCCGTTGCCGGCGATGCCCGCGATGCCGAGGATCTCGCCGCCACAGACACGCAGCGACACGTCGCGCAGAGCGGCGGCATGCAGGCCGGGTGCGGGGAGCGCGAGGCGGTCGAGGCGCAGGCGCTCACCGCCCGAGGCCACGGCCTCCCGCGCCGTCACCTCGCGCACTGCGCTGCCCACCATCATCGCGGCGAGCGAGCGGGCGGTTTCCTCGCGCGGGTTGCAGGCCCCCACGACCCGGCCCGCCCGCAGGATGGTGGCGCGCGCGCAGAGTTGGCGCACCTCGTCGAGGCGGTGGGAGATGTAGAGCAGCGCCCGGCCCTCCTCGCGCAGACGCTCCAGCACGGTGAACAGCGCCTCCGCCTCGTTGGGGGTGAGCACGGAGGTGGGCTCGTCGAGGATGACAAGGCTCGGGTCTTGGAGCAGGCAGCGCACGATCTCGATGCGCTGCCGCTCGCCGGCCGAGAGCGACCAGACCGGGCGGCCGGGATCGAGATGCAGGCCGTAATCGATGGCGAGCCGGGCGATGCGGTCGGCCAGCGCCCGGCCGGACAGCTCCTTGGGCATCACCAGCGCGATGTTCTCGGCGACGGTCAGGTTCTCGCAGAGCGAAAAGTGCTGGAACACCATGCCGATGCCGAGACGCCGGGCGGCCTCGGGGTTGGGCAGTTGCACGATGTCGCCCTTGTAGGTGACGACGCCCTCCGACGGCTCCAGCAGGCCGTAGAGGATCTTCATCAGGGTCGACTTGCCGGCGCCGTTCTCCCCCAAGAGCGCGTGGATCTCGCCGGCCCGGATCTCCAGGTCGATGCCATCGTTGGCGGTGAAGCTACCGAACCGCTTGACGATGCCGTAGGCCCCGAACAGGGGCGTCGGCCCCTCGTTGGGGCGGCGCGCCGGGATAAAGGGTGCGCGTGCGGCCTCCATCTCAGGACGCGCCGAACAGGTGCAGGGCGAGCCGCGTGTGGTCTTCGCGAAGCCGTCCGGTGTCGAGGCCGAGGGGATGTCCGTCGATCACCCGCCACTGCCCGGCGACCATCACCCGGTCGGCCCCGTAGGCGCCGCACAGCACCAGGGCCGCCAGGGGATCGTGACTGCCGGAGAAGCGCAGTTCGTCCAGCTTGAACAGCGCCAGATCGGCCTCGTAGCCTTCAGCGATCCTGCCGATATCCGAGCGCCCGAGGCACGCGGCGGAGCCTTGCGTGGCCCAGCGCAGCGCGTCGAGATGGGTGACCCGCTCCGCGCCGTAGGTGATGCGGTTGAGCATCAGGGCGTGGCGCACGCCCTCCATCAGATTCGAGTTGTCGTTCGAGGCCGATCCATCGACGCCGAGCCCCACGGGACTGCCCGCCGCCTCCAACTCGCAGGTCCGGCACTGGCCCGAGGCAAGGGTCATGTTGGAGGTCGGGCAATGGCATACGCCGACCCCCGCCTTGCCGAGCCGCAAAACCTCGTCGTCGTTAAAGTGGATGCCGTGGGCGAGCCAAGTCCGCCGGCTCATCCAGCCGACCTCTTCGAGGTAGTCGACCGGACGCTGACCGAACAGCGACTGGCAGTAGGCCTCCTCGTCCAGCGTCTCGCCGAGATGCGTGTGCAGGCGGCAATCGTAGCGCTCGGCCAGCGCCGCACTCTCGCGCATCAGCCGCTTCGTCACGTTGAAGGGCGAGCAGGGCGCGAGCCCGATCTGCACCATCGCGCCGGGGGAGGGGTCGTGGAACAGGGAGAGCACGCGCTCGCTATCGGAGAGGATGGTGTCGTCGTCCTGCACCAAGACGTCCGGCGGCAGGCCGCCATCCTTGTCCGACAGGCTCATAGAACCCCGGGTGACGAAGGCACGGAGCCCTAGGCTGCGCGCCTCATCGACCTGGATGTCGACCGAGGATTCGAGGCCCTTCGGGAACAGGTAGTGGTGGTCGCCCGCCGTGGTGCAGCCCGACAGCAGGAGTTCGGCGTAGGCGAGCCGCGTGGCGAGGCGAAACGCCTCCGGTGTGAGCTTGTCCCAGATCGGGTAGAGCGCCTTCAGCCAGGGAAACAGCGGTTTGTTGATCGCCGCCGGATGGGCGCGGGTCAGCGTCTGGAAGAAGTGGTGATGTGTGTTGACGAGGCCGGGGATGACGACGTGGCGGGAGGCGTCGAAGGTCTCGTGTACCGGCGCCGACGGCTGCCCCCCGGAAGGGATGCGCTCGACGATGCGCGTGCCCTCCACGACGATACCGCGGGCTGAGTCCTCCGCCAGGATCGCGAGGGGATCTCGGATCCAGACCCGGTTGCCGTCCGTCGATGCCGTCATCCAACGCCTCTTGGTTGTGGTGCCTGCCGCCGACCGAACGGCCGGCGGTTCCGATCGTCAGAATACGTGGACGGAGATGCCGGCCAGAAAGGCCTTCTGCTCGGCACCCGGACCGGCGCCGCCCTGAGCGAAGGTGATGTCCTGATCCACGCCGAACTTGTTGCGCCAGTATTCGAAGCCGATGAACGCATCGAGCTTGCCCGGCTGGTCCCAGACCAGCTTGCCCACGTCGAGCACGAGGTTGGTGCGGGATAGGAACTCGACGTTCGTCTGAGCCACGCCAGGAATCTGGCCGTTGCCCTTGGGCAGGACGATGTTGTTGAAGCCGGCGAGCGACAGCGGGAACCCGCCGAGGAACCCGCCCAGCGGGATGCTGTAGACGATCTCGAACTCGGGAACGGTGTTGAACTCCGTTGTACGGAAGGGCCGCGGCAGGAAGCCGTTGCGGTTCCACTCCTTGTAGGCGTGCACGGCGATGTTGAGGAAGCCGACCGGCACGTCGATGGAGAAGACGAGGCCGCCGACCACGTCGCGCTTCATCGGCCCGAAGATGGTGTTCTTGGCGTTGGCGTCGAAGCCGAAGGATAGCGAGACATCCTTGACGATCCCGCTGTAGGCGAAGGCGTTCGTGTTCGTGAGTTTGTTCAGGCTGAGCGTACCGCGGTACAGGCCGTAGGCTTCCGTCGCGCCGTAGCCGAACAGGACGGGACCGCCGACGGCGTTCGCCGTCCCGGCCGGGTCGTCGTTGGTGGATTTCAGGATGTCGAGCGAGAAGAAGTTCGTGCCGTATTCCCAGGCGTCGGCGTGCGAGATGTTGAGCACGTCCTTGGGGATGTCGGCTCCCCGGAGCGGATCGGGCGAACCCGGCTTGGGCACCCCCGGCTCCGAGCCGTTGAAGACGTGGCGATAGCTGATCTGCGTATCGGCGAAGAGGAAGAACGGCACATCCTTGACCGCCGCCGCCTCGGGGGCAGCGTTCGTCCTCACCGTATTGAGGTCGGCCGCAAAAGCGCATCCGACCATTCCAAGCGACAGAGCCGCCGTCGTGAGCCCCCTTGCGAACATTGTCCTTCTCCTACGCTCACGAACATTACGGAGAATTCAGCAACCGATATGCCATTACGCACCACCAATTCGATGTCGGGATCGACCGTTACTCAATGGCAACAGATTCGGGGCTGAAGGGAGCTTCGCCCGAGTGACGGGCATCGCCACGCTGGGGGACCGGCAGGGCGCCGCGCGTGGCATGGCGCGGTCCTGTATGCACCTGCCCGGCGAGCCGGGAGGGTGCTCGGCCCGATCCGTGGCCGATCTGCGCATTTCATAGCCAGGAAGGCGGAGTGGCGGGGATGCGCGCTCTCGCAGTTCGCCGACGGCGAAACGGCCGCGTCGCGGGCCGGGAGACACTGGCCTTGATGTCTCGACAGAATCACCGTCCCCCCGTCGTGGGCGGGGGGCTCCCGGTCGTCGGGCGTTGTCGTGCGGTGGGTGTCGTCAGGGCGGCGGGCCTTGCTGGCTCCGCGCGTTCGCGTGTGGGGAACCGAAACAACCGTGCCTGCGCCCCCCTCCCGCGCCGAGAGCCTGTCGGCCAGGATCGCCAACGCCATCCTGGCCGGGAATTTCCGCCAGAAGCCCATAGGAGCTTCGTCGAGGACGCCGTCGATGCTGCAAGCGCCGCCCCGTACTCAGGAGGCGGGCGAGCGGGTAAGGGAGCGTGTGACGCGCAAGGCTGCGCCCCGGCCGGGCGCGCCCGCCGCGCTGACTGCGCACGGCATCGCCACGGGGGGACGCAACTTCGCTCAAACATGGGTAGGGTTTGGGCAGGCCTTTCGCCCCGCTTGCATACATGATCGGGCCATCGCTCCGACTCCCGGCCTGCGAGGTCCTGCGCATGCCCAGCCTACTCGACGCCCGACCGTCCCCTCTCGCCTTTGATGGGGCGACCACGGCACTCGTGATCATCGACATGCAGCGCGACTTCCTCGAGCCGGGAGGGTTCGGCGAGAGCCTCGGCAACGACGTCTCGCTCCTCGCCGCCGCCGTGCCGCCAGCCAGCGCCCTGCTCGATGCAGCCCGCGCGGCCGGACTGCTCGTCGTGCATACGCGGGAGGGGCATCGCCCCGACCTCTCCGACGCGCCGCCGGCCAAGCTGGAACGGGGCGAGCCCACGGCGCGAATCGGCCAGCCCGGGCCGATGGGTCGGATCCTGATTCGCGGCGAGCCCGGCCACGACATCGTCCCCGCGCTGGCGCCGCGCGAGGGCGAGCCGGTGATCGACAAGCCGGGCAAGGGCGCCTTCTACGCCACCGATCTGGCCGACGTGCTCGCGGCCCGCGGCATCGCCACCCTTCTCGTGTGCGGCGTGACCACCGAGGTCTGCGTGCACACCACCGTGCGCGAGGCCAACGACCGTGGCTATCGCTGCGTCGTGGTGGGCGACGCCTGCGGCTCGTACATCCCCGAATTCCACGAGGCCGGGCTCGCCATGATCGTGGCGCAGGGCGGCATCTTCGGCTGGGTCTCGGACTCGGCTCGCGTGATCGCGGCGTTGAACTCGCCATCGCCGTGAGGCGCGCTCCAGACCGTCGTCCGCGACGGTGGAACGCGTTTCGCAAGACGCCATCGATCGCTTCGATCGGGAGGACGCATGACGCAGACACCGACGGACCCCACCTTCGAACCCGATATCTACGCTCCGGCCGCCGCCGCCCTACTCGGCTTGTCGATCGACCCGGCCTGGATGCCGGCGATCGTGATGAACCTGCGCGTGCTCCGGGACGCGGCCGATCGCGTCGGCAGCGTCCCCCTGCCGGACGAGGCCGAGGCGGCCCCGGTCTTCACGGCGTAAGGAGCGGACGGTGAGCGAGCAGGATTGGGGTACCGCTCCGGCCGCGACGATCGCGGGGGCCGTGGCGGACGGTTTGGTGAGCGCGCGGACGGTCGTCTCGGCTGCCCTCGATCGGATCGCGCGGATCGACCCGGCCGTGAACGCCTTCACCGACGTTCTGACGGAACGCGCGCTGGCGAGCGCGGACCGACTCGATACGGCACGCAGCCGGGGTGAGGCGGCCGGGCCCCTCGCGGGCGTCCCCTTCGCGGTCAAGAACCTGTTCGACGTCGCCGGGCTACCGACGCGGGCCGGCTCCCGGATCAACCGGGAGCGGGCGCCGGCCGAACACGACGCGACGCTGATCGCCCGCATGGAGGCGGCGGGCGCCATCCTCGTCGGCGCGCTCAACATGGGTGAGTACGCCTACGACTTCACCGGCGAGAACGTCCACGACGGCAACACCCGCAACCCGCACGACCTCTCAAGGATGTCCGGCGGATCCTCGGGCGGGTCCGGCGGGGCGGTGGCGGCGGGGCTGGTACCGCTGGCGCTCGCGTCGGACACCAACGGGTCGATCCGGGTGCCGTCGGCCTTTTGCGGCTGCTTCGGCCTGAAACCCACCTACGGGCGCCTCAGCCGGGCCGGCAGCTTCCCCTTCGTCGGGAGCCTCGACCATCTCGGGCCGATGGCCCGCTCGACCCGCGACCTCGCCCTGGCCTACGACGCCATGCAGGGGCCGGACCCGGCCGATCCGGTCGCGGCGGCCAGGGTCGCCGAGCCTGCCTGTCCCGGCCTCGACGGGGGCGTGGCGGAACTACGGATCGCCGTGGCGGGCGGCTATTTCGCGCGGGGCGGGGACGCGGAGGCCTTCGCAGCCGTCGCGACAGTGGCCGAGGCGCTCGCGTGCACACGCACGCTCGAGATCCCGGAGGCCACCCGCGCCCGTGCCTCGGCCTACCTGATCACCGCGGCCGAGGGCGCGGCCCTGCATCTCGACCGCCTGCGCGAACGGGCCGGGGATTTCGATCCGGCGGTGCGGGACCGGCTCATCGCCGGAGCGATGCTGCCCGCGCCCTTCGTCGAACGGGCCCAGCGCTTCCGACGCTGGTACCGTACCGCCGCGCTCGACCTGTTCCGCGAGGTCGACGTGATCCTGGCGCCCTGCACGCCCTGCCGGGCGCCCCGCTCGGGTCAGGCGACCTTCGTGCTCGACGGGGTCGAATTGCCGGTGCGGGCCAATATCGGCCTGTTCACGCAGCCGATCTCCTTCATCGGCCTGCCGGTCGTCGCCGTGCCGGTGTGGCTCGACGCGGGCCTTCCGCTGAGCGTTCAGGTCGTCGCCGCCCCCTGGCGCGAGGATCTCGCCTTGCGCGTGGCCCGCCACCTCGAACGCGCGGGTGTCGTGCGCGCACCCGTCGCCGAACTCCCGTGAGCGCCATGGACATCGACGACGCTGACGTGAAGGCCGAGGTCGAGGCGGTGTTCGCCCGCTACGAGGCAGCGCTCGTGGGCAACGACCTCGCCACGCTGGAAGCGCTGTTCCACGACGATCCCCGCACCATCCGCTACGGCGGGGCCGAGAACCTCTACGGCATGGACGCGATCCGTGCCTTCCGCCGATCCCGCTCGGCGCAGGGGCTCGCCCGCGCCCTCTCCGGTACCATCATCACCACCTACGGGCGCGATTGCGCCGTGGCGATGACGCTGTTCACTCGCGACGGTGCGCCGGGCCGGATCGGGCGCCAGAGCCAGACCTGGGTCAGGTTTTCCGACGGCTGGCGTGTCGTCGCGGCCCATGTCAGCGTCATCGACGCGTGACCGGCCCTCACCGGTCGCGCGCCGCCCTTCCGCCCCACCTGTCGATCATCTCGAACAGGTTATCCCGGAAGGGAGGCGGACGAGAGCCCCTCGCTTCGCGGTGGCGTCGGTCACGGCATGCGTCCAGGCGCCCTCGGGCTTCCAGCTGATCACGGTCTGGTCGGTTCCGCCGGTCAGCAGGACACCGACGGTGCGATCGTAGTCGGCGGGCGCCAGTGTCGCTCGAACGCGGCAGTAGGATGCGGCCCCCGAGGACGGCGGCGGTCGGGTCGATCGGCCGCCGGTCTCGCCACGCCGTCTCGGAACGTCAGTGGCGGCCCCTGCGGCGGGACGGCGTGGCACGCCGCCGATGGCCGTAGGCATCGCCGCTGCGGATCGCCCGTCTCACGTTGCGAGGGCCGGCGATACCCTCGGTACCACCTGGCGCCGTCGCCGGAGCGCGACCGGCCGGCATGCCCGTGCTCTGAGCCGCACTGGGACCGGAGAACCAGAGCCCCCAGCAAAGGGCGATGACGGTCGAGGTTACGAGGCGAGACATAGATCAACCTGCATCTACGGCCTCGATCGCGAGGCTTTCGACGCCTCAAGGGACGATCATGCTTCCAGGTTGCAGCAGCGGACCGATTCTCTGATCCGGCCAGCCTTGGGGTGTGCGGGCATAACGCCGGATGTCCAAAGACTGCAGCACCGCGAGCTATCTTCCCGCATACCCGGTGCCGGTACGCTGCGGGTTGCTTCACGCTACGTTTTACCGCGCATCCTTGGCCGAACCGGTGTCCCCTGCGGCGAAGCGCGCTCCCTGCCCTCCAGCCTCGGCCGTCGTGGCAATGCCCCCCCCAAACAGGGTATGGACGCGGCGTGATCGGATCGTTGTGACACCAGCGGCCGGGCTCGGAGAGCGCTTGGTCGGGACAGAACGCATGGAAGCGGACATCGAGAACCTGCGTCGGCAACTCACCGAGGCGGAGGCCGAGATCAAGCGCCTGCGCGAGCAGAACGAGCGGCATGTGCATGCCCCGACCGGCGGCGAGCGGACGTCGGCGGCCGGGACCGACCTTCTGTTCACGGCAGCGGAGAAGACACGCATGCCGCAGATCGTCACCGACCCGAACCTACCCGACAATCCCATCGTCTTCGCCAACCGCGCCTTCCAGGAACTCTGCGGCTACGGAGCGGACAACTTGATCGGACGGAACTGTCGGTTCCTGCAGGGGCCGGACACGGACCCGGCCGACGTCGCCAAGGTCCGCGACGCCATCGCTGCGCGCCGTGACGTGGTCGTCGAACTCGTGAACTACCACCGGGACGGCACGCCGTTCCGCAACGAACTCTACATCAGCCCCGTCTTCGACCCGGACGGGCGCCTTCGGTACTTCTTCGCGAGCCAGCTCGACGTCACGCGCTTCCGCACCGAGGAGGGCCGGCTCGCCGAGAGCGAGGCGCGCTACCGGACTCTGTTCGACGCCATTGATGCGGGCTTCTGCATCGTCGAGATGCGCTTCGACGCGGTGGGCCGCGCCGTCGACTACCGCTTCGTCGAAGTGAACCCCGCCTTCGAGCGCCAGACCGGGCTGCGGGACGTGGCCGGCCGCTGGGTCAGTGAGGTGATCCCCGGTCTGGAACAGTTGTGGAAGGATACCTACGGCACGGTCGCCCTGACGGGCCGGCCTGCGCGCTTCGAGAGCGGTGCCGTCACGATGGGCCGCTGGTTCGACGTCCACGCCCTGCGCATCGGCGAGCCCGCCCGGCAGCGGGTCGCCATCCTGTTCAACGACATCACCGAGAGGCGCGATGCCGAACGTGTTCTGGAGGCCACCGCCCGCGATCGGACGGACGAGCGCGATATGGTCTGGCGCACGAGCCGCGACCTGTTCCTCGTCTGCGGCTTCGACGGCGTTTACCGGTCTGTGAACCCGGCCTGGACGGAGACCCTGGGTTGGTCGGCCGAAGAGCTCGTCGGCGCCCCATTCGACGAGTTCATCTACGCCGACGATAAGGCGACCGTTCAGGGGGTGTTCGGAGATCTCGTCGCCGGGATCGTTCTCGAAGGGCTCGACGTGCGCATGCGGACCCGCGACGGCGGCTTCCGCTGGCTGTCCTGGTACGCGATCCCGCGCGGCGACCACTTCTACGCGGCTGGCCGCGACGTCACCGAGCGCAAGGTGCTTGAGGAGCAGTTGCGGCAGAGCCAGAAGCTTGAGGCGGTGGGCCAGCTCACGGGGGGCGTCGCGCACGACTTCAACAATCTGCTCACGGTCATCAAGTCGTCCACAGACCTGCTGAAGCGCCCGAATCTCCCCGAGGAGCGCCGCACCCGCTACGTCGACGCCATCTCCGACACCGTTGACCGCGCGGCCAAGCTTACGGGACAGTTGCTCGCTTTCGCCCGTCGCCAAGCGCTCCGCCCCGAGGTGTTCGACGTTGGACGCGGCGTCGCCTCGGTCTCGGACATGGTGCGGACGCTGACCGGCTCGCGCATCCGCGTCGAGACGCAGGTAGAATCGTTCCGTGACGGACGGGGCCGGGACATCCCGTGCCTCGTCGATGCCGACCCGAGCCAGTTCGACACCGCGCTCGTCAACATGGTGGTCAACGCCCGCGATGCGATGTCGGGCGAGGGCCGCATCTGCATCCGGGTGCGGCCCGCCAGCATGGTACCTGCGGTGCGGGCGCATCCCGCCCTGCACGGGAATTTCGTGGCGGTTTCCGTCTCGGACACAGGGTCGGGCATTGCCCCGGACGTGCTCGACCGGATCTTCGAGCCGTTCTTCACCACCAAGGGCGTGGGCCAGGGCACGGGGCTCGGGCTCAGCCAAGTGTTCGGCTTTGCTAAACAATCCGGCGGCGAGGTCGTCGCTGAGAGCCGCCTGGGCGAAGGGGCGACCTTCACGCTGTACCTCCCGCGGGCCGCCTCGGCCGCCGTCCTGGAGGTCGAGGCACACGAACCCCCGCCGCTGGCCGACGGCCACGGGACGTGGGTCCTGCTCGTCGAGGACAATCGGGAGGTCGGCGCCTTCGCCGCCCAGGCCTTGGAGGAACTCGGCTACCGCACGGTGTGGGCGGTGGACGCCGAGACCGCGCTCGCGGAGCTCGAACGCGTCCCACTCCGCTTCGAAGTCGTGTTCTCGGACGTAGTCATGCCCGGGATAAACGGGGTCGACCTTGCCTGCGAGATCCGGCGCCGACAGCCCGACCTTCCGGTCGTGCTGGCCTCGGGCTATAGCGACGTACTCGCTGCGGAGGGGACCCACGGGTTCGAGTTGCTGCGGAAACCCTACTCGGTCGCCGACCTGTCGCGTGTGCTCCGGCTGGCTGTCGAGCGGGTCGCCTTTCCGCCGCGGTAGCGCCCGAAACGCAATCGACGCTCATGGCAGAACCTAACCGACGGAAGTGATCTGCGCTGCCCTACCGCTACTTTGGCAGACTGACGGCACGACGTAGGCTTCTCGCGGCTTCGCAAGCCACGGCGATGGGCATGGGTGATCGCGACGTCAGTTGCTGGCGGGTGGCGTGACGCTTCGGAGCGGTGGCTGCGGCCGTTCCTGGCGGAACTGCGGCATCCGGCGCGAGGGCGATACACTTGCTCTATGGGACCGGGTTGATCGGCTTGGGTGATCGCAGGAGCACCAGCCGATAGCGGCGCGGGCCGATGAGGTTCCCTACGATCGGCTGCACCATTTCATCGCGGCGGGATTTGGGATGAAGCGCCGTTGCGGCAGGCGCTTCTAGGTAAGGCCGATCGCTCGGTCGGCGGATCGGATGCGATCCTGGTCGTCGACGACACCGCCTTGCCGAAGAAGGGCAACAACTCGGTCGGCGTGGCACCGCAATACGCCACGACGCTGGGTAAGACCGCCAAATGCCAGACGCTGGCGTCGCTCACGCTGGCACGCGGCGGGGTGACCGTGGCGGTCGGCTTGGCGCTGTCCTTACCCGAGACCTGGACGGCCAACCCGGACCGGATAGCCAGGGCCAGCGTTCCCGAGGATCGGCGCGCAACCCGCACCCAGTTGGAGAGCGCGGTCGCGGAGATCGATTGAGTCCGGGAGGGTGGCGTGCGTTTCAACTGCGTACTGGCCGATGCAGGGTATGGGTCCCCCCGTTCCGGCAAGCCCTGGGTGCGCGTGGCCTGAGCTGGGTCGTCGGGATCTAGGGACGCAGCAAGGTCTACCCGGCCGACCGTGATGATGATCTTTTCCCAGTCGCGGGACGTGGGCGACCGCGCAAGCGTCACGTGCTGGATCAGGTCTCGGTCGCGGTTGAAACGATCCCTGCGGACATGACCGGCCGATCGGTGACTTGGCGGCGCAGCACCAAAGGCGGGCTGCGTGCTCGCTTCCGCGCGCTACGCGTGCGGATAGCCGATGGTCTGACCCAGCGGATCGGTGCGATGGGCAACCAGCATCTGCCCGGCGACGAGGTTTGGCTGGTGCGCGAGGAGCATGGCTCGGGCGAGCGCAACTTCTACCTTCCGAACCTCCCCGCTGACGCAACCCTCAAACAACTCGCCGCAACGACCAAGGCGCGCTGGATCTGCGAGCAGGCCCACCAGCAGATGAAGGAGAAATTCGGCCTCTACCACTTCGAGGGCCGCTCGTGGACCGGGCTGCATCGGCACGCACTCATGACGATGATGGCCTACGCCTTTCAGCAATCCCAGCGCTGAGCAGCGGCGGGGCGGAAAAATAGAATTGCCTGCCCGCCGCTCCAGCCCTCATTGCCGGAGATCTGGCAGGCCATCCTCGATCACCTCGCTCGGCCATCACCGCGACGATGCCCCCACTGTGACGCCCATCTCAACCTGCCGCCCCGCAAACACTACACCATAGTAGTGCTAGGATACGCTCCCGTAGGCCACCGCGAAGCTGCCATCGGCCAGTGTTGTGACGGAGCTGTAGAACTTTGCTCCAGCGAAGATTTTACCACTGACCGGTTGCCCGTTCTCATCGAACACACGAACACATGCAGCAGGAGCATCAGAGCTAGAATTCTCGATCCAAGTCACTACATAGCCGCCGGACGTCAAACGTCCGACGTCGATTGCCTGTCGATCCCCGACAACAGCTTCAGAGCTTATCAACACAGAACCGAGTTCGAATGTCATCACACGTGCAAATGCATTGACAATCTCCTAATACAATACGTCATTTCAGGGTATTGTTTAAAATATATATCATTTAAATTCCGCATTTGTTCTGCTAATTAACTGATAAGCCCATAGTAATCCAACAGTACATCTAGATAATGGGCGGTCGTAAATGTTCGTCGTTGATCTTAGAGCGCATGCAATATTGGCTTCAAGATCGCAGCGTTGAGAGACTGTGGATACTTGATTAATTCAAATCAAGCCAGGCTCCCTCCCCAGTTACTACCAATCGCTCGGCGTGCGCGCCGATGTCAAACACGACGGGTGGAATGCCCGCGGCGAGTGCGAGGGAAAGGGTGTAACAATAGGTCTCCGGCCAGATCGACGGCAGGAAAATGACGTCAGGACCGAGCTTTCGCAGTTGCGCGAGCGCCTCCTCCTCGCTCTGATACAGGCCGGTCTCTCGTACATCGACCTTGCTCATGGTCTCAGTATTGGAGAAGTAGCCGACGATGGTGAAGCGGATTGGAAGATCTGGCAACTGTGCGTCAAGCGCAAGATTGTAGATCACGTCAGCCCCTTTATGGGGTTCGATGGCCCCAACTAGCGCGATACTTAACACCTTGCCGTTGTTCTTGGTTCGAGCTGGCAACGGGAAGGCCGGCGGCGCTTCCTCGTGTGGCCGTACGACAGCATTGGCGAAAGGCAGACGACCGCCAAGACGCTCGACTACGTCGTCGGATGGCCCAAAAACCCGGCGTGCCCCGGACAGAAATGCGGCGAAGCGTTGCCGCGGCTCGTCAGGATCGACGTATTCCTCGACCTGCTCGTCGAGCGCGATGCACTTGCGGCAGACCACGGTATCCGGCATTCCACAATAGAATTGATGAGGCAATAAGAGATTATTGCAATGGCAAACGGCCGCGTAGTCATGAAACTTACAATCATAACCAGTCGGCAGCGTCTCGATCAACTCCATGAGCTCCAAAATGGAGCGCCAGTTGAGCCGGTCCAACAAGTACACGTGGACCATCTTGGGGCCGAGCCAATCAACCAGATCGTTGAGTAAATCTAGATATTTTACGAAAGACAGTAGGCCTAGAGCGTATTGTGCACTTGTCGTAGATTTTTGGCTTGCCTGAGTATGATGCAGACGAAAGCGACCATATGTAGACCGGCTAACGTGCTGGCGTAGCGCTCGTAATCCTTGACTAAACGCCGACATCGGGTGGCCCAGGCAAAGGAGCGCTCCACGACCCACCTACGCGGCAGCAGGACGAAGCCGCGCTTGGCCTCCGGTGCCTTGACCACCTCTAGGTCGATGTCGTGGGCGCTCGCAGCCGTGGCTGGCTTGGGCTCGGAATAGCCCTGATCGACAAGGGCCAACTCGACGCTGTCGCTCGTCTCTGCCTGAACTTCGGCCGCCAGCCGGCCGACCTCGGCCCGGTCGTCGGTACTGGCGGGTGTCACGTGCCGCGCCACGACGTGGACGGGCGTGTCCACCGCCAGATGCACCTTCGCCCCCCGCTTGCGCTTGGCCCCGTCGTAGCCCGCCCGCTCGCCGCTCTCGGGCGAGGAGCGCAGCGTCCGGCTGTCGAGGATCACCGCGGACGGCTCCGGCTCCCGCTCGGCCGCCATCCGCAGCACCGCCCGCAGGTCGCCGGCTACGTCCGCGAAGCTGTCGGCCGACAGCCAACGCTGCGTCTGCTGGTAAACCGCGGCCCACGGCGGCAGATCGTGCGGCATGAACCGCCAGGGCGCGCCCGTCTTCACGATGTAGCGCAGCCCGTTGAACACCTCGCGCAGATCGTGGTCGCGCTGGGCCGAGCCCTCCCGAAGGAGTGCGAGGTAAGGCGCCACCAGCGCCCATTCTTCATCGGACACGTCGGACGGGTAGGCGGGGCGATCGGTCGGCATCACACCCAACGCGACCCCACCAATCAGTTCATAACACGCTCTAGAGTCGAGACCGGGAAATCGATGCGACTGTCGGCGGGAAGCCCGACCTCGATCTCGGTCGGGCCGGCGGTGCGCAGGTAGACCACGTCGTAGCCCGCCTGCGCCAGACGTCGGCTCAGATCCTCGACGTGGGTCTCGATGCCGCCGCCCCACTTGTGGGTCACGAAGAGC
>Ga0182229_1000042_pt1 | contig 29668 bp, 26 predicted proteins | sample G6R1MG_32_FD_129663 | JGI IMG/M metagenome (GOLD analysis project Ga0182229, IMG submission 129663) | Miscanthus phyllosphere microbial communities from Michigan, USA - G6R4_MAIN_07NOV2016_LD1 MG | ecosystem: Host-associated > Plants > Phyllosphere > Phylloplane/Leaf | place: USA: Michigan...
CCGGGCGTGGTTCGACGTCGCCGTGCGCTACACGTCGGGACGCCGCGCGGTCCTCACCTTCGAAAAGGGCTCGTCCGGCGAGCAGGTGTTGCAACAGGCCTTCGACGCCTGGAAGTGACCACCCCACACGAACGAAGCCGGCGGATGGCTCCGCCGGCTTCGTTCGTTACGGGCCCTTGGCCAGCGATCTAGTGGTGGTCAGCGAGCGCGCGGGGCGCCTCGCGGGTGGCGACGTTGCGCTTCACCGCCTCCTGCACCTTCTCGAAGGCGCGGACCTCGATCTGGCGCACCCGCTCGCGGGAGACGCCGAACTCGCCCGACAGATCCTCCAGGGTGATCGGATCCTCGGCCAGCCGGCGTGCCTCGAAGATGCGCCGCTCCCGCGCATTGAGCACGCTCAGGGCGTCGCGCAGGGCCGAGAGGCGGTTCTGCCCCTCCTGCTCGCGCACCAGCACCGTCTCCTGGCTGGGGGTGTTGTCCACGAGCCAATCCTGCCACTCGCCCTCGCCTTCCTCGCGCAGGGGCGCGTTCAGGGAGGTGTCGCCCGAGAGGCGGCGGTTCATGTCCACCACGTCCTGCTCCGGCACGCCGAGGCGGGTCGCGATCTGCGACACCTGATCGGGCCGCAGGTCGCCCTCCTCCAGCGCGGAGATCCGGCCCTTGGCCTTGCGCAGGTTGAAGAACAGCTTCTTCTGGTTGGCGGTGGTGCCCATCTTCACGAGGGACCACGAGCGCAGGATGTATTCCTGGATCGCCGCCTTGATCCACCACATGGCGTAGGTGGCCAGCCGGAAGCCCTTGTCCGGGTCGAAACGCTTCACGGCCTGCATCAGGCCGACGTTGCCCTCGGACACGACCTCGGCGATGGGCAGCCCGTAGCCGCGATAGCCCATGGCGATCTTCGCGACGAGGCGAAGGTGCGAGGTGACGAGCCGGTGGGCCGCCTCGCGGTCCCCGCCGTCGCGCCAGGATTTCGCCAGGGTGAACTCTTCCGCCGGCTCCAGCATCGGGAACTTGCGGATCTCGTCGAGGTAGCGGGAAAGGCCACCTTCGTTGGCGAGCACGGGCAGCGTACCGGCCATGGCATGACTCCTCAAACAGGTCCCCCGAACGGGCGAACGCGGTGATCTCCGGGGCCGCCCTTGAGCCAACCCCTCCGAGCGCCCATCTGAGTGGGGCCGCTCGACCAGTCCCGTCGCGTCTGGGGCACGTTACGTCGCCACCAACGCACGAACGGATCGTTGGGTTGAAGGATGGCACGAAGTGCCGCGGCCTGTCGTGCCCTTTCGCACGCTTATCGCTGAAAATTACGCGACCAGCGCAGCCTTTAGCGCGGCCATATCCGGCGGCAGCGGGCTTTCGAAGCGCATCGTCTCACCCGTTCGCGGGTGGGCGAATCCGAGCAGTTCCGCATGCAGGGCCTGCCGATCCAGGGCGATGAGCGCGGCCCGCGCCGCCTCACCGAGCTTGGCTGCCTTCGTGCGGAACGCGGCACCGTAGACGGCATCCCCGAGCAGCGGATGACCGCGATGGGCGAGATGGACGCGGATCTGGTGTGTGCGCCCCGTCTCGAGGCGGCAGCGCACAAGGCTCGCCTCCGCATAGCGCTCCGCCACCGCGTAATGCGTGATCGCGTGGCGGCCCGTCTCGTCCGAGACGACGGCGATCTTCTCACGGTTGTGGCGGGAGCGGGCAAGGCTCGCCTCGATCCTCCCGACCGCCGGGTTGGGCTCCCCCCAGACGAAGGCGAGGTAGGCGCGCTCCAGCGGCCCGGTGCGCCCGTGGTCGGCGAACTGCGCGGCGAGGCCATGGTGGGCCACGTCGTTCTTGGCGACGACGATGAGGCCGCTCGTATCCTTGTCGAGCCGGTGGACGATGCCAGGCCGCCGCACGCCGCCGACGCCGGACAGGCTGGCGCCACAATGGGCGATGAGGGCGTTGACGAGGGTTCCGCCGGCATGGCCCGGCGCCGGGTGGACGACGAGGCCGGCGGGTTTGTCGATGACGATGAGATCGTCGTCCTCATAGGCGACGACGAGATCCACGGATTCTGCTTCCGGCACCGGATCGGCGGGCGGCGGCATGTCGAGGACGAGGCGCGTCCCGGCGGCGACCTTCGCGGAGGGATCGCGCAGCACGCCGCTGTCGCGGCTGACATGGCCTTCGCGGACGAGGTCCTGCAGCCTCGCGCGCGACAGGTCGGGAAAGAGCCCGACGAGGGCGCGGTCGAGGCGCTGGCCACCCTCTTCCACGACGCCGACACGTTCCTGTCCGTGCTCTTCCACCCGCGCTCACCCGTTCGTTGAAATATCTACCGGGCGGCACTTGTGCCCCGATCCCGACGTCGCTATAGCAACGCCACGCCGCCGGAAAGCTCCCATCGTCTAGCGGTCTAGGACGTCGCCCTCTCACGGCGAAAACAGGGGTTCGATTCCCCTTGGGAGCGCCAGCCTACCTTTAAGTGGCTGACAGCGCGGAAAACCTGCTATCATCAGTGCCTTGCGTCGCCCCCGGTCGTACAATCGGGTGGCACAAACACGCTATGGCGCTGATGTCGTACCTCACACGCGACCGGCTCGGAACTTACTACTTCCGCCGCGTCATCCCCCCGGCCCTCCGCCCCTTTATGCCGCCGCCTTGGGTGGGCAAGCGGGAGTGGAAGCGCAGCCTGCGAACGAAGGACCCGAAGGAGGCCAAGCTGCGGGGGTCTCGCCTCCTAGCCGACTGCACGGCGGACTTGGAGGTGGCGGAGAGGGCCGAGCGCGGCGAGCCCGTGCCCAAGCGACCCAGCCTCATGCTCACCCCCGAGCAGCTTGAACGGGATGAGATCGCCCGCAGGTTGGCTGAGGATGAGGCGGTGCGGCGGGGCGAGGCGGACGGGCGGCGGCACCACCAAACTCCGGAGGAGCGAGCGCAATGGGATCATCTCCCATCCGTCAAACCCAACGCACGCCACATGGAGCGGGACTACTCTATCGGCTACCGAGAAGAGCTAGAGATGATGAGCGAGGACTTCCGGGAGGCGTACTCTCGGTTGGACCCGAGCATCGTAGCGGCTGAGCTAGGGAGTCTACTGCGGGAGCGGGGACAAACACTTAACCCGGACTCCGAGGCGTACCACGAGCTAGCGATAGCGCTGCTGCGGGGGCGAGTGAAAGCCTACGACATGATGCTTGCGCGGCAGGATGGCGCCATCGTGCCAACGCCCATCAAGAGCTTCGGGCTGGGCCCCGCAGTGTCAGAAGCGTTCGCGGAGTGGCGGGAGGGAAGCGGCCTACGAGGCGGGCGCAAGCCCAGCGCCAACACTGTCCGGGAGGCCGAACACGCCGTCCGCCGGTTCAAAGAGCTTCATGGTGACATAGAGCTGGGCGCGATAACGCGAGCGCTGGCGGTCGAGTTCCGAGGGGCGATGGGGCGGCTTCCCACTCACCTGCCTCACAAGCTCCGAGCCCTCCCCCTGCCCGAGCTGCTTCGGCGGGACCTGAAGGCCTATCCACCAGCCCACACCGCGACAGTCAACAAGGCGCTCACTCTCCTCAGCACCATCTTCCGGCACGCGGAGAATGCAGGAAAGCTCGACGCTGTGCCGGGCTATAAGCACCCGTTCGGGGCCGGCATCAAGCTCGATGTGGACGCCAGGACTGCCACGGATCGGGAGCTGTTCGATGCGGCCGACCTCACCGCAATCTTCAGCTCGGGGGTCTACCAGCACGGGGAGCGGCCTGAGGGCGGCGGTGGCGAGGCGGCTTTCTGGCTTCCCCTCTTGGCCTTGTTTACGGGCGCCCGGCTTGGCGAGTTGGCGCAGCTCCGGGTTGGCGACTTGGTGGAGGATCGGGAGACGGGGGTCTTCTACATCGACATCTATCAGGAGGGTGAGCGCTCGATCAAAAACGCCTCCTCCCGGCGCAAGGTCCCGGTGCACCCCGAGCTTATTCGCATCGGACTCCTTCGCTACCGGCAGGGGCTCCTCGACGGGGGCGCCACGGCACATTCCCCCTTGTGGCCGAATGTCGGGGTGGATCGTGCGGGCCGGGCGGGCGGCGCGTGGTCCAAGTGGATCAATCGGTACATCCGCAAGGCCGGCATCACGGCCCCCTCAAAGGTCTTCCACTCCTTCCGGCATACCTTCAAGCGTAACGCCCGCAATGCCGGCATCCTCAAGGAGATGCACGATGCTCTCACCGGCCACTCGGGCGGCGGGGATGTCGGGCAGTCCTACGGTCGAGGATTTGGCCTCAAGGTGTTGGCGGCGGCGATGGAGAAGGTGGAGGTGCCCGGTTGCGTGGCTGCCTTGTTGTGGGAGGCGCCGGGGCCGGCACGGGGGGAACGCTCAGCGCGGCGGTCTCGTGGGTCCCATGCCTCGCGTGCGTGACGCCTTCGGGTAGCCGGGAGGAGAAGGCCCATCCCCATGTTCTCCCCCCTCCCGGCCCCGTTCACCTCACGCGAAGGAGCTTGGTGCGGGCTCTACTCGGCGGCTTCTTTCGCGGCCGGACGGAACAAGCGAGCCCAGCGCTCATCGAATAGGCGGTAGGAGCCTTCGATGGCCTCCGCGTATTCCTCCCGGCTCAGGAGGCCGGCAAGGCCCCACTTGGTGGCGTTGGCGTCGTAGTTTCGCAGTGCTTCGGCAGTGGCCTTCGGCCGAGTTGCAGAGGATCGTCCGCGACTGACGGGCACCACCCGGAGGCTAGTGCGGCGGAGGTCTCGGTGGTCTGAGCCGTATTCCACTTTCTCACCCTCTTGGGCGTCTGCGAAGACGCGGACGACGGGCTGGCCGGAGACGTAGAGGTAGTGCAGCTCGCCCTTGAAGCCCTTGCGGCGGTCCGGGTTGAAGTAGGGTGATCCTCCCGGCAGCGAGAGCACACATAGGATGAGTGTCCCGTAGCAATCCATCTTGCGTGGCGACCTACGCTTGCCCTTGCGCGTGCAGACTTGCACCGTCATCACGCCGTCGGCGGTATGCTTCACCTCCACTATCGAGCCGAGGTTTCGGACCTTGGCCAACTCCTCGTGGAATGGCCGCCCAGCGAGTGCTAAGCGATAGGCCGACAAAACCGCTTCAACGTTCTCGGGGGTGGTTGTTGGATGTTTTGTTGCCATGGGGTTGGGTCTCCGTGTCTCTCTGGTTGGGGGGATGGGACTTGCCCACGGCCGACCTTGCGCCCCCTGCCTGATGCTCGCGGCATGAGGTCTCGGGCCCAGGGGTGGGCCTAGCGGTGGTCGAGCTGTGAGAGGGCTGTGCACGTGGCCCCCGAGGTCGTAGGGGGGGCGGCTCCGTGCGGTACGTGTTCGACTTGCTCTAGACAGGTGGTGTCTTCCACCCGAAGTCCCCGGGCCGATGCCTTGTCAGACCCCCTCCTCCCTCCTGTGGGTGGCTGGCCTGATGCCGGAGTTGGGGACTTGAACCCTGATGCTTGGGTGGCACTCTGCCGCTCCCCATCGCCACTATCCACCCCGGGCGTTCCGCCTGATGCCGTATCGGGACGGACCCCCTTCAGAGGGGCGTGCTGGGTGTTGGTGCACTAGGTGGGCCAATAGGAGGTGGTTCCGGGTAGGCGAGCCCCCCAGTCCGACCCTAGTCGAACCCTTCGAGCGCATACGGTGGGGGGTGGCGGAGGGAGGATGCCCACTACCCAGCTAGGGGGTCTACACCCCAAGGCCCCGCCCAAAGTGGCCCATGGGAGTTCGGGGGGTGGGCCATGGTGTTAGGCACCGGCTAGCCCACCATGTGTCGGGGGGGGTAAGGGTGAGGGATGGAGCCCCCCTCCTCGGGGTGTGCTGCCCCCTGGCCAGCATCGAGGTGTGCCAACCGGGAGGGGCCCAGCTCAGATATGTCGGTGATTGTTCCGTGCCTTCAGATCCCACTAAGACACACCTAGGGGCAGCTTCCTCATACAGAGGGGAATTGTTTTGGGCTGCGAAGCACCCCTCCATGGCATACACCCAGGGGCGGCTCCCTCAATTTAAAGCGAATTGATTTTGCTCACCAAGCCATCGCCAGCGGCCTCAAGCTTTGTGTGTTGCACGATAGCTTGATTGAAGGGAAAGGCTTCAGCGGCCGTCCTAGGCGATCTGAGGGCATTTCTAGGAATGGGGCTTCGGAGCAGGCCTCTAAACCGCCGGCCCTCGCCGCGCCTCTCCTCAAGCCACTCTGGCAAGAGCCCGCTTCACCGCAGTCGCCGTCCACTCGCCTCCCCCGCGCGGCGTCGGATGGCCTGCCTCGTTGAGACGCTTCGCCAGACCCCCGAGGCTCTGAACGCCCTCGCCCCTAAGCCGCTCGATCATGGGCAGGAGGGCGAACGCGGCGTGGTCGGCCTTGCGCTGCCGCAATGCCGTGGCTTTGGCCGTATCAACCCCAGTGGGAGGCGCGGGCGGCCGGTAGCCTCGATCCCCGCCGAGCTTCACGCCCCGCGCCTTGGCTGCCGCGAGGGCCGCCTTAGTCCGCTCCGAGATCATCTCCGCCTCGTGCTCCGCGAAGGCCACGAGGATATGCACCATGAGGCGGTTCGCGTCGGGGAAGTCGCACGCGCGGAACTCGACGCCGCTCTCCCTAAGGCCCGACACGAAGGTGACGTTCCGGGCGAGCCTATCGAGTTTGGCGATGAGGAGGGTGGCGCCCGTCCTGCGACAGCGCTCGATGGCCGCCCGAAGCTGAGGCCGGTCCGCTCGCCGTCCGCTCTCCACCTCGACGTAGGGCGGCTGCAAGAGGGCGTCGCCGGCGCGGAGGAAGGCGCTGATAGCGGCCTGCTGTGCTTCGAGCCCGAGCCCTGAGCGGCCTTGCTTGTCGGTCGAGACCCGGCAGTAGGCGACGTAGGTTGTCATGGGTGGCCCTTGGGTCGGCAGGCCTAAGGTGAGTCCTGCCCTCTCACGTGTCAACTCCCATCAACGAACGTTGATGCGAATTGATACGAGGCTAAGTGGATGGCTGGTTCATGTCTCGTATAGACTCAGTAGCCAACGGCGTACGCGCCCAGTTGCTATCCTGCCGAATCGGCAGCGTTACGAGCTCAAATGTGTGGAACACGTTGTCTTCAGAATAGTATGCCCGAGGTTCTAAAAGACACACCAATCTAGGATACGAAAATTGCGGGTAGGGGCGGGGTATGGGGGGAATTAGTCGCTCCCTGCCCAGGGTTGACCCCTCGAACTCCTGACCCCAGCACTTACTACACGATAAGTGTGGTTAATTACCAGGGCCGGGGCTTTCTAGCAGAAGCAGTCTTGCTCCAATGTCGGGGACGCCGTGCATTGCTCTGAAATTGAAACCTTCTCGACTGGACTGAAATGTGAGCTCATATAGAGCATCATCTAGACGCTCTAGTTGCCTTTCATTTAAAGAAAGGCTTTCCCTAGGCGGGGTGAATACAATCATTTCGTGAAGACGTTGGGGAAGAAGTCGCCCGTCTTCGTCTCGACGTACTTTGAGGTCAAACATCTTTCTCTTAATGCGGTCCACCGCAGTAGCTTGCGTGTTTGCTTGAAGGGTAGCAAAATTTGCCACGAGCTTTGGGCCTGAAAAATCAATGCTGACACCAGCAATCTTTGATTTGGGCCGGCGCCTAAGTTGCAAGCGTATCTCTTCGCTGAAGTAATTTCCAAGCGCGGGACGTATAGAGTTCACGTGATCCAGCACGAGAAGTGGAAGTCGATCCTGCGGGCCGACGCCATCGTCTATCTGTTCGATAGGAGCTCTCTGTACCAATTCCGCAGCCTCGTAACGGTACAGCGATGAAAGTGCGGCCATCCATGTACGAGCTAGATCGGGAAGCGAGCGTGCCTCCCCATCGCTAACTGCTCCGACGTTGACGCCAGAGAAGACAAGCGCCCCCTCGGTAAGTGCTTCTTTCCCCCGATCAGAAAGCAAAGACCGCAACTCGTTCAACGCGACCTCACTGGCGAATATGGCAGTCTCTGCCGCGCGGCCGTATAAGCATTCTAATTTCTTCAGCGAGTTTGCTGCCTCAATGTGAAAGCCCGTGTCGTTGACTGCTACTACTGCGATGATGAGCCGTTCAGGCGAGCCAAGGATTGGCGAAAGGTAGATCGGTGCCCAGCGCCCCCGCTGGGTTTCGAATACGCCCGGAAAACTCTCTACAGTTAGCGGCGGCATCAGAGCAGCTTCTCAATTCCAAGTGTGGATGCTGCGAGTCGTGGAACGTGAGGACAGCGGTTCCGTAAGAAAGACAGCAGAGCTTCCAAATCCCCAGTCGTCAGCAGGTCGGAGACGTGGTTGGCTTCAACAAGGGCCTCGAAGTCAATCTCACTTGCAACCTCTTGGACAGTCGCCGCTATCGAGGCAGTGGCGTGCCGCTGGCCTTCGTTCAAGGCCGGTGTCATCCACTCACTCAACCTGCTTGTTACTGCACAGTCAGGTGTCGCTAGATCCGCTGGCTGCCACTCCGGGCCCGTGAAGCACCACCCGTGATCGATCAACCAAACCTCACGGTACCCGCTGAATAATACATTGCCAGCATGGCGGTCGATGTTCGCCACCAAGGAGTCGAAGCCGTAAAGGCGTCCAAGCTCACGCCACTGCGCCAGACGTTGAAGGACAGCAGGACCTCCCCCCTGATTGTACAACATCGCAACTTGGGGCTGTGCCACGTCAACGCTTGCGTAAAGGAGGCGCCCTTCTGCAAAAGCAGGTCCTTTCCGAGCATCGAGGCGATCAGGAGTTGCAAAGGCTAGATATGGAGGCGGTATTGGCAATCCCATCTGAATGCCTAGAGCCGCAGCAAAGATTTCGTTTGCTAGCTCCTTCAGCTCTAAGTCTTTTATGATTGCGGGTCTCTCACCGACAGCGGTCAGTATGATGCCACGAAACGTGTCGTTGATGTTGCCTATGCTGAAGGGTTGAGCGCCGGCAAGCACTTGCCCCAAACCCACAATCGCTTCTGTCACAGGCTCAGCCCACCCTTACGGCTCGGCATTCTGTACTCTGGTTCGGAGTTGGCATAGCCCCCACCTGGTCGCGCGGACGTTCTCGTCTGGGCTACCTTTGGATCGACACATAGTTTGCAACACCCGGGAGGGCTCATGAAGCTCACGCACGAATTTGAGGTGATCGTCAGCCGCATCAATGAGGGGCTTCACCAGGAGCCTTATGAGACCTTCCAAGCCTCGGACATCAGAGTTGGGCCGGATGGCACATTGCATATCAACACGGCGTCGGGTTCGCGGACTCTTAGCCCCGGCTTATGGGAGGCTTTTGAGGTGAAGCGGCGCACAACTGCCCGCCGCGATGATGAATGATGCGATCAAAGCAGCACGCCCCGTTGTCGAGATGTTTAAGCTTGCGCTTGCGCGAGCATCGAGCCGTACGGGATTGATGGTCGGTTACCGCTCCGCCATTTGACGCGCATTCGTTTGCCTCATACAAAAGCGGGTACGCAGGGGCGAGCAAGCAATTGATCTAATAGCAGAAATTCGTTGAGGCGCTTCCTCCCCTTGGGAGCGCCAAATCACTCACCATCCGTAATAGAACTGCGAACGACTCGGTTCTGACAAGCGCGGGTCTTGGTCAGCTTGTGAAAGCGAGACCAAGGGTGACAGTGATAACGGAAGGCGTTGCCGGAACATCCGCTTCGCGCTCACCCAGTCGTTCTGGAGAATTACTAGCCCTCGAAGCAGCCGTCGTTGGCGACTGGCTGATGACCGGGATGGGCAGAAATCTGCCCGTCCGCTTTTGGGCGCCAATATCAAAAAGGCAGACGTTTGAAGTTCCGCAGGTGGCCGAAAGCGGAACGGCTGCTTCCAAGTGGGGGCGCTTAAAAAGCGGCTTGCCTCCTATCGACCCAGCTAAGCCGAAAGCTGCTGGTCTGCTTCGGTGAGGATGGGCGCCTTATGAGCGGCTGGCGCCCTCCATCGCAACGAGAGTTCCTGGCCCGGACCGGTGACCTTGCCGGCATCCGCCGATATGGCCATTCGGAACAAACACACTATATTAGGATCAGCTAAAAAAGCTGAGAACACCGGTTCAGGAACGACGCCTATGGACGCCGTGACGCCGAGCGAACTGATGCGGCTCCAGGACAAGGCCGGAGACGCGGCGCGCCTGCTCCGCCTACTCGCCAACGAGAAGCGCCTGCTCATCCTGTGCCTGCTGGTCGCCCGCGGCGAGATGGACGTGACGAGCCTTGCCGAGGCGGTCGAACTCAGCCAGTCGGCCCTGTCGCAGCACCTCGCCAAACTCCGCGAGGACGGAGTGGTCGCGTACCGCCGCGAGAGCCAGACGCTCCACTACCGGCTTGAGGATCCCCGCGCCGCCCGCGTGCTGGCGACGCTCAAGGACATCTTCTGTCCCGAACTCGGCTGACCGCGTCAGGCGCGCAGGATCTCCGCCGCGAGTCCCGGGCCGTCCGGCCGGTTGCGGAGCCGCAGGCTCAGTCCGCTCCGGCGCGACGCCATCTCGGCGATGGCGAGGCCGAGACCGCTCCCCGTCGCGCTCTTGTGGCGCCCACGGAAGAAGCGCATCGTGACATGGGGCAGTTCGTCGGCGAGAATCCCGGGCCCCTCGTCGCGCACATGGACGTCCTCTCCACCGGTGCGCACCGTCCACTCCACCGTACCGGCTTCCATGTGCTGCACGGCGTTCTCGTGCAGGTTTCGCACGGCCAGGCGCAGGCTCTCGGGATCGGCTCGCAGGGTGTAGCCGCGCAGCCCCGGGTCGATCAGGGTGCGGACCCCCGGCGGCCCCCTCATCCCGTCGACGGTCTCGCCCACCAGCGCGCCCACGCCGTCGACCTCGCGCTCGGAAAAACCGGCCGGCGCGTCGGACAGGCGCCGCTGTGGAGCCCCGCTCGACCGCGCGACGCCCGTCCAGGGACCAGATCTGGCAGGAGAGCTGCCGCTCGTAGGCCGTCGGCGCCGGGAAGGTGGACGGCGTCCCGTCGGACGCCGTACGGCCGACCGCGCCCACCAGGGAGCCGACCATGCGCGCGGCCTCCTGCAGGCGATTGTCGAGCACCTGCTCCACCTCGCGTTTCGAGCCGAGGTAGATCCAGGCGACCGCGCTGAGCCAGATCAGGCCGGTCGCGAGGAGCAGGATGGCGAACAGCCTGACGCGCAGGGATGTCATGCCGGCGCCCTCATCCGGTAGCCGAGGCCGCGCACCGTTTCGATGGCGTGCTTGCCGATCTTGGCGCGCAGGTTGTGCACGTGGACCTCAACGGCGTTGCTCTCGACCTCCTCCTGCCAGCCGTAGAGGCGCTCCTCCAACTTGGTCTTGGAGCGGAGCACGTCCGGGCGTTCCATCAGCGCCGCCAGCACCATGACCTCGCGCCGGGACAGACCGACCGGCACGCCGTCCACCGTGACGGCAAGGCTGCCGGGATCAAGCCGGATGCCGCCGTGCTCCAGGAGGGCGGCGGCCCGCCCCGAGGCCCGCCGGACGACCGTGCGGATGCGGGCCGAGAGTTCGTCGAGGTCGAAGGGCTTGCCGAGATAGTCGTCGGCGCCGCCGTCGAGCCCGGCGATCCGGTCGGCCACCGCGTCGAGGGCGGTGAGCAGGACGACGGGCGTGCGGTCCTTCCGGCGGCGCAGGCCGCGCAGCACGTCGAGGCCGGAGCCGTCGGGGAGCTTCCCGTCAGCACGCCACCCGCGCAGACCAAGGACGACCCGAACTTCGGGCCGACGGAGGTCTACCACGACTCCGTGGAGGCTCTCGTGCCGAGCGGCGTCGACGAACTGGCGCGCCTGCAGGGCATGGGGTTCGCGTACATCCACCCCTGATCCCGTCGAACGGAAGGCGAGGAGCCTCTCGCCGGCATTCCATCGGCGAGAGACCGACCACGGGTGGCGGTGCGCCATGGCACCAGCTCCGCGCATTCCAAGCCGCGCCGCGGGCTTCGCGCTTGCAATTACATTAGATATTTCTAATTAAGAATCATCTAATGTTTCGGCCTGGCGAGGGACGTTGGTCTCTGGAGCCAGGCGGGCATAGCCCGAACCACCCCCTGGGAGCGACCACCATGGATGGCTTCACGCCTGTCAGCGCCCTCGTCGGCGGTGCCATGATCGGCACCTCTGCGGCCCTGTTCCTGCTCCTCAACGGACGGATCGCCGGCATCAGCGGCATCCTCGGCGGACTGCTCGCCCCACCCTCGCCCGAGACCGGATGGCGGGCCGCCTTCGTGGCGGGCCTCGTCCTGGCGCCGCTCGCCTACGCCGGCCTGGGGAGAAGTCTGCCGCCGGTGACGGTCGGGGCGTCGTTCCCGCTCCTGATCCTTGCGGGTCTGCTGGTCGGGTTCGGGGCGCGCCTCGGCGGCGGCTGCACGAGCGGCCACGGGGTCTGCGGCATCGGCCGGGGCTCGCCCCGCTCGCTGGCCGCGACCGGCACCTTCATGGCCGTCGCCGTCCTGACCGTCCTCGTTGCGCGCCATCTCGTCGGAGCCTGAGCCATGGCCAAGACCACCTCCGCATTCGCCGTCGGCCTCCTGTTCGGCCTCGGCCTCCTCGTCTCGGGCATGGCCGACCCGGCCAAGGTCCTGGCCTTCCTCGACGTGACCGGGCGCTGGGACCCGAGCCTCGCCTTCGTCATGGCGGGCGCCGTCGCGGTCTCGGCCGCCGGCTACCGCCTGGCGCTGCGGCGCGGACGGCCTGTGCTCGCGCTCAGGCTCGACGTCCCGGCCCGGCGCGACCTCGACGGACGCCTGATCGCCGGGGCCGCGGTGTTCGGCATCGGCTGGGGCCTCGCCGGCCTGTGCCCGGGGCCGGCGCTCACCCTGCTGACGGTCGCACCGACGCAAGCGGTGACATTCGTCGTCGCCATGGTCGCCGGGATGCTGATGTTTCGCCTTCTGCCCTCGGCAGCCCCGGAGCGGGCGGTTCAGGGAGCCGAGGCATGATGCCTGGTCCCCTCACATCCGGCCTCGCCGCCGGCTCGGGCGGGGTCGTGGGCGTGATCCTCGGCCTGGTCGGCGGGGGCGGCTCGATCCTCGCGGTCCCGCTCCTGACCTACGTGGTCGGCGTGTCCTCGCCTCACGTCGCCATCGGGACGAGCGCCCTGGCGGTCTCGGTCAGCGCGGCGGGCAACCTCGTCCCGCAATGGCGGGCCGGGAACGTGAAGTGGCGCTGCGCGGCGGCGTTCTCGCTCGCCGGGGTCCTCGGCGCGCTCGTCGGCTCGGCGGCCGCAAAGGCGGTCGACGGGCGGAGCCTGCTCGCCCTGTTCGGGGTCGTCATGCTTGTGGTCGGAGGGCTGATGCTGCGCAAGCGGCGGGGCGAGGGCGACCCGGACGTGCGCCTGACCAAGGCCAGCGCCCCGGTGCTCCTGCCATGGCTTCTCGGCATCGGCCTCGCGGTCGGCCTGTTCTCCGGGTTCTTCGGCATCGGCGGGGGATTCCTGATCGTGCCGGGCCTGATGCTGGCGACGTCGATGCCGCTGCCCATGGCCATCGGGACCTCGCTGGTCGCGGTGAGCGCCTTCGGGGCGGCGACCGCGGCCAGCTACGCCGCCTCCGGCCTGATCGACTGGCCGCTGGCCGGCCTGTTCATCTTAGGCGGCGTGCTCGGGGGCCTCGTTGGCTCGAGGCTCGGCCAGCGCCTCGCCGGGCGCAAGCGCGCCCTGACCGTCACCTTCGCCGGCCTTGTCATCCTGGTCGGCCTGTACGTCGTCGCCCGCGGGGCCCTCCCGCTCCTCGCCCTGAACGTCTGAACCCGTAAAGGAGGAGATCCATGTCGAACCAGACCGTCGGAGGCTTACGCGGGCATCCCGTCGTGACCGGCTTCCACGACGAGCCGACCGGCAGCATCCAGTACGTCGTCGCGGACCCCGGGACGAAGCGCTGCGCGATCATCGACCCGGTCCTCGACTTCGACCCGAAGTCCGGCGCGACCGCGACCCGGTCCGCCGACGCCCTGCTCGCCCATATCGAGCGGGAGGGCTACGTCCTGGAGTGGATCCTCGACACACACCCGCACGCCGACCACTTCTCGGCGGCCGGCTACCTCCACGACTGGACGGGCGTCCCGACCGCCATCGGCGCGAAGGTCGTCGACGTCCAGCGGCTCTGGAAGGGGCTCTACGACCTGCCCGACACGTTCCGGACGGACGGTTCGCAATGGTCCCGGCTCTTCGCCGACGGCGAGCGCTTCCGGATCGGCGACCTCGACGTCGAGGCGATGTTCACGCCGGGCCACACCATGGCCTCCATCGCCTACCGGGTCGGCGACGCCGCGTTCATCCACGATACGCTGTTCATGCCCGACAGCGGCTCGGCGCGGGCGGACTTCCCCGGAGGCAACGCGCACGCTTTGTGGCGCAGCATCCAACGCATCATGGCCCTGCCGGACGACACGCGGCTGTTCACCGGGCACGACTACCGCCCGGGCGGCCGGGCGGCGGCCTGGGAGAGCACCGTCGCCCGGCAGCGGAGCGAGAACCCGCACCTCGTCGAGACCCCGACCGAGGAGGCATTCGTGGCGATGCGCGAGGCCCGCGACCGCGCGCTGCCGATGCCGAAGCTCATCCTGCATTCCCTGCAGGTGAACATCCGTGGCGGGCGCCTGCCCGAGCCCGAGACGAACGGCAGCCGCTACCTGAAGATCCCGCTCGACGCCCTCGACGGCGCGGCGTGGGGCGAATGACGGAGGTGACCATGACCACGATCAGCGCGAAGGACCTGGTGGCGCAGGCCAACCGGGAGGTGGAGACCCTGTCGGCCGAGGAGGCGCTGGCGCGCCTGGGCCAGCCGGGCACGGTGCTCGTCGACGTGCGCGAGGGCGAGGAGTTGGCTACGACCGGCAGGATCGCCGGCGCGGTTCATGTGCCGCGAGGCTTCCTGGAATTTAAGGCCGATCCTGCGAGCCCGACCCACCATGCCGAGCTCGGCGGGGGCAAGTGCCTGGTGCTCTACTGCGGCTCCGGCAACCGCTCGGCCCTGGCCGCCAAGTCGCTCATCGACATGGGCCTCGGGCCCGTCGCCCATGTCGCCGGCGGTTTCCCTGCGCTGGCGAAGGCAGGCGGCACCGTCGAGCCGGCCTGAGCGCGCCCGGTGCCCGGCGCGGTCGTGCATCGGGGGCCACCGTCCGTGACCGGGAGGCGCCCGCACCCCTGCGCCCGGATGTCAGGCCCGTGATTCATAATGCCGTAGCCAACCGGGCCGATGATGACCCAGCTTGCGAGCCGTCGTCCCCGACGGGCGGACGGGAAACATGGTATCCTGGAGCCGTCCCGCGGTGGGGCGGCAACGTCCCTGCGGTTCGCCCGTGTCGTGTCGTCACTAGTCCAAAGGTCCTTCCCCGCCGAGCGTTCGGGACGCCCCTTGCTCGACCCGGGTGTGGAGGCGTCGACCGGGCAAGCCGCCGGCGGCATGCAACGACAACGAGGGTGGCGCCCTGGGTCCGGGCTCACGCGCTCCTGACGGCGATGCTTGGCGTGCTCCTCGCCCTGGGCGCGGCCTTGGGCATCCTCGATCTCTGATGGCCGCTCGCGGTTCATCGGCGCTCAGGTAGACCGATCAACGCCCGGGGATATTGCGTCGCAACGAAGTCTCGGGTTATCGTCCCGCCACAAGAACGGACCCGGTGAAAGCCCGGGTGGCTCTTCCGGCCGCCGATCCGCCGGACAACGCAAATCGTGGTGCCTGAGTCGCGGACCTCCGAGGAGGCCGACCGGCCCTGTTGCGAGCCCCATGCGTCGAACCGAACGCGCCTGGGACAAGGAAAGCCTTTCACAACAATGGATCTCGTCCACCTACGGAGCGAGTGGGCTCCGAACGTCACGCGCGAGCTGCTGGCGGGCGCCGTCGTGGCCCTCGCCCTCATCCCCGAAGCCATCGCCTTCTCCATTATCGCCGGGGTCGACCCCAAGGTCGGCCTCTACGCCTCCTTCTGCATCGCCGTCGTCTCTGCCTTCGCGGGCGGGCGGCCTGCCATGATCTCCGCCGCCACGGGGGCCATGGCGCTGCTGATGGTCGGCCTCGTGAAGGACCACGGCGTCGGCTACCTCTTCGCCGCCACCATCCTCACCGGCCTTCTCCAGATCGTCGCCGGCGCGCTCCGGCTCGGCAACCTCATGCGCTTCGTGTCGCGCTCGGTCGTGACCGGGTTCGTGAACGCCCTGGCCATCCTGATCGTCCTGGCGCAGATGCCGGAGCTCATCGGGCAGGGCACGACCGTCTACGTGATGACCGCGGTCGGCCTCTGCATCATCTACGGCCTGCCGTATCTCACCAAGGCGGTGCCGTCGCCGCTCGTCACCATCGTCCTGCTGACCGGCGTCTCGATGTACCTCGGCCTCGGCATCCATAAGGTCGGCGACATGGGCGCACTCCCGAGCGAGTTGCCTTGGGTGGCCCTGCCGCAGGTGCCGTTCACCTGGGAGACCCTGCAGATCATCCTGCCTGTGTCGCTGACCCTGACCATGGTCGGCCTCCTGGAAAGCCTGATGACGGCGGCCATCGTCGACGAGATGACCGACACGACCTCCGACAAGAACCGCGAGTGCGCCGGCCAGGGCGTCGCCAACATCGCTTCCGGGTTCCTCGGCGGCATGGCCGGCTGCGCCATGATCGGCCAGTCGGTGATCAACGTCTCTTCAGGCGGACGGGGACGGCTCTCGACGCTGTTCTCGGGCGTCTTCCTGCTCTTCCTGATCGTCGTGCTCGGCCGTTACGTGGCCCAGATCCCGATGGCGGCGCTGGTGGCGGTGATGATCATGGTCTCGATCAACACCTTCCAGTGGAAGTCATTCCGCACGCTGGTGACGCATCCGAAGTCGTCCAGCTTCGTCATGCTCGGCACCGTCGTCGTCGTCGTGGCCACCCATGACCTCGCCAAGGGCGTGCTGTTCGGCGTGATCCTCAGCGGGCTGTTCTTCGCCCACAAGGTCACCCGGCTCTTCGGCATCGCCTCCTCGCGCGACGAGGCCCGCGCGGTGCGCACCTACAAGGTCACCGGGCAGATCTTCTTCGCCACGGCGGAGGCGTTCCACTCCGCCTTCGACTTCCGCGAGGAGGATCTCAAGGGCGTGGTGGTCGACCTCTCGACCGCGCATTTCTGGGACATCACCAGCATCAACGCCCTCGACCGGGTCGTGCTGAAGTTCCGTCACCACGGCATTTCGGTCGACGTGATCGGCATGAACGAGGCGACCGCCACCATGGTTGAGCGGCTCGGCACCCATGATAAGCCTGGGGCTGCGCTCGGCGCACCCGGCCACTGACACGAACGGAGCCGGAGCCTGGGCGCAGGATGAGACCTGCGCCCATGTCGCCTGACCCGAGGCTGCTCATGGTGTGGCCTGCCGCCTACCTCGCCGCCGGGATCGTTCTACGTCCTGCACGGGCTACGCCGTCCTCGCCCGCCTGAAGACGGAAGCGGCGGCGCCTTTGGCCTTGGTGTTGGCCATCGTGCTGACAGCCTCGACGCTGCCCTGGAGTTAAGCTCGACACCACCGTCGATGAACGCGAAGGTCATCGGCGGCCGGCGGCGAGCAGGCTCGCTCGGTCGACGATCTCGACCGCGCCCCGGCGAAGCTCGATGAGGCCCGCTTCGGCCCACTGTGCCAGGATCCGGCTCACCACTTCCCGCACGCTGCCGACGTCGTCGGCAAGCTTCTGGTGCGTCACCGCGGTGACACCCCGCGGATCGGCCTCGGCCAAAATCCGCTGCGCGAGGCGCTGCTTCAGCGGTGTGAACGCGACCTCGTCGATCAGCGTGAACAGGCCGGACATCAGCCGCGTGTAGTCGTCCATGACGAAGCTGCGGAAGGCGGCGCTCTCGCCCATCAGGTGCTGGAACGTGCTCACCGGTAGCGCCGCGAGTTCGGTCCGCTCCTCGGCGATGCTCTGCGCCGGGAAGTTGCCGCCGGATAGGAGGCACTGCGTGGTCAGGGCGCAGGTCCCGCCGGGGCCGACCTTGTAGATCAGCACCTCGCGCCCGCCCTCCGACATGCGGAAGATGCGCGTGCGCCCCTCCAGGCACATCAGGTAGTTGGCGCACTCGCCATCGAGTTCGTAGGCGACGGCACCTTGGTCCAGCACCGGGAAATGCACGGTTCCCCGGGCGATCTGGAGGTGGGCAGGGCTGAGCGCCTGAAGGAGTGGGAAACGGTCGATCCAACGTTCGACCTTCTGGGCATCCGTCATGGCTGGCTTGGTTCCCCCACCCGGCCATGACGACGGATGATCGTCCGGCTCGCGTTGCGTTTTTCTCCCGCCGCGCCGGACTTGTGTGACCTGGGTCACCGACCGGGTGCAGCGGGTCGGCATAGCATCGCGACACAATGAAAACGATAAGGGTGCCCGCCCTACGCGGCGCCCACCGGGAGTGAACCGATGCGCCGCCTCGCCCTGAGCTTCATGCTCGCTGCCCTCGCCGCCGGCCCCGCCGCGGCCGAACAGGACCTCCTGCTCGGGGCGGACATGTCCTCGCCCGCCATGACCAAGGCCGAGATGAGCCGCGCCGACGTCGAGGCGCTGATCAAGGGTGCGGACGGCAAGCCGGTCGACCTGCACGACAAGTCCCTGTCCGGCCTCGACCTCTCCGGGCTGAATCTCCGGGGCGCCAACCTGCGAACCGCACGGCTGAACAAGGCCAACTTGCGCGGTGTCGACCTCAGCGGTGCGAACCTCGAACAAGCGTGGTTCCTGAAGGCAGACCTGTCGGGCGCCAAGCTCGCGGATGCGAAGATGTTCGGCATCACCGCCCGGGACGCCAATTTCAGCGGCGCCGACCTCAGCCGGTCCAGGCCCATCGGCGACTTCAAAGGCGCCAACATGGGCGGTGCCACGCTGGTCGACCTCAAGGGGGGCGCCGACATCAAGAACCAGTCCATGGGCCTGATGCGTGCCGTCTTCGTGTCGGTGAACCTCTCCGGCGCGAACCTGAAGGGTGCCAACCTTGGCCGTTCGCGGCTCGAATACGCCAACCTCAAGGATGCCGACCTCACTGACGTGGTGCTGATGGGCTCGGACCTGTCCGGGGCCAACCTGACCGGCGCCACGGTGGCGGGCGCGGACTTCAAGAACGTCGACGTCAGCGGCGCGCGGCTCATCGACCTCAAGGGTCAATCCGAGGCCAAGGACTGGGCCGAGCGCGTGAACGTCGACCGCGCCATCACCCGGGCCTCGAACTGAGCCAACTGTTCGCCTCGACCCATCACCAAGGAGACAGACAGTCCATGACCACCCGTCGGTTCCTTCTCGGCGCCCTGGCCGCCGCTCCCCTGTTGTTCGGCACAAGCGCGAACGCCGCCGAAGCCGTCTTCACCCCCGCCGCCTTCGAGGCGGCGCAGAAGGCGGGCAAGCCGATCCTCGTCCATGTCACCGCGCCGTGGTGCACCGTCTGCGCGGCGCAGAAGCCGATCCTGGCCAAGCTGGAGGCCCAGCCTCGCTTCAAGGACCTCCAGGTGTTCGACGTCGACTTCGACAGCCGCAAGGACGTGTTGAAGCGGTTCGGCGTGACGACGCAGAGCACCCTGATCACCTTCAAGGGCGAGAAGGAGACGGGGCGCTCCGTCGGCGACACCCAGCCGGAGTGGATCGAGGGCGCCGTCGAGAAGGCTTTGTAGGTCGGCCATGGCCACGACGTTCGGCCTCGCGTTCCTCGCCGGCATCCTCTCGGTGATGTCGCCCTGCGTGTTGCCCTTGCTGCCGCTCGTTCTGGGCGCGGCCGCATCGGAGCACAGGCTCGGCCCCGCCGCCCTCGCCGCCGGCCTCGCGCTGTCCTTCGTGGCCATCGGGCTGTTCGTGGCGACCGTGGGGTTTGCCATCGGCCTCGACGTCGATGTCTTCCGCACCGTGGCGGCCATCATGCTGATCCTGATCGGGCTCGTCTTGATGATTCCGGCCGCCCAGACCCGGCTCGCCGTCGCCGCCGGCCCGCTGAGCAACTGGACCGAGAGCCGGTTCGGTGGCTTCTCGACCGCCGGGCTTCTGGGACAGTTCGGGGTCGGCCTGCTGCTCGGCGCGGTCTGGAGCCCGTGCGTTGGGCCGACCCTCGGGGCTGCCTCCCTCCTCGCCGCGCAGGGACGCGATCTGGGTGCGGTGGCGGCGACGATGCTTCTGTTCGGCCTCGGCGCCGCACTGCCGCTCCTGCTCCTCGGCACGCTGTCCCGCGAGGTGCTGATGCGCTGGCGCGACCGGATGATGGGGCTCGGCAAGGGCCTGAAGGTCGCCCTGGGCGCCATCCTGGTGGCCACGGGCCTGATGATCGCCACGGGCTACGACAAGACCGCAGAGACGGTCCTGGTCAACGCCTCGCCGGCTTGGCTCACGGATCTGACGACCCGCCTGTGACCTCGATGGCGTCTGCCTCCGTAGCCCGCCCCATGCGCCCCATCTGCCCAGGGCCTGTCTGTTCTGCGCCGCCGTCCTCCTCGGTGTTCCAGGTCCGGCGCATGCTTGGGAGATGGTCGGTACGAAGCAGCTTGAGCTACGCACCCGCGACGGTACGTCCATCCCAACCGGCACCATGACCTTCACCCCAAGGCCAGACGCAACTCATTTCGGCGTCGCCGTCGACCGAGCGAAGTTCAAGGACTACTTCCGGTCGATGCGCGAGTTCAAACTCCAAGCGCTGATTCAAAAAATCAGATTCATGCTCAAAACCGCTAAAACGCTTTGACTGCACCTTATCTGCTCCGGTGATCTCGTTGCAGCGAACTGTATGTCTGGGACAGGCACGGGCGGGTGCTAGGGGCCGCCACTTGCTGCTCTGTGCTGAAGCAGCCGGTAAGAAAGCAGACAAGGACTGAAAGGGTGCGTCTCGCCCCTCGATCCAAACCTTAAGGATAGGCGTGCCGCCGGTGCCGCTCGAACGCACGCTCGCAGGCCTGATCGAACAGCGGACAGGGGGGCTTTTCGTCGTAGGGCTCCGTTAGCATCGGCTGGCCGCCGATGTCGCCGAGGGAGTGGGCCTGCGAGTAGCGGGAATGCGGATCGAAATACGGATCGCTCGTGTAGCTGCTCATGAAGGCTCCGCCCGCCGGCTGCTCGTTACGCGCCAGGGCGGGGGCGGTCGATGGCAACAGGATCGCCAAAATTGCGAAGGCGCGCAGTTGCATTCTCGACATCGGAAACTCCGAATACGCGAGCCGACCAAACTGGTGGCGACGGAGAATGCTTGCCAAAGACCCGCCCACATGCAATCGAATAAATATTAACTCGCTAAACTCTAATAAATATTCTTAAATATAATTTGGAAATCTAAGCTGCGGAATTCGCGCTTCCGACCCGTCTCATGGCCTCAGGCCGGGTGTTCGGCTGCCATATTTTAGAGCCTACAACTCAATTTATATTTCAAAAATATTTTTAAGAAAGCAACCGCGAATTCATTCGCAAGACTTCTTGGGCGGTACTATCTAGCAGTCGACCTGCCTCGCTTCGTTCGAAACACTCTCCAATAGTGCCTCCCCTCTGTTCGACCGAGCGCGGATCAAGCGCCGGCCGCAGGGCGGGTTGTGCCGGGAAGCCCGATTGTTCGATGAATCTCGTTCGGTTCGCCCTGAAATTCCGCAAGAGCTTTTACGTTCTGGCGATCCTGATGGCCCTGGCCGGAATCGGTGCGATCACTGTGGCGCCGAAGGACGTGCTGCCCTCGGTCGACATCCCCGTCGTCGTCGTGGTGTGGACCTATAGCGGTCTCGATGCGACCGACATGGTCCAGCGCATCACGAATTACAGCGAGTTCTCGCTGTCGAGCAACGTGAATAACATCAAGCGGATCGAGTCGACGTCCATCCAGGGGACCGTGACGGAGCGGATCTACTTCGATTCCGCCGTGAGCATCGATCTTGCGATCACGCAGGTCGACTCGGCCATGAACGCGATTCGGTCGCGGATGCCGCCGGGGGTACAGCCGCCGGTCATCATGCGCTTCTCGGCCTCCTCGGTGCCGGTGATCCAACTTGCGCTGTCCTCGGGCACCCAGCCGCTGACCAAGGTGTTCGATTACGCCCAGTACCGCACTCGTCAGCGCCTCGCTCAGGTGCCGGGCTCGACCCTACCGTCGCCCTACGGCGGCGCGCCGCGCCAGGTGATGGTCGATCTCGACCTCGCCAAGCTCCGCGCCGTGGGCATGACGCCTCTGGATGTCACCGATGCCGTCCTCAAGCAAAACCTCGTCGTGCCCTCGGGTCTCGCGAAGATCGGTCGCCAGCAATACACGGTGCGGCTCAATTCGAGCCCCCTCCTCGTCGATCAGCTCAACCGCATCCCGGTCAAGGTCGTGAACGACCAGCCAGTGCTGCTGCGCGATGTCGCCCATGTCCGGGACGGTTCGCCGCCGCAGACCAACATCGTCCGCGCAGACGCCAAGCATTCCGTGCTGTTGCAGGTGCTCAAGAATGGCGCGGCCTCGACGCTCGACGTGGTCAACGCTGTGAAGGCCGCCCTGCCGGACATCCGCGCGGCCTCCCCCAAGGGCATGACGATCACGCCGCTCTTCGACCAGTCGGTCTTCGTCTCCGACGCCATCGGTGACGTGGTGCGCGAGGCGGTGATCGCCGCCGGGCTCACGGGGCTCGCCATCCTGTTGTTCCTGGGCTCGTGGCGCTCGACACTGGTCGTCCTCGTCTCGATTCCCCTCTGTATCCTCACCTCACTGTCGGTGCTGGTGGCCCTCGGCCAGACCATCAACGTGATGACGCTGGGCGGCCTCGCCCTGGCGGTGGGCATCCTCGTGGACGACGCCACGGTCGCCATCGAGAATACCTACCGGATGTTCGAGGAGGGCCACCCCTTCCGCCGCTCGGTGCTGGAGGGGGTGGCAGGCATCGCCAAGCCGGCGCTGATCTCGACGCTGGCCATCTGCTCGGCCTTCTCGGCGGTGTTCTTCCTCTCCGGCGCCCCCCGCTACCTGTTCGTGCCCCAGGCCGAGGCGGTCGTGTTCGCGATGCTCGCCTCGTATCTGCTGTCGCGCACCCTGGTGGCGATCCTCATCGACGTCCTCGTCGCGCCGGAATACGCCAAGCATCACGGGGGGGCGGCGCATGTGCCGGGGCGGCGCCCCCTCCTGCTGCGCCTGCCACTGGCCTTCCGCGATGCGTTCGAGCGCGGCTTCACCCGCTTTCATGCCGGCTATGTCGGGCTGCTCGGCGCGGTGATCCGGCATCCCGGCCGCGCCCTGGCCGGGGTGGCCTGCGTCTTCGCCGTGACGGCGGGTCTCTTCCCCTTCGTCGGGCAGGATTACTTCCCGCAGATCGAGGCGAGCCAGATGACCCTGCACATCCGCACCCGCCCCGGGATGCGGATCGAGGAGGCGGAGAAGACCTTCGCGCAGGTGGAGGACACCGTCCGGCAGGTCGTGCCGAAGGACGAGCTCGGGCTGATCCTCGACAATATCGGCCTGCCGGCATCGAACTACAATTACGCCTTCATGGATGCGTCCTTCGTCGCCTATAACGACGGACAGATGCTCATCAACCTCACGGGCGAGCACAAGCCGATCTCGTTCTACGAGCGGAAACTACGCAAGGTGCTGCGGCAGGCGTTTCCTGCGGACGTCTTCTACTTCCAGCCTGCCGACATCATCACGCAGATCCTGAACTTCGGCACCGTGGCGCAGATCGACGTGCAGGTCTCCGGCCGTCATGACGCCAAGGACCTCGCAGTCGCCCGCGACCTCGTGCGCCGGATCTCCGCCGTGCGCGGCGCGGTGGATGTCCACCTCCATCAGATCGTCGATGCGCCGCAGATGTACGTGAACGTCGATCGCCGCCTCGCCTCCGAAATGGGGGTGAGCGAGCAATCCATCGCCCAGAACCTCAACGTCTCGCTGTCGGGCTCCTTCCAGGTCAGCCCGAACTTCTGGGCAGATCCCAAATCCGGCACGCCCTACCAGCTCTGGGTGCAGACACCTGAATGGCGCAACGACGATATCGCCCGGTTGATGAACACGCCGGTCTCCGTCCACGGCACGCGTGACGGCGAGCCGGGCATCCCGATCCTGCTGTCCAACATCGCCACGATGCAGCGGCAGCCGGAGCAGACGGTCATCAACCACGTCAACACGCAGCCGACCTTCGACATCCTCGCCAACGTGCAGGATGCCGACCTCGGCAGCGTGCGGAACGCGGTCGAACGGATCGTCGGCGAGGAGCAGGCGCGATTGCCCGCCCCCGACAAGATCCACGTGCGCGGCCAGATCGAGAGCATGGAGGGCGCCTTCGCCCGCATCGAGATCGGGCTCGGGATCGCGCTCGTGGCGGTCTACCTGCTGCTCGTCCTCAACTATCAGACCTGGGTCGATCCCTTCGTGGTCATCGCCGCGCTGCCGCTCGCTTTCTGCGGCATCGTGATGAGCCTGTTCGTCACCAGCACCGCCTTCTCCATCCCGGCCCTGTTCGGGGCGATCATGTCGGTGGGCGTGGCGAGCGCGAACTCGATCCTGCTCGTCACCTTCGCCAAGGAGCACCGGGAAGCTACGGGCTGCTCGGCGGTCGAAGCCGCCCTGATGGCCGGCAACACCCGCCTGCGGCCGGTGCTGATGACCGCCTCGGCCATGTTCCTCGGCCTGATGCCCATGGCGATCGGCTCGGGGGAGGGCTCCGAGCAGAACGCGGCCCTGGCCCGCGCCGTCATGGGCGGCATCGGCATGGGCACGCTCTCGACGCTGCTCGTCGTGCCGCTCCTCTACACCCTCCTGCGTCGCAAACCGATCAAGCCCCTCGAGGATTATTGATGAGCCCGTTCAACGAGCCGAACGACATCGGGATCGGCGCCACCGCACGGGCCCATGCCCACGCGGTCGAGATCGATCCCCTGCGGCAGGACGCGGAGGGGGAGGCCCTCGCCCACTCCGCGCTGCCGCCGCCGCGCAAGCGCCCGTTCCTCATCGCCCTTCTGGCCCTGAGTAGCGCCCTCGGCCTCGGCGGCTGGCACCATTGGCAGACCTACCAGACCTCCCTGGAGACGCAGGAGGACGTCGTTAGCTTCGTGCCCACCGTCCGCACCGTCCCGGCGGAAGAGGACGACAAGCCGATGACCCTGACCCTGCCTGGCCAGACGGAGGCCTTCGACCACGCCGACATCTTCGCCCGCGCCACCGGCTACATCGCCGAGCGCCGGGTCGATATCGGCTCGCGGGTGAAGAAAGGCGATCTGCTGGTCCGCATCGCTGCCCCGGATCTCGATCAGCAGAAGCGCCAGGCCGAGGCCCAGCTCGGCCAGCTCCGGGCGCAACTCGCCGTCGCCAACGCGGATGTGGAGCAGGCCGAGGCCAACGTGACGCTCGCCAACGCCACCGATGCGCGCACCTCGACGCTCGCGGGCCAGGGCTGGGCCTCGAAGCAGAACGCCGACCAGAGCCGGGCGCAGATGCTCACCGCCACCGCCTCCCTCACCGCCGCCACGGCGAAAGTGAAGGTGGCCGAGGCCAACATCACCGCCCAACAGGCCACCGTCGACCGGCTGCGCACCCTCACCACCTTCGAGGACGTGACCGCCCCCTTCGACGGCATCGTGACCGCCCGCATGGTCGATGTCGGCGACCTCGTCCACGCCGATTCCGGCAGCGGCACGCCGCTCTTCTCCCTCGACAGCAGCGACGTGCTGCGTACCACCGTCCAGGTGCCGCAATCGGCGGCGGTGAACATCCATGACGGCGTGCGGGCCAAGGTGCAGGTGGCGCAGATGCCCGATCGCACCTTCGACGGCACGGTCTCGCGCAGTTCCGTGGCTCTGCGCTCGTCGGTGCGGACCCTCGACACGGAAGTCGATGTGGCGAACCCGGATGGGTTGCTGCGGCCGGGCCTCTACGTGAACGTGACCTTCGAAGTGCCCCGCGCTCATCCCGGCCTGCGGATTCCCTCCGAGGCACTGATCTTCGACGCGGCCGGAACTCAGGTCGCCGTGGTTCAGCCTGACGATACGGTGAAGCTTCAACCGATCACGATCGCGCGTGATCTTGGCACGGTTCTGGAGCTTCGCTCCGGCCTGAAGGGTGGCGACACGGTCGTCCTCAACCCGCCCGCCGACCTGCGCGACGGCAGCCGCATCGTTCCGAAAAACAGTGCTTCGTCAGGGGAGCCTGTGGCCGAGCTTGCCGTGCAGGCCAGCGCGGAATGACGGAAATGGCCGACGACAGCCCCCATGCGATAAGCTTCGCCGCCGACATGACACACGCCTCACGCCCTGATGGGGCACCATTTGACAACAGCCGTAAGGAGCATAACTCCGGCGGTCCAGCCGAAGCGCCAAGCCAGAAGCAGGATCAGCGTATCCATAATAAAAAGGATAAAAGGATGGCCAACGTTCTTGTGGTTGAAGATGATAGGCGTGTAGCGGCCGAAATCGGATCGGCATTGACGGAATACGGATTTCGGGTCGATGAGGCCGCAAACGGATCGATCGGATTACGCAAGGCGATGAATGGTGACTTCGATGTCATCGTCCTCGACCGGATGCTGCCGGAGATCGACGGCCTCGCCCTGCTCACCAAGCTGCGCGCCGCCAAGGTCTCGACCCCGGTCCTGATCCTCAGCGCCCTCTCGGCCGTGAACGAGCGGGTGGACGGGCTGCGCGCCGGGGGCGACGACTACCTCGCCAAGCCCTTCGAGTTCATCGAGCTGACCGCCCGCGTCGATGCCCTCGCGCGGCGCAAGATGGCAGCAGAGGCGGTGAACGAACTCGTCGTAGGCGACCTGCGCCTCGACCTGATCGAGCGGGTGCTCCATTGCGCCGGCCGTGAAATCGAGCTTCTGCCGAAGGAATTCGCGATCGTCGAGTTCCTGATGCAGAACGCCGGCGTGCTGGTGAGCCGCAAGATGATCTTCGAGTCGGTGTGGGGCTATAGCTTCAATCACCAATCGAGCGTCATTGACGTCCACATCGGCAAGATCCGGAAGAAGCTCGATCCCGACGGGCTGAACCCGCGCATCCACACCGTCCGCAACACGGGCTTCATCCTCCGTGCGACTGCTTGAGGTCCGCCGGACCAGCGGGTTCCGGGTCGCGTGCCTGTTCTTCGCGACCTTCGGAACGGCCTCCCTCGCACTCTCGGGCTTCCTCTATCTCGATACCCGCAGCTATGGCCGCCGGGCGGCCTTCGAGTGGGTCGGGTGGGAGTCGAAGCACCTCCTGAGCCTCGCCCCACGCGCCTTACGCGAGCGCATCGACGCCTCGGAGGATTTCGCCGAGGGCGGGCGGCCCCTCGTGCTGTTCGGCCCCGACCACGCCCACCGGGCCGGCGCGCCGATATCGTTCCCTGAGAAGGCTCCCGTCGGCCATCCCTTCATCCTGACGCAACAGACCGACCAGGGTCCGCGCACCCTGTTCAGCGAGCTGACGCGACTGCCCGGCGGCGAATACGTCCTCGTAAGCCGCTCGGCCAAGGATCTGGAGGCGCTGGAGAAGGCCCTGGTCGAGACCTTTGTCTGGGGCATGGCCGCGACTGTCGTGATCGGCCTCATCGGCGCGGTGATCTTCGGCGCCGGGTCGCTGCGTCAGAACGATGCCATCACCCGGGCGGTCGAACGCATCATGCGCGGCGACCTGAGCGAGCGCCTGCCGACGCGTGGCGTCTCGGCCGACCTCGCGCACCTCACCGGCGTCGTGAACGACATGCTCGGTCAGCTCGAGCGCCTGATGCTGGAGATCAAGGGCGTCAACGAGAACATCGCCCACGACCTGCGCACGCCCCTGACGCGGGTGGTGGGCACGCTGGAGCGCTCCCTGCGCAAGGCCAACAGCGTGGAGGCGTTCCGCGCCTGCAATGAAGACGCCTTGGCGGAGGTGAAGTCCATCGTCGTCCGTTTCTCCGCCCTGCTGCGCATCTCCGAGATGGAGGACCGCCTGCGCCGCTCCGGCTTCACGCAGGTCGATCTCGCCCGCCTGTTGGAGGATGCGGTGGAGTATTACGAACCCCTGGCCCTGGAGCGGGAGATCCGTCTCCGGTGGGAGCGGCCTGGGGAGCCCTGCACCGTGGAGGGCGACCGCAGCCTGATCTTCGAAGCGGTGAGCAACCTGATCGACAACGCCCTGAAGTTCACCCCCGCCGGCGGCGAGGTGGAGGTGGCGCTGAGGCGCGACCCTCCGGGAATTCGCGTCACCGATACGGGCTGCGGCATCCCGGCCGACGAGCTGGGTGAGGTGCGCGAGCGGTATAGGCGGGGGGCATTGAAGACCGGTAAGAGCGGCTTCGGCATCGGTCTCAGCCTCGTCGATTCCATCGCCCGGCTGCACAGTGCCGCCTTCGACATCGCGAGCGACGCGGGCGGCACCCAAGTGACCCTCGTATGGAGGCCGGCCGCGAAGTCGGCCGGACACCTTGCTTCCATCCCGGCCCCCACCGCCTGACAAGCGGGGGCCGGGTTTCCTCTCTCAGTACGAGTCGCCGTAGGCCCGGCGCTCGCGCGACCGCAGGCGGGTCCACTGACGGTTCACCGGTATCGAGCCTACCGTGGCCGGGCGCTGCGCCGCGAGCGAGCCGCTGGCCCCTTCCGCGTTCTCCCACATGCCGCCGGTATGGTCGTTGCCCTGGGCGTAGGCGTCGGCATCGAGCCCATCACCGCCGGTACGGACGATGAGGTTCGGGTCGATGCGCTGCTGCGCGCCCTCGGCATAGGCCGCGCCGGACATCAGGATGGCGCCGAGGGAGCAAGCCAGAACGAGATTTTTCATGGTGGAGTTCCGTATTGGTGGCGTCGCCCGCTTGCGACATGCCATCATACTGTCTCTAATCATGTATAAATTCAATATTTGATCAAATAATAAACATTCAGACTTGAACCAAAGGTTTGAATTTGAAAACGGATTTCAGAGTAAGGTCCGGCCCAAAGAAAAAGCCGACCGGTTTCCCGGTCGGCTGAGTCAAAGGGTCTGAAGCTTTGGTTCAGAGCCGACAGGCCCCGGTACCTGAGTCGGTCGCCACTGAAACCTAAGCATTCGCTCGGTCGGTGGCGGAATATGCCGCCGAAGAGCTATCGCCTTTGTCTCATATATTCGAAATATGGCAATAAAAATAAGTTTTATTCGTTGAAATCCAAATTATCGTTGCTAAAACGACGAAAGCCCGGCCTTGCGGCCGGGCTCTCCCGATGCGGAACGCAGCTGTCTTAGAAGTCGCGCTGGACCCGGAAGCGGAATTGGGCCGCATCCTGCGAACTGATGTAGCGCAGGGAGTTCTTGGAGATGTCGGGCGTCACGCCGCTGTTGAGCGCGGTGCGGATGTATTCGCCCTCCACGCCGATATCGAGATCCTTCACGGGGGTCCAGATCAAGTTGGCGCCCGTCACGATCTGGTTGTTGCCGCGCAGGATTGGGCTTGTCGCGAAGGCGAAGGCATTGGCCGCGCTAGCCCCACTTGGCGCGAAGCCGAAGCCAAGGGCGCCCAGTGCGTTGCGGCCGTGCGAGTTGTAGTCGATCTCGGCGTAGCTCCCGAACACCGCTGAACGCCACGTCGGCGACCAGTAGTGCAGTAGCGAGGCGACGGCCGAGAACGAGGTCGAAAGTTCGAGCTTGCCGGTGGATGGGTTCAGCACCGCATCGGAATAGTATTGCAGGAACGATCCGCCGCTCACGGGGGCGGCGGCAAGGGCATCGTACGGCGCCGTGTAGTTGGAGATGCCGGTGTAGCTCATGGCGCCCTGGCCATAGGCGCCCTGAAGGTAGAGGGCGTCGCCCTGGGCGAGGAATGGCAGGTTGACCTTTACCGCCCCCTGGACCGCGAAGCCGTAGGCGCTCGAGGCGCGGCCGGTCGGCGAGATGCCTAGGCCCGCCGTGCTGGTGATGCC
>Ga0182229_1000043_pt1 | contig 29540 bp, 28 predicted proteins | sample G6R1MG_32_FD_129663 | JGI IMG/M metagenome (GOLD analysis project Ga0182229, IMG submission 129663) | Miscanthus phyllosphere microbial communities from Michigan, USA - G6R4_MAIN_07NOV2016_LD1 MG | ecosystem: Host-associated > Plants > Phyllosphere > Phylloplane/Leaf | place: USA: Michigan...
AGCCGAGGTAGATCGCCACGATGCCGATCCCCACCGCCGCGAACTTCGACAGGGCGACCTCGCGCTTCTCGGTGGTACGCCCGCGGGCGATCACCTGGGCGTAGAGGTCGTGGCTGACCGCGGACGCGCCGGCGAGCGTCAGCCCCGCCACCACCGCGAGGATGGTGGCGAAGGCCACCGCCGAGATGAAGCCGAGGAAGTACGGGCCGCCGATGGCGTTGGCGAGATTGACGGCCACCATGTTGGTGCCGCCGATCATGCCCTTGAGCTTGTCGAAGGCGCCGGCCGGGTCGAGCTTGAAGTAGGTGGGATCGGACATCAGCATGGCGATGCCGCCGAAGCCGATGATGAAGGTGAGGATGTAGAAGTAGCCGATCAAGCCGGTGGCGTAGAACACCGACTTGCGGGCGGCCTGGGCGTCGGAGACCGTGAAGAAGCGCATCAGGATGTGCGGCAGGCCGGCGGTGCCGAACATCAGGCCGACGCCGAGCGAGATCGCCTCGACCGGGTTCGAGACGAGGCCGCCCGGCGACATGATCGCGTCGCCCTTCGGGTGGGTCTGGACGGCCGCCGCGAACAGCGCCTCGGGGTTGAAGGCGTAGTGGTAGAGCACGGCGCCCGCCATGAATGTGGCGCCACCGAGCAGCAGGCAGGCCTTGATCACCTGCACCCAGGTGGTGGCCTTCATGCCGCCGAAGGCGACGTAGATGATCATCAGCGCACCGACGATGATGACGGCGTAGAGGTAGGGCAGGCCGAACAGGAGCTGAATCAGCTTCCCCGCGCCGACCATCTGCGCGATCAGGTAGAAGGCCACCACCACCAGCGTGCCGGTGGCGGAGATGATGCGCACCGACGTCTGGTCGAGGCGAAACGACGCCACGTCCGCGAAGGTGAACTTGCCGAGGTTGCGCAGGCGTTCCGCGATCAGGAACAGCACGATCGGCCAGCCGACGAGGAAGCCGGTGGAGTAGATCAGGCCGTCGAAGCCGGAGGTGTAGACGAGCCCGGAGATGCCCAGGAACGAGGCCGCCGACATGTAGTCGCCCGCGATCGCCAGGGAGTTGGTGCCCGCCGAGATGCCGCCGCCCGCCGCGTAGAAGTCGGAGGCCGATTTCGTGCCCTTGGCGGCGCGGTAGGTGATGCCCAGCGTGAACAGCACGAAGAAGCCGAACATGCCGATGGCCGGCCAGTTCGTGGCCTGCTTCGTCACGGCGCCGAGGTCGGGGCCGGCGGCGAGCGCCGGGCCGGCGGCGAGCGCCAGGGCGGCGAGAGTCGTGAACAGAAGACGGGTCATCGCGCGAGGCTCCGCATCAGGGCGGCGGTCAAGGCGTCGTAGCGGGTGTTGGCGCGCGCGACGTAGAGGCCGGTCAGGACGAAGGCGAACAGGATCACGCCCACGCCCATGAACAGGCCGAGCGAGGTGGTGGCGCCGCCGACCTTCACGGCAAGCAGTTCCTTGTCGAAGGCGATCAACCCGATGAAGCCGAAATACACGAACAGCATCAGGCCGGTGAGGATCAGGCCGAAGCGGGTGCGCTCGTGGACGAGTTGCTGGAACTCCGGGGTGGCGACGATGCGGTCGTAGCCGGCCTGATCCGCCATGCGCGGGGCGTTGGTGCCGGCGATGGGCGCGGACGAGACCGGCGCCGTGGGTGTTTGGGTCAGCGGTATGCCACTCATGACGCGTTTCTCCGCGGAGTGCCGGCCCCTCGTTGGATAGAGCCGGCATCCTGTGCCTGGATGATGGTTTCTTGTCTGCCGTGGGCGCCCGGACCGGGCGCCCGTCGAGCCGTCCGCGCCTCTACTGAGCGCGGTTCTGGCGGTTCTCGATCAGGTCATCGACGACGGCGGGCTCGGCGAGCGTCGAGGTGTCGCCGAGCGAGGAGAAATCGTCCTCCGCGATCTTGCGCAGGATGCGGCGCATGATCTTGCCCGAGCGGGTCTTGGGCAGGCCCGGCGCGAACTGGATCAAATCGGGCGAGGCGATCGGGCCGATGTCCTTGCGGACCCAGGCCACGAGTTCCTTGCGCAGGGCGTCCGAGCCCTCCTCGCCCTCGTTGAGGGTGACGTAGGCGTAGATGCCCTGGCCCTTCATGGAGTGGGGGTAGCCCACCACCGCCGCCTCGGAGACCTTGGCGTGGGCGACCAGCGAGGATTCGACCTCCGCCGTGCCCATGCGGTGCCCGGACACGTTGATGACGTCGTCGACGCGACCGGTGATCCAGTAGTACCCGTCCGCGTCCCGACGGCAACCGTCTCCGGTGAAGTACATGTTCTTATAGGTGGAGAAGTAGGTCTGCTCGAAACGCTCGTGGTCGCCGTAGACCGTGCGCATCTGGCCGGGCCAGGACTCCCGGATGCAGAGGTTGCCCTCGCAGGCCCCCTCCAGAACCTTGCCCTCGGCATCGACGATCACAGGCTGTACGCCGAAGAACGGGCGGGTGGCCGAGCCGGGCTTGAGCTTCGTCGCGCCGGGTAGCGGCGTGATCAGGATGCCGCCGGTCTCGGTCTGCCACCACGTGTCGACGATGGGGCAGCGTGAGTCGCCGACGACCTTGTAGTACCAGTCCCAGGCTTCCGGGTTGATCGGCTCGCCGACCGAGCCGAGCACCCGCAGGGAGGCGCGCGAGGTCTTCTTCACCGGACTCTCGCCCCCTCCCATCAGGGACCGGATCGCGGTGGGGGCGGTATAGAAGATGTTGACCTTGTGCTTGTCCACGACGTCCCAGAAGCGGGAGTTCGACGGATAGGTCGGGATGCCCTCGAACATCAGCGTGGTCGCGCCGTTGGCGAGCGGGCCGTAGACGATGTAGCTGTGGCCGGTGACCCAGCCGACGTCCGCCGTGCACCAGTAGACCTCGCCCTCGCGGTAATCGAAGACGTATTCGTGCGTCATCGACGCGTAGACGAGGTAGCCGCCGGTGGTGTGGACCACGCCCTTGGGCTGGCCGGTAGAGCCCGAGGTGTAAAGGATGAAGAGCGGGTGCTCCGCCTCCACCGCCTCGGCCGGGCAGTCGTCGGTGACCTCACGCGCGGCCTCGTCGTAGTAGACGTCGCGGCCCGCTTCCATCGCCACGTCCGAGCCGGTGCGGCGCACGACGATGACGTGATCGACCACGTCCTTGCCGAGCCGCCCGATAGCGGCGTCGAGATTGGCCTTCAGAGGGACCTTGCGGCCGCCGCGCAGGCCCTCGTCCGCCGTGATCACCACCCGCGAGGCGCAGCCCTCGATACGGCCGGCGAGCGAGTCAGGCGAGAAGCCGCCGAAGACGATGGAGTGGACAGCCCCGAGCCGCGCGCAGGCGAGCATGGCGTAGGCCGCCTCCGGGATCATCGGCAGGTAGAGCGTGACCCGGTCGCCCTTGGCGACGCCGCGGTTGCGCAGCACGTTGGCCATCCGGCCGACTTCCGAGTGAAGCTGGCGGTAGGTGATGTGCTTCGACTCGTTGGGATCGTCGCCTTCCCAGATGATCGCCGTCTGGTCGCCGCGGGTCTCAAGGTGACGATCGATGCAGTTGACGGCGACGTTGGTCTTGCCGTCCGCGAACCATTTGATCGAGATGTTGCCGGGCTCGAAGCTCGTGTCCTTGACCGTGCCGAAGGGCGTCGACCAGTCGATGCGCTTGCCGTGCTCGGCCCAGAAAGTTTCCGGATCGTCGACGGATGCCTTGTAGAGGGCCTGATACTGGGCGTCGTCAACGTGCGCGCCGTCACGCCACGCGTCCTGGACGTCGATGACCTTCTCACCCATGCCGTTTCTTCCCTCGAGGTGCCCGATCGTATCGCGTCGGTCCGCGCAGCCGGGGCTTCCAAAACTCTTCTAATCTTCGTCACATAGACCCGGCAAGCGGCAAAACGGGTCGCGCCGGGCCGTGCATTATTGAATTGCGCAAAATTCGTATCGCAGACCCCGATCTCAGGCGAGCCGTGCATCCGCGACGGGAAACAGCATCTCCACGAGGGTGCCCTCGTCCTTGCGGCTGGTGATCCGGAACCGGCCGCGATTCGCCTCGACGAGAGCCTTGGTCAGAGTCAGACCAAGACCGGTCCCGCCGCCCGGAGCCGGTCCCGACACGCCGATCCTACGGAAGGGGTGCAGGGCGTCCTCGACCTCCTCCGTCGTCATGCCGATTCCGGTATCGCGCACCCGCAGGGCGACCTCGCCGCGCTCGGCAATCGTGGTGGACACAATGACCTGACCGCCCGCCTCCGTGAATCGGATCGCGTTGGCGATCACGTTGAGCGCCGCCTGCCGTATGGATCGTTCGTCGGCCACCAGCGTCGTCAGATCCGGAGTGAAGCTGGTGCGCACGACGATCCGATCGCGGGCGGCCTGGGGCTGCATCAGCGTGATGCAGCCGGACACGAGATCGTTGAGCGGGATCTCGGTGAAGCTGAGATCGACCCGCCCGGCCTCGATCCTGGCGAGATCCACGAGATCGTCCACGACGCGCAGGACGTGGCTGCCGGAGGCGTGAATGTCCCGCAGGTACTCGCGATCGCGCTCGGCCCCAAGGGGGCCGTGGGGTTCGCTCAGCATCACGTCGGCGAAACCGAGGATGTTGTTGAGCGGCGTCCTGATCTCGTGGCTGACCTTGGCGAGGAAGTCGGCCTTGCGGGTCGCCGCCGTCTCGGCCTGCCGGGCGATCTCGGCCTCGCCGGCCTCGGCCTCCGAACGGTCCTGCATCGTCGCGCAGAATCGGGCGCCACCCTCGGGCAGGCGCACGACGCGCAGGAACACGGGAACGGGCGTGTCGTCCCCGCCACGCATGACGACGTGGCCCTCCCACGCGCCGACCCGTTTCGCCCGCTCGATCGCCGCCGCGACGGCGGGTTCGGCGTCGCGGGGAAAGAGTCCGGCGAGGCCTTGGTCGATGATCGCCGGCGCCTGTCGTCCCAGCAGGCCTTCGGCACGACCATTCAGCGTCAGGATGCGGCCTCCCTCGTCCAGGGTGAGGACGCCGTCGGGCAGGCTGTCGAGCACGCGGGCGGCGTCGGCGCGGATCGCGTCGAGCGCCTCGCGATCCGGGGACATCTCCCCTGGAGTCGGTTCCCCGGACGGACCGGCCGTAGCGACCGGGCGGACCAGCAGCAGGGTCGCGCGCCCGCCTTCCCACGCGATGTCGGCGCGATCGAGGATCGCCGGTACCACGGCCCCCGTCGCCGTCCGAACGGAGACGACATCGTCGGTCCCGCCCTCATCCGGTTGCGCCTCCCGCATCAGGCCGGCGAAGGCGTTCGATGCCCGCAGGGCGGGCAGGTCCGGACATCCGCTCATCGCAAGGGCGCGGGGATTGACGTAGAGGATCGCCGCCTCGCGATGGATCAGGGCGCCTGTCGGCAGTCCGTCGAGAAGTTCGGCCGCGCTCGGTCCGACCGGAAGCAGACGGGGCGAAATCGGAAACGGCGTCACCGACCCGCGCGGGGTCGCGATCGGGGGCTCGGACGCCTTGTCCTGGGCCTGGTCGGAGACGCCGTGATCGCTCGCGAAGCGCGAACCGAGTGAGCGGGCGATCTCGCGGAAGGCGGCGTGCTCGGTCGCGGACAGGGTCGAGCCCTCCACGGAGGCGGGCGCCGTGTCGGCGTCCTGATTGTCGATCGGGGGCGGCGGCATGGGCTGCACCTCGATCGGGCGGCGGCCACGGATCAGGCCGAACCCGGCGAACCCCGCGAAGGGCTGGTGGGCTCGGGCGGTCGGGGCGCCCGACCAGTCGATCTCGATCGTCTCCGCCCCGCCCGGGACGACGACCGCGGCCTCGAGGGCGCGGAAGGTCGCGCGCCCGGCGATGGCCGCCGACAGCGGCTCGCCCTCCATCGTCCCGCCCGCGAACAGGTCCGGCCAGGAGCGACCGGTCAGCGCGCGCGCCACGGTCTCGTCGCCGGAGACCCGACGCAGGATGTTGGCCTCGTCGCTCTGCCAGACGATGCGGCCGTCCGTCCTGAGCGCGGCGGGCGGAGCGACGGTTTCGTCGGACGGGGCCGGCTCGATCGGCAGCGGGGGCTGCCACGGCCGAGCACCGTCCGATCCGCCGGCCAAGGGCCGAAGCACCGGCACGGGACCGGTCGGGGCGACGATCAGCACCGTCGTCGCGTCCTCGACGGCGATGCGAGCCACCAGGCAGGTCGTGGACGCCGCGATTCCGCGGGGATCGAGACGCAGGCGCACAAGGCGCGGACGTTCCCCGACGCGCGCCGACTTGCCCTCCAGCGCGGGAAAGCTCACGCCCGGGGCAATGCGCCCGTCCGCCCGAGCGAGGCCGGCCCGCAGGCCCTCCGCCGCGGGCGACGCGTAGAGAACGCGGACGCCACTCTTGTCGAGGACGAGGATGGGCGCGTCCGCGCCTAGGGCGGAGAGACCGGCTTGGGCGGACCAGAGGTCGATCGCCGAGACGATTGCGTCGTCTGACGGGTCTGCCTGCATCGTGGGGTCGGACATCCGCTGCCTACATCTCCGCCCGGCGAGCGGCCCTGAACCCGGTTCTAAAAGCTTCACACGCCACAGACATAGACTCTGGCGCAAATCGACCCACGTTTATCAACTGGTAACCCTACTGCGCCGGGTGGGGCTGGCATCGGTGCGATCATATGTTATTGTGCGATGCACAAAGGCGAATCGAAAAGCAACTTTGAGGAGACGTTGATGAGCAATCCCCCGAACTACGAAGTTCCCGCCGAAATGCGCGATCTCGCCGAGAAGAGCGTCGATCAGGCCCGCAAGGCGTTCGATTCCTTCATCGGAGCCGCCCGCCGGACCGCCGACACCGTCCAGGGGTCCGCCGACCTCGCCCGCACCAACGCTGGCAGCATGTCCGCCCGCGGCTTCGAGTTCGCCGAGCAGAACGTGAACGCCGCCTTCGACCTCGCGCAGAAGATGGTTCGCTCGCGCGACGTCCAGGAAGCCATGCAGCACCAGGCCGAGTTCGTCCGTTCGCAGTTCGCCGCGATCCAGGCGCAGGCCAAGGAGTTTGGCGGCCTCGCCCAGAGCGCGTTGCAGCAGAACGCCGAGAACGCCAAGAGCGCGATGCAGCAGAACGCCACCGAAGCCCGCCAAGCCTTCAACCAGGGCGTTGACGCGGCCAAGCAGGCCGCCTCCGAAGCCGAGTCGAAGGCTCACCAGGGCTGATCGCCGGTAGGCGTTTCGCGAACGCCACAAGGCCCCGGCATGTCGGTCCCATCGGGTGGTGGGCGGAGTGCCGGGGCATCGGGATCGACACCCGCCGGCGCTGTGGCGCGGGCCTCCGCAGCACGATCGCGTGATCGGGCCTGCCGCCATCTTTCGGCCGGTCGCGCACCCTAGATCCCCTCCCCCCGCCGGATCCTCGATCCGGTCAGGTCCGGTCCCCAAGGAGGGCTTCTTCCATGCGTTCCACGATCCGTTTGGGCTTCTCCCTCGCAGTCCTCTCGCTCGCGATCGGATCGCAAGCCGTGCAGGCGCAGGATTACGACGAGGGGCGTGGCCGGGTGGTGCGGCGTACCATCATCGAGGAGACCATCGTCCCTCCGCCACCGCCGCGTCACCGGGCCGGCGGGTTGAACTGCGACGCCGTACAGGACGGGATCACGGGTCTGCACCCGTTCTCGTGCCCCCTGCCCGGACCGCGCCCGCTGGGCGCGCGCTGCTTCTGCGACACGCCGGTCGCGTTGTTCAGTGGCGGGCAGACCGTCGCGGGCCGGGTCGTTCCGTAAGCACTCAGCCGCCCTCGCCGGGACGGCGGGCGCGGCCAACGAGAAGGGCCGCGCCCGGTGTCCCGGGCACGGCCCGGCGTAGCGTGTGCCTGCCGGTCAGTTGAGAACGATGACCTTGGCGCCGACCTTCACGCGTTCGTAGAGATCGGTGACGTCGTCGTTGGTCATCCGGATGCATCCCGACGACACGGCCTGACCGATCGTGTCCGGCTCGTTCGAGCCGTGGATGCGGTATTCCGAGGTACCGATGTACATGGCGCGCGCGCCCAGCGGGTTCTCGACGCCGCCGGCCATGTAGCGCGGGAGATCGGGGCGGCGGGCGATCATCGCTGCGGGCGGGGTCCACGAGGGCCATTCGCGCTTGGCGGTGATCTTGTTGGTGCCGCCCCAGGTGAAGCCAGGCCGGCCGACGCCGACGCCATAGCGGATCGCCTCGCCGTTCGGCATCACGAAGTACAGGCGGCGCTCCGAGGTGGAGACGACGATCGTGCCCGGCGCATAGTTGGCATCGAAGGCGACGAGTTCGCGCGGGATCGGCGCCACCTGGGCCTGCGGAGCCGCCTGCGCGCCCTGACCGTAAGACGGACCGCGATAGCTGTTCCGGCCCCCATAGGGATCGTAGGTCGAGCCGCGCTCGGCCTGCTCCGAGTAGTAGTCGTCGGCATCGCTCGGGCCGAACGGATCGTAGGGCGCTGCGGTGGCGGCAGTGGTCGCAAGAACACAGACGCCGAGAACGCCGGCAACAGCAGAAGCCAGGGTCTTCATAGTGGATGCCTACCTGTGCAGTAATCTTTGCAGTACAAGCGTGAGCGTAGGCAGACGGTTCCACGGGCGACGGTTGAATTCGTCGGATCTGTGACGGAGTGGGGCTCGCCGCACGCGACCGTGGCCCGTGCGCGCGGCGAGTTCAGGCGATTTCGTCGGTGTGCACGTCGAAGCGCATCAGTTGCTGCGAACCGAAATTCGTCGTGATCGCGCAGTCGGTGGCGTCGCGGCCGCGCGCCATCAGGATGCGTCCGACCCGCGGGGTGTTGTGTCGCGCGTCGAAGGTGAACCAGCGTCCATCGAGGTAAACGTCGAACCAAGCCGAGAAATCCATCGGGTCGGGGACGGGCGGGATGCGGATGTCGCCGAGATAGCCCGTGCAGTAGCGCGCCGGGATGTTCATGCAGCGGCACAGCGTCACCGCGAGGTGGGCGAAATCCCGGCAGACGCCGACCCGCTGGGTGTAGCCGTCGAAGGCGGTGCGAGTGGCGTCGGCCAGCTGATAGTCGAACCGGATACGCTCGTGCACGAAGTCGACGATCGCCTGTACGCGCGCCCAGCCGGGCGCGGTGTTACCGAACAGCGACCACGCGATCCCGCTCAACTTGTCCGTGTCGCAGTAGCGGCTGCCCATTAGGAAGACGAGGATGTCGTCGGGTAAGTCCTGGACCTCGGCTTGCCCGGCATCGGGGGCGACCTCATCGGGCCGGCCGTGATCCTTCACCACGAAGTCCGCCTTGATGGAGAGCGTACCGGCCGGCGCCAGGATGCGTGTGCAGAGATTGTCGAAGCTATCCTGATACTGATGCACGGGCAGCGGCGGATCGAAGACCAGAACCTCCGGGGTGACGAGGTCGTCCGTGCGCGAGGGGTGGACGTTCAACATCAGGATCATGGGCGTCGGCTGGACCGACTGGAAGGCGATGTCGAACCCGGTTCTGATCTGCATGGCGCACGCGTCCTACTCGGCGGTATCCCGGGCATGCGTAGCAAGAGGCGCGCCCGATGAGGGTCCCCCTCACGCCACCGCGGGGGATGGATCGCTGACGGCCCGCTCGGCCTCGACCAGCACGTCGAGGGCGCGCCAGGGCTTCGGGATGAAGATCGCCTGGGGCGGGATCTCGCCTGATCGTTCGCACGCGGCACCGGAGGTGACGACCAGACGGGTCTTCGGCCAGAGCGTCGCCACGGCCTGAGCGAGCTGAATGCCGTCCATATCGCCCGCCAGCCTGATGTCGGCGAAGACGAGCGCTACGTCGCCGCCGCGCTCCTGCAACACGGCGAGCGCACGCTCCGCGCTGTCGCAGCCGATCACGTCGAGTTCGGTTTCCTGCAGCAGCGCTTCGGCCAGATCGCGAATCTCGGGTTCGTCCTCGACCACGATGGCAAGACGGGCCACCGCGTCGCGGTTCGGGCGGTGTGGTTGCTCGACCCGGCGCACGAGGGCGGCGAGATGCTCAGGCACGCCTTCAGCGATCAGGTTGTCGTAGGTCGAGGCCAGGGCCTGCCCGATCTGATCGAGGGGCATGCCCGGCATCAGGGGATCGGCGAGCCATGAGCGGCCGACGTTGCCGTGACGATCGGATGGCGAGCCGTTCGGCTTCACGCGCAAATCCTCCTGCTGTCCCTACATCTCGGCGACTGCCCGATGCTCGCTAAGAGAAGTCGGCAGGATGTCGTCAGTTGCCGGGCTCGCCCTGTTTCTCTCGATCGTTGCGCCGAGACATCGTGTTCAGGCACAGGCTCGAAGCCGCACCGCCGCGGTGACCTCCCTGACCCGACGAAAGCTGTCTCGCGCGCCCGAGCGACAGGTGGATGTCGACGGATGATCTGCCAGTCAGGGCGTCGCGACCGGGGCCTCGGCGTCGGCGTAGGCGATCACGCCCGCCACCGATCGGACATCGCGATAGCGGTCGCCGCGCGAGTTCATCATCGCCTCGAACTTCTCGTGGACCTGCGCGACCGACAGGCTCGCCGGCTTGCGATGACGGCCCCGGCCCGTGGTGCCGGCGAAGAAGATCGAGCGGTTGGCCTTGGCCGGCCCCGGGAGCAGCGCGGCGGCGGCGGCCTTCGGCTTGTCGACCACCGTCGAGAGGAAGTCCTGGGCATCGTCCGGCCCGAGGAAGTGGGCGAGGTAGACTTCGCCGAGGGACAGTTCGCGTCCGATCTTCAGGGCGATGCGGGCGGCGTCGCGTTTGAGCATCTCCCCCGCCATCACCGCCGAGAGATAGGGGTCGCGGCGCAGTTCCAGGATACGGGTGCGTTCGACGGGGTCGGTCACGCTCGGCCGGTCGTTGTCGCCCGGTACGATCAGGGCGGCGTCCTGGGCGAGGCCGTATTTCGCGCCGAAGTCGCGCACCACGCCGAGCCAGGTGCGCTCGATGAACTGGTACAGGCCCGTGGCCGAGGAAGTCTTGGCCTGAACTGCGGTGATGAAGCTCGATTCCTTGTCGGCCACCGCCATCAGCAGCACGGGATCGGTCTGCACCTCCCGGGCGGCGCGCAGGATGGTCTGCACGAGGTGGCGGCGGATCTTGACCGGGCCGAACTCCAGCACGTCGTTCGGATCGCCGGTGGCGGATTGCGAGAGCAGGAAGTCGTAGGAGACGCGATCGACGGAATGCGTGCCGAGTTCGGTGTCGAGATCGTGCACGGCGGCGAAGCTTGCCGAAGCGGTGAGCGCCGACGGGGCGGGGGTCTGCGGCGACGTGAGAGCCAGAAGCTGGACCCGCGGCTTCGGCATGGTCAGCGCGCCGACCGCCTGCGTCGAAGCCTCGGCCCGGCCGAAATCGGTGCCGGCGTTCAACAGGACCGCGCTGAGCCCCCCCGCCACCAGGGTCATCGAGATGATCGAGCGCAGGAGCGCGGTGCGGCTGCCGTGATCGCGGCCGGTGCGGGCCGACAGGGTGATCGCATCGGTGGAGCGCGGGCCGGTCCCGACCCGGCGGCCCGGGCGCTTGGAGGCGGTCTTCTGCGTCGATCCGATGGTGCGCGCCTGCATCTGTTCGTCGCTCGCTGCCTTGTCACCGCAATCCACGGCGTCGTTGGGCCGGATGTAGCTTGACAGATGTGGCGCAAACACGGCCGGCGCTGTGGCAGCTGTGGGGCAGTCCACGGCGTTTTCTTGGCCGCGGTCACATCCCGCCGCCCGTGCGGCGGACGGCGATCGAGGCGTCGGCCTCGGGAGCCGCTCATGTCAGAGCCGGCGCAGCGCCACGCTCTCGATGCGATGGCTCGCGCCCTTGGCCAGGATCAGGCTGGCGCGCTGGCGGGTGGGCAGGATGTTGTCGCGCAGGTTGGGCAAATTGATGCCCGTCCAGAGCCGGTCCGCCACGTCCAGGGCCTCCGCCTCGCCCAGCTCCGCGTACTTGCGGAAGTAGGAGAGCGGATCGCGAAACGCGGTCTGGCGCAGGCGCAGGAAGCGGTTGACGTACCAGCGGTGGAGATCGTCCTCGTGCCCGTCGAGGTAGATCGAGAAGTCGAAATAGTCCGAGACGAACGGGATCGCGGTGCCGTCCCGCGGCAGGCGGGCGGGCTGGAGCACGTTGAGGCCCTCCACGATCAGGATGTCGGGGCTCTCGATCACCTGCTGCTGGCCCGGGACCACGTCGTAGACGAGGTGGGAATAGACCGGCGCGGCGACCCGCCGTCGCCCGGCCTTGATGTCGGCGAGGAAGCGCAGCAGCGCGGCGCTGTCGTAGCTCTCGGGAAATCCCTTGCGCTCCATCGCCCCCATGCGCTGCAGAACGGCGTTGGAATGCAGGAACCCGTCGGTCGTGATGAGATCGACCTTGGGGGTGTTGGGCCAGCGCGCCAGGAGTGCCTTGAGCACGCGCGCCGTGGTGGACTTGCCCACCGCGACCGAGCCCGCGAGCCCGATAATGTAGGGCGCCTTGGCATCGTGCTCAGCGAGCAGGAAGCGCTGGGTCGCCTTGAACAGACCTTGCGTCGCCGCGACGTAGAGCGAGAGCAGACGCGAAAGCGGCAGGTAGATCGCCACCACCTCCTCGATCGAGATCGGATCGTTGATCGACTGAAGGCGGGCGATGTCGTCGATGGTGATGGTGAGCGGCGTGTCGGCGCGCAGTTGGGCCCACTCGTCTCGGGCGAAGACCCGGTAGGGCGACAAGCGGTCGGGCCCCTCCCCCGTCACCGGGTCGTGGGCGTCGCCGGCCGCCACGTCGGCGGCATGGATCGGCGCACCGCTCACGCGGGCCTCCGCGCCGCCTTCTCGGCGATGCCGCTCTGCGCCGTGCGTCGCTCCAGCTCCGCCATCACTTCGGCGAGCGGTACGCCGCCGGCCTTGAGCACCACGACGAGGTGGTAGAGCACGTCCGCCGCCTCCAAGACGAGGTTGCGCCGGTCGCCCTGCACGGCGGCGATGACCGCCTCCACCGCTTCCTCGCCGAGCTTCTTCGCCGGCAGGATGGGCGCGCCCGCCAGCAGCTTCGAGGTGTAGGAATCGTCCGGCGGCGCGGCGGCGCGGCGATCGACCAAGGCCGCGAGGTCGGTCAGCGAAAACTGTGTCATCGATCCTGCGCGTGAGAGCGTCGGCCCGGATATGGAGTTCCAGTCGGTTCGACCACGCCGATGCTGGACAAACAAGCTAGAGCCCGTGCGTGAGGCTGGTCCGACTTGAACCCTGCTTGTGGAAAAGCTTTCCGGTCAAGTCCCGTGGCTCTTCCCGGCGAACCGGATCACGGATCGAGGCGCATGCCCAGGCCGGCCGACGCCATGTGGGCCTTGGCCTCGGCGATGGTATGCTGTCCGAAGTGGAAGATCGAGGCGGCGAGCACAGCGCTCGCCCCGCCGTCGCGCACACCGGCGACGAGGTCGTCGAGGCCGCCGACGCCCCCCGACGCGATCACCGGGACCCGGACCGCGTCCGCGATCGCCCGCGTCAGGGCGATGTCGTAGCCCGAGCGCGTGCCGTCGCGGTCCATCGAGGTCACCAGCAATTCGCCCGCGCCGCGTTCCGAGATCATGCGGGCGAAATCGAGGGCGTCGAGGCCGGTGGCCTTGCGTCCGCCATGGGTGAAGATCTCCCAGCGCGCCGCTTCCCCGGGTCCGGAGACGCGCTTGGCGTCGATGGCGACGACGATGCACTGGTCGCCGAACTTTTCCGCCGCCGCCGCCACAACGTCCGGGTCATTCACCGCGGCCGTGTTGATCCCGACCTTGTCGGCGCCCGCCAGCAGCAGGGTCCGCACGTCGGAGACGGTACGAACCCCCCCGCCCACGGTGAGCGGCATGAAGCAGGCCTCGGCCGTGCGGCTCACCACGTCGAGCAGCGTGCCGCGATCCTCGTGGCTCGCGGTGATGTCGAGGAAGCAGAGTTCGTCGGCGCCCGCCGCGTCGTAGGCCTTGGCCGATTCCACCGGATCGCCCGCGTCGCGCAGTTCGAGGAACTGCACGCCCTTCACGACGCGGCCGTCCTTGACGTCGAGGCAGGGGATGATGCGGGTCTTGAGCACGCAGAAGCCTTCAGGCGGTCGTATCGTCGGGATCGATCGCGAGGGGGCGCGTCGGCATCTCCTCGCGCGTGTAGGAGCAGGTCTCGGGAAAGGTTTTCAGGGGTAATCGTGTTTCACGCGCGGCTTCGAGGCGTGCCCGATCGTAGGCACGCTCCATTGCTTCGTCCTGACGACTCTTGAGCCCCTGACTGTCCTCAAGCTCGTACGCCGTCGCTATGCGCTGTGTCACAATCGTGAACGCACAGCACATCGTCCGCCGCGACGGCTGGTGATCGAACCTGGGCCTGTGGAGAAGGACGACGCGCCACGCGCTCACGAGGCTGCTGAACTGGCTCTTCCCCGAGCTCTCGATCTCCTGGGCCAGATTCTCCAGGTCGAGGGCGTCGAAGTCGCCAGCCTGGAGCCGTGCGCCCTGCTCCAGCGTCCAAGTGTAGACGTCGTCCGCGTAGGCGGTTCCGGTCGCGGCCGGCCGTGTCGCCGTCTTCGCTGAAGCCGTCATCGCACCCTCCCGGCTGCCTGCCGACGATGCGAGGCTATCACGAGGCGGCGGAGGGACGGGAGCGGGCGATGGCCGCCAACGCCTCCTTCGGGTCGATGCGGCCGTCGTAGAGGGCGCGGCCCGTGATGGCGCCCGCAAGGCCCGCACAATCGGGTCGGAGCAGGCGGTGCACATCCTCGATCGAGGCGAGGCCGCCCGAGGCGATCACCGGGATCGAGACGGCCTGCGCCAGCGCCAGCGTCATCTCGATGTTGAGGCCCTTGAGGATGCCGTCGCGGGCGATGTCGGTGTAGATGATGGCGGCCACGCCCGCATCCTCGAAGCGGCGGCCGAGATCCTCGGCGGTCATGCTGGACGTCTGCGCCCAGCCCTCGACCGCCACCAGACCGTCCTTGGCATCGATGCCCACCGCGATCCGGCCGGGGTGGAGACGCGCGGCCTGGCGCACGAAGGCGGGGTCGCGCACGGCGGCCGTGCCGATGATCACGCGGCTGACGCCCTTCTCCAGCCACGCCTCGAGGGTGCGCATCTCGCGGATGCCGCCGCCGAGCTGGACCGGGATCGTGACGCGGGCGAGGATCGCATCGACGGCCGCCGCGTTGCGCGGGGCGCCGGCGAACGCGCCATCGAGATCGACCACGTGAACCCAGGAGAACCCCTGCATCTCGAAGGCCGCGCCCTGCGCGCCGGGGTCGTCGTTGAAGACCTTGGCCTGGGCCATGTCACCCTGGACGAGGCGGACGCAGCGGCCCTCCTTGAGGTCGATCGCCGGAAACAGGATCACGCGTGCACTCGCTCGCTGGAGAAGGGGCGCGGTCGCGCGGTCACGGGCGCCAATTCAGGAAGTTGGCGATGAGCGCCAGGCCCAGCCGCTGGCTCTTCTCGGGGTGGAACTGCGTGCCGGCCCAGTTGTCGCGGGCGGCGAGCGCCGTGACCGAGCCGCCATAGGCACAATGGGCCACCACGTCGGCCGGATCTTTTGGCGCGAGCGCGTAGCTGTGCACGAAATAGGCGTGCAGACCGTCCTCCCCCGTGGGGATGCCGGCGAGCAGCGCGTGGTCGCGGTCGCGCACGAGCGTGTTCCAGCCCATATGCGGGATCTTCAGACCCGGGTCCGAGGGGGTGATCGCAGCCACGTCGCCGGGAATCCAGTCAAGGCCCGGCGTGACCCGATACTCCAGGCCGCGGGTCGCCATCAGCTGCATGCCGACGCAGATGCCGAGAAACGGACGCCCGCGTCCGTGGACGGCCCGCGTCATCGCCTCGACCATGCCGGAGACGGCGTCCAGGCCGGCGCGGCAATCGGCGTAGGCGCCGACGCCGGGCAGGACCACGCGGTCGGCGGCGGCCACGGCCTCGGGCGAGGCCGTGACGAGGATGCGCGTGCCGTCGAGGCCGGCCTCGCGGGCGGCGCGCTCGAAAGCCTTCGTCGCCGAATGTAGGTTGCCTGAGCCGTAATCGATGATCGCGACGGTCTCGCGCGTCACCGGCCGCCCTCGCTCGTCGGAAACACGCCGATCACGGAATCGTCCAGGCGCCGGCCGCTCGGCTGGGCGGGGCGCGGGACCGCACGCACGGCGGAGGGGTCGAGCCAGCGCGCCATCGCCTTGATCTCGGCTTCCTCGAAGGAGGCGGCCACGACTGCGTCACGGGCGGGCAGACCGCGGCGGGCGTAGGTCCAGCGCCGAAGGCTCGACGCCTCCAGGCCGATCAGGACAGAGGCGAGCAGCGTGATCAGCGTACCGGCCACGGGAGACAGACCGAGCAGGCGCCCGACGATCCCGAGCCCCGCGAGCAGCACCAGCACCAGGAGAGCGGCGAGCCAGAGCCGGTGTCGGAGGAACCACAGCACCGAAAACGCGAAGGCCGGTCTGGAAAAACCGTCCGGCACCAGCTCGGCGCGGTCGAGGGCCCGCGCGTCGCCGCGCAGGGCCCCCTCGGACAGGTGAAGCGTGTAGGTTCGCATCCGCGTCTCCTGACTTCGGCGCTACAGCGAGCCCTTGGTGGAGGGCACGCGGCCCTCCTCGCGGGGATCGACGGCGACCGCCCGGCGCAAGGCCCGCGCCAATCCCTTGAAGCAGCTCTCGGCGATGTGGTGGGCGTTGTCGCCGTACAACGTCTCGACGTGCAGCGTGATGCCGGCATTCATGGCGAACGCCTGAAACCACTCACGCACGAGTTCGGTGTCGAACTGCCCGATCTTCTCCACCCGGAACTCGGTGCGGAAGACGAGGAAGGGCCGGCCCGAGATGTCGATGGCGATCCGGCTCAGGGTCTCGTCCATGGGCAGGTGGATGTCGGCATAGCGCGCGATGCCGCGCTTGTCGCCGAGCGCCCGGGCGAAGGCCTGACCCAGCGCGATGCCCGCATCCTCCACCGTGTGGTGCTGGTCGACGTGCAGGTCGCCCGTGACCGCCACCTCGACGTCGAACAGCGCGTGCCGGGCGAACAGTTCCAGCATGTGGTCGAGGAAGCCGACGCCGGTCTTGATCGAGGCCTTGCCCGTGCCGTCGAGGGCGAGCGACACGGAGACCTCGGTTTCCGCTGTACGGCGACTGATGCTGGCGGCGCGCATCGTAGGGCTGGTGTCCGCTGATGGAGCAGGAAGGGAGGGCGCCTTCTAGAGCGGCTTCCGCCATCAGGGGAAGCCTTTCCTGAATTCGATGCAGGAAAACACGTGCCCGCGCCGTCGAATCATCCCCGCAGGACGCGCCCCGCGACCGCATCAAGCTTGGCCACGAGCGCCGGATCGCGGTGGGAGGGGGCCGTCATGATCGCGCCGTCGAGCGCCCGGTGCGAGCCCGCCGGACACTCCTCCCGCTCTGCGGGGAAGTCGTGTGCGACCCGCGCGACGAGGCGCGCGGCCCGGTTGGCGTTGGCGCGGGCCACCGCGATCACCGAGGCGACGTCGACGGCGTCGTGGTCGGGATGCCAGCAATCGTAGTCTGTCACCATGGCGATGGTGGCGTAGGTGATCTCGGCCTCTCGGGCGAGCTTGGCCTCGGGCATGTTGGTCATGCCGATGACGTCGTAGCCCGCCGCCTTGTAGGCCTTGGATTCGGCCAGCGTCGAGAATTGCGGCCCCTCCATGCAGACGTAGGTGCCGCCCTTGTGGACCGGGATCTCCTCGGCCTCGGCGGCGGCCAGGATGCGCTTCTGCAGGGCCGGGCCGACCGGGTGGGCGAGTGGGACGTGGGCGACGCAGCCGGTGCCGAAGAAGCTGGAGGCGCGGCCCACGGTGCGATCCACGAACTGATCGACCAGCACGAACAGCCCGGGATGCAGCTCGTTGCGGAACGAGCCGCAGGCGGAAAGCGCGATCAGGTCGGTCACACCGGCGCGCTTCAGAACGTCGATGTTGGCGCGGTAGTCGATGCCGGAGGGCGAGAGCCAATGGCCGCGCCCGTGGCGAGCAAGAAACACCACCCTGGTCTCGCCGATGCGGCCGATACGCAAGGCGTCGGAGGGCTCTCCCCAAGGGGATGTCGGGCGCTCCTCGCGCACGTCCTCCAGACCGGGCAGATCGTACACGCCCGAACCGCCGATCACGCCGAGAACCGCTGCCGTCATTCCGTATCCTGATTGTTTCGAGCCTGGGTCGCGGCTGGCCAATCTCGCGCGCGCCGGGTCATTTCGCAAGCAAACGGGCCCGCGAGGGGCCCGTTCGATCATCGGAGATGCTTGGCGGTAAGGCCGATCAACCGGTCTTGTGCAACTCCGGCTGGAGGCCGTGCACCTCGCCGCCCACCGGCTTCCAGACCTGCTTCTTGACGTAATACAGCAGGGCCGAGAGCAGGATGAGGAACAGGATCACGCGCAGGCCCAGGGCCTTGCGGGCCATGAGGTGCGGCTCGGCCGCCCAGGCCATGAAGGCCGCGACGTCTCGGGAATACTGCTCGACGGTCTCGGGCACCACCGGTTCGCCGTTCTCGCCCTTGGCGTAGGTGACCTGCCCGTCCGAGATCGGCTTCGGCATCGCGATCAGGTTGCCGGGGTAGTACGTGTTGTAGTGCACGCCGTCCGGAACCTCCTTGCCCTGCGGCGGATCCTCGTAGCCGTTCAACAGCGCGTGGATGTAGTCCACGCCGTGCTCGGTGTAGCCGACGAAGGGCAGCGCGTCGGTGAGGAACCATGGGAAGCCCCGGGAATAGGTACGGGCCTTGGCCAGCACCGAGAAGTCGGGCGGGGCCTTGCCGCCGTTGGCGGCGGCGGCGGCCTTGTCGTTGGGGAAGGGCGGCGGGAAGGCGTCGGCGGGACGCGCCGGGCGATCGACGGATTCACCCGAATCGTTGAGTTCCTTGACCTGATAGGTCTCGGCCAGCGCCTTGACCTGCGCGGCCGAGAAGCCGGGCCCCCCCTCCTCCGCGAGGTTGCGGAAGTGGACGAGCTTCATCGAGTGGCAATTGGCGCAGACCTCCTTGTAGACCTGGAAGCCACGCTGCAACTGCGCCTCGTCGAACTTGCCGAACACACCGGCGAAGCTCCACGGCTCGCGGTGTGGGTTTGTGCCGTGCCCGTCCTCGGCATGCGCCACCGTGGAGAACCCCAGGACGGCGCCGAGCCCGAGGATCAGGCCGAGTTGTCCGATACGCATCGTCATAACCCCTCAGCCCCTCAGGCGCGTTTGGCCGGTTCGGCTGCTGCACCGCTCGGAAGACCCGAGCCGCCGGCACTCACCTGTTTGCCCGGTCCCGTCACCGTCTCGAGAATCGAGGCGGGCAGACGGTTGGGCGTCTCGAACAAGCCGACCAGCGGCATGACGATGATGAAGTGGGCGAAGTAGTAGGCGGTCAGCAGGCGCGAGGCGAGGACGTAGCCCCCCTCCGGCGGCATCGCGCCGAGGTAGCCGAGCCCGATGCAGGTGAGCACGAACACCCAGAAGAACTGGCGATAGATCGGACGGTAGTTGGCCGAGCGGACGCGGGAGGTGTCGAGCCATGGGGCGAACGCCAGGATCAGTACCGCACCGAACATCAGCACGACGCCGCCGAGCTTGTCCGGCACCGCACGCAGGATCGCGTAGAACGGCAGGAAGTACCATTCGGGCACGATATGGGCCGGGGTCACCGCGGGGTTGGCCGCGACGTAGTTGTCGGCATGGTTGAGATAGTTCGGCTGGTAGAAGATCAGCCACGCGAACAGGATCATGAACACCACCGTGGCGAACACGTCCTTGATGGTGGCATAGGGCGTGAAGGGCACCGCGTCCTTGCTCGACTTGATGGGGATGCCGGCCGGGTTGTTCTGACCGGTGACGTGCAGTGCCCAGACGTGCAGCACCACGACGCCCGCGATCATCCAGGGCAGCAGGAAATGCAGCGAGAAGAAGCGGTTGATGGTCGGGTTGCCCACCGAGTAGCCGCCCCAGAGCAGGCTCTGGATGGTGTCGCCGACGATGGGGATCGCCGCCAGGATGTTGGTGATGACAGTGGCGCCCCAGAAGCTCATCTGGCCCCACGGCAAGGTGTAGCCGAGGAAGGCGGTGGCCATCATCAGCAGGTAGATGATCACGCCGAGCAGGTACAGCACCTCGCGCGGAGCCTTGTAGGACCCGTAGTAGAGCGCACGGAACATGTGCATGTAGACCGCCACGAAGAACATCGATGCGCCGTTGGCGTGCGCGTAGCGCAGAAGCCAGCCGTAGTTCACGTCGCGCATGATGTGCTCGACGCTCTCGAACGCGTTCGAGGCGTTGGGATCGTAGTGCATCGCCAGCCAGACGCCGGTGACGATCTGGATGCCGAGGAACGCGATCAGGATCGCTCCGAAGGTCCAGAAGTAGTTCAGGTTGCGCGGAACCGGGAAGGCCACGAAGGACGAGTGCACCAGCCCGACGAGCGGCAGGCGGGACTCGAACCACTTTGCGAGGCGGCTCTTGGGAATGTAGGTCGAGGTGGCGTGTGCGCTCATGTCGGGCTGCCCGTCTCCACTCGTCTGATCAGGCCGCGGCCTTGCCGCTCTCTTCACCGATCTTGATCTTGGTGTCCGTCTCGAAGGCGTAGGGCGGGATCGGCAGGTTGATCGGCGCCGGGCCGCGGCGTACGCGACCGACCGCATCGAACTGCGAGCCGTGACAGGGGCAGGACCAGCCCTCGTAGTTGCCCTGATGGCCGATGGGCACGCAGCCAAGATGGGTGCAGTTGCCGTAGCTCACGAGCCACTGGTCGTGACCGGCCTTCACGCGCGAGTCGAAGGGGGCCGGATCGATCATCTCGGGCAGCGGTACGGCCTTCATGTCCGTGATCTCCTTCTCCGTGAGCTTGCGCACGAAGATGAGCTTGCCACGCCAGAAGACGTTGACGATCTGACCGTCGGTGATCGGTGTGAGATCGACCTCCAGCGGCGCGCCGGCCGCGATGGTGGCCGCGTCGGGGGCCATGGAGGCGACGAAGGGCCAGGCGACGGCGGCCGCACCGACGGCGAGGCCCGCCCCCGTGGCGAGGAACAGGAAGTCGCGCTTGGTCCCTTCGGGGCCGGCGGCGGCGGTGGCCGAGGTGTTCGCCAAGTTCGACTCTCCGGTCGCTCGATTGGGCGAAAGCCTCGCGAGGTCTGTCCCGTCGGCTCGTCGCCGGCGCGATAGACTGGAGGCGTTCGATAGATCTCCCTGACGCAACGGCAGACACCATCGCGCCTGTGCGGGCAATGCGACCTGGGGTCACCGGATCGCAAAGCCACCGCGTCAGGTTCTGTGGCACGTCAGATGCGAACGTGTCTAGACTGAGCCGTGACCCCGGTTTTCAGTCACCGCGCGATGTAACGCCGGATCAGGCCGTGCGAGATCCGTCCCACGTGCGGGATCAACGGCTCAGCCTGCGCCAGCGTGCGACCAGGAGAACGGCGACCACCAGAAGCCCGGCGCTGAACCCGAGCCAGATGCCGCTGCCGCGCAGACCCAGACCCCAGGCCAGCACGATCCCGCCCGGCACCCCGACGCCCCAGTAGCCGAACAGGGCGATCCACATGGGCACACGGGTGTCCTGAAGCCCGCGCAGGCAACCGAGTGCGACCGCCTGCACTCCGTCGGCCATGGCGAACAGGGCGGCAAGCCCGACGAAGCCGACGGCGATGGGCAGCACCTCCGCGTTGCCCGGCGCGTCGAGATCGAGGAACAGGCCGATGAGCGGGCGCGGCAGTATGACCTGCATCAGCGCGCACAAGCTCATGAAGCCGAAGCCCAAGGCCAGCGCGACGGCGCCCGCACGGCGCAGGGCGATTCGGTCCCCGGCCCCCCGAGCGAGGCCGACGCGCACGGTGGCGGCCTGTCCGATCCCGAGCGGCACCATGAAGCAGCAGGCGGCGATCTGGATCGCCACGGCGTGGGCCGCGAGCGAGACGGTTCCGAACAGGCCCATGCCCACGGTCGCGGCCTCGAACAGGCCCGCCTCGGCGAGGCCCGTCGCGGCCATGGGAAGGCCGAGGCGGAACACCCGCGCCAACCGCACCGGATCGAAGCGCCACAGACCCGACAGCATGCGGTGCCGCCGCAGGCTCGGGTCTCTCGCCGCGACGACGAGCAGTGCCGACACGACGGCGATCTCGGTGAGCGTCGTGCCCCAGGCCACGCCGACGAGGCCGAGGTCGAGGCCACCGGGAAACGCGAACCAGAGCCCAAGACCGAGGTTCAGCGGCAACGCCGCGAGGCTGGCGGCGAGCGGCCAGCCCGGCCGCTCCAGGGCGGCGAGCGCGTTGCGCAGCACCATGAACAGCAGGGCCGGGATCATCCACCATTGCAGCGCTCGCATGTACGCGCCGGCCTGCGCCGCGACGCCGGGCTCCTGGCCGAGCGCCAGCAGGATGGTCTGCGTGTGCCAGAGCAGGACCATCATCGGCGCTACCACGAGCCCGGCCGCCCAGACGCCCGCGCGGACCGTGCGCCGCACGGCATCGGGCAGCCCCTGGCCGAGGCCGTCCGCGATCAGCGGAGAGACCGCCGAGGTCAGGCCGATGCAGGCGATGAACATCACGAGGTAGAGGCTGGTGGCGAGCGCCCCCGCCGCGAGGGACTCCGCCCCGAGGCGCCCGAGCAGGATCGTGTCCGACAGGGCGAGGCCGTGCTGGGCGAGGTTCGTCAGGATCAGCGGGGCCGCCAGCGCCAGCATGGCGCGCGTCTCTACCCAGCGCGGCACGCCCGTGGGACGAGCGGGAGCGGCGGCCGTGAGGCCGGTCGTGGTCATGGTCTCTTGCAACGCTCCCGTTCGGAACGAGGGTACAACGGCCGACGGGAGAACCTGCCTCCTCCCTTCATCCGGGACTACGGTGCCACCGCGTCGGCCTGGCGGGTGCCCGTCGTTCCCCCGCCATCTCCCAGAAAGCCGCCCGATTGCCTGTGCCACAGACGGGCGTAGAGTCCGTTGCTGCGGATCAGATCGGCGTGACTGCCCTCCTCCACGATCCGTCCCGCATCGATCACGATGAGCCGGTCCAGGGCCGCGATGGTGGAAAGGCGGTGGGCGATGGCGAGCACGGTCTTTCCCTGCATCAGGGTGTCGAGGCTCTCCTGGATCGCGGCCTCCACCTGGGAATCCAGCGCCGAGGTGGCCTCGTCCAAGATCAGGATCGGGGCGTTCTTGAGGATGACGCGGGCGATGGCGATGCGCTGACGCTGACCGCCCGACAGCTTCACGCCACGCTCGCCCACCTGTGCATCGTAGCCGCGTCGGCCCTTGTGATCGATGAGGTGGGGGATGAAGCCGTCCGCCTGCGCGAGGCGGGCGGCGCGCTCGATCTCGGCCTGCGTCGCGTCGGGTCGTCCGTAGGCGATGTTGTCGCGGATCGAGCGGTGCAGCAGGGAGGTGTCCTGCGTGACCATGGCGATGGCGCCGCGCAACGAGTCCTGCGTGACCCGCGAGATGTCCTGGCCATCGATGGTGATGCGACCGCCCTCGATGTCGTGCAGGCGCAGGAGCAGCGAGGTCACGGTGGTCTTGCCCGCGCCGCTGACGCCGACCAGCCCCACCTTCTCGCCGGCCCGGATGCGGAAACTCAGATCCTCGATGATGCTGGCATCACCCCGGCCGTAGTGGAAATCCACGCCCTCGAAGCGGATCTCGCCGCCGCCGACCCTGAGGGTTCCGGCATCCGGCGCATCGACCAGCCCGTGGGGGCGGCTGATCGTCTGCATGCTCTCCTGGATCACGCCGACGTTCTCGAACACGCCGCGCACGGTCTGCATCACCCAGCCCGACATCGCCATGAGCCGCAGCACCAGGGCGAGCCCGGCCGCCGCCTCGCCCGTGCTCAACGCGTCGCCCCGCCACAGCATCAGGCAGGCACCCGCCGTCGAAACGATGAGGGCGCTGTTGAGAAGGCCGAGCAGGGTCGTCGTCAGGGTGACGAGGCGCATCTGGTGCAGGTAGGCCTTGGTGTGGACGTCGACCGCGTCGCGCACCGTGGCGCGCTCCTCCCGGGTGCGGGCGAAGAGCTTCACGGTGAGGATGTTGGTGTAGCTGTCCACCACCCGGCCGATCAGGGTCGAGCGGGTCTCGGCGGTGAGATGCGAGCGGGCGCGGGCACGCGGCACGAACCACGCGGTCAGCCCGGCATAGACCACGACCCAGATCACCACCGGCAGCGCCAGCCAGAGCGAGATCGAGCCGAACAGGCCGATCGCGGTAAGCGCGTAGATCGCCACGTAGAGCAGGGTGTCGATGAATACGACGGCGAGTTCGCGCACTGCCGGGCCGACCTGCACGACGCGGTTGGCGAGCCGCCCGGCGAAATCCCCCTGAAAATACGAGAGCGAATGACCGAGCGCGTAGAGATGGGTGCGCCAGCGGATCTGATTGGTGGATTGCGGCACGGTCAGCTGGTTGACCGTGAGTTCATGCAGCCAGATCGAGAGCGGGCGCACCACGAGCAGCAGCAGCAGGGCGAGCCCGATGGCGAGGCCGTGATCGCTGAGCACCGTGCTCCGATCGGCCGTGTTCATCAGGTCGATGAACCAGCGCATCAGCAGGTAGAGCGAAGCCTCGATCGAGCCCGCCGCCACGGCGGTCACGAACAGCAGGATCAAGGCACCGCGGATCGGCGCCAGATAGAAACGGGCGACGCCGAGCACCGTTCTGGGTGGCATGACCGACGCGTCGAAGGGCGCGAAGGGGTCGATGCGGCGCTCGATCCAGTCGAGAAACATGAGGTTTGGGACCTGATCGGGCGGGAGCGCCTGACTTAAGGCCGCTTGACGCCGGGCCAAGCCGTGCCCGATGCCGCAGGCCATGCTTCGCCTCGCCCTGTACCAGCCGGACATCCCGCAGAACACCGGCACGATGCTGCGGATGGCTGCCTGCCTGGGGCTCGCCGTCGAGATCATCGAGCCGGCGGGCTTCGACGTCTCGGACCGTCACTTGCGCCGCTCGGGGCTCGACTACCTCGACCACGTCGCGATCACCCGCCACCGCTCCTGGGCCCAGTTCTCGGAGTGGCGCGAGCGGGAGGGCATCCGTCTCGTCCTCGCCACCACGATGGGCGCCCTACCCTACACGGATTTCGCGTTCTCGGACGGCGACTGCCTGCTGGTGGGCCGCGAAACGGCGGGTGTGCCGGAGGCGGTGCATGCGGCCGCGGACGCGCGGGTGGTGGTGCCGATCCGTTCGGGTCTGCGCTCGCTCAACGTAGCCGTGTGCGCGGCGATGATCGCGGGGGAGGCCTTGCGACAGACGGGGACCCGTCCGGAGTGACGACGTCGGACTGGAATTGACGACCCTATCCCGGGATGGGAAAGCCTCGGGCATGACGAGCCCGACTTCCACTCCCCTGCCTTCGGATGCCGACCTCACCGCCCTCAAGGGCGAGGCGGCCGCGTGGTTCGCGACCCTGCGCGACCGGATCGTCGCCGCCTTGGAGACGCTCGAAGAGGAAGCTGTCGGCCCGTTCCACCCGGACGCTCCGGCCGACCCCCAACAATTCGAGAAGACGCCCTGGCAGCGCACCGATCATTCCGGGGTGCCCGGTGGCGGCGGCGTCATGGCGATGCTGAAGGGGCGGGTGTTCGAGAAGGCCGGGGTGCACATCTCCACCGTGCACGGCGAGTTCGCCCCGGAGTTCCGGGCGCAGATGCCCGGAGCCTCGGAGGACCCGCGCTTCTTCGCCACCGGGATCTCGCTGATCGCGCATCCCTGGAACCCGAACGTGCCGACGGTGCACATGAACACCCGCTTCGTGGTGACCACGAAGGCGTGGTTCGGCGGCGGGGCCGACCTGACGCCCGTGCTCGACCGCCGCCGTACGCAGGAAGATCCCGACACGCAGCATTTCCACGCCTGCCTCAAGGCGGCCTGCGACGCGCACGCCCCGGCGGCGAACTACGAGAAGTACAAGGCGTGGTGCGAGGAGTACTTCTACCTGCCCCACCGCAAGGAGCCCCGCGGCATCGGCGGCATCTTCTATGACTACCACTGGACGGGCGATCCGCAGGCCGACCTCGCCTACACCCGCGACGTGGGCGGGGCCTTTCTCGAGGCGTATCCCGAGATCGTGCGGCGCAACCTCTCCACGCCCTGGAGCGAGGCCGACCGGCTGGAGCAGCAGACCCGGCGCGGGCGCTACGTCGAGTTCAACCTGCTGCACGACCGGGGCACCATCTTCGGTTTGAAGACCGGCGGCAACGTCGCCTCGATCCTGTCCTCGCTGCCGCCCACCGTGCGCTGGCCGTGAGCGACCTGCCGACCGCCTTCGCCCCCCAGCAGGACGACGCGTTGAAGGCCATCGCCGCGTGGCGCAAGGACCCCGCCGGCGCCCAGGTATTCCGGCTGTTCGGCTATGCCGGCACGGGCAAGACCACGCTGGCCCGGCGCATCGCCGACGACGTGGACGGCGCGGTGACGTTCGGCGCGTTTACCGGCAAGGCGGCCTCCGTGATGCGCCAGAAGGGCTGCCACGACGCGGCCACCATCCACTCCCTGATCTACCGCACCAAGGAGGGCGACGAGGGCGGCCCGACCTTCACCCTCAACCGCTCCGGCCCGGTGGCGAAGGCGGAACTGATCGTCATCGACGAGTGCTCGATGGTCGACTCGGACCTCGGCAACGACCTCCTGTCCTTCGACAAGCCGGTGCTGGTGCTGGGCGATCCGGCCCAGCTGCCCCCCGTGCGCGGCGGCGGCTTCTTCACCGAGGCCGAACCCGACGTGATGCTCACCGAGGTGCACCGGCAAGCCAAGGACGATCCGATCGTACGGATGGCGATGACGATCCGCGAGGGCGGGCGCCTCGACCTCGGCGAGTACGGCGAGAGCCGGGTGATCCGCCGTCGCGACATCGACCCGAGCCAGGTGCTCGACTGCGATCAGGTGTTGGTGGGCATGAACAAGACCCGCCGGCTCTACAACAACCGCCTGCGGGAGCTCGCCGGCCACACCGATCCGATGCCGGCGGTGGGCGAGAAGCTGGTGTGCCTCAGGAACGACCGCACCAAGGGCCTGCTCAACGGCTCGACTTGGACGGTGCAGGCGTTGCGCGCCCCGCCGCGCCCCGACACGGTGCGCCTCGACGTGGTGCCCGAGGACGATCCGGCGGTGCGCCGCCGCGGCGTCGAGATCAAGGTGCTGCGCGCCGTGATCGAGGGCTCGGAGGAGGAGATCCCGGCGTTCCTCCGCCGGGAAACGGACGAGTTCACCTACGGCTACGCGCTGACCGTCCACAAGGCGCAAGGCTCGCAGTGGGACAAGGTGGTGCTGTTCGACGAATCCTTCGCCTTCCGCGAGCACCGCGCGCGTTGGCTCTACACGGGGCTGACGCGGGCGGCACGGGCGATTACCGTGGTGGTGTGAGGGAACGCCGCCGAGATCGAGGGGAGAGCGCGCATGGCCCTTACGGGACGATGCCGCTGCCGCGCCATCCGGCACGCCCTGGAGGGCGAGGCGACCCAGACCTCGCTCCGCCATTGCGGCGATTGCCGCCGCTCGTCGGGGGCGCCGATGGTCGGCCGGGCGATGTTTCCGCGGGATCGCATCGCGATCGAGGGCACGCGGGTGACCTACGAATCCTCGGCCGGCACGCCGCGGCAGTTCTGCGGGATCTGCGGTACGGGACTGTTCCACGTCGACGACCCCATCCTTTCCGGCCAGATCGAGATCCGGTCCGCGACGCTGGACGACCGGAAGCCCTGCCGCTCCAGTCCCGGATCCAGACGGCCGAGGCGCCGGCCTGGTTCGCCCGCTTCGACGCGCTGCCGACCTTCGAGCGGTTTCCGGAACAGGCACGATCTCTTGGAGCGGGGTCGGCGAGCGACTACCTGACGGCCGTCAGACCGGAGTCCGGAGTCGTCCTTGTCCCACCCTGAAGCCAGCGGCCCGCCGCAGATGCACGCCACCACCATCCTGATGGTCCGCAAGAACGGGCGCGTCGTCATCGGCGGCGACGGGCAGGTCAGCCTGGGGCAGACCATCGTCAAGGGCAACGCCCGCAAGATCCGGCGGCTCGCCAAGGGCGCGGTGATCGGCGGGTTCGCGGGCGCCACGGCCGATGCCTTCACGCTCTTCGAGCGGCTGGAGGCGAAGCTCGAACAGTATCCCGGACAACTCACCCGGGCCTGCGTCGAGTTGACCAAGGACTGGCGCACCGACCGCTATCTGCGCCGCCTGGAGGCGATGATGCTGGTGGCGGACCGCGAGGTCGGCCTGCTCCTGTCCGGAGCGGGCGACGTGCTGGAGCCGGAGGGCGGCGTGATGGCGATCGGCTCGGGGGGCAACTTCGCGCTCGCCGCCGCCCGCGCCCTGGAGGACCAGAACCTCGACGCCGAGGCGATCGTACGTCGTGCCATGGGTATTGCGGCGGAGATCTGCGTCTACACCAACGGCAACCTCGTAATGGAGTCCCTCGATGCCGGCTGAGGCGGGCTGTCACGGATCGAGGAGGCTCGGCACGCGGCCGTCGAGGTGCCGAAACCGTGAACTAGACTACGGCGATCGTCGACGTGAGCTGATGGTCCCCCAGCGCCTTGTGCTCAAACATTAGCAAGACGAGCGGCACGACTTGGGCCGCTCGGAGTAAGGCAGTGTTGGTGTGGGCCGGTTGCTGCGTCAGATCTTCGACGACGGATAGCGAAAAGACGAGAACGGCGGCGGTCGCCGTGCCGGTCATGAGCAGCACCGGGGCATTCCCCGCGTCGGTACCCTCCGCGGGGGATGCCATCGTTCGCGTGCGTTTACGAATGCTGGATCTCGCTCAAGCGTTTCACCTGGGCGAGCGAGGCGACGGGAAAGGACAGCGAGAGCGAAACGCCTGCGGCCGTCGCCGTTCCAATGATGGCGGTCGAGGTCGATGAGCACCGGCGTCCGCAGTGCGGGCGGGTACGCCGGACCGAAAGCCCGCTCGCGATCCCACGATCCACATTCGATGCTCACGACGGGATCATCGGCGTCGATCGCGATTGGAGGGCGTGATCTAGGCTGACAAAGCGGTCCCTAGCGCCTAGCAGAACGGCACTGTGAGCGTGGACGTGCGCTGGTATGGCATGGCCCGCGCCCTTCGTTCCGACGATCTCCGGCGTGAAATCGCGCCGCGGCTTCCACCTCCCCGGCCGCGTCCGAGGGGTGGCCGACGACCCACGGAGAACCGGGACGGCGCTCACCGGCATCCTGTTCGTGCCGCGCACCGGATTGCCGTGGGAGATGCTGCCGGCCGAGATGGGCTGCGGCTCGGGTATGACCTGCTGGCGAAGCCTGCGCGACTGGCAGGCGGCGGGCGTCCGGGCCCGCCTGCATCGGGCACTGCCGGGACGGCTACGCGGTCGGACAACTCGACGCGAGCCGCGCCAGCCCGGACAGCGCATCTGTCCCGGCCAAGAAAGGGGGACGGTCACCGGTCCGAACCCGACGGATCGCGGCGAGCCGGGGACCAAGCGCCACCTCGTCGTCGATGCCCGTGGCAGGCCCCCGGGCCTGGCCTTCACAGGGGCCAATCGTCACGACAGCGTAATGATGGCTCCGACCCTCGATGCGATCCCGCCGGTGCGCAACGGCCGGCGCGGTCGCCCACGCCGTCGTCCCAACAAGCTTCATGCCGACAAGGCCTACGACGCCCGTGCCCGTCGCCAGGAGTGCCGCGCCCGCGGAATCGTACCGCGTATCGCCCGACGGGGGATCGAGAGCGGCGAGAACCTCGGGTGTCGCCGC
>Ga0182229_1000044_pt1 | contig 29530 bp, 28 predicted proteins | sample G6R1MG_32_FD_129663 | JGI IMG/M metagenome (GOLD analysis project Ga0182229, IMG submission 129663) | Miscanthus phyllosphere microbial communities from Michigan, USA - G6R4_MAIN_07NOV2016_LD1 MG | ecosystem: Host-associated > Plants > Phyllosphere > Phylloplane/Leaf | place: USA: Michigan...
GACGTTGCTGCCGGCTTCCTCGGCGGCCGCCGCGACGGCGGTGGACTGCGCGGCGGTCTCGGCGGCGGTGCCGCTCATGGCGCCGGCCGTGGCCTGCAACTCGGTGGCCGAGGACGAGACCATCCCGATGATCCCGCCCACCGCCGCCTCGAAGCCGTCGGCCATCTGCCGCATGCCGGCCTTGCGCTGCTCCTCGGCCGCGAGCCGGGCCTGCGCGGTGTCGGCTTCGAGCTGTCGGGTGCGGATCAGGTTGTCCTTGAACACCTGGACGGCCGACGCCATCGCGCCCACCTCGTCCCGGCGCGCGCGGTGGGGCACCTCGGCCTGCGTGTCGCCGCCGGCCAGCACGGTCATGGACGCCGTCATCGCCTGGATCGGGCGGGACACACGGACCAGAACGAAGATGGCGGCACCCAGCGCGGTGAGCAGGCTGAGGGCGACGGCGATGTAGGCCGTCGTGCTCGCCGCGTCCGTGGCGCCGATGGCGCGGTCGGCATCCGCATGGGCCCTGCGCTCATTCAGCTCGATGTCCTTGCCGAGGGTGACGCGGGCCGCGTTGTAGAGATCGATGTTGGCCGGATCCGCCATCAACCGGGCGCCCTCTGCCGCCCGCCCGGCTTCCGCCAACGTCATGGCTTCGTGGCCGATCACGTCGTAGCGGCTCCACGCGGACGAGAACGCCTCGTACAGGGTGCGTTCCTCGGCGGAGGAGATCAGCGGTTCATAGGTCCGGCGAGCCCGGTCCAGCGCCGCATTCACCTCGTCCATCTGTCGCACGATGGTGGTGCGCCCCTGCGCGCCGTCCGTGAGGCCCAGCAGGCGCAACTCCTTGATGCGCACCTCGGCGGCCGCCGCGCGGACATTGGTGACGGCGACCACCGAGGGAAGCCAATTCGTGGCGACATCGGTGACGTTGGCCCGGATGTCGGCAAGGCGTGTGATCGAGAGGACGCCCTGCCCGACGCAGAACAGCGTGAGGAGGCCGAAGGCGGCGAAGAGCGAGGATTTCACGGTGAGGGCGAGGCGCATCATTCCATCCCGGGAGTTCAAGCCCGGATGGACGCGCGCGCCCTGCCGGTGGGCAGGCGTCGACGCGGCCGCACGGGCAGAATGGGGGGACATGGATCGCGCGACGCAGGAAACAGCCGCCGCTCGTCCAAGCAACGCCATCGTCGTGCCTGTATATTAATAAATCTATTGTTTCTGAATGCAGCAGTGGTGCTTCCCGTCAAATAAAGGTGATTCGAAATCGGGGCGGGGAGCCCTATTCGGCGCAATTCCGCGTCGGCGTTGTGTCGCGCACCGTGGCGGCTTCCGTGCCGCTTCGAGCGCGGCTTCCGGCGGACCCATCGGCGTCGGGAACCAAACGCCAAGCTTCGCGTTTGCGCACCCATGCTCCGGATGTCCCGTCACCTCGACCGATCCCCTCTCAGCGCCTCCACGATCTTCATGGCCCTCAGCATCGGCTGCCTGAGCGCATCGATCGCGTTCGTGCTGATGTGAGGCGTGGCTTCGAGGCCGGCCGGGCCGATCCGCCCAGCCTGTCTCACACCGCCAGATGGTCGATGACGCGCGCGGCGGCGTCGGGCGCCTTGGCCGAGCCGCTGTCCACGATCTCACCGAGCTTCAACACGGCGTAGCGGTCGGCGAGCCCGAGGGCGAAGGCGACGTGCTGCTCGACCACCAGCATGGACAGGCCCTCCTCCCGCTCGGCGAGGAGCACTTGGCGCAGCCGTTCGACCATCGAGGGCTGGATCCCTTCGGAGATCTCGTCGATCAGGAGGAGGCGCGGGCGCAGCATCAGGGCGCGCCCGAGGATCAGCATCTTCTGCTCGCCCCCCGAGAGCGTCCCGGCCCGCTGGGCGAGGCGGTCCTTCAGGAAGGCGAAATGGCCGAACAGCCGCTCCAGGGCCTGGGGCAGGTGCCGGTCGGAGGGGAGCGCGAGGCGCAGGTTGTCCCGGATCGACAGATCCTGGAACAGGGGCTGCTCCTGCGGGGCGTAGCCGACGCCGAGCGCCACGAGCTTGGCGGGGGACAGGCCGGCGAGGGCCTGCCCGCCGATGGTGATCCCGCCCCCGCGCAGGGCCACCATGCCGAGGATCGTCTTGAGCAGAGTGGTCTTGCCCATCCCGTTCTTGCCCAGGAGGGCGACGATCTCCCCCTGCCCCACCGTGAGGGACACGCCCTTCACGATGGAGACCGCGCTGTAGCCGCTCGACACATCGTTGAGGGCCAGGGCCGCCCCGGCCGGCTCCTCCCGCCGCGCTGCCTCAGCCATGGGCGCCTCCCGAATAGATGGTCCGGACCAGTTCGGAGCCGACGACCTCCTCCACCGTGCCGTCGAGGACGAGACGGCCCTGATGCAGCACGACGATCCGCGAGGAGATCTCCCGCACGAAGTCGAGGTCGTGCTCCACCAGCACGGCGGCGATCCGCCCCCCGGCCGTCAGCGCCTTCAGGACGCTGCCGATGGTGGTGCGCTCTCCCTTGGTCAGGCCGGCGGTCGGCTCGTCGAGGAGGATCAGCCGGGGTTCCAGCGCGACCACCATGGCGAGTTCCAGCGCCTGCTTCTGCCCGTGGGAGAGGAGCCGCGTCGGCTGGCTCAGCAGGCGGTCGAGGCCCGTCATCCGCAGCACGTCGAGGGCGGCCTGGGGCAGGAAGAGCGTCGGCGCCTGGCCGAGGGGGCTCAGGCCATCGTGCGAGGCCCGGGCGAGCCGCAGGCAATCGGCCACCGACAGGCTCTCGAAGACGCTCGCGACCTGGAACTTGCGCCCGACCCCGAGGCCGACGATCCGGTTCGGCGTGAGGCCGTCGGTGGCCGTGCCGCCGATGGCGATGGTGCCGCGATAGGGTTCGGTGCCGTCGCTGAGGCAGCGCATCAGCGTGGTCTTGCCGGCGCCGTTGGGCCCGACGAGGCTCACGAGTTCCCCCGCCCGGATCTCCAGGTCGATCCCTTCCAGCACGGTGAGGCTGCCGTAGCTCTTGGCGAGGCCCTGGACCTTGAGGATCGGTTCCTGCGCGGCCGCTGTGTCCGCTCCGGCCTCCCGAACCGCCAGGGCGGGGGCGGTGCGCCCCGCGCGGCCGAAGGGCAGAGCCCGCCACAGCCGGCCGACCGGGTCGGCGAGGCCGCCGGGCAGCAGGATGATGATCGCCACGAAGGCGGTGCCGAGCAGGAGCTGCCAGAGGAATGGCAGGTCGCCGGAGAGGTTCGCCGCGAGGTAGTCGATGGCCACCGTCCCGAGGACGGGGCCGAGCAGCGTGCCGCGCCCGCCGAGTGCCACCCAGATCACCAGTTCGGTGCCGAACAGGAAGCCGGCATTCTCCGGCGCCACGACCCCCGACGCGTTGGCGAACAGGAAGCCCGCGATGCCGGCGACGGCGGCGAGCGCGGCGGTGAGCAGGATCTGCAGGCGGCGGGGGTTGAGGCCGAGATAGGCGCAGCGCGTCTCGTTGTCCCGCAGGGCCACGAGGGCCCGGCCGGCATCCGCGCGCACGAGGATCCAGGCGACCAGGGTGACGGCGATCAGCACCAGGGCCGCGATGCGGAAATAGCCTTCGAGCTCGAAGGGCATCACGTCGAACCCGACGAGGCCGCTGCTGGAGCCGGTCCACTCGCCGCCGGAATAGATCAGCTGCGTCACCACGATGGGCACGACGAGCGAGATCACCGAGGCGTAGAGCGGCGTCGAGCGGTGGTAGAAGGACAGCCATCCGACCACGAGGCCGAGCAGCGCCGGGGCCACGATCGCCGTGGCGAGGGCGAGGGCGATCCCGGTGGGCGTCGCCCCGAGGGCCCCGAGGATCATCGCGGCGGCATAGGCGCCGATGCCGAAGAAGGCCGCCTGCCCGAAGGTGAGGATGCCGGCGAAGCCCCAGAGCAGATCGACGGTGACGGCGAGCACCGCGTAGATCATCGAGCGGGTCAGCACGTTGATCGCGAAGGTGTCGAGGAAGCCCGGCGCGATCCAGAGGGCCACGGCCGCGAGCGCGGCGACCACGAGGGGGGCCGCCCGCGAGAGACGCGCGGGCGTCGCGGCCGCGTCCCGCGTCGCGGCGGGGATCGTGTCAAGCACGGGAGAATCCTTTCGGGCTGATGCGCAGCACGAGGGCCGCGAGCACCGCGATGGCGATGCTGCCGAGGATCGGGCTCACGAAGGTGCTGATCAGGACCTGCGCGCCCCCGAACACGAGGCAGGCGGCGGCCAGGGCCAGGAAGGAGGCATCGGCGACCATCACCAGCATGAAGGCGCCGATCAGCCACGAGACGCCCATGTTCGGATCGACACTGGTGAGCGGCGTCAGGAGCACCCCCGCGAGCGCCGCCAGCCCCGCGCCGATCATGAACACCACGAGGCGCACGCGGCCGGTGTTGACCCCGAGGCTGCGGGCCAGCGTCTCGTTCATGATCACCGCCCGGGCCGAGAGCCCGAGCCGCGTCCGCTCGATGGTGAGCGCGAACAGCGTCCCGATCACCAGGGCGATGCCGAGCGCCACCAGCCGGTAGGCCGAATACTCGACGCCGAGCACCGAGACGGTCCCCGCATAGAGGTTCGGGGTGAGCTGCACGTCACGGCCGAACCCCAGCGTGATGAGCTGCCCGACGACGATCCCGAGCCCCCAGGTGGCGAGGATCGCATCGAGGGGCCGGCGGTAGAGGGGGCGGATGATGAAATGCTCCGCCACCCCCCCGAGCGCGGCCCCGACGACGAAAGCCAGCGGCAGCGCCGCCCAGGGGTTCATCCCGAGCTTTGCCGTGGCGACGGCGCAGTAGGCGCCGACAGTCAGCCACGCCCCGTGGGCGAAGTTGATGATCTTCAGCACGCCGAAGATCGCCAGCAGGCCGATCGACACCACGAACAGGATCGCGGCCGTGGTGAGGATGTCGAGGAGGAGCAGCATCGCGGGCTACTGCAGCTTCGGGCACTGATCGCCCGGATCGACGTCCTTGAACGTGCCCGCGACCTTGACCGTGCCGTCGGCTTGGATCTGGCCGAGATACATGGTCAGCGGCGCATGGTGCTGCTTGCTCATGCGGATCGTGCCGCGGGGGCCGGTCACGCTCACGGTCGGCAGGGCTTCGATGACCTTCGCCGTCTCGGTACCCCCCGCCTTCTCGACGGCGGCCTTGTAGAGGTAGATCGCCTCGTATTCCGGCACGGAGAGGTCGTTCGGCGTGCGCAACTCGGCGCCGAACTTCTTCTTCATGGCGTCGAGGAAGGTCTTGTTCTCCGGGCTGTCGATGCCGGTGACGTAGGAAGCCGAGAGGTAGACGCCCTCGGCGTCGGCGCCCATGCTCTTCGCGGTGCCCTCGTCCAGGGCGAGGTTGGCGAAGGGCAGGTTCACGCCCGCGCCCCGCAACTGCTTGGTGAGGGTCACGTTCGGCGCGCCGCCGGCCGTCGAGGTGATCAACGCGTCGGGCTTGGCCTCCTTGAGCTTGGAGACGATCGCGGTCCAGTCGCTGCCGTCCATCGGCAGGTATTCCTCGCCGAGGACTTTGCCGCCGGTCTTCTCGATGTAGCTCCTGGCGAAGCCCAGCATCCCACGGCCGAACGCGTAATCGCTGCCGATGAGGAAGTAAGTCTTGGCGCCCTTCGCCTTGAACGCATCCACCACCGGCGGCACCTGCTGCTCCGGCACCCAGGCATCCACGAACAGGTTCTTGTTGCAGGAATGGCCCTCGTAGAACGAGGTGTAGATGTACGGGACGCGCCCCTTGGTGACGGCCGGCAGGCCGGCGTTGCGGGCCGCGCTCGTCTCCATCGAGATCAAGACATCGACCTTCTTCTGGTAGATCAGGCTGTCGAACGCCTTCTGGGCGCCGGCCGCGCCGGAGGCGTCGTCGGCCACCTCCAGGACGAGCTTGCGGCCGAGCACGCCGCCCTTGGCGTTGATCTCCTCCACGGCGAGTTCCGCCGACTGCACCACCGAGGGGGCGACCACGCTGTTGGCGCCGGACAGGCCGATCGGCACGCCGATGACGATGGGCTTGCCGTCGGCCGCCTGCGCGGCGGACCCCGCCAGCACGAGGGCGGCGGTGACGATGAGGGAACGTGCAACCATGAACGGGCTCCTTGACCAGGGACGAGGGCGAGCGGGAAATCAGCCGTAGATGTCGGTGCGGCGGTCCCGCAGGAGGGAGTTGAAGCGGTTGAGGTCCTTGGCGCCGGCCTCGGCGAGGTCGACCACCGCCGAGAGGATCTCCGTCCGGTCCCGGCTCGCCGGCCCGGCGAGGGGCCAGCCCTTCGGCCCGATGATGAGGCTCTGCCCCTCGAAGGGCTGGCCGCGCTCGGTCCCGACCCGGTCGGCGCAGGCGATGAAGAGGCCGTTCGAATGGGCGGCCGCCCGGTGCAGGGTGTTGGCCATGGCGGCCTCGCCCGCGGGCTGGTCGGGCATCGGTACCCAGTTGGTGGGGATGCAGACGATCTCGGCGCCGCCGAGCGCCAGTTGCCGGAAGGTCTCGGGGAACCAACCGTCGTAGCAGATCGCGACTCCGACCTTGCCCAGCGCCGTGTCGAAGACCGGAAAGCCGAGGTCGCCCCTGGCGAAGAACAGGTTCTCCCGGTCCCAGAGATGCGCCTTCCGGTAGGTGCCGATATAGCCCTCCGGCCCGACGATCACGGCGGCGTTGTAGAGCGCGCCGCCCGCCTTCTCGGCGATCCCCGCCACGAGATGGATGCCGAGTTCGGCGGCGAGCGTGGCCCAGGCGCGGGTGGTCGGCCCGTCCGGCACGGGCTCGGCGAGGGTGGCCGCCTCCTCCTGCGTCTCGAAGACATAGCCGGTGCTGGCGAGTTCCGGCAGGACGATCAGCCCGCTGCCCTCGGCCGCCGCCGCGCGGACGAGCTCCGCCGCGCGCGCCGTGTTCGCCGCAACCGCGCCGATCTGCGGCTCGAACTGGATGCACGAGACCCGTATTGGCGGGCGCGCGGGACCGTTCGCTTGGATCATGACTGCTCCAAAACGCAAAAAGCCCCTGGGCGCGGATCGTATCCGCGGTCCAGAGGCTCCAAAGCCGAGATGTGATGCAGCAATCCTGCTGCGGGGCAACCTTGCCCGATGGCCGACGATACCCGCCCTCTTGCGGAGAGCAAGATGAGAATTGCGGCAGGCTGCCCGGTTCAGGTCTTTTCCGCCAACGCGATGCGCAGGCCGAGCCCGCTCATCGCCTCGTGGGCCGAGACCACGCCCTCGGCCACGCTCGCCATCGGCACGCGGGCGGCGGTGGCCCGGTCGCGGAGCAACTTGTAGGCGGCGTCCTCGTCGATCCGGTTGAGCTCCACCAGGAGGCGCACCGCTTTCTCCACGGTGCGCCGGCCCTTCATCGTCTCCTCCAGCCGGTTGATCTTGCTGGTGAGGCGCCCCTCGTAACCGCGCCGGTATCGGGCCAGGGCGAACTGGGTGAGCACGCCCCGCGCATGGAGGGGCTTGTTCAGCACGCCGTGGGCGTTGACGTCGGCGATGGCCTTCAGCGACGTCGGGCTCTCGTAGGCGACGATGGCGATGACGGCGGGCTCGGTCTCCTCGATCGAGGGCAGGAGATGCATCACCTGCGCGTCGTCGAGCTGGATGAACACCGTGTCGATGTCCGGCGGGAGCGCGGCGGGCGGGGGCCAGACCAGGGACACCTCGCAGCCGAGCCGGCGCAGCTGCTCCAGCAGGGCGGCACCCTCCTCGTCGCGCGGGTGGATGACCAGGGCGCGGGCGCGTCTCAGGTCGTCCAGGATCTTGCGGGCGGAGGCGCTCACGCGGCGGCTCCCTCGTCCAGCCAGTTCGTCTCGAAGCGCGACCACGCGAGGTAGGGGTCGGGCCGGACGGGCCGGCGGGCCCGCCAGACCACGTCGAAGTCCCCGTCCGCGCGGGCGACCCCGATGCCGGGGGTGAGCCAGAGATGCCGGGTCTCGCCGTCGAAGGTGAGTTCGCCTTCCGGGGCGGCGAGGCGCTGCCGCAGGGCCGCCGCGCCGAGGCGCCCGGCATCGAGGGTGCCGGCCTCCGTCAGCGCCTGGGCGAACAGATGCACCTGCGCGTAGGCGGTCTCCGACCACATGCTCGTCGGGCGCTCCGCTCCGAACCGGGCCTGGAAGGCGGCCGCGAAGCGCGCGTTCTCCGCCCCCGGCAGCGTCGCGAAGTATGAAGCCGCCAGGACGTGGCCGCTGCACAGGTCGGGGCCGATCGCCCGGATCTGCCCCTCGGCCAGGGTGAGGCTGGCGATGGGGCAGCGGGCCCGGTCGATCCCGGACTCGCCATAGGCGCGGTAGAGCCGCTCGGCCCCGCGCCCGACCACCGTGGAGAACACGGCGTCCGGCGCGGCATGCCGGATGGCGGCGATCATCGCGCCGTGGGCGGCGTCATCCGCGTCCAAGGGCGCGTAGAGTTCGCCGACGATGGTGCCGCCCTTCGCCTCGATGAGGTCCCGCATCACGCGGTTCGATTCGCGCGGGTAGATGTATTCGGACCCGATCAGGAAGATCCGCCGGCCATGCTCCTGCAGAAGGTAGTCGGCCAGGGCGAAGACGTTCTGGTTGAGGGTCGCCCCCGTGTAGACGATGTTTTCCGAATACTCGAACCCCTCGTAGATCGAGGGGTACCAGAGGAGGCCGTTATGCCGTTCGACGGTGGACAGGACCGACTTGCGGCTCGCCGACAGGGAGCAGCCGAACACCACCTCGACCCCGTCCTCGGCGAGCATCCGCCGGGCAAAGGACCGGTAGGCATCGGTGTCGCCGGCCGGATCGTAGCAGACCGGCTCGATCGGCCGCCCCAGCACGCCCCCGGCCGTGTTGATCTCCTCGATGGCCAGCGCGGTGCCGAGGAAGTGCTCGGTCTCCGTGATGCCGCTGACTCCGCTGCGGGAGAACAAGACGCCGACGCGCCAAGCCGGCTCGTCCTTCCCTGCCATGGACTCCTCACCCCACCCGTATCGAGCGCCCCGTCCTATCCCAGTCGCGATGGTTTTGGATACGAAGGCTTGGCCGTGGCGCGTGGGAGGGGCGCGGCTTTGCCGAGGCTGGACGTTGAAGCCGGAGGGCTCCCGTGACGGGGCGCGTTCACGGAAAACGGCACCGTCCGTTTGTGCGGACGGGTAAGCTCGGCGTTGATTTCGAAAACGCTATCAGTCGCTTAGCGAACTGATGGTGCCCAGGGGCGGAATCGAACCACCGACACTGCGATTTTCAGTCGCATGCTCTACCAACTGAGCTACCTGGGCGTCGACGCGGGCCGTTTCGGCTGCGGACGGCGGGGGTATAGAGGCGGTCGAGGCTCCTGTCCAGCCTTGCTTTGCGCTTCTTGGCGCGGGCAACGATTCCTCCCGGGGCGGAGGCCCCGCCCTCCCCTTTCGCGGGCATCGCACTACCTCCGCCGCCCCAGTGCCGAACAGGCGAGAGCGTCACCGCATGGATCTGTCCACCCAAGCTGCCGCCGAGCGGCCCGGCCTCGACCGGAAGTCCGTCGGCGCGGTCGTCCTCGGCAATGCGCTCGAATTCTACGATTTCACCGTCTACGCCTTCTTCGCGAAGCCCATCGGCGAGGCGTTCTTCCCCGCCGCCGATGCCAGCCACAGCCTGCTCGCGTCCCTCGCCCTGTTCGGCGTCGGCTACGTCATGCGGCCGATCGGCGGCGTGGTGATCGGGGCGCTGGCCGACCGGGCCGGGCGCAAACCCGCCATGCTCGTCACCATCGCCCTCATGGCGGTCGGCATGCTCATCCTCGCCGCCTGCCCGAGCTACGCGCAGATCGGGGGCTGGGCGCAGGCCATCGTCATCGCCGGGCGGCTCATCCAGGGGATGGCGCTGGGCGGCGAGGTCGGGCCCTCCACCGCCTATCTCCTCGAAGCCGCGCCCCCCGGCCATCGGGGCTTCGTGACGAGCTGGCAGATCGCCAGCCAGGGCTGCGCCGCGCTGCTCGCGGGCCTCGTCTCCACCCTGCTGGCCCTCACCATCGGCGATGCCGCCATGAACCAATGGGGCTGGCGGGTGATGTTCCTGCTCGGCCTCACCGTGGTGCCCGTCGGACTCATCATCCGCAGCCACCTGCCCGAGACGGCCGGCGAGGGCGAGGACCCGCAGGCGGCGGGCTCCGCCCGGGAGGTGGTCGGGCGGCTCCTGCGCGACCATTGGCGGATGCTCGGCCTGACCTTCCTCGTGATCGCGGCCTCCACGGTCTCGAACGCGGTCGGCACCAACATGCCCGTCTATGCCGGGGCGACCCTCGGCCTCAGCGAGACCGCCGCCACCGCGGTGCCCATCGCGCTGGGCCTCGCCTCGGTGGCCTTCCCCCTGCTCGGCGGCTGGCTCGCCGACCGGTTCGGGCGGCGGCCGGTGATGATCTGGCCCCGGGCGGCGATCCTCATCCTGGCGGTGCCGGCCTTCCTCTGGCTGCTGAGCACGCCCGGCCCGGCCGCCGTCTACGCGGTGACCTTCCTGCTCTCCGCCCTGTCCTCCATCAACGCCGCCGCGATCATCGTCGGCATCCCCGAGGCCCTGCCCCGCTCGGTGCGCAGCACCGGGCTCGCCCTGGTCTACGCCCTGTCGGTCTCGCTCTTCGGCGGCAGCACGAACTTCATCATCAACTGGCTCGTGACGACCACGGGCGACCGCCTCGCGCCGGCCTATTATCTCGCGGCGTTCAGCCTCGTCGGCACCATCGCCGCGATGCTGCTGCCGGAGACGAAGGACCGCAGCCTTGATGACGAGTCCACCGCAGCCCCCGCTGCAGCCCCCGTCCGTGCCGCCGCCGAGTGAGGGGGGGACCCCCGTCCCCGTGGACGCCCTCCTGCACGGGGCGCTGGCGGAGGCCGAAACCGGCTGGAGCCTCGGCAGTTTCGGCGCCCTCGCCGCGTTCCGCCGGGATGCGGACGAGCCCGCCCTCCCCCTGGCGGACGGGCGCTTCGGGCTCGCCACGGCGCGGGGTGCCCTCGCCCTGGCGCCGCCGCCCACCCTGCGGCCGCTCGCCTACGAGACCGCCTTCGCCACCGGTTGGAGCCACGCCGTCGCCCTGTGCCTGCCGGAGGAGGCCTGTGCCATGGCCCGGCGGGGCGCCCTCACCGAACTCGGGCCGGACGCGGCGGCGGCGCGGGACGAGGATCGTGGGGCGATCCTGTTCGACCTCGGCCTCTCCCTGCGCGCGGTCGATGCCTGCATCCGCACGGCGGACCCCGCCCTCATCGCCCGCTTGCGGGCCGGGGGCGACTGTCTCTCGCTCGCCCCCGGCGGCTGGCTCGCCGAGGCGAACCCGCACCGGGTGTTCCTGACGCGGATCGGCCGGATCGAGGTGTTCACCCCGTGGCAGGCGGGGCCGGAGGGGCCGCATGCGCGCCTCGTGCCGGAGATCCTGCGGGCCGGGCGCAGCCACGCCGCCACGGCACCGATCCCGCCGGGCCTCGTGCCCTGCGGCGCCCTGCACCCGCCCCATCCGGCGAAGGATGGCGCGGGCCGGGCGATCCCCTTCGTCCGGGCCCGGCACGAGGCCTTCCAGGCGATCCTCGATGCCTGGGGGGACCCCGCCCTCGTGGCCGCCAAGCGCGCGGCCGAGGCGGGGCGCGCGCCGCCCCCAGAACCGACGCCCTCTGGACCCACGGGCCGGAGCCGCTACCTTCGGGCGGCGCTGCGGGCCGCCGAGGTCCAGGCGCCCTACCTGCGCGGCGACGCGCCGTCCCTCCGGCCCCACGGGTGACAGTGGTTTCCTCCCCTCCCGAGACATCACGCCTCAGCCGGCGGCTCGGTCTCCTCGCGGCCCTGCTAGTCGTCGGCAATGTCGGGGCGTGGCTCTGGGCCTGGAGCGCCTTCGCGCACAGCCCCACCCTGCTCTCGACGGCCCTGCTCGCTTACGTGTTCGGCCTGCGCCACGCCGTGGACCCCGACCACATCGCCGCCATCGACAACGTGACGCGCAAGCTGCTGCAGGCGGGTCAGCGCCCGGTTTCGGTCGGGCTGTGGTTCGCCCTGGGTCATTCCACGATCGTGATCGCGGCGGCGGCCGCCGTCGCGCTGGCGACGACGAGCCTCCTCACCGCCTCGGACGAGTTCCGGCAGCTCGGCAACCTGATCGGCACCGGCGTCTCGGCCGGCTTCCTGATCGTGATCGGCCTCGTGAACTTCGTGATCCTGGCGGGCGTCTGGCGCAGCTTCCGGCAGGTGCGCCGCACCGGGCGCTACGAGGAAGCCGACCTCGACGGGCTCCTCGCCGGCCAGGGTGTCCTCGCCCGGCTGCTGCGTCCGCTCTTCCGCCTCATAACGCGCCCCTGGCACATGTACCCGCTGGGCTTCCTCTTCGCGCTGGGCTTCGACACCGCGACGGAGGTGAGCCTGTTCGGGCTCTCGGCGGCCGAGGCGAGCCGGGGGGCCGACCCGTGGGCGATCCTCGTCTTCCCCGCCCTGTTCACCGCCGGCATGGCCCTCGTGGACACCGCCGACGGGGTGCTGATGCTCGGCGCCTATCGCTGGGCCACCGTCCAGCCGATGCGGCGGCTGTTCTACAATCTCACCATCACGGCGATCTCGGTCGTCGTCGCCCTGGTGGTGGGCACGCTCGAAGCCCTCAACCTCATCGCCGACAAGCTCGGCCTGGAGGGCCGGTTCTGGGGCTGGGTCGGCGCCGTGAACGAGCATTTCGGGGTGCTCGGTTTCGGCATCGTCGGCCTGTTCGCGGCCGCATGGCTCCTGTCCTACCTCGTCTACCGCCTCGGCGGGTTCGACCGCGTCGCCATCGCCCCCGCCGAGCCGCGCTGAGGCTCAGGCCGAGCCGACCTCGTCGTCGGCGGCGGAGGCCTTGGCGCCCCGTCCGGGCCGGCGGCGCTTGGCGGCGGCTTCCGCCGGCTCGGGCTTCGACATGGCCTCGGGGAGGATGATCGCCTCCGAAGCGGGCGTGGGTTTGGGCGCGGGGGCCCCCATCGGCTCGGGCACGACGATCGGCTCGGCCGGCGCGCTGCCCGACAGCAGGGACGGCAACTCGCCCCGGAAGTAGAACGGGCCGACATGGGTCGTGCGCACCCACGGCGCCGCGTAGATCTTGCCCCCGATATCCCGCCAGCGCTTGCAGAAGGTCAGATCCTCCGAGAGCAGCCGCCCGTCGGGCTCGCGGTCGAACGCGAAATACTCGACCAGGGTGTCGACGTTCGGCACGAGGTGGCGGTAGCAGTCGGGGAAGCGGCTCCGGGCGCCGGGATAGGCCCGGTCGATCCGGGCGAGGGCCGAGCGCGCGATCATCATGAGCCCCGCGCCGCCGGCATGGATCTCGTTGAGCCCGTTCGCGGTGAAGGTGGTCCGGTCGCCCAGGCCGTAGAAGTTCGTGCTGTAATCGGCCATCCGCAGGGCGATCTCGTGAGCCGGAAGGTCCGGGTTCTGCCGGGCCGTCTCCACGATGCCGTGCCAGTTGATGTGCTTGGCCGGATAGGGGCCCAGCACGACCTCCTGCTGCTCCACGAACATGCGCAGGATGTCCGCCCCGTCGAAGCCGATATCGGAATCGACGTAGAGCAGGTGCGACAGGTCGCTGTAGCGCATGAAGGCGGCGGCCGCGACGTTGCGGTGCTCATGCAGCAGGGCGGTACCGCTCACGTAGAAATAGTCGAACCCGATTCCCGCCTCGGCGCAGATCTTCTGCAGGGACAGCAGCCCCGTGACGTAGGGCATGTAGCAGGCGGCGCCGTAGACCGGCGTGGCGACGAAGATGCCCGGACGGGCGGGGGCCGGTTCGACCATCGCTGCGAACGCTCCATGAGTGCGAGGCTCCGCAGGGAGCCGAATGCGCCCTAGCGCAGGATTTAGCCCGCGCCAAGACGGTTTTGACGCGATGACTGACGGTTCGTGGCTGTACTTCGATTGTATATCTATCGAGATGTAGAATAAAAGTTGCAATCATCGGGCGCGAAGACCGTGGTCCCGGATCGGGCCACGGTCCCGCGACGCCTCAGTGATGATGTCCCTTGCCGTGGTCCATCTCGCCGCCGGCGGCGCCCGGCGCCTTGGCGGCCAGGGCCTCGACGCTGAACGTCACCGGCACGGAGCCGGCCTTGGCGAAGGTCAGTGTGCCCTTCACGGACTCGCCCTTCTTCAGCGGATCCTTCAGGCCGAGGAACATCAGGTGGTAGCCGCCGGGCTTGAGCGTCACCGTCTCGCCCGGCTTCACGACGAGGCCGCTCTCCACCGGGGCCATCTTCATCACGCCGCCCTCCATGGACATGGAGTGGATCTCGACGCTGCCGGCCTCCGCGAAGGTGCCGCCGGTCAGGGTGTCGGGCTCCGAGCCGGTATTGGTGACGGTCAGGTAGCCGCCCGCGACCTTGGCGCCGTTCGGCGTCGCCCGCGACCAGGGCTGGCCGATCTTGAGCGAGCCGGCGGTGAAATCCTCGGCGGCGGCTGCGCCCGCCAGGAGCGGCGAAAGGCAGAGCAGCACGACTCGGGCGGTGGCACGCATGGATGGTCTCTCCGTAAGGGGCAGCCGGGCGGATGCGTACAGGTCGGCTCGCCGACGGGTCAACGCGCGTCAGGGTTGCGGGCTGCCCGGTGCGTGGGCATCCCGCTGGCCGAGGGTGGCCTTGGTGTCGCGGTAGCGCTCGATGCCCCGTGCCGCGTAGGCCCCGTCGCTCGGCACCACGGCGTCCGAGCCGAGGAGGTCGGCGGGGTCGTTGACCATCGCCGCGAGGTTGCGGCGGGTGGAGCAGCCGAGGGTCGGCTCGAAATCGTTGTCGTTGACCGAGGGCTCGACGATGGCCAGCGACGGGCAGACCGGCGCCAGCGCGGCGAAGCGCGCGGCGATCACCTCCACCGAATCGGGCGGGCCCGATTCCGGCACGACGTGGATCTTCAGCGGGTCGACGCCCGCCCGCCGGGCGACCGCGATCACCGCCCGCAGGCTCCCCCGGTCCCGGCCGTAGAGCGTGAGATGCAGGGCATCGAACCGCCCCCGCGCGGCCGCGCCGAGGGCGCCCGCGAGACGCCCCAGGGGGATGCCGCCTCGCCCGACGAGGATGCGGGTCGGCACCGCCTCGACGCGGATTTCCTGCTCGTCGCCGTCCATCACCGGCGGCGGGAGGGTGACGGGCTTGCAGCCCGCGAGGGCGGACAGGGCGGCGAGCGCCGCGAGCGCGGTTCTCAGGGGGGCGCCGTTCATGGCACGCCGAGCCCCGCATCGCCCGTGAGCCCAACCGAACCCTTGCGCGGCGCGCGGCGTTTCGCGGGCGCCTTCGATTGGGTGTTGAGCAGGACGCGGCCGGCATCGGTCGGCGGCGCGAGCCGGTCCGTGGGGGCTTCGAGGGCCTGCGGGCCATAGGCCGCCCGCACGATGGTGGGGGTGACGATGATCACCAACTCGGTCTCCTCCTTCTGGAAGGCGCTCGAGCGGAACAGGGCCCCGAGGATCGGGATGTCCCCGATGCCCGGCATGGTGCCGATGTTGGTGCCGAAGGTCTTGCGGATGAGGCCGCCGATGGCGAAGCTCTGGCCACTCGCCAGTTCCACCACCGTGTCCGCCGAGCGCGTGGTGAGGCCGGGGATGTTCACCCCGTTCATTTCGATGCCGTTGGCCGGCGTGATCTCGCTCACCTCCGGCCGGACGTGGATGTTGATGAGGTTGTTCGACAGCACGGTCGGCTGGAATTCGAGGCTCGCGCCGAAGCGGCGGAACTGCACGGAGGTCTGGCCCAAGGCCTGCGCCACGGGGATCGGGATTTCGCCACCCGCGAGGAAGCTCGCCTTCTCGCCGGAGATGGCGGTGAGGTTCGGCTCGGCGAGGATGGTCACGAGCCCCGATTCGGCCAGGGCGTCGAGGGTCGCCGACACGCTGTTGATGCCGTCGGAATAGCTGATGCCCAGGGAGTTGGTGCGCCCGGAGCTTCGCGTCTCGGACGCGGCGCCGCGCCCGCCCGAGACCACCGTGAAGCCGACCGCGCCCGCATGGGTGCGCGCGTTGATGTTGATGCCGAATTCCTTGAGCACGCTGCGGCGGACCTCCGCGACGCGTACCTGCAGGTTCACCTGCAAGGCCCCCGACACGCGCAGGCGGTTCGTCACGGTCGCACCCGCGCCGAGGAACTGGGCGGTGATCGCCTTCGCGCTCTCGACCAGGGCGGCATTGGGCAGGCTGCCGCTGAGCACCGCGCCGTTCGGCGTGTAGGCGACGTTGATCCGCTCGTCCCCGATCTCGGTGCGCAGGAGGCCGCGCAGATCCTCGATGGGCGGCGTCACCGCCACGCCGTACTCGGCGATGGGCTCGCCCAAGGCGTCGAGGGCGAACAGGCTGGTGTGCCCCGCCTTCTTGCCGAACACGAAGACGACCTGGTTCGACGGGGTCTGGATGTCGGCGATGGCCGGGTCCGCGACGAAGATCGAGCTGGCCGGGCGTGTGAGCCGCAGGGTTTGGCCCCGCGAGATGTTCAGGGCGATGTCCCCCCGCGCGGGCACCGCCAGCCCCCCACCGGGCGTCTCTGTTGGCCGCTCCGGCGGCGGGCCGCCGCCCCCCGAGGGCTGCTCGGGCTTTTCGGCCTTCGGATGCACCTTGATCGCGATGGCCACGCTCTCCCAGCCCGGCGTGGGGGCGGTGGGCGCGGGATCGGCGGCGGCTCCCGTCAGGAGGGCGAGGGTCAGGGCCGCGCATCCCAGGGCGAAGGCAGCCCCGCGCCCTCCGCCTGTTCCCACCATCCACATCGCCGACTGGGCCACTCCGATGCCTTGCATCCTTCACGGATCTTAAACGATTGCCGACGGGCATGTGTGGCGTATCGGGCACTGTTCGCGATGTAGTCGTGTTTATTGAGATGCCATTTCAGCGTAAATTCAAGTAAGTTCGCGACAAGCGGGCAATCGGCGCGGCTATGCTACGCTCGATTGTGAGGTGCCAGCGTCAGTTCCACATCTGCAGGGCGATCTTGCCGGACGCTTGTTTAGGCAGCCCGATCAGCCAGTTTCCGTCGTAGCGTCGGGCGAAGCCGTCCTGGCCGGGGCCGGTGATCTCCCATCGCCCGGTCGCCACGGTCAGGCCGCTTTCGTCGAGGATGTCGTCGATCCGGACGCGGTAATCCTGAAAGCCCTGAGCGCGAACGCCGTTGAAGTAGATGCGCAAGGCGGTCACGCCCGTCAGAATGGGGCGTCCCGGCGGGAAGACATGGGCGTCGGCGGCATAGTAGGCGACCAAGTCATCGATGCGCCCGGAATTGAAGGCGGTGCTCCAGCCGTTGGCCAAGGTCTGAATATTCGTCTTCATGGCCGGATCTCGCTTGCTGACGTGACGGAAGCCATACCCGCAGGGTGAGCCCCCACGAGGATCGGCCAGAATACCCAATCCACCAGCGGGCAGGTCGGCGGGCGACCGGCATCGTAGGGCGACAGGCGGATCCGGTCGGGCTGCGGATAGTCGAGCACGAGGTGGTTCGCGCCCAGCCGCTTCGCGAGGACGGCGGAGCCGGCGACCACATCGACCCGGCGGTGGATGCCCTCGGCGGTGAACAGGTCCACCTGTGCCGGCGTACGCCGCGACGCCGCTGGGAAAGCCAGCGCGGGCATGTCGGCCATCGAGAAGATCAGGGTCCGCGGCGTGGCGATAGCCGCGAGATCCTTGAACCATGCCCCGCGCAGGGGCATGCTCACGGGCTGTACCCGGAGCAGCCGCGCTGCAAGATTCGCGACGACCCCCAGACGTGGCTCGGGCCGCGCGCCCTGGTGCAGGAGCACGATGCGGTCGCAGGACCGGACCTGCGCGAGATGCGCCGAGAACTGGAACAGGACCGAGAAGACGCAGGCATGATGGACCGTGTCCACCCAGAGGGGGCCGGGCCTGTCGAGGCCGCTCGCATCGCCCAGTCGCAGGCTCCGCTCCACGCCCGTGCAATAGGCCTGGGCCTGGGCGAGCGACAGGCTGGGAAGCACCAGCGGTTCGAAGGCGAAGTCGATCGTGTTGATCGCCGCGCGCCGTTCCTCGGCCTCGGGCAGGCTGTCCAGGCCCTCCGCCGCGCGCAGCAAGAGCCCGTCGTGCCGCCCGGAACGGACCTCGGCGATCAGGCGGTCCCGCGTATGCCGGCTCGGCTCCGCCGCGAAGGCGCGCATCACGAGGGTGTCGAACCGTTCGGCCTGGAAGGCGGCGGTGGATACGGGCGCATTCATGATGGGGTGACCTCGAGGGCCGCCTCGCCGGCCAGCATCATGGCCCGATCGAACGGACGCCCGTGGAGGCGGCTCACTTTCTCCAGCACCACGGTCTGGGAAGCCCGCAGCGACTCCGGCGACTGTCGCTCGCCGGATTGCTTGGCGTCCACGGTGGCTTCCTCGGGGAGCCACTGGTCCTGCGTGACGACGCCCAGAGTTTTCGCACGGCTGAAGAGGTAATCGGCCGTGTTCCACTTCCAACTCGGGCAGGGCAACGCCGTGTCGTCCGGGTTGTTGTAGATGAACCGATGCGCGCAGTGGCCGCCGCATAGGGGCAGGATCTTACACGCGGAGCAGATCGCGTTGTCGAAGGGCGTCCACTGCTCCCACAGGGTGGCGTTGACGCTCTCGTGCAGCGTGTCGGGCGTGAAGATGCTTCCCGTGCGCTTGGACGGATCGTGGGCCGTCTCCCAGCACTTGTGGACGTCGCCATTGCCCGCGATCACGTAGCCCCCCTTCGAGGCGGCGACGCACAGGCCCATGAAGCCGCTCGAGGGAGTCTGGATTCCGGCGAAGCCGAGTTCGCGCGCCCGGCCCTCCAGGGCCAGGACCTGCCGGTTGAACTCGGCCCGCGACAGCCGCTCCTCGAAGGCGCTGCCGCTCTCGGGAGTGGAGGCCTCGATCGGCGAGAAATACACGCCGAACCGGCCGCGCTGCGCGAGCCGCCGGGCGGCGAAATCGTCCAGCATGGCGGCGGCGCGGTCGACGTTGCTCTGTCCGACGTTGACCCGCGTCTGGATCGACAGGGCCGTGGTGTCGAGGGTCTGCTCGATGTTGTCGAGGATGCGGTCGAAGGTCCCCCCGCCGGAGGTCAGGGGGCGCATCGTGTCGTGGGTCTCGCGGTCGCCGTCGATGGTGACCTGCACCCATTGGACCCGGCGGGCATAGAGTTGGGCCGCCACCTCGGCGGTGAGGAACCACGCGTTGGAGACGATCCCGGCCCGGTAGGCGATGCCGTTCTTGTCGCAATAGGCGATCAGAAGATCGGACAGGCGGAAGATCGCATCCCGCCCCATCAGCGGTTCGCCGCCATACCAGACCACGTTCAGGGACTTGAGATCCCGACGAGACTTCACGAAATCGATGATCGCATCCTGCACCTCCGGCGTCATCTTCTTCGAGGGCTTGTGCTGGCCCTGGAAGCAGTATCCGCACGCGAAGTTGCAGGCCATCGTGGGGGCCACCGTCAGCGACAGGCTGTTGGGGGCATGCCGAGCCGATTCATAATCCGCGCGCACGACCGCCAACTCGTCGACGGCCTCGCTCACCACGTGGCCGCCGCCGATGAGCACCCGCAGCAACAGGGGATCGGTGACATGGTCATCGCCGAACACGCCCAGCCCCGCCAAGCCGGCATAGTCCGCGCTCTCCCCGGCGGAGAGGAGGATCAGGGAGCGTGTGCGGCTGTTGAACAGCAGGCTGGCTCCGTCGGCCAGCCGGACGGTGATGTCGTAGCGCGAGGTCCTGTAGCGTGCCGTCTCGCCGGCAGGCGGCGGCAGGCGGCGGAGGGTCTGCCGTGCGGCCGCTTCGAGAGCGTCGGCCTGTGGCGGGAGATCGGCGGTCGAAACCTGCGAATCTTTGGCGTCGAAATCGAGCATGGTTCCTCCTCAGGCGGCTTGCGCCCGTGCGGCCCGGGCCATGGCGAGCCGGTCCAGCGTGGTCTGTGCGAGTTCGGCGAGCAGATCGTTGCATAGGGCCAGGAAGGCCTCGGCGCGGATCTCGGCGTCGATGACGGGCTGCCCCGTCTCCGCGTCATGGGGCAGGCCGGAGAGCGTCAGAACCCGGCGGTTCATGACGGTCACCGTGAAATCACCCCGTCCGTTCAGTCCCGCGATGCGCAGGGCGAAGCGCCCGCCCAGCGTTTCGAGGTGGGCGGCATCGTAGAAGCGCGGGACCGCGCCATGCATCAGCGTCGCGAAGTAGGGAGCGCCGGCTCGACCGGGGGCGGTGCGCCAGGCGGGCTCGGCGAGAATCCAGGATTCCAGCTTTAGCCCGGTGACGAAACCCGCGAAGGCGTCCGGGTCCGAGACGTAACCGCGACCGGGGGCGGTGATCTCCGCGAGGCTGAGCCTCGCTGCGCTGTGTTGCTTGTCGATGATCAGCATGACGGCAGAAACGGAATGACGTTGATGAGGCAGCAGGAGAAGGGGTCGCCGTTCTTGACGTTGACCCCGCACGCGCCTCCCGCATCGACGGCACAGGCCCCGACATCGACTCCGCAGGCCTCTCCGCCAGCTTTCACGGCGCAGACCACGGCATCCGCACCGCAGACTCCCACGTGAGCGTCGGCGCCGCACATATCCGCGTTGGCCCCGCAGACCTCCGCCTCAGCATTCGCGCCGCAGACATTCGCGTCGGCCCCGCAGATCTCCGCCTCAGCATTCGCGCCGCAGGCATTCGCGTTGGCCCCGCAGATCTCCGCCTCAGCATTCGCGCCGCAAACTCTCGCCGCCTCACCGCAGATCTCGGCGACGGCGTCCACGCCGCACGCCCCCACATTGGCGCCGCAGGCGACGGCTTCGACGTCCGCGCCACACAGCCTGGCATCCGCGCCGCAGGTCCCGACGGTGACGTCCGCACCGCAGGCCCCCACGTTCGCGCCGCACGCACCCGCTTGCGCGTCCACGCCGCAGACCCCGATATCCGTACCGCAGGCGACAGCCTGGACGCTCGCCCCGCCGAGCTTCACGTCGACGCCGCAGGTCGCCGGCATGCTGGTCTTCGCGGCACAGATGCTCGCGTCCACGCCGCAGAGCTTGCCCATGCCGAACTTCGTTCCGCACATACCGAAGTTCGCCCCGCATGCGCCGGCGCCGCCCACGTTCTCGCCGCAGACCGATGCCTTCGCGCCGCAGGCCGATAAGTAGCCAGCATTCGCGCCGCAGGCGCCGGCGTCGGCTCCGCAGAGGGTGAGCGCCCCGGCATTCGCGCCGCAGCCGCTCATCTTGAGGCCACAGGCCGTGTCGACCCCGCCCTTCGCGCCGCAAGCCCCGGCATCGGCTCCACAGAAGCTGTCCATGCCGACATCCGTTGCACAGATGCCCAGCTTGGCTTCGCACGCTGTCTCCGCGGCGGCTTTGACGGCGCAGACGAGATCCATGGCTGCCGCGCAGGAAGTCAAGGTTCCGGCATTGGCGCCGCACGCGAAGCTCTGCTTCATCGCGCAGGTCGAGTGGCTGCTCTCCTTCGCTCCGCAGAGGGAACCGTGAGTCTTGTGTTCGACGCCGGCCTCACCGGACGGCAGCATGTCCGCGCCGCAGATACTTGCGTTCGCCAGCGTGGACGACCAACTCTCCTGCGACTTCGGCAGGTCCGCGCCACAGGGCGGCAGAACAGTGCCAGCAGGCAGACGCGGCGAATCGATTTTGACCGCCATGTTTCTTTCGCTTCTTCGATGAGAGCAATCGGATTCGACACCGGCCTTCAGCGGACGAGGTCAATGTCAGGACCCATAGGTCGCTGACCTGACGTCCATCTGACTGAATCTTTGCTCTCGCCGGGGGGGGGGGCTCCCGCTCGGCTCCCTTCGATCAGCCGATCCCGCCATTCGTTCGAGCCGTCAGGTTTACGAAAGCTTGCATTCCTACATCCCGCGTTGAGCTGGAGGTATCCAGGGCTGAATGCCGCTCGGACGACCATGTCCGGGAAGTGACTTTCGGCGCGCCCCGAGATTTGGCTGGCTCCCGAACCAATTAATGACAGAGGGAATCATGATAGATAATGTAAATTCGTCGGGATCTACGGTAGCGGCGGCGTCAACGGCCGACAATACGGTCCAGGCAGCACAATTTCAGAATGCTTTTGTGGCGGCCCAGAGTGCTGGCGCGCATGCTGCCCCCGTGGATCCTTTCTTGGGGCGTATTGCCCAAACCATCGATCCGCAGGAGAAGCTGGCGCTCATCGATGGCTTCGCGGCTGGCTACGCGGCGGCCTCTCAGAGCACAACCACATCGTACACGCCTCAAGCCGAGGTCGCCCAGGCCGCCCATCAGACCAGCGCCTCACAGAGCAGCCCTGCGGGCCTCATGAACGGTTACAAGGAGCTGGCAGGCCAAGTCGCCGATTCGACCCTGCCGGCAACGCAGAAGAACTCCATGCTCGACAACATCGCCGGGCAGATGGAATTTATTCGGGATGCCAATCCCCCGGCCGGCAACAACCAACAGCATTCCACGAATACGAATGTGGCGCCTGCCGCGAGCCAGGTGGCGAACAATCAGGTCGCCACGGAGGCCCCTGCGACCACGGAGGCCAAGAGCCGTGATTCGTCGAACGGCGTCTGGACGAGCGACGTGAAGGACGGGGCTGGCGAAATCCACCTCGGCAATCATTACACCCTCAAGATCGCCGAAAAAGATGAATCGGTCATGCTAGTGAATAACTTCACTGGCCAGAAGACGAATATCTGGGGCGATCCCCACGTTGACTTCGGGGCTGATGGCAAGAATGAGGTCGACTTCCACAAGGGGATGAGCCTCCAACTGGCGGATGGTATCAAGATCACCCTCGATACGATCGGAAATGGCGGTGATAAGACCTACACGTCGAAGCTCTTGATCACCCAGGACGACAAGGCCATGGAAGTGTCCGGCATCGCCGGCGATATCGACGGCAAGAACAACCTCACGGTCCGGCAGTCCGACGATGGGGTCGCGCTCGACCGACGGACCCTCGATGGCGCCTTTACGTTTGTCGAGGACGAGAGCAGCAAGACCTGGAAGACCCCGGGCGGTCACGATATCACCCAACAATACATCAATGAATCGGAGCATAACTGGGACGGAACCAGCGATGAAAAAAAAAAATGAGTTAGAACTTCATCCTCTTGCCTGGTTATAGCGCCGTCGTCGCAAGTCGACACGGGCGTCGGGACGGGACGGCTCAGCCGTTCCGTCCCTTTTTTTAAGCTGTGAAGTCCGCATTTCAAATCCAATGCCGGCAAAACACATCAGCACGTGTATTCGCAGGCTCGTTCCGCGCAAACTTTTTCTAAAACGTTAACAATCCGACACATATGCCGCGTATCGCGAGGCTTGTTACGGGGCCAATTCCGGCATTCCTGGGCTGCAACAACTAGACGTTGCTCGGACAATCCATGAGAGTCTTGATCGTTGACGTCGACCGTGCTTGCACGAAGTCGATTGCGGATGCATTGCGCGGCAAGGGTTTCGTCGTCGATACTGTGCGGACAATCGACGCCGCGCGGGATGCGACGGGTGTCGCCCCCTACGATGCGATCCTCACCGAACGGGTTCTGCCGGATGGCGACGGTCTCGACTGGGTCCGCGAGCAGCGCCGGGCGGGGAGCACGGCGCCGATCCTGATCGTCACCGCCGAGCGCGGTGCGGTCTGGCACCGTGTCGAGGGGCTGAACGCGGGGGCGGACGACTACATCCTCAAGCCGATCCCCATGGACGAGCTGGTGGCCCGCATCCGCGCCGTCCTGCGCCGGCCCGCCTCGACGCTGGGATCGGTCCTGCGGGCGGGGAACGTGGAGTTCGATTCCGTGATCCGGGAGGTCCGCATTGCGGGCAAGCGGATGCGCCTGCCGCGCCGGGAGACCTGCATCCTCGAGATGTTGATCCGCCGCGCCGGCAAGACCGTGACGAAGGGGGTCCTTGAGGAAGGCCTCTACAGCTTCGAGGATGACGTGTCCTCCAACGCCATCGAGGTCGGCATCTACCGTCTGCGCAGCCATCTCCAGGGGGCGGGGGCCACGGCGAAGGTTCGCACCGTGCGCGGCACCGGCTACGTGCTGGAGAGCGAGGACGATGCGCCGATCCAGATTCCCAAGGCGGTGGTTCTGGCGGCGAAGGTCGCGGCCGCCTTGTCGTCGCGGAATGACGGCGCCTTTCCCGTCATCGCGGGCTCGGGTGCAGCCATGCCGAAGCCGGAGGCGCAGGTTGCCGCCCTCGCTGCGGCCCTCGCCCTGAGCATGACCCAGTTCAGCTGACGACGCGCGGCCTCAACCGGCCGCGAGCGCCTCGTGCCGTCCCGGCCGCACGAGGCTGATCGAACTCACCGGACGCACGGAGAACTCTTCGGCAAGGTCCTGATACGACAGGACCGGAATGTCGATGCCGTTGCGGGAGAGGAACCCGCGCACGAAGCGGCGGAGATCGAGGGCAGCCAGCACCACGGGGCGCCCGATTTCGGCCTCACCGGTCCGGTGGGCGGCCTTCTCCTGGAACGCCCGCATCTGCGAGAGCAGCGCTTCGGAGGCGTGGTCTTCGAGCACGAGATACGGGCCGACGGCGGTGTCGCGCACGGCGGAGCGGATCGTCTCCTCGGCCTCCCGCTCGAAGACATAGGCCGCGACCACCTTGTGCGCGTTCGCGTGCCGGTAGCAGATCTGCCGTTTCAACCCGGTGCGCACGTATTCCGCGAGGAGAAGCGGGTTGGCCTCGCGCTCACCCCACTCGGCGAAGGCTTCGAGCAGCAACCGCGTGTTGCGAACGGGAATCCCCTCTTCGACCAGACGGCGGATCACCTCCGCGATGCGCGGGACCGGAACGGAGCGCAGAACCTCCTTCACGAGGTCGCCGTAGCCCGCCTCCATCCTGGCGAGGAGGGTGCGCGTCTCCTGGATGCCGACGAACCGGCCGGTGTAGCGGACGAGGACGCTGCGCAGGCGCGTGCCGACGACCCCCCCGGCATCGAGATAGCCGATACCGGCCTCATCGAGGCTCGCCCGGTGGGCGGCCTCGATCCAGATCGGCCCCTCCGCGCCCGCCTCCCTGGTGTGAGGGATGCCGGACAATTCGAGGTTGGCGAAATCGTCGGCGAACAGCAACTGGCCGGGGAGGATGTGGCCGCTCTCCACGGGGACGCCCTCGATATCGATGCGGAAGTCGCCCTCGGCCAGGTCGGGGTCGACGGTGGACCCCACCTCGGGGATCGCCACGCCGAGATCGGTGGAGGCCGCCGCACGCAGACGCGCGATGGCGCGGGTGAGAGCCGCCGTGCCGATCTCGGCGATGAGGCTGGGCGCGAGGTGCATCATGACGGGAGCGACTTCGGCCGGCAGGGCGGGTTTCGTCACGCGCGCGGGCTCCTCGACGATCTCGGCTTCTGCGGCCGAATTCTTCTTGGGCGTGAGCCAGACGCTCGCCGCCGCGAACAGGCAAGCGAGGATCAGGAAGACCGGCGTGGGAAAGCCGGGCACGGCCGCCATGCCCAGCAGCACCGCCGCCGCGAGGCGCAGCGCGCGGGGATCGGAGATGAGCTGATCCGCGATGTCGCGGCCGAGAGCGATGTCCCGCCCGCCGGTCACGCGCGTGACGATCGTGCCGGCGGTGAGCGACAGCAGCAGGGCGGGGATCTGGGCGATCAGCGCGTCGCCGATGGAGAGCAGCGTGTATTCATGAAGGGCCTCCGTCACCGGCATGCCGCGCATGAGCGTGCCGATGGCCAAACCCCCGACCATGTTGATGGCGATCACCACCAGCCCCGCGATGGAATCGCCCTTCACGAACTTCATCGCGCCGTCCATGGCGCCGTAGAGCTGGCTCTCCCGCTCGAGGATCCCCCGGCGGATGCGGGCCTGCATTTGGTCGATGTCGCCGTTCCGCAACTCCGCGTCGATGGCCATCTGCTTGCCGGGCAGCGCGTCGAGGGTGAAGCGGGCGCCAACCTCGGCCACGCGCTCGGCGCCTTTCGAGATCACCATGAACTGCACCAGCGTGATGATTAGGAAGACGACGAGGCCGACGATCAGGTTTCCCGAGATCACGAACTCGCCGAACGTGCGGATGATCTCGCCCGCATCCCCCTCAGCGAGGATCAGCCGGGCGGTGGTGATGGTCAGGGAAAGCCGGAATACCGTCGAGATCAGGATGACGCCGGGCAGCGACGAGAAATCGAGGGGGCTCAGCACGTAGAGCGCCACCATCAGCATCAGCACGGCGAAGCCGAGATTGAATGCAATGAGGACGTCCACCACCGCATGTGGCACCGGCAGAACCATCATCGCGATGGCGAGCAGCAGCACCATCGCGACGGCGATGTCGGGGCTCACGGGCAGCCGGTTCAGGAAGCGTTTGGCAAGGGCGATCACGATCCGCTGTCCTCCCCCCGGCGAAGGGCCACGAAGTTTCGGAACATCTCCCGTCCCTGATCGAGGCGCCCTGTGAGGCGCAGGGCCTGGCTCCGCAGCAGCACGAGGGGCGCCGGGACGGGGCCGGGTTCGAGGAAGGCCAAGCGATCGAGGGCGGCGAGGGCCTGTCCGCCGCTCCCGGCCCCGACCAGAGCATAGGCGAGGAGGCGTAGCACCTCGGTATCGTCGGGCATCTCGCGCAGGACGAGGCTCAGCAGGGTGACGGCCTGCTCCGCATCGCCCACGCCGAGGGCGACATAGGCCATGGCGCAGAGCAGATCGCGCTGCTCGCGGGCGATCAGGGCATGGGCAGGGTCAATCCGCGGCACGGGCGCGAGGTCCCGGCGGTCGAGCGGCACAACCGACATCGGCCTAGCCCTGAACCAGCGCGTTGCAGGCCGTGCGCAGGAGGGTGAGGCGGTGCAATTCCCGGTGAATGACCTGCGCCCCGGCCCGCGCGATGCCGTCATCCGCCCCTGCCGCGAGCCCGTCCGCTAATCCTTCGAGCAAGGTCCGGTGCCGGTCGGTTCGCAGCACCTCGGGATGGCGCAGGCGCGGCATCACGAACTGGAAGAGCGTATGTGTGAGGGGGATGCCTCCCAGCCCCTCCGCATCCTGCTTCGTATCGGGCTCGCCGATGGCCTGCTGCGCTGCAGTCAGACGGATCCGGGTCACCGGATCGACGCCCCCTGCGGCCAGCATCGCCTCGACGGCGGTATTGAGGGGAACGGATTCGTCCCGCGTGACGGCCCGATTGGCGCCGCCCGAGCGACCCGCGCCTGGGTTCTCGAGCGAGGCCGGCATCGGTGTGTAGGAGGAGCGGCGCGGCAATCGGGCCATTGGGATTTCTCGCTGTCGGGGACCGAGCCGGGCCTTCCGCTCAGAAGCGCATGGCCACGAGCCGGCCATCGCGCTCAAGCATGACGCGGTCCTGATCGATGGCGCGGATCGCCCAGCCTCCCTCGACCAAAGCGCCGACGAAATAGCGCTGGCCGCGCAGGACGATGTAAGGTTGCGCGCCCTGCCAAACGCCCTCAATGCTCAGGGAGACCGGCTGCCGTTCGGTTCGGACGGCGACGCTGTTCACCAGCGTGACCTCGCCGAGGACACGCTCGTCGAAGGCGCGCTGAAGGGCTTCCCACCGGGTCGCGAGGGCGGGCTCCACCGAGCCGGTCGCGGTGACGGTGCCGCTTCCGGCCTCGATGCGTACCGACTGGAGACCCGCCTCCTCCACCTGTCGCCGCAGATCGGAGACTGCGACGCCGAGGGCAGCATGGTGACGTGTCGCGACCGGCGTCGGCAGCGATCCGGTCACGGTTCTGTCCAACACGACGGGAAAATCAGGCTGGACGGGGTTCGCCACCGAGGCGGCGACGGGTACCGCCGCATCGGCGATCGGGCTCTCCATCGTCATTACGACGGCGATGGAGAGCAACGCTGCGGCGGCGAGCCCCGGCATCGCCGAGCGCATGGACAGCCGACGCAGGCGCTCGCGCATGCCGCGACCCGGGGAGGCCTGTTCGGGTTTCCGCTCCCGCCACACCGTCTCGATCCCAGCGATCGTGACGGTGGCGGGCAGACGGATGGTGACAGCCGAGGCCGGTGGGACCGCCCCTATTCCGCCGACCGACACCCCTTCGGCCAGCGCCTCCACTTGAGCGGTCCCCGCACGGAGGACGAGGGCCGCATGCCAGGGCGCGAGGTCGGGTTCGCGGAGAACGAGGTCGGCCCCATCGCCGCTGCCGATGACGTGCCGGCCCTCGCCGAGATCATGGACGACGCCCCGATAGAGGCCGCTTCCGATCTCGACCCTATGCGACGCCGGAGAGGCGTCGGGTGATGTGGGTTCGGTTGCGCGTGCCACGGCTCACTCGTGAAGTCTCGCGGATTTCTTGACGATCAGGCGGGGCGTGGGGCGCCGCGACGCCCCACGCGGGCCCCTTACTGAGACGGCTTTTCCTTGGCGGCGTTTTGCTCGGAGCCGAGCTTGGCCGAGAGCATGCGCATCGCCATCTGCTTGCGCTGTTGCTCTTCACTGACCTGCTGGAGCTGAGCGAGATTCTGCTGAAACGAATCGCCGCCGGCTGCGCCGTTCGCCTGGGAGCTTGTGCCGTTGATCATCGGATCGAGTGACGCGCCGCCTGTAGTATTTGTCGGCAAAGTTGTCATTTGATGGTCCTCGTTCGAGTTGTAGGGATTTTGTGGAGGAGAGAAAAATTCAAGATAGGGCATTGTGGGTGTCCTTTATCTTTACAAGATAGGACATCTATTGAAAGGACTCCTCCGTTTCTTGCATTGCTCGATCCATATCGTCCATGTTGCTTTCAACGATCTGTGCGGCGAAATGGCTGAGGACCTTCGCGAAGGCTCTGGCCTTCGATCCGTCGTCGTCAGCCACGCCTGCGGGGCCCCCGATTGCTTCGCCCGCGGCGGCACCTGCTTGGTCCCCGATCGCGCCAGGCATCGGTTGCTCCTCGTGAAAGCCGGGGCGGATTCCGCGCCATCCGGCCGGTTCAAGATGAGCGTCCGGAGGGTCGGAAGGGCAGTGCGCGCCGCATCCGCTCTGGCCCCGGGCACCCAGCGGCGGTGCTCCGCATCGCCACGGATCGGGACGCTAGAAAGCCGAGCTTTCGAGAACCTGACGGCGATCGGCCCCGCTCACTCGGGGCGGCCGTCCCGGATGAAGGTCGTTCCGCTGCCGCGATAGATCGTCAGGACGGATCCGCGAGACGGGATGCGCGGCGTCGCGGTCTGGATCGAGGGCTTCGGGCATTCCGGCTTCTCGGCCGCGAGGCCGGCCAGGGTCTGCTCCACGAGGGCGACGAAACGCGGCGGGCCCGAGACCATCGCGACGTTCTTCCCCGGCGTCGTCCGCAGGGGAAACCGCGAATCATTGATCCGCAGGGCGTCGAGGGCGGAGGCGAAGGCGTCGAACCCGATCGGGTTCAGCACCAGCAATTGCGTCCGGTTCTCCTTGGCCGACGTGATGAACAGGACGCCGCCGTCGTAATACCATTCGAGGTTGTAGATGGCCGCGAGCCTGTCGAGGAACGCCCGCGGCGTGCCGTCGGGGATGCGTCCCTGGATCCGCCCCTTCACCTCCGGGCTGATGCTGACCTTGAGGCCGAGGTTGGCGCCGAACTCCTGGAGCGCGGCAGCGAGATCCTGATCGATCACCGTGTAGCGGTAGAGGGTGTCGGGCAGGGTCAGCGGCGCCGCGACGCCGCCGGACCCGCTCGCCACCGAGCTTCCGAGGAGGATGGCGCAGAGGGCAAGACGACGGCCGAACCGGTCCAACCGTGAC
>Ga0182229_1000045_pt1 | contig 29081 bp, 29 predicted proteins | sample G6R1MG_32_FD_129663 | JGI IMG/M metagenome (GOLD analysis project Ga0182229, IMG submission 129663) | Miscanthus phyllosphere microbial communities from Michigan, USA - G6R4_MAIN_07NOV2016_LD1 MG | ecosystem: Host-associated > Plants > Phyllosphere > Phylloplane/Leaf | place: USA: Michigan...
CGTGCGGGCGCTCGCCCCCGGACTGATCCTGCACCCCGGTTTCCTGGACGCGGCGGCGCGCGGGGCGCTCGCGGAGGACGTTGCCGGCGTGCTGGCGCACGCGCCCCCCGTGACGCCGACCATGCCGCGCAGCGGGCGCCCGTTCTCGGTGCGGATGTCCAATGCCGGGCCGCTCGGCTGGGTGTCGGACCGGGCGGGCTACCGCTACCAGCCGCATCATCCCGAGACCGGACGGCCGTGGCCGCCGATCCCCGCCCGGCTGCTCGATGCGTGGGCGCACCTGACCGGCTGGCCGCTGCCGCCGGAGGCCTGCCTGATCAACCTCTACGGGCCGTCCGCGCGCATGGGCCTCCACCAGGACCGCGACGAGGAGGATCTGACAGCGCCTGTCCTCTCGCTCTCCCTGGGGGCGGGCGCGCTGTTCCGCTACGGGGGCCTGGCGCGGGGCGACCCTACCCGCTCGGTGCGGCTCGCGCCCGGTGACGCACTCGTGATCGGGGGTGCCTCGCGGCTGATCCACCACGGCATCGACCGGATCCTGTCGAGCCCCGAGCCCGATCTGTGGGAGGGCGATGGCTTCGGTGCCCTGCGCGCGGTGCTGCCCGCGGGAGGCCGCTGCAACCTCACCCTGCGACGCGTGAGCCGGGATCCGGACCCGGCCGGCGCTTGACAGGGGCGGAAGGGCGGCGGAGGCATTTTTCGTGCGGGGCTGCGGACGGAGCGGAGCCCGCCGGGAGACACAGATGCCGTTGCCCACGCCCGCCCGCCTGATCGCCGCCCTCGGCCTGCTGGGGGCGAGCCTGATCGCGCGGCCCGCCTGGGCCGGCGAGCCGGTGTTTCCGCCGAGCTCCCGCTTCGGCTTCGAGGTGCCCCCCGATCTCGCGCCCTCGCGCCGCTTCACCGGGTTCGACCGCATCGGCGGCGGCGCCACGGTCTCGGTGGTGGAGCTGCCCGCGAACGCCTTCGCCGAGCTGGTGCAGAACTTCACCGACGAGGCCCTGAAGGCCCAGGGCTTCACCGTGCGCACCCGCGAGCGCGTCACGGTGGCGGGCGATGCGGACGCGCTGCTCTTCGAGGGCGACCAGCCGGCCCCCGAGGGAAGCGGCGCGCCCACGGTGCGCAAGTGGCTGCTCCTCGTCGGCACGGCGGACGTCACGGGGATCGTGATCGCCCAGGCCACGCCCGAGGCCATGACCGACGAGACCGCCCGCGCCATGCTGACCAGCGTGCGGATCCGGCCGGCGCTCAGCCTGGACCGGCAGGTGGACGCGCTGCCCTTCCGCATCGCGGACACGGCCGGGTTCCGGCCGGTCCGGGTGCTGGCGGGCAACTCCGTGCTGATGACGCGGGGCCCCGAGGATCAGGTGCAGAACCTGGAGCAGCCGATCCTGGTGCTGGCGCAGGCCGTGCAGCAGCCCCCGACCCAGGAGCAGCGCGACGGCTTCGCCCGCGCCGCGCTCTACTCCAACCAGACCATGAAGGACTTCACCATCGAGCGGTCCCAGAGCTACCGCCAGAACGGCGTGGACTGGCACGAGATCGTGGCGCGCGCGGTCGACGTGCCCTCGAACGTGCCGGTGGTGGTCTCGCAGACGATCCGCTTCAATCCCGACGGCTACGTGCGCGCCGTGGGCGTCACCCGCGCCGACCAGCGCGAGGCCACGCTCCCGCTGTTCCGGCAGGTCGCCGACAGCGTCCAGGTGAAGTAGGCCGGCCTGACGCGACCCCGCCGCCCGAGCCGCGCGTCAGGCTCGGGTCGTGGTCACCGCCAGCTCCGGCTTGTGGTTGAGGGTCTGGAACACCACGCAGTAGCGCTCGGTCAGCTTGAGCAACTGGTCGAGCTTCTCCTGCGGCGCGTCGGTGTCGAGGGAAAAGCTCAGGCGGATCGCGCGGAAGCCCACGGGCGCCTCCTTGTCGACGCCCAGCGTACCGCGGAAGTCGAGGTCGCCCTCGGCGCTGACCGTGCCGGCGCGCAAGGGAATCTCCAGGGCGGTGGCGACCGCCTTCACGGTGACGCCGGCGCAGGCCACCAGCGCCTCCAGCAGCATGTCGCCCGAGCACAGCTCCAGGCCCGACCCGCCGGTGGCCGGATGCAGGCCGGCCACCGCCAGCGCGCGGCCGGTCTCGACCTTGCAGGCGATGCTCGTGTCGTCGAGGGTGCCCCGGGCCTTGAGCGTGACCACGGCCGAGTCCGGCGTCTCGCGGTAGCGGCTCTTGAGCGGGGCTTGCATCTCGCGCAGGGCGGTGGCGTCCATCGGGCAATCTCCTCGGTCGAGTGTCGGAAGCGAGGTAGCCGGGCGCGCCCGGCGGCACAACCGCACCCGATCCGACCCAGCTCCCCGGGGGGCACGGCCCGCGCCCGATCGGGGACCGCGCTGCGGCGCGACCGGACGATGCGGACCGTCGGGGGCGGCCCCATATCATGTGGGTTCGTTTTCCGGTCGAAAAGAAGAAAATTCTCCCGGCGCGCCGGAAACGGTCGGTGGGACGGTCTGGGACGGGTGGGACACCGTCCCACCCGCGACACGCGATCCGCTCGGGGCCGCTACTTGCCATCCCGGATCCGTGACGATTCCGTCCGTCAGAACGAACCGGCGCCCGCGAACGCTTCCGCCACCGTCACCCGCGGCTCGAGCGGACGCAGGGAGCGGTCGAGGGCCGCCAGGATCTTGCGCGTCGCGGCCTCGCTCGCCGGCGAGGCCGGGTCGCGCGGGCGGGCGAGCGGCAGGGCCACGGTCTCGTCGAGGCGGCCGGGCTTGGGGCGCATCACCACGGCCCGGTCGGCCAGCGCCACGGCCTCGGCGACGTCGTGGGTGACGATGAGCACGGTGGGGCGCACCTCCTCCCACAGGGCCAGCAGATGCCGGTGCAGATCCTTGCGGGTGAAGGCGTCGAGGGCCGAGAACGGCTCGTCGAGGAGCAGCACCCGCGGGTTGGCGACGAAGGCGCGGGCGATCGAGACGCGCTGCTGCTGCCCGCCCGACAGCTCCCGCGGCCAGCGGCCGGCATGCTCGGCGAGCCCGACCCGGTCGAGGGCATGGTCGATCCGGGCGCGGCGCTCACGGCGCGGCAGGTCATTGAGCCCGAAGCCGACGTTGTCGGCGACGTCGAGCCAGGGCAGCAGGCGGGGCTCCTGGAACACCAGCCCGACGCCGCGATGCGGCCCGGTGATGGTCTCGCCGTCGAGCGCGACGTGGCCGCGGCTCGGGGTGTCGAGGCCCGCGATCAGCCGCAGCAGGGTGGTCTTGCCGCAGCCCGAGCCGCCGATCAGCGCCACGATCTCGCTGGGCCGTACGTCGAGGCCGATGGCGTCGAGGGCGCGGGTGCCGTCGGCATAGGTCTTGGAGAGGGTCTGGATCGAGAGCATGGTCGGGCCGGGTCCGGGGGCGCGCCCCTGTCGCGGGAAAGGCATATCGGGTTTCGGGGGGCGGATGCTACAGCCCGGCTTGCGCATCCACCGGGGCCGTCCGCCGTGATCCGACTCGTCTCCGCCCTCCTGCTCGCCGCGTCCCCGGCGCTCGCGGCCGACCCGCACGGGCGCGCGCCCACCGGGCGCTTCCTCGCCACCTGCGAGGATCTCGGCCGGATCTGCTTCGCCGACGCCTGCGGCGGCAACCAGATCGAGGCCGCCCTGAACTGCCGCGCGGCCTGCCCGAGTTCGGTCGTCCTCCGGGTGGTGCCGAAATCCTGCCCGCTGCCCCCGCCCGAGACGCGCGTGAGGGTCACGCTGCGGCGCAAGGGCTGATGCCTCCCGCACGCAGGTGACGGCGACCGGAACGGTCACAGCGTCTCGCGGGCCGTGTCCTGCCAGCGCACGAGGGGGGCCGTGAGGGCGACCAGCAGGGCGTCGGCGAGCTTGCCCACCACCGCGAAGGCGAGGATCGCGGCCAGGATCTGCTCGGGCTTGCTGAACTGCTGACCGTCCACGAGCAGGTAGCCCAACCCCTCGGACGCGCCCATCAATTCGGCGGCGACCACGAACAGGAAGCCGAGCCCCAGCCCGGTGCGCAACGCCACCAGGGTCGCCGGCAGCACGGCGGGCAGCAGGATGCGTCGGGCCAGCGCCGCGCGCGACAGGCGGAAGATCCGGCCGACCTCGACGAGCTTGCGGTCCACCGAGGCGATGGCGCCGGCCACGCCGACATAGACCGGAAAGAACACGCCCACCGCGATCAGGGCGACCTTGGGCGTCTCCAGGATGCCGAACCACAGGATGAACAGGGGCACCCAGGCCAGCGAGGGCACCGCGCGCAGGGCCTGCAGGGTCGGATCGAGCAGCCAGCGCAGGGGCGCCAATGTCGCCGTGAGCGCGCCCGCCGCGATGCCCGCGCCCGCGCCGAATGCGAAGCCGAGGCCGACGCGCACGAGGGTGGCCTCGACGTGCATCCACAAATCGCCGGAGACGGCGAGCGTCCACAGGGTCGCGCCGATCCGGCTCGGCGGCGGCATCAGCCGTCCCTGCGCGAGGCCGTGACGGACGGCGAGTTCCCAGCCCAGCGCCAGGGCCAGGGGCGGCAGCAGGCCGATCGCCCAGCGCGAGGCCGCCGCGGATCCTCGGTGCGCGGGGCGGCGTGCGCGCGTCGCGCTCTCGGGCGCGGCCAGGGGCTTCGCGTCGGCTGCCAAGGGTTCGGACCGCCAATCCCGGTGATGACTAACGCGAGGCAGGCGGGTTGAAGCCCGGATCGATCAGCCCCTCGACCGCCGCGGCCACGTCGGTGGAAGCCGGTATCACGCCCGCCTGCTGCAGGGCGAGCCCGGCTGCGCGGATGCTGTCGGCCTGCGCCGGGCCGATGGCGGGGGAGGACAGGTCGGTGCGCTCGACCTGTCGCGCGATCACCGCCTCGGGCAGCTTGGTGGCCGCGACGAGCGCCGCCTTGAGGGCGTCCGGGTTCTTGAGCGCGTAGGCGCGGGCCTCCTCGTAGGCGGCGATGACCGTCCTCACCAGCTCCGGATGCTCCCTGGCGAACTCCTCGCGCACGTCGAGGACGCCCCAGGTGTTGGCGGCCGGATCGCGGTGGAACAGCACGTCGCCGTTCTCGATCTCCGAGGCCGCCATCATCGGGTCGAGGCCGGCCCAGGCGTCCACGTCGCCGCGGTCGAGCGCCGTGCGGCCATCGGCGTGCTGCAGGAGGACGAGCTTGGCGTCCTTCTCGGTGAGACCCGCGCCCTGCAGCGCGCGGATCAGGAAAATGTGCGGGTCGGTGCCGCGGGTGACCGCGATGCGGCGGCCCTTGAGGTCGGCGACCTTGGCGACGCCGGAATCCTTGCGCGTGACGAGCGCGGTCCACTCCGGCCGGGAGTAGGCATAAATCGCCTTGATCGGGTTGCCGTTGATGCGCGCGAGCAGGGCCGCCGCGCCCGCCGACGAGCCGATGTCGATGGCGCCGCCGTTGAGGAACTCCAGCGCCTTGTTCGAGCCGAGCGACTGCACCCAGCGCACCTTGATCCCCTGAGGCTTCAGGGCCTCCTCGAGGAAGCCCCGCTCCTTCAGGACGAGGCCGACGGGGTTGTAGGTCGCCCAGTCGAGCCGGAGTTCTTTGACCTCGGCGGCGCGCAACGCCTGGGGCATGACCAGACACCCGATCGCGCCGGCGAGGAAAGAGAGAACAGCGCGGCGATCGCGGGCCATGTCGGAACACTCCGTCGGATGGTGGTCAAGGGACGCTGGCCCCCGGGGGGCGAGGCAGCGCTAGGCAGTTCCTTTCGTGCCGTCAAACGCGAAATCCGATAAAAAGGAAAATCTTCCCCTATCGCTGCGTGCGGGAGCAGAGGTCTGTCGTCCGCTACGGTACGCTGTCGCCGTCACCGGAACATGCTAACGGGATCAGCATGTTCGATGCCGCCGCCTCCCTCGAAACGGTCCTTGACTCCCTGGACCGCGACGCCCGCGAGCCGACGCGGCTGCGCACGCTGCTGGTGCCGGAACTGCGCAAGGTCATCGAGGCCGGTCACAAGGACGCCCAGCGCCACCTCCTCAAGGAGCGGGACGGGGTCGCCTGCGCCCGACGCATCAGCCGGCTCACCGACGCGGTGGTGAGGGCGATCTACGACGCGGTGGTGTGGCGGCTCTATCCCAACGACAACCCCTCCACCGGCGAGCAGCTCGCGGTGGTCGCCACCGGCGGCTACGGCCGGGGCACGATGGCGCCGGGCTCCGACATCGATCTGCTGTTCCTGCTGCCCTACAAGCAGACTGCGTGGTCCGAGAGCGTCGTCGAGGCGATGCTCTACGTGCTGTGGGACCTCAAGCTGAAGGTCGGCCATGCCACCCGCTCGGTGGAAGAGTGCCTGCGCGAGGGCCGCGCCGACATGACCATCCGCACGGCGCTGCTGGAGGCCCGCTTCCTGTTCGGCTCCCGCACGCTGTTCGAGGAGATGGTCACCCGCTTCGACACGGAACTGGTGATGGGCACCGCCCACGAGTTCGTCGATGCCAAGCTGCGCGAGCGCGACGCGCGCGTGGCGAAGGCGGGCGCGTCGCGCTACCTCGTCGAGCCCAACGTCAAGGACGGCAAGGGGGGCCTGCGCGACCTCAACACGCTGTTCTGGATCGCCAAGTACACCTACCGGGTGCGCGAACAGGAGGAGTTGGTCCACGCGGGCCTGTTCACGGCGGAGGAATCACGGCTCTTCGAGCGCTGCGACGAGTTCCTGTGGCGGGTGCGCTGCCATATGCACTTCGTCACCGGCCGCTCGGAGGAGCGGCTGTCGTTCGGGCTGCAGCCGAAGATCGCCGAGCGCTTCGGCTACGGGGCGCGGGGTGCGCTCTCGGGCGTCGAGCGCTTCATGAAGGCCTACTTCCTGATCGCCAAGGACGTCGGCGACCTCACCGCCATCGTCTGCGCCGAGCTGGAGGCGCGCCACGCCAAGCGCACCCCCGTGCTCGACCGCTGGATCGGCCGGTTCCGCGACCGCTTCCGCGCCACCGCTATCGAGGCGGAGGATTTCTGGATCGACAACGGCCGGGTGAACCTGCGTGGCGACGACACCTTCGCCCGCGATCCGGTCAACCTGATCCGGCTGTTCTGGCTTGCCGACAAGCACAACCTGCCGATCCACCCGGACGCGACGCGGCTGGCCAACCGCTCCCTGCGCCTGATCACGCATCCCGTGCGCACGGACGATGAGGCCAACGGCCTGTTCCTCGACATCCTCACCTCGAAGAACGCCCCCGAGACGATCCTGCGGCAGATGAACGAGGCGGGCGTGCTCGGCCGCTTCGTCCCGGATTTCGGCCGCATCGTCGCGATGATGCAGTTCAACATGTACCACCACTTCACGGTGGACGAGCACCTGCTGCGCTCGGTCGGCGTGCTCGCCGCGATCGATTCCGGGCGCGTCGCCGAGGAGCACCCGGTGGCCTCGCGGGTCATCGAGACGATCCACAACCGGCGCGCCCTGTTCGTGGCGGTGCTGCTGCACGACATCGCCAAGGGCCGGCCCGAGGACCATTCGATCGCGGGCGCCGTCATCGCGCAGAAGCTCGGACCGCGCTTCGGCCTGAGCCCGTCCGAGACCGCGACCGTGGCCTGGCTCGTCGAGCACCACCTGCTGATGTCGATGACCGCCCAGAGCCGCGACCTCTCGGACCCCAAGACCATCGAGAAGTTCGCGGGCGTCGTGCAGAGCCTGGAACGGCTCAAGCTCCTGATGATCCTGACGGTGGCCGACATCAAGGCGGTGGGACCGGGCACCTGGACCGCCTGGAAGGGCACGCTGCTGCGCACCCTCTACGACGAGACCGAGGTGATGCTCTCCGGCGGCCACTCGGAGTTCGCCCGCACCGACCGCGTCCGCCTGATCCAGATGGCGTTGCGCGAGCAGCTCTCCGACTGGAGCGCGCAGGAGTTCGACGCCTATTCCGGCCGCCACAACCAGGCCTACTGGCTCAAGGTGGACGCGACGCGCCAATTCAAGAACGCCGGCTTCCTCAAGGATGCGGTGGAACGGGGCCGCACCAGCGCGATCACCTACGACACCGACCCGGTGCGGGGCATCACCGAGGTGACGGTGTACTCGCCCGACCATCCGCGGTTGCTCGCGATCATCACCGGCGCCTGCGCGGCGGCGGGCGGCAACATCGTCGATGCCCAGATCTTCACCACGACGGACGGGTTCGCGCTGGACGCCATCGTGCTGTCGCGCGCCTTCGAGAGGGACGAGGACGAGATGCGCCGGGCCAAGCGCATCGCGGGCGCGATCGAGAAGGCCTTGAAGGGCGAGATCCGGATCGCCGACCTCGTCGCCGACAAGCATCCGGAGAAGGACCGCCAGAAGACCTTCCTGGTGCCCCCCGACATCTCTATCGACAACGCCCTGTCGAGCCGCGAGACCGTGGTGGAGATCACCGGCCTCGACCGGCCCGGCCTGCTCTACGAGCTGACCACGGCGCTGAGCCGGCTCGGGCTCAACATCACCTCGGCGCACGTGGCCACCTTCGGCGAGCGGGCGGTGGACGTGTTCTACCTGACCGACCTCACCGGCACGCGGGTGATGCAGCCCGACCGCCTCGCCGCCATCCGCGGCACGGTGATGGAGGTGTTCGCGGGCGACGTCGCGGCGCTGCGGGCCGAAGGGCTCGACGCGCTGGTGGATTCGCCCCCGCCCCGGGAAGCCTGAGGCGCCCCCTCAGGGTCAAACTTGATTTCGGCTGCGGCCCGCCTGATATCAGCGCCGAACCGACCCCGATCGACGAACGGCGATGATGGCAGAGCACAGCGACACCGAGGAGCGGCACACCGGAGCGGAGGCGGCCGCGCAGACCGCGCCCGGATCCGTGACGGCCGGGGCGGAGGCTGCGACCGGTTCCGCAGGGGCGGATGCCGAGGCCCTCGCCGGAGTGCTGGCCGAGCGCGACGAGATGAAGGACCGGCTGCTGCGAACTCTGGCCGAGATGGAGAACTTGCGCCGCCGTACCGAGCGCGAGGTCGCCGACGCCCGCGCTTACGCGGTCACCAATTTCGCCCGCGATATTCTGAACGTCGCCGACAACGTCCACCGCGCCCTGGAGAGCGTGCCGGCCGAGGCGCGCGAGGGCGCCGAGGGTGCGTTCAAGGGCCTGATCGAGGGGATCGACCTGACCCAGCGCGACCTCGCCAAGACGCTGGAGCGCCACGGCGTGAAGGTGGTCGAGCCCAAGGGCCAGCGCTTCGACCCGAACCGGCACCAAGCCATGTTCGAGGTACCCGACACCGAGGTTCCCAACGGCACCGTGGTTCAGGTCGTGCAGACCGGCTACGTCCTCGGCGAGCGCACCCTGCGCCCGGCCCTCGTCGGCGTCTCCAAGGGTGGCCCCAAGCCCGAGGCTCGGGACAAGCCGGCCGACGCGGCCTGATCCATTCCCAAGTATTCGACGACGAAGGCCGGCCCTCATCGGGGCCGGCCTTCGTCGTTTCGGAGGGAATGTTACGGTCTGCTCGTGATCGAAGCGCAGACCGTACGACAAGCCGGTGCAGCGCTTGAGCCAAGCTAAATCCGCCATCCCGAAGCCCTCGAACGGATTTGGATGACAAGAAAGCGCCGGGCCGAGGAATCTTGGCCGCATCTCGTCGCGTTACCGGAGGATCCTACCCTTTCCCGTCACGAGACGAGCGCATGATTCGAATCCCCACCGGCCTGTCCCCCCTTCTTCTCGGCGCGACGATGATGACGGCGCCCGTCGCGGCCCAGTCTCCCGCCCCGGACCTCACCAAGGTCGCTTCCTTCGAGCATCAGGTCACCGGCGTCACCGTCTCGAAGGACGGACGCATCTTCGTGAACTTTCCGCGCTGGACCGAGGACAGTGCCGTCTCGGTGGCCGAACTGAAGGACGGCACGCTGACGCCCTTCCCCGACGCCGAATGGAACGCGTGGCGCAACGCCAGGAAGGACGAGGTCGACGCCAGGAATCACTGGGTCTGCGTGCAGAGCGTGGTCGCCGACCATCAGGGCAACGTCTGGGTGCTCGATCCGGCCGCGCCCGCCATGGCCGCCGTGGTCAAGGACGGGCCGAAACTGGTCGAGATCGACCTGAAGACCAACAAGCCCGCCCGCACCATCGCCTTCGACGAGACCGTGGCACCGCAGGGCTCCTACCTCAACGACGTGCGCTTCTCGCCCGACGGCAAGACCGCCTACCTCACCGATTCCGGCGCCAGCGGCGCGCTGGTGGTGGTCGATCTCGACAGCGGCAAGGCGCGCCGCCTGCTCGACGGCGATCCCACCACCATGCCCGACAAGAGCGTGACCGTGACCTACGACGGCAAGCCCCTGCGCCGTCCGGACGGGCGCGGTGTGGAGTTCGCCGCCGACGGCATCGCCCTCTCCCCCGACGGCAGGACGCTGTACTGGCAGGCGATCAAGGGCAAGACGCTCTACAGCCTGCCCACCGAGGCGCTCACGGGCTGGATGACGTCCTCGGTGGTGCCGAGCGCGGTCACCGACAAGAGCCTCGCGGGCAAGGTCGAGACGGTGGGCGAGAACGGGCCAGCCGACGGCCTGATCATCGGCCGCCACGACGGGCGCATGTACGTGACCGCGCCGGAGGAGAACGCGGTCAAGGTGCGCGACCTGTCGGCCAAGGGCGGCAAGCCGAGCCTGCTGGTACAGGACCCGCGCCTGCGCTGGCCCGACACCTTCGGCGAGGGGCCGGACGGCACGATCTACGTCACCACCTCGCGCATCCAGGATTCGGCCTTCTACAAGCCCGACGCCCCGGCGGCGCTGCCCACCGACCTGTGGAGCTTCAAGCCGCAGTCAGGCGTCAAGGTCGACCCCGCGGCGACCGGGCCCGCCCCGGCCCGCTGAGCAACGTCCGGCCTGCGCATCGGCGCGGGCCGGACGTCCCCGAGACTCCGAGGAGACCGGTTTCGATGAAGCTCTACCGGGGACCGCATACCTGCGCGATCGGCACTCACATCCTCTTGGAGGAGATCGGCAAGCCTTACGCGACGAAAGAAATCGATGTCGCCGGCGGCGCGATGCACGAGCCGTCGTTCAAGGACATCCTGCCCAAGGGCAAAGTGCCGGCGCTGGAGCGTGACGACGGCTCGGTCCTCACCGAGTACGGCGCCATTGCCGTCTGGCTGGCGCGCACCAACCCGGAGGCCGGCCTGCTGCCCTCCGACGCGGAGGCCGAGGCGCGGACCCTGGAGATCATGGACTACGTGGTGGGAACGGTGCACGCGCAGGGCTTCGGACGCCTCTTCCTGACCGAGCGCTACGAGCCGCAGGACATGCTGCATGGGACGTTCAAGCTTGGGCAGGGCAAGGTGAGGCGGCAGGGCCGCGAGATCATCGAGCAGGGGTTCGGCCTCCTCGACCGGCAACTGGCGGGCAGGCCCTACGCCACCGGCGATGCCTTCAGCGTGGCCGATACCGCCCTGTTCTACGTGGAGCGCTGGGCGCCGCAGGTGGACATCCCGCTGCCGCCCAACCTCGCCGGGCATTTCGAACGGATGACGCGGCGGCCGGCCGTGGCCCGCGTGCGTAAGATCTGGGGCGAGGCGTAGGCCTCGTCCTATGCGCGCAGGAAGGCGAGGAGATCGTCCCTCAGTCGTTCGGCATGGGTGAAGGGTAGGGCGTGGGGCGCACCCTCGTAGACCACGAGGCGCGAGCCCGGGATCGCCGCCGCGGCGGCCTTGCCCGACACCGCGAACGGCACCGTCTGGTCGTCGTCCCCGTGGATCACCAGCGTCGGCACGGTGAAGGCCGCCATGTCGGCGCGGAAATCGGTCCCGCCGAACGCCCGCACGCACTCGATCGTGGCCTTGGGCGATGCGAGCATGGCGAGGTGTCCGGTCCACTCGATCAGCTCGGTCGAAGAGGGGGAGGAAAACACTCCGACCCCGAAGAAGGTCTTGGAGAAGTTTGCCAGGAAGTTCGGTCGGTCCTTCGTCAGCCCATCGATCATGCCCTCGAACACGGAGCCGTCGACCCCGTCGGGATGATCCGCGGTCTTGAGCAGGTAGGGCGTCACCGCCGAGACCAGCACGGCCTGAGAGACGCGGTCCGTGCCGTGGCGGGCGAGGTAGCGGGCGATCTCGCCGCCGCCCATGGAGAAACCGACCAATGTCACGTCGCGCAGGTCGAGGGCGTCGAGCAGCGCCTTCAGGTCGTCGGCGAAGGTATCGTAGTCGTAGTCGCCCCAGGGCTGGTCCGAGCGGCCGAAGCCGCGCCGGTCGTAGGCGATGGTGCGGTAGCCGGCCTCGGCGAGTGCCGGCATCTGGTATTCCCACATGTCGGCATCGAGCGGCCATCCGTGGATCAGCACCACCGGACGCCCATGGCCCCAGTCCTTGTAGAAGAGCTGCGTTTCGTCCTTGGCATCGACGAAGGGCATGAGGTTTCCTCAATGGTCACAGGCAGGACGAGCGCCTGAGCGCGTATCCAGTCTTTCAGGAGAATGTTCCGGGCGGGGAATGGTTCTCTCATCCGCCTCCCAAACGGGACGAAGATCGGCGAGAGATGTGTGCAATGCCAGAAATTATCATAGCACTGCAAAGGTGAGAGCGATTTGATTCTGGGTTCCCTGTAGAACCTGGGCCGAGATTAAATGGGTGGATTGGGCCGGGCTAAAGCGCTCGATCGAGCGCCAGCTTCCGTCGTTGCCTCGCTGGATCGATTGGTGCATTGCCATCGCGTCCGCAGCGGGCTCTTGCGGGAGAGCCCAGGCCGATCGCAAGGTGGCTACGGCGTCGAGGATGCGACCACCCCCGGGAGGGTCCTCGGCACAATCCCGTGGATCTGGACGATCTGGAGTCCGGCGCCGGTCTCGCGCCGGACCCAAGGATCGGCCTCAAGCCCGTCCGGAGGGACCCACGACAGCGGGGGGCGACCGGAACGCTTGAGCGCGGGCATGAGATGCCCGTAGTCCCTGGCCCGCCGTCGTGGAGAGCAGCGATGGACCTGGAAGCCATCGCGTACGTTTTCGACGCGCCCGATTCGGACTGGAACTACGAACCGTCCCGGGCCGAACTCGTCCGGCCGAATGGCCGTCGCCTTGAGGGAGGGCAGGGTGGTGCGCGGCATCCGCGCAATCCTGAAGCGTCCCGATGGGACGCGGGTGCCGTATCCGACCCCCTTGTGCGACGGCAAGGGCAACCTCGTGGCCGGTCCCGGCATCCTGCTGGAGATCGAGACCCAACCGGCGGCCTGCGACTGAGAGGGCTGAGCTACTCCCCCGCGGTGACGCTGATCATCGGCAGCGTCACCGCACTCTGCCAGGGGACGGGGCTCTGCGGCACGAGGCTGAACACCGCTGCGGCCAGCCCGAGTGCGAGGCTCAAGGCAAGCAGCGACGTCTCGACGCCACGATAGAACCCGTCCATGCGCGACCTCCCGAGCGATGCGGGCTCGTCTGCGAGCCTCGCATCAGGATCGATCGCGAATGGTATCCAAACTCGTAACGGAGGGCTGGCGAAGCCGGTTTCCGTCCGTCGAGGGCTCAGGAGGCCGCCGAGACGGCGCGGGCCTTGGCGTCGGAGGCGGACTCCTTGCCCCTCGTCAGCATCACGAGTCCGGCTGCGACCGCGACCGCCAGGATCGCGAGCTGGGTGCCGAGGGCCTCCCAGCTTCCGTTGCTCAGGCCCCATTCGGAGACGAAGCCGGGCACGCCTTCTGTGGTGAAGGAGACCAGGCCCTGCTCCTGGACCTCTTGGAAGGCCTGACCGATCATGCGCAGGCCCATGACGAACAGGAAGGCGGAGGTGACGAGGAACATCGGGCGCAGGGGCAGGCGCAGGGCCAGCCACTGCATCGCCACGAACATCGCAGCGAGCGCCACGACGGCCACGCCGAGGCCCGCGAGCAACGAGCCGTCGAAGCCGTTGCCGCCCTTGGCGAGCGCGTGAAGGAACAGGATGGTCTCGGCCCCCTCACGGAACACGGCGAGGAAGGCGATGCCGGCCAGCGAGATCACCGTGCCGGCCCCGAGCGCCCGCTCGGCGAGCCGATTGAGATCGGCCTGCCACGCCCGTGGATCCTGGCGCAGGAACAGCCAGCCACTCATGTAGAACATCAGAGCCGCCGCCGCGATCATCACGCCGGCCTCGAACAGGTCGCTGTGATTGCCGTCGTAATAGGTCTCGAACACCCAGGCCATGCCCAGGCTCGCCACCACTGCGGCCCCCGCGCCGAGATAAATCGGCGGAATCTTGTCCGAGGCGCCGGCCCGGCGCAGGAAGGCGGCCAACGCCGCGATGACCAGCAGAGCCTCCAGTCCCTCGCGGAACAGGATCGTGAAGGCCTGCACGAACGCCGAACCGTCCGTCATGAATGTCTCCCGTCTCACGGCGATGGTTTGTGAAGCAGATCCCGGGTGGATTTGTCGCTTGTGACCGAGATGCTCACTCTGATGTTATCTTTGGAATCGTTCTCAACTGGGCCGCCGTAACGGCTGCAAGACTACAACGCCAAGACTTGCAGACTGGATGGCCTGTGTGGGGACGGACTACTACCGTTCGCCGCGCTGCCGCAAGGGCATCGAAGGCAGCCCCGGCGTCGCGGGGTTCCCGCGCTTGGCGCGCACCATCGACACGAGCTCTGGCGATCAGGGCAGGAGGTTCGACGGTTCCGGTTCAAGGAGCGCGAGACGGGTCGCACGGGGTATGCATGCAAAATCCGTCTATCTTGCCGCCGCCGCTGCAACCCAACGGTCACGGTCGTCATTATCTGGGGACAGGTGGATGGAGCCCGCAGGCTGCCATCCGACACGATGCGGTTGGCGTGCCTATGCGGGCGCGCGGGCAAGGTTCCGATGACCACACTTTCGACCACGACCTTCGCGATGGGCATCGCGCTGGCTTTCGCGGCTGCTTGCTCTGCGACGGCGGCTCCCGCACCCACCGGCAGCAGCCCCACGCAGGTGGCGGATGCGACGCAGATCCGTCCTGTTGCCGTCGAGGCCGAGGACGATGGAGCCAACTGCGTCAAGCCGCGCAAGCGCCTCTGGATCGAGGGGGAGGGCTGGGTTGTCCGCAAGGTCACGATCTGCCGCTGACCCTCGCTTCCCCTCCGTCGCTGGTGTCAGCATTCTGCACCGTCTGAGCGCCGTGCGTCGCAGGAACGGGTGGGCCGTGACCGAGATTGCTCCCAAGTCACACTTATGAAGTGGGTGAAGGGGTCCGGTCCATGCTCTCGAACAAGCGGTCTGCGATTTTGTGCTCTGGCTTCGCCGCAGGCCTGCTCGTCGCAGGCGTATCGGGCGCTTCAGCCTGGGAGCGACTGGGTTTTGCCAGTTACGGCGGGTCCGGGAATTTTGCGGGAGCTTCAGTCTACACGCGCGGACACGGGTTCGGTGGCGGTCTGGTTGCGTCAGCCTACGGCATCGACGAGCCGAGGCTCGTTCCCCGGCCAACCGATCTCGTACCGCCGGCCTGGGGTTACGGTGTCTACGGCGTGCCCTCCGCCACTGGCATCGGGCAGGCACCGATCGCCCGTCCGACAGTCTACGTGATCGACCGTCCAGCCACCGGGCGACGTGACGTCGGACGTACACGGACGCTATCCCAAAAATCTGGCAACGATTGGGGCGACATCCGCGGTTCGGACAGAAGGTCGGGCGGCGCCCGCATCGTCTCGGTCACGGTTCCCCGGCGTTGAGGGCGGCGAACCACTCCGCGTAGCCGGTGTTGCGCGCCATCCGCCGGTTCTGATCCGGCGCGCCGTCGTCCCACCATGGCGGGCCGCGCTCGCCAAGTGACGTCTTGGCAGCGTCGACCGCGCACCGTGCAGCCGCGAGGGCGCGACCGCCATCTGTCCCTTCCACTGCCTTGCCCCTCTTCACCGCACGCCGAGCCCGCATCAACTCCGCGACCAAGGCTTCCCGGCGCTCCTCGGACAGATGCGGGTTGGCACGACGCCAGAGCCGCCCGCGGACCACGAGATAACGGCCGTCCGGCGTGACGGGCGGTGGTGGAGGCGGTGTCCGGTATCCCGCCCGCTCCGCCGCCGGTCCAGTGTTCGTCATCGATCCGGTCCGATGTTTCGTTTCGGTTAATCCGTTGCCATCACCAGGGGTTGTGCCGAAGGCCGGCAACGGCGGGAGGCAACGCCCAGGCATATAGTCATTGTCGATTCGAGCCGCGTGGTGCTCAAGATCGTCGCCGGACTGCTCGAACCCCGCGGTCACACCGTCCGCGCCTTCGCTGCCTCCGCGGAGGCGCTCGATTGCGTCGCTATCGACTCGCGTGTGCGCTCCCTGCTCACCAGCCTGGATGTCGGTGCCCACCGGGTCGCTCGACGGGCTGGCGGCGATCCTGATCGACATCGATCAGTTCAAGCGCATCAGCGACGGACCCGGACACGATATCGGCGACGTGGCGATCCAAGCGGTGGCGACGGCGATCGGCGAGAAAGGCTTGGTCGGACGCCCCGGAGGCGAAGAGTTCGCCGTGATGCTGCCGGTCGCTCCCTCGTCGACGCCGAGGCGGTCGCCGGTCAATTGCGCGGTCGGATCGGTGATCTGCGCAGTCGCGGTGCCCAGGCATCGATTCGGCTGACCTGCAGCTTCGGCGTGAGCGCACGGTGCGACGGCGATACCGTCGAAGGGCCGATCAAGCGTGCCGACATCGCCCTCTGCGAGGCGAAGGTCCAGGGGCGCTACCGGGTGGTCTGCGCCGCCACCGACCTGCTCCTGGCCCGCGCGGGCTGGGGCCTTGGGCCGAAAGGCGGACGCTGGCTTTCGGAAAGACCGACGCGATCCGATTGTCCGGAGCCTCGTTCCCGACCGCACCGGGGCGGAGTTTGACGTCGATGAGCCGGTCCGGCCCCAAGGCCGAAACGGGCTCCCCTCCGGCCGGGCGGCGTCTCGTCCCGCATTGGGGGCGACTGCGTAGGCGCGCACTGCGCCCGTTCCGAAATGGGACTGACAGTCTGGCTTCCGGTGCCGGTTCGTGCGATTTCAGCCGATCTCGGCTGCTAGGCCCTTGGAATGACTCTTGTTCTGTCTTCGCCGGACCCACCGCGATGTGCTGCGGTGGCACGAGTGGGGGGCGGTATGAGTGAGGCCGTTGAAGTCTTGATCGTGGACGAGTCTCAGGAGCTCGATCCGAACGTTCGTGCGGCCCTGGAGCATGCGCCGGCTCTGCGCACGATCGACGAAGAGGAGCTGGACGGCTCACCGGCCGTGGTCCTCGTGTCCGTGAGCGGTGTGCAACCTGGAGCGGAGAGCGATCGCATCGCGGTTCTACGGGTGGGTCGGCCGTCCCTGCGTATCCTCGTGGCCTTCCGCGCGCTCGCCGCCGCCGATCTAGTCCGGCTGGCCGAGGCCGGCGCCGACGCCTTCGTCGGGCACAACGCTCCGGCCCGCGAGATCTGTGCGGCCATCCTTGCGCTGGCCCAAGGCGCGCCCCTGGCGGCGGGGCCGCTTCCGGAAATGCCTGCTCCGGCGCAGTCCGAGGCCTCGGACGGACTCGGCCTGACGCCACGGGAGGCCGAGGTGCTGCGCTTCCTCAGCGCCGGCTTCAGCAACAAGGAGGTGGCGCGGCGCCTGTCACTCAGCGTCCGCACGGTGGAGACGCACCGGTTGAACCTGCGTCGCAAGACCCAGACCGGACGCCTTAAGGACCTCGTCTCGCTCGCCCGGCACCTCGGCCTCGATCCGGTGCTCGATGCCGAGACGCCTCGCCGTCCGGCGCCGCGCCCGGAGGAGCGCTTCGCCCGACACTGACCCCGGCGTGGACCCTGCCGCGCCCGCCCTTCGCGCCGTCAGGCCGAAGCCCGTCCGGTCTGCGTGCGCGACCCGGCCTTGCGCGCACTGCCGGCCCGCCCACCCGTCCTTCTGCCGCCCCTCTCCGCCGCCGCCAGCCGCGTCCGAAGCAGAGCGAGCACCGCCGCTTCCTCGGGCTTGAGCCGGTGCAGGTCGTCGGCGAGTTCCTCCTCGACGGCCTCCTTGACCTGAACGAGCAGCGCGCCCTCCAGATAGCAATCGAGCACCTCGGGGTGAATGTAGCACTTGCGGCAGATCGTGGGCGTGTTGCCGAGGCGTGCCGCCACCGACTCGATGGCGTCCCGCAGGTTGCGTTTGGCCTTGGCGTCGCTGTCGAAGGCCTCGAACTCGTGCAGCGCCAGCGCCGCCAGCACCGTGCCGGCCCAGGTCCGGAAATCCTTGGCGGTGAAATCCTGCCCCGTGATCTCGCGCAGGTACGCGTTCACGTCCGCCGAGGTGACGTCGCGGCGCTCGCCGTCGTCGTCGAGGTACTGGAACAGCTCCTGGCCGGGCAGGTCCTGGCAGGCCTTGACGATCCTGGCCACGCGCCGGTCTCGGATCGACAGGTTCCATTCCTTGCCGCTCTTGCCCTTGAAGCGGAAGGTCATCTCGGAGCCCGCGACCGTCACGTGCGGGTCGCGCAGGGTCGTGAGCCCGTAGCTCTTGTTGCTCCTGGCGTAGTCGTCGTTGCCGACGCGGATCAGGGTGTTCTCGAGGAGATGCACCACGGTCGCCAACACCCGCTCCCGCGGCAGACCGCGCCGGGCCATGTCGGCGTCGATGCGGGCCCGGATGCCCGGCAGGGCGTCGGCGAAACTCATGATGCGCTCGAACTTGGCGGTCTCGCGAGCCTGCCGGAACTCCGGGTGGTAGCGGTACTGCTTGCGCCCCTTGGCGTCGCGGCCGGTGGCCTGGATGTGGCCGTTGGCCCGCGGGCAGATCCAGACGTCGGTGTAGGCCGGGGGAACCGCGAGCGCCCGCACCCGCTTCAGCACCGACGGGTCGCGGACGGGCGCGCCCTTCGCGTCGACATAGCGGAAGCCGCTGGCGGTCTTGCGGCGCGTCAGGCCGGGCTTGGAATCGTCGACGTAGCGTAGGCCGGCCTCCAGCGCGGCGTCGCGCGGATCGACAGTTCCCGCATCGACGGACTCGGCTGGCATGCGGCGCTCCTCCGGGCGTGGTGTCGCTTTTCGTGGAGCGCCAACCGGGAGGCGGGGCGTGATGTTCCCGCTCTCGCGAACCCATCCCTGCGGCGTGTGGCTGCAAGCCCGTACCTGTACCCATGCCCGATCCGCCACCGCCCCGCCCGCCGCCATGCTACACACCGCCGCGATGAATGCTTCTCCCCCTGCCCGGCCGGTGCCGATGAAGTCCCTGGTCTTCGTGGTCACCGAGGATTGGTTCTTCGCCTCCCACTTCCTGCCGATGGCACGCGCCGCCGTGGCGATGGGACTGTCGGTGGCGGTGGTGACCCGGGTGCGCGCGCACCGGGCCGCGATCGAGGCCACCGGCGCGCGGGTGGTGGCGCTGGAGGCCGAGCGCTCCAGCCTCAACCCGATGGCGGCGGGCTACGCGGCGGGGCAACTCGCCGCGATCCTGAAGGCGTTGAAGGCCGACATCGTCCATTGCATCGCGCTGCGCGGCATCCTCGTCGGCGGCACGGCGGCCGCCATGGCGGGGGTGTCCGACCGGGTCTACGCGCTGACGGGGCTGGGCCTGATGGGGGCCCGCGCGGACCGTGCGGGCCGGCTCTCGCGGCTCGCCCTGAAGGGGCTCATGCGCGGGCCGCTGGCAAGTGCGCGCACCCGCTACCTGTTCGAGAATGCCGACGACGCGCGCGCCCTTGGGCTCGACCCCGCCGACACGGCGGTGACCCTCGTCGGCGGGGCCGGGGTCGATCCGAACGCGTTCGCGCCCGGGCCGCTTCCCCCCGCCCCGCCCCTCAAAGTCGCCATCGTGGCCCGGATGCTATGGTCGAAGGGGATCGACGTGGCGGTGGAGGCGGTCCGCCGGATGCGCCGCGAGGGCGTCGCAGTCGAACTCTCCCTCTACGGCGCGCCGGACGCCTCGAACCGTCGCGCCATCCCCGAGGCGACCCTGCGGGACTGGACCGGCGACGGCATCGTCTGGCACGGGCCGACGCGGGACGTCGCGGGCGTCTGGGCCGGGCATCACCTCGCCTGCCTGCCCTCGCGCGGCGGCGAGGGGCTGCCGCGCACCCTTCTGGAGGCCGCCGCCTGCGGGCGCGCCATCCTGACCAGCGACGTACCCGGCTGCCGGGATCTGGTGCGCGACGGGATCGAGGGCCTGGTCACCGCCCCCGACGACGCGGGCGCGCTCGCCGGCGCCCTGAGGCGCTTGGCGGCCGACCCCGCCCTCGTCGCGAGGATGGGCGATGCGGCCGCCGCGCGCATCCTGGAGGGCGGCTACACCGAGGCCGCGGTGGCCTCGGCCGTCGCGGGTCTCTACGCCGAGCTGCTGGCCTCGCAGGAACCGGGCCGGTGACGCCGTCTCGGCCCATCCGGCGCGACCCCGGCGCCTTCATCCGCGCCAACACGCGGCTGACCACGGTGCCGCACGCCCCCGAGATCGTCCTGCACGTCGCCGACGAGGCAACGGACCTCTGGCAGAAGACCGAGGCGGAACTGGAGTCGATCGGCCTGCCGCCGCCGTTCTGGGCCTTCGCCTGGGCGGGGGGACAGGCGCTCGCCCGCTACGTCCTCGACCATCCGGAGATCCTGGCGGGCCGGGACATCGTGGATTTCGCCTCGGGATCGGGCCTCGTGGCCATCGCCGCGGCCAAGGCGGGCGCGGCCTCGGTGCTCGCCAGCGATCTCGATCCGTTCGCGCTGGCTGCGATCCCGCTCAACGCGGCGGCCAACGGCGTGGCCGAGCGCATCACGGTGGCGGGCACCGACCTGATCGGTACCCATGCCGGGTGCGTGCTTGCCGCCGACATCTTCTACGAGCGCGACCTAGCGGCCCGCGTCACGGACTGGCTCGCCGAGCTGCACGGGCGGGGCGTCCCGGTCCTGATCGGCGATCCCGGACGCTCCTACCTGCCGCGCGAGCGCTTGGAGGTGCTGGCGACCTACGAGGTGCCGGTGTCGCGCGCCCTGGAGGATGCCGAGGTCAAGCGCTCGAGCGTCTGGCGCTTCCGCTGAGGGGCCGGCCACCCCATCTGGGATGGGCCGAGTGATCTGCGGACGGGACACCCCTCATGAGCGCCACCGCCGAGGACTGGGACGCGCGGGTCACCCGCCTGTCCGAACGGTTGCCAGAGCGGCTGCGCAAGGGAGTGGACTGGCTGCGCGAGCCCTCCCGCCGCCCGCTCCGCCTGATCGCGGCGATCCTGCTCATGCTCGGCGGCGTGTTCTCGATCCTGCCGGTGCTCGGGCTGTGGATGCTGCCGCTCGGCCTCGCGCTGCTGGCCCAGGACGTGCCCGCCCTCAAGGCTCCGATGGAGCGGGCGGCGCAGTGGATCGAGCGGCGATGCGCGCGCGTGGTCGCGTGGTGGTCGGCCAGACGCGGGTAGCCGAAGCCGTCTACCACGCCACCGAGTAGGCCACCTCGAACGAGCGCGGGCGCCCGAGCAGCCAGTTGGTACCCACCCCGTTCACGGCGTTGCCGCTGATCGCGTAGACCTCGTCGAACAGGTTGTAGACCCGCAGCGACAGGCGCGAGCCCGGCGTGACCAGATGGTCGAGGCCGAGATGGGCCAGGGTGTAGCTCGGTCGCCGTGCCAGGTTGCCGAAATCGCTGAAGGTGGTCCCGACGTTCTGCAGGCCGATCCTCGCCTCCCAAAGCGGAGCGAAGGCGTAGTTCAGCCAGAGGTTGCCCACGCGCTCGGGGACATCGATAGGCTGGTTTCCGGCAAACGATACGGCCCGGCCGCCGACGTTCTGGGTGAAGTCGTCGTACTGCGCGTGCAACAGCGCGATATTGGCGTCGATCCGCCATCCGTCGGGCAGGGTCAGGGCGAGCGCCGCCTCGACTCCTTGCGAGGATTGCTGGCCGACCTGGGTCGAGAGCGTCGGCTGGCCCGGCACCGCCGAGATCAGGTTGTCCTTGACGATGCGGTAGCCCGCCAGCGTCCATTCGAGGGCGCCGCCCAGCGCCAACCCCTTGGCGCCGACCTCGACCTGCCGGCCGGTGGAGAGCTGGAAGCCGGCCAGCGACTGCGACAGCGAGATCAGGCTGCCCACCGGATCGGTGGCCGTGGCGTATTGGGCGTAGAGGGCAGTGTCGGGGGTGGGCGCGAAGACGAGGCCGAAGCGGTAGCCGAGCCCCTGGAAGGAGCGCTCGAAGGCCGCGCCGGTCTGGAGGTTGGCGCGTTGCAAGGTCGAGGCGTCGACGCGCACGCCCGTGAGGAAGGACAACTGCTCGGTCAGGATCAGCCGGTTCTCGGCGAACAGGGCGGCCTGGTTCGTCTGCGTGGCGTAGGCTGGGATCGCCCGGCCCTCCGGGGGGAAGAAGCCCGGATCGTAGTTCAGCGGCGGGACGCTCGTCGTGGTGTCGAAGAAGAAGTTGTTGGTGTGCCGGAAACGGATCTGGTTGACGTCGAAGCCGGCCAGGAACTCGTTGCGTAGGCCGAACACGGTCCCGCGCAGCGCCACGTCGAAGCGGTTCCCGAGCTGCTCCTGCTGGTGGTAGATCTCCAGGTAGTCGCCGCGGTCGATCAGGCCGGTGGCGCGGTTGAAGGAATACTGCTCGACGTTGAGCCATTGCCGCCGGCTCTGGAGCCGGTAGGCGGTGTTGCGGACCGTGACGTCGGCGCTGGGCGTCCACTCCGTGCGGAACTGCGTCCAGTTGTCGGTCCAGAAGATCTTGGAACCGCGAACGTTGTAATTGTTGAACCGGAGCGAATCGAGGATGCGCCCCTCCACCAGCGGCGTGCCCCAGTAGCGCGCCGGTTCTTGGTAGCCGGTGTCGTGCGAGAGGTTGAAGGCAAGCTCGGGCGTCGCCTGGAACAGCAGCGAGCCCGACACCGCGAGGTTGCGGAACTCGCCCTCCGGATTGACCCAGCCGTCCGTGCGGTTGCCGCTGATGTTGAAGCGGTAGGCCAGCGATTCCCCGATCGGACCACCGGAATCGAAGGCGAGCCGCGCCGTATTGTCCTGGCCCAGCACCACCCGGGCCGCGTTGATCGGGACGAAGCTCGGCTTCTTGCTGACCACGTTGACGATGCCGCCGATGGCCCCGTCCCCGTAGAGCACCGAGGCCGGGCCGCGCAGCACCTCGATGCGCTCGATGTTCCAGGCGTCGAATGGGAAGGTCACGGTACCCGCGCCCACGAACAGGCGGGTGCCGTCGTAGAGCTGTTGGATCGAGTTCGGCCCGGCGAAGCCTCGTGCCGTGAAGGCGCCGTTGCCGTTGCCGGGGGCGGCCACGGTGGTGATGCCGGTGGCGTTCTGGGTCACCGCCTCGGCCACGCTGATCTGGCCGCGCAGGCGCGCGGTCTCACCCGAGATGATGTCGACGCTGGCCGGCGTCTCCAGTGGGGTCAGCCCGAGGCGGCTCGCGCCGCGGTCGGGCGTGCGCAGGTTGAGCCCGACCGGCGAGGCCCGCGTCAGGCCGACGCCGCTGCCCTCGACGGAGAGCTGATCGAGGCTGACGGAGTCCTGCGTGGTGCTGACGGCGTCTCGTGCCCGCGCCGGCCCGGGCGCGACGAGGAGGCCGCTCAGGGCGAGTCCGGCGAGGTGCGCAGGGGCGGGCCGGCGGTGGCGAGGGCGACGAGGGGATGAGAGGGGCACGGGAGTCCGGGGACGGCAGTGGCAGGTCACCGCGAACGAAGCCGCCGCACGCGTCACCGCGTGCTTCGACACCTACCGAGACACCCCGCCCGATACGCTTCGCGTGTGACCACGACTGACGGCAGGTCTCCTGGCTCGCGGGTCGCGGCCCTCACATCGTCTTCCCAGGCAGGACGCCCAGTGACACGTGTGATGGAGGGCTCGCCGCTCACAGTTGCGGGGGCAGCCGCGGACTCGGGGCCGAACCCCCTCACCGCATTCCCTATTGATCCCCGAGGGGAACCGTCGGGTTGAAGCTTGACCATAACCGACGTCGCGGTCAACGCCCTTCGCCGTTTCCCCGTCGGAATATCCCTGCGGGAGTGGCCCGACGCCCCGTGCTGTGGCACGACCCCTCGGGCAAGCCCCGGCGCGGCACACGCGCCGATGGAACCCCCCATGGTCGGCACGCTCGGTCTCGCCCTGCTGGCGGGCATCCTCTCGACGCTCTCGCCCTGCGTGCTGCCGCTGGTGCCTATCGTGCTGGGCGCGGCGGTCGCCGAGCATCGCCTCGGCCCGGCGGCGCTGGCCGCCGGGCTGGCACTGTCCTTCACCATCATCGGCCTGTTCGTCGCGAGCGTCGGCTTCGCCCTCGGCCTCGACGGCGATGTCGTCCGCCGTGTCGGCGCGGTCCTGCTGATCGGGCTCGGGCTGGTGCTGATGCTGCCCGCCCTGCAGGCGCGGGCCGCGAGCGCGGCGGGCCCCCTCGGCGCCTGGGTGCAGGAGCGCTTCGGAACGATCTCCACCGGCGGCCTGGGCGGGCAGTTCACGGTTGGGCTGCTGCTCGGCGCGGCCTGGAGCCCCTGCGTTGGGCCGACGCTGGGCGCCGCCTCGCTGCTGGCGGCGCGCGGCGAGAATCTCGGCGCGGTCGCCGGAACCATGCTCGCCTTCGGCTTGGGCGCCGCCCTGCCGCTTCTGCTACTGGGCCTGCTGTCGCGGGAGTTGTGGCTGCGCTGGCGCGGTCGGATCGCTGCCGGTGGTCGTGCCGTGAAGGTGGCCATGGGCGCGCTTATGATCGCGCTGGGCGTCCTCGTCCTCGCCGGCCTCGACAAGCGCGCCGAGGCCTGGGCGGTGGAAGCGTCGCCGGGTTGGCTCATCGCGCTGACGACGCGGATCTGATCCTCGTCGAAGATGAACGGTTCTCGCTGCCATCATGAGAGGCATTCGTTCCATGCCGCACGGGCAACCCGACTGTGTCTAAAATTGAATAGTGCACAATCCGATTGCGTGCGATCGACGGCGATCCAGCCGCGATTGTCGCGGCGTGCCGATGGTGTGCGTGTGTTCGACGAGACGATGGCCCGGACCGATACCCTGTTCGCCGTGGCGGAGGCGACGTGGCGCGCCGAGCTCGCCAAGCAGGTCGGCAGCGACGAGATCGACGCGTACACCATGACGCCCGAGGGTCGGGGTGAACCCGACACCCTGCTGCGCACCGCCTTCGAGGCCCGCGACCGCGCCTACCGGGCGTGGCGCCGGGCACGCGGTCTGGACTGATCGCCGCCGCGCGCGGCAGCCATAGACGATAGGCCGCGCCCGGCCCGCCGTCCCCTGCCCTAGATCGTAGGGTTCATGCTCATCTTCGAATGGATCGTCGGCGTCCTCTTCGGGGCGGTGCTGCTCGCCGCGCTGGCGCGGCGGATCGGTGCGCCCTATCCGGCTCTGCTGGCGCTCGGCGGCGTCGGCATCGCCTTCATGCCGGGCGTTCCCAACCTGACCTTCGACCCCGAACTGGCGCTCGCCTTGTTCCTCGCCCCGGTTCTGATGGATGCCGGCAAAGGCTCCTCGTTGCGGGACCTGATGCGCAACGCGCGCCCCATCGCCGGGCTGGCGCTCGGAGCCGTGGTGGTGACGACGGTGGCCGTGGCCGGGGTCGCCAAGCTGCTGGTGCCGGACATGCCGCTCCCGGCCGCCATCGTGCTCGGCGCCATCGTGGCCCCGCCGGACGCCGTGGCGGCGCTGTCGGTACTGGCCCACGTCAAGCTGCCGCACCGCCTCGTCACCATCCTGCGCGGCGAGAGCCTGCTGAACGACGCGGGCTCGCTGCTGATCTACCGGCTCGGCGTCACGGCGGCGATGACCGGGCATTTCGCCCTCGCGGAGGTCGCGCCGACCTTCCTGATCGAAGTCGTGGGCAGCCTCGTCGCCGGGCCGGTGCTGGCATGGCTGTACCTGAAGGCGATGCGCCGGTTCGAGGATCCGGCGAGTTTCATCGTGATGCAGTTCGCTGCCGCCTTCGGCATCTGGATTGCGGCGGAAGCCGCGGGCCTGTCGGGGGTGCTCACCATCGTGAGCTTCGCCCTCACCGTGTCGCGCCACGCGCCGGGCCAGACCCCGCCGCGCACGCGCATCCTGTCCAACGCGGTCTGGGACACGGCCGTGTTCGGGCTCAACGTGCTGGCCTTCGTGCTGATCGGCAACCAGATCGGACCGCTCCTCGAGCGGGTGGGTGAGGCGGAGCGCGCCTCCTACACCGTCGTGGCCGCCGCCGTGGTGCTCACCGTCGTGCTCGTGCGCATCGCCTGGGTACTGCCGGCGAGCGGCATCCGCCGCATCGGCTTCTCCGACCACCGTCCGGAGGGCGCCGGCTCGGTGCTCGACATCGGCGCCGCTTTCCGCAAGGGGCTCGCCCACAAGAAGAAGACGGGCGCGTCCGATCTGGGTCCCGGTGCCGCCTTCGCCGTGTCGTGGTCCGGGATGCGCGGCCTCGTCACCATCGCCACGGCGCTGGCCCTTCCTGCGGGCGACGCGCAGGGACAGGGCGGCTTCCCCTACCGCGACTTGATCGTGCTCACGGCTTTCTGCACGGTCATCGGCACGCTGGTGGTGCAGGGACTGACCTTGCGCCCGCTGCTCGCCCGGCTCGGTCTGAAGGACACCGATCCGGTCGGTCACGAGGTCGGCTGGGGCCGGGCCGAAGCCTACGGCGCGGCGCTCGAATCCCTGGAGGGCGACGACAGCGAGGCCGCCGAGGCCCTGCGGACCGAGTTCCGTACCGCCCTGGAGCAGGCGGAAGCCCACGAATCGGGCCTCGCCCCGGACGCGTTGCCCGCCGACGAAGCCCGGTTGCGGGCCGTCGGCGCCGCCCGCGACCGGATCATGACCCTGCGCGAGGCTGGCCGCATCGGCGACGACGCCTACTACGTACTGGAGGAGGAGTTCGACTGGGCCGAGTTGAACGCTACGCCCCGCGGAGGAACATGAACGCCCCGCGGGGGGACGTGAACGCCCTCAACCCCGCCCGACCCGACCCTCGATCGCGTCCCAGGCCGCGACCGCGAGGTCGGGGCCGCCGAGGCGCTTGATCGCGCGGATGCCGGTGGGCGAGGTCACGTTGATCTCGGTGAGATGGCCGTCGATCACGTCGATGCCCACCAGGATCAGGCCGCGCCGCCGCAGCTCCGGGCCGATGGTCGCGCAGATCTCCCGCTCCCGCTCGGTCAGGTCGGAGGCGCCCGCCGCGCCGCCGCGCACCATGTTGGAGCGGATGTCGTTCTTCGCGGGCACCCGGTTGATCGCACCCATGGGCGCGCCGTCGATCAGGATGATGCGCTTGTCGCCCTCGGTGATCCTCTCCAGGAAGCGCTGGACCACCCAGGCCTCGCGGAAGGTCGCGGAGAACAGGTCGAACATCGAGCCGAAGTTCGGATCCTCCCCCGTTACCCGGAACACCGCCGCGCCGCCGTGGCCGTGCAGCGGCTTCATCGCGATGGTGCCGTGCTCGGCCCGGAACGCCTCGATCTCCGCCTTGTCGCGGGAGATCAGGGTCGGGGGCATCAGCTCGGGAAAGTCGAGGACGAACAGCTTTTCGGGTGCGTTGCGCACTTCTGCAGGATCGTTCACCACCAGCGTGCCGGGGTGGATTGTCTCCAGCATGTGGGTGGCGGTGATGTAGGCCATGTCGAACGGCGGATCCTGGCGCATCAGCACCACGTCGGCCTCCGACAGGTCGATCCGCTCGATCTCGCCCAGGGTCGCGTGGGCGCCCTCGACGTCCTGCACCCGCACCGGCTGGACCCGCGCGCTGATGCGCCGCCCCTGCATCGAGAGCCGATCGGGCGTGTAGTAGAGCAGGCGGTGCCCGCGCGCCTGCGCCTCGAGCATCAGGGCGAAGGTGGTGTCGCCCGCGATGCGGATCGCCTGGATCGGGTCCATCTGGACCGCGACGGTCAACGGCATGGTCATTCTCGGCGGCGAGACGGGGATCGGCGGCCCCCTCCGGTCACCGAGGAGCGAGGCGTCGTCCGGGCCCCTGCGATCGCTCAGGCCCGGACGGTATCACGGTCGATCAGTTCGGACGCTGGCCGTTCTTGGTGCCGGAGCGCTTGTCGTAGTCGCTGATCGCGTTGCGGCATTCGGGTGACAGGCGCGGCCGGTTGCGCGTCATGCACTTGTCGGCCTCGGGGCTGTTGGGATCGACGCCCGCGCAGAGCCGGAAGTAGTCGTTGGCGCAGCCGAGCTGGAGGCCCTGGTCCTCGCGCTGGGCCTGGGCCGGACTCGCAGCGAGCACCACCAGGGCGAGCGGCGCCACTTTGAGGGCTGCGGACAAGCCCAGCGACGGGCTCCCGAATCGTGACATGTCCAGACGCATCCTGTCTTGTCCTTGGCTCGATCAGACGTGCGCCCGGCATATCGGGCCGGTCGCGAGGTTAGCAAGCGCCACGGTGGCGCGCCGCCGCAGCTTGCCCCGTAGGGGTCGCCCCGCGGCAACACCGGGCCACGCGGCCTGTTCCGGAGCTGCGTTCCGAAAGGGCGCGTTCCGAAAAGAACCCCGCTCGCGGCGCGAGCGGGGCGCAAGTCAAGGGAGGAAACGCCCGCCATGGGCCGACTCGGCGCAGCAAGGAGTGTGCCGGATGCCTCCCTGACGTCAGCGGTTGGGAGGGAGCTGTCGAAACGCTCCGTTAACCATCGCGTGATGAGGTGCCCTCACAGTCCCGCTGCCGGGGGGCGCCGACCGGGCGCTTTGACCGACCGCCGCGGGCCGCTTCACGCGCCGGATCCGGCCGGAGCGGAAAGCATCGACGGGACCCGGACCATGACACCTTTTGCAACCCAGGACGCGTCCACGCCGCAGGTCCCGCAGGAGCGGCGCCCTTCGGCCACGGTGGTGCCGTTCCGTACCCCCGCCGCCCGTCGCTTCCCGCGAACGGAGGAGGCGGAGGCGCCGCGGGGAGCCATCCTGCTGTTCACCGGCGTGCGCTACGAGCGCTGGTCCGAACCGGAGGCAGACGCCGCCCTTCCGCAGCGCCGCTGGTCGTGACGCGGGCGGCGCTCCCGGTCCTTGCCCTGGCGCTCCTGCTCGTATCTTGCGCGCAGCAGGGCGATTTCGGGCGGCCGGCGAAGGGCGCCTGGAACGGGCTCGTCGAGACCACGGGCACGATCGCGGCGCACGAGCGTGGCGAGCCGGCCTCCCTCGCCCCCCTGACCGACGACGAGCAGATCCTGCGCGCGCGCGCATGGCGCTTCCTGATGCCGGCGCAGGGCGCGGCCGCCTTCACGGACGTCCTGGCCAACCTCACCCGCGCCCGCGTGCTGCCGCCCGATTGGCGCCTGCCCGACCTGGCGGCCTATCACGACGGCCTCGTCTCGGAATCCTTCCGCTC
>Ga0182229_1000046_pt1 | contig 28761 bp, 26 predicted proteins | sample G6R1MG_32_FD_129663 | JGI IMG/M metagenome (GOLD analysis project Ga0182229, IMG submission 129663) | Miscanthus phyllosphere microbial communities from Michigan, USA - G6R4_MAIN_07NOV2016_LD1 MG | ecosystem: Host-associated > Plants > Phyllosphere > Phylloplane/Leaf | place: USA: Michigan...
CGACCAGGCCCCACCAGACGAACTGCGCGGTCCCCGTGAACAGGTCCTTGTGGTTGCGGCGGCGCATCTGGAAGCGGCGCATCACCTCCGCCTCGCCGTACATCAGGCCCGACAGCGCCACGTAGTCGCGCGGGGCCAGCGCGCCGAATTCGAGGCGGCAGACCGCCTCGTCGCGCTGGCGCTCGACCGCGATCAGGGTCACCGGCAGCGGGCTCGCACCGCGCGCTCCCTCCACCGGCACCACGGAGAGGCTGGCCGCCATCGGTTTGAGGCCGGCACCGGGGGCCAGGAAGGCCGCGTTCAGGCGCACGGTGCAGGCGTCGGCCGAGACCCGTTCGACGGCCACGTCGGCGACCCGACCGGCGAGCGTCAGGGCGCCGCGGCGGTCGATCGCCAGCGAGGGCGTGCGCTCGGTCACCCGGCGCTCGGCACAGACGCCGAGCGCCGCGCCGGCGGTGATCAGATTGAAGAAGGTCCACAGGCCCACCACCAGCATCAGGTTGGTGACGCCGGGCTCGAACAGGTAGCGGTAGGCGGCGACCATGCAGCCCGCGAGCAGCAGGAGGTAGACGGCCACGAAGGGCCTGGCGAGCGCCGAGAGGTGGTCGTGGTCGAGGGTGGCGCCCTTGTTGGTGACGTTGAAGGTGGGCTTTCGCGGCGAGATCACTACCGAGACGATGGCCTTGGCCAGGAACAGGCCCTGGATGTACTCGTACAGCTCCGAGACGAAGGGCCAGCGGAACTTCCCGTAGACGTAGTTCTGCAGCATCAGGTTGATGACGATGTAGGTCGCCGTATAGGCGATCGACTCGTCCACGCTCGCCACGAAGATCTTGAGGTCGAAGAAGATGTGCAGGAGCGGCGCGAACATGAAGATCAGTCGCGGCACGGGGAAGAACCAGAACGTCATGCTCGACAGGTAGGCGAGCTTCTGGATCGGCTTGAGTCCCTTCTGGAAGGCCGGGTTCTTCAGGATCAGGATCTGGAACATGCCCTGGCACCAGCGCGAGCGCTGACCGATGAAGTCGGTCAGCGTGTCGGGCTGGAGGCCGGCGATCAGGGGCGTGTCGACGTAGACGCTGGTCCAGCCGCGCGAATGCAGCTCGAAGGCGGTCTCGCAATCCTCGGTGATGGTGATGCCGGAAAATCCCCCGGCCTCGTCGAGCGCGCTGCGGCGCAGCAGGGCGGCCGAGCCGCAGAAGAACGAGCCGTTCCACTTGTCGAGCCCGCGCTGCGTCACCGAGTAGAACATCTCGTTCTCGGAGGGCATGCGGTCGAAGGTGCGCAGGTTCCGCTCGACCGGGTCGGGGTTGAGGAAGGCGTGCGGGGTCTGCACCAGGAACAGCCTGGGATCCTGCGCGAAATGCCCGATCGTCTCGGCGAGGAACGAGCGGAAGGGGACGTGGTCGGCGTCGAGCACGACCACGATGTCGCCCCGCGCGTGGGCGAGCCCGTTGTTGAGGTTGCCCGCCTTGGCGTGCACGTTGCGCTCGCGCGTCAAGTAGCGGCAGCCCAGGCTCTCGCACAGGCCCTGCAGCTCCATCCGGCGCGCCTGCGCGGCCTGCGCCTTGGCCGGGTCGGGATCGGCGCATTTCTGGTCGCTGCCCCCGTCGTCGAGCAGCCAGACGGTGAGCTTGGCCGCGGGGTAGTCCATCTGGCGCGCGGCGGCGAGCGTCATCGCGAGGATGCCCGCGTCCTCGTTGTAGCTCGGCACGAACACGTCGACCTCGGGCAACTCCGCGTCCGGCGCCCGCACCGGGGGCGGACGCCGGAGCGGGTCGGCGTTGATCACCAGGCTGACGAACAGGATGAAGACGCAGTACAGCTCGCCCGCGAGCAGCACGAGGCCGAACCCGAAGCTCACGGGATCGGACGGCGAGGGCAAGGTGCTGGTCAGCCGCCACAGCACGTAGCGCAGCACCACGAGCGAGCCCATCGCCAGGAACACGAAGCGGGCGCGGGGGCCGTCGAAGGCCAGCCACAGCACCAGCATCGCCGCCATGGCGGCCAGACTCATGGCGAGCTGGTCCCCGGTGCCCACCGGCTGGGCGAGCACGACGAGGCCGGCCGCGGTCGCGACCATCCACGCCAGCCATCGCAGCCCGATCCTCACCCTGTGCGCCCTCTCCGCTCGCCCGGACTCATCCTTCCGTCACTTCCTTTCCCATCCGGCAACGTGATCGCCGGAATCTGGCCCTTTCGGAGGCTCCGCGGCACGGGTGGGGGCGCAACGTCTCGGGTGTTCCGTCGGACGGGCGCGGTCCACGCCGGTCCACCTCCAAGCTGGGAAGCGTTCGCAAGCCTCGCCGGACGCTATAGTGATCCGGATCCGGATCAGTCTCGCCACCCTGCCATAGGCTATTGGTGATTTTCTCGATAGAGTTCGGTTCGGATTGCTTGCGTAGTCACGGTCTGTCTGCGAGCACTCGGACGGAAATTAGGAAATCCATAACGAACCGCTCGTGTCTCCGAGATAAACGATCGTACTCGATTACATGGGCTTGCCCGCGAACGACGCTCGGAACCACCCCGGCGTTCGCGCAGGCCGCGAAAAGATTTTTCCGGTATCTTGTGCGGTCGAGTGTCGCACCGCGCGCGGGATCCCGGCGGCCCACCGGGGCTTGAGCCTCAGAAGTTCGCCCGCGCCTCGACGCTGGAGTAGTATCCGACGCCCTGAATGCGATCCTTCACGTAGCCGGCCGCGACCGACATCGCCACGGGGCCGAAACTCAGGCCGGTCAGGTGCGCGCCGATGCGGTACTGCCGGAAGAAGTCGTCGCCCAGGAACAGCATCTCCGGCCCGAGATAGACGCCGTCGGCGACCATGTAGCCGGCCCGCACCCGGGAATAGTAGGCGTTGAACTTGGTGGAGAACGAGCCGTAGGCCGAGACCATGGTCCGGTCGGTGGGCGTCGCGTAGAAGTTGCCCGAGACCTTCAGGCCCACGCCCGTGCCCACCACGGGGTTGCCGGGATCGAGGATCGAGAGCTGGTTGCTGCGCACGTTGGCGCCGATGAACCCGGCGAGCGCCGCGTCCCGCCAGATCCACTCGTAGCCCAGCGACCCCGATCCCTCCTGCTGGTAGCCGGTGACGCGCTGGGCCACCCCCTGCCCCGGATAGGAGTAGGTGCCCGCCGTGCCTTCGATCCGCACCCGCGGACCGCTCTCGGTGAGCGTGCCGGCCGCGGCGATGGTCCCGGTCACCGAGCCGAAGGCCGAGCTGTTGGAGGTGACGCTGGCCCCGCCGTCGATGGCCACCGTCCAGCTGTCGTCGATGCCGCGGGCCTCGGCGCCGGTGTACCAGTCGGCGTTGGTCGTGCGCGGCGCGGCGAGGTCGGCGGCGAGCGCCCCGGACGGGAGGCCGAGCGGAACGAGGAGCCAGAGGGCCGTGCCGACGAGACCTGGCGTCGTCCTGCTGGTCATGGGCGAATACTCACGGGCCGCCTTGCGAGACCTCGGCCGGCGTGCCGAAGACTTTCACGGCTCCCTTCATGTCCCGTGAAGGTTAAGAACCGGATCGGGCGCGGCGGCGGACCTTGCCGGAAATCGTGCCGTGGCGGGACGAGGGACGATCGCGAGGTCGGTTGCGCGCGAAGGCCGACCCCGTCGCGGTTCAAGCCGCGCGGGCGAAGGCGGGGGCGCCGAGATGGGCCAGCACGGCCGCGAGGTCGTCCTGGCGGAACGGCTTGTCGAGGTTGAGGAAGCGGCGCGCGGTCTCCGGCAGATGGCCGTGCGGACCGGCGATAATCACCTGCACCTCGGGATGGCGTTCGACCACCGCGGCGGCGAGTTGCAGACCCGACATCGCCGGCATGGACAGGTCTGCGATCATCCCGTCGAAGCGCTCCGGGCCGGCCAGGATCTCCAGGGCATGCCCGCCGGAGGCCGCCTGCACCACCCTATGGCCGAGATCGGCCAGGGCGCCGGCGAGGCTCGCTCTGACCAGGCTGTCGCTTTCCACGACGAGCAGGGTCAGGCGGGCCGCCGCGGGGGCGGCGCGGGTCGCCCCGCGAGCCTGCGCTGGCAGCCGGATTTCGGCGAGGAAGGGCCGTGCGGATCCGTCCGAAGCCAGCGAGAAGTGGCCGCCGGACTGTTCCAGCAGCCTAGCGACGGTCTCCAGGTGCGAATCCGCCTCGGTCGACGGCGCGGGGACGAGGCGGGCGGGCCGCCCGCTGGCGATCACCATGCGCACGCCGGGCGCCTCGCCCCCCTCCTCCGGGCTTCCGGCGACGGCGAACCCGTCGAGGCCGGCGTCGCGGAAATGGAAGGCGAGGTTGAGCAGGGCGACCTCGATCACCCGCTCGCTGCAGAGCACGGGAGGAAGGCCCGCCGGCAGCCGGTTCATCACCGGCATCTCCCCCAGCACCCGCGCCTGGAGGAAGGGCAGGAAGGCGGCGACCGTCGCGGCGAGGTCCGCCTCTCCGAGGCCGCCGCTCCCGGAGCGTGCGAAACCGACCATGCGGCGGGTCAGGGCCGCACCGCGCTCGGCCCCCGCCACGGCGGCGTCGACCAGATGCGTCTGCGCCGCGTCCAGGGCGTGGCGCCGCTTGAGGCTGCCCAGGTTCGCCAGGATCACGGTCAGCACGTCGTTGACATCGTGCACGATGCCGTCGGTCACCCGCCGCAGGACGGTGTCGCGGCGGCGCTCCGTGGGGTCCCCGTCCGTGGCCGGATCGCCGTCGCCGACCTCGCGGCTCAGGGCGAACAGGCGGGCCTCGCCGCCCGCCGGGGCATCGCCGCGCCGGAAGCGCACGAGCAGGCGGCGCTCCGGCTCCGCGGCCGCCGGGCAGGTCCGCAGGGTGACGTCGTGCGGGCCGTCCACTTCGAGCGCGGCCTGCAGGGTCAGCCGCATCGCGGCGCGGTCGGCGGGTGCGATGCCGGCGACGAGGTCGGCGAGATCGGTGGAGTGGTCGCCCGCGAAGGGCTCGGTGCCGTCGGAATCCGACCAGATCACGCGATGCGTCTGCGGATCGATCTCCCACAGCCGCCAGCCCGACATCGCCTCGAAGGTGGCGAGCCGGGCCCGCGCCCGGTGGAAGCCGGTATGGGCGTCGGCGCGCTCGTGCCGGGGCATCCCCTGCGCCATCGCGCGTTCGAGGTCGTCGATCTCGGCGATCGACAGGCCCGCGGGGGGAGCGCTCTCGGAGGTGGGATCGCCCGCCGTGGCCGCCAGGCGGCGCAGGCGCCGCGCGGGCGGGCCGCCGAGGGCGTAACCCGACCCCGCTCCGGCGAGCATGATTCCCAGGACGAGGAGCACCGTCCTCCGGTCCGGTCCGGTGCCGGCGGAGGGCGCTGGCGGCGCGATCGCCGTGACCGACCAGCCCGGATCGGCAAGCGCGCGGCTGCCGGCGGTCTGCGCGGTCTCCACGATGCGTCCCGCCAGCGGGCCCCGCGGCGCATGGCCCGACAGGACCTCGCCGTCCGCGCCCGTGACGGCGAGCGCGAGGCCGGACGCGTCGCCGGGCAGGCCGGCGCGCAGGCGCGCGTCGAGGTCGGCCAGCCAGTCCGGTCCCACCCGCAGGACGAGCCGGTCGCCGTCGGCCAGCGCGACGACGAGGTCGATGCTGCCGCCCTCGGTCGCGATCACGGTCTCGGCCCTGCGCGCACGCCGGAACCAGGGCTGGCTCGAGAGGTCGCGGGCCGCCGCCCGGACCCCGGCGGCCACCCGGATACGGCCGTCGGCGTCCACGAGCGTCGCGTGCGCATAGGCCGGGTGCAGGCCGAGCCAGCGCTGCAGGAGCGCGGCGCGGCCGGCCTCCGGCAGCACCGCCTCGGTGTCCTTGACGAGAAGCCCGGCGGAGCGGGCGTCCCTGTCGATGTCGCGGAGTCCCCCGTCGATGGCGAGGGCGAGACTGCGCGCCGCGATCCGCGCGCCCTCGCGCGGCGCATCGGCGCCCGTGGTCGGAAGCGCCCACCAGACGCCGGCGCAGGCGAGCCCGGCGACGAGGCCGAGCTGGGCACCGTTCCAGGCCCTGAGAGAGATGCGCACCGACTCGAACATGCCTCGCCCGTCCTGCCGCGCCCCGTGCGGGTGGGCTCGGACCGTGGATCATCCGAAGCGCCCAACCGCTAAAGTCGCGTTAAGACGTTTCGTAAGGGTGCGGACGAAACGTCCGGTCTCACACGATCCCGGTGGACGCATGGACGCCGATCACCACGAACACCGCCGCCGTCTTGATCAGGGTGATCGCGAAGATGTCGCCGTAGGATTGGCGGTGGCTCAGTCCGGTCACCGCGAGCAGGGTGATGACCGCGCCGTTGTGGGGCAGCGTGTCCATGCCGCCGCTGGCCATGGCGGCCACCCGATGCATCACCTCCAGAGGGATGCCGGCGGCGTCGGCCGCCTGCACGAAGCGCCCGGAGAGCGCGCCGAGCGCGATCGAGAGGCCGCCCGAGGCCGATCCCGTGATGCCGGCGAGCGCCGTCACGGTCACCGCTTCGTTGACCAGAGGATGGGGAATCGCGGCCAGCGCGTCCGAGATCGCCTTGAAGCCGGGTAGCGCCGCGATCACGGCGCCGAAGCCGTACTCGGTCGCGGTGTTCATGCCCGCGAGCAGCGCGCCCGCGACCGCCGCCGTCGAGCCCTCGGCGAAGCGCTTCGACAGGTTGCGTCGGCCTAGGATCAGCGTGACGAGGATGCCCATGAGCAGCGCGCCCTCCACCGCCCAGATCGCCGCCACCGCCTTGACCTGCACCACGACGGGGTCGGCCGCCGTCTCCGGGCTCAGCGCCGCCGTCGCCTGGGTCCCGTAGGCCATGCCGATCCAGCCGAGCAGCAGCCGGTTGGCGATCCCGACCACGACGAGCGGCAGCAGCGCCAGGGCCGGGTGGATCGTCACCGGGTCCTCGACCGCCTGCGGCTCGTTGGCGTGATCCTCGCCGTAGCCCTCCCCCGCCCACGCGGCGCGGCGGCGGCGCCATTCGAGCCAGGTCACGCCCGCCCCGAACACCGCGATCGCGCCGATCACCCCGAGCCAGGGGGCGGCGTAGGCATCGGTGCGGAAGAACGTGGTCGGGATGATGTTCTGGATCTGCGGGGTGCCCGGCAGGGTGTCCATGGTGAAGGTGAAGGCGCCGAGCGCGATCGTGCCGGGCAGCAGGCGCTTGGGGATGTCGGCGCGCCGGAACAATTCGGCGCCGAAGGGATAGACCGCGAACACCGCCACGAACAGCGAGACGCCGCCGTAGGTCAGGATCGCGCCCACCAGCACCACGGCCACGATGGCCCGGCCCTGTCCGAGCAACCCCGTCACCGCCCCGACGATGGCGCGGGCGAGCCCCGAGATCTCGATCAGCTTGCCGAAGACGGCACCCAGCAGGAAGACCGGGAAGTACAACTTCAGGAAGCCGACCAGCCGCTCCATGAACAGCCCGGAGAAGACCGTCGGCACGGCTCCCGGATCGGTGAGCAGCACCGCGCCCATGGCGGCCAGCGGCGCCACCAGGATGACGGAGAATCCGCGATAGGCTGCCGCCATCAGCAGGATCAGCGCCGCGAGGCAGATCAGAAGGCTCATCGTGGGGCCGGCTCCGTGCCGGCCCAGATCACGATGGGCGGGGCACCCGAGTCAACGCCACGCTTCGACCTCGGGCCTCCCGTTCAGGGAAACCCCGGCTCCATCTCCTTCAGCCGGCCCTGCTCCTTCGCGCCGCGGATCGGCGGGAACGGGGCCTTGCGCCCGATCATCTCGGCGTAGATCGGTAGCCAGCGGGCCATGTCGAAGGAGACGGCCGCGATGCAGCGGCCCTCGCGTCCGTAGACGGCGAGGAAGCGGCCGGTCTTCGGGTCGCCCTGCGCGATCACCACGGCGTCGGCGCCCTCCGTCAGCCCGGCCGACTTGATGTTGAGGTCGCCCTGCACCGACCAGAAGGCGGGCACGCCGCCGTAGGGGCCCTGCGGGTTGGCGCCCGCCATCATCGCGCCGGCATACTCGCCCTGCGCCACCGCGTGCTCCCAGTGTTCCAGGGCGACCCGGCGCCCGTAGAGCGGGTGGGGGAACCGGGCGACGTCGCCGGCCGCGAACACCGCCCCGTCCGGGCGACCCTGCTCGTCGAGGGCACGGGCGTGCTCGTCGCAATCGACCCCCCTGGCGTCGAAGGAGAGGCCGGAGCCGGCGAGCCAGTCGGTGTTGCGCACGGCGCCGAGCGCCACCACCGCCACGCCGGTCTCGATCGTGTTGCCGTCGGTAAGGTGGGCACGCACCAGCCGCCCGTGGCCGTCGTCCTCCAGCCACTCGACCTCGACGCCGCTGCGCAGTTCGACGCCCGAGGTCTCCAAGTGATGGCCGACGACCGCGCCGAGATGGGTGCCGAGCACCCGCGCGAGCGGCGTGGCAGAGGGCTCGACCAGGGTGACGGCGAGCCCGAGGCGGCGGGCGGCATGGGCGACCTCGCAGCCGATGAAGCCGCCGCCGATCACCAGCACGCGCTTCGGACCCGCCACGAAGGCCGCCCGCAGCCGGTTGGCGTCGTCCCGGTCGCGCACGGTGTGGACGCCCGCGTACCGCGCCTCGTGCGGGTTCGGCCAGGAGCGGGCGCGCGCGCCGGTGGCGATCAGCAAGCGGTCGTAGGCGATCGTCTCGCCGTCGGCGAGGTGGAGGGTGCGGGCGGCCCGGTCGAGGCGGGTCGCGGGCACGCCGAGCCGCCACTCGGCATCGAGGGTGGCCAGCACCGGCAGGGTGCTCGCCTCGGGGGCGACCTCGCCGGTGAGCACCTGCTTCGACAAGGGCGGTCGGTCGTAGGGCCGGTGGGACTCGGCCCCGACGATGATCAATCGGCCCGTGAAGCCGGCCCGGCGCAGGGACTCGGCGCCCCGAAGACCGGCGAGCGAGGCGCCGACGACGACGGCGTGTTCAGGCGCGCTCATCGCGCCCCGCCTTGCCGAGGCATTCGAGCCGGATCGCCTGGACCGGGCAGGAGGCGCGGGCACGCTCGACCTCCGCCCAGGCCCCCGCCGGGGGCGCGGGATCGTAGAACAGGGCTTCGTGCCCATGCAGCCGGAACTGATCGGGGGCGGCGTAGCAGCACTGGGCGTAGGCCTGACACAGGTTCAGGTCGACGCTGACGCGCAGGCCGTCGGCGGTCTCGTCTCGTGTCGCGCTGGATTCGGGCATGCGGGCAAATCGTTTGCCTCCACCGGAGGTTCCCGCACTGCGTCACAGCATCCGGTGCAGGACGAGCGCGTCCACGGGTCCGAGCCGGGGATGGCGGAAGCCGTGGGGAATGCGGCCGACCTCCGCGAAGCCGAGGCGGTGCCACAGCGCCACGGCCCGCGCGTTGCTCGCCACCACGCAGTTGAACTGCATGGCGGTGAACCCCGCCGCGCGGGCGGTCTCGAAGGCGTGGGCGGCCATGGCGCGGGCGATGCCCCGGCCGCCGGCCGCTGCGTGGACGGCGAAGCCGCAATTGGCGACGTGGTCGCCGCCGCCCCGCTGGTTCGCCTGCAGGTAGTAGCTCCCCAGCACCCTGCCCTCCACGTCCGCCACGAAAGCGCGGTGCGGAGGGGCGGTCCAGAAGTCCAGCGCCTCCCCCCGCTCCCAGTCGCGCGGCAGGGCATAGGTCTCGCCCGCCCGCAGGATCGGTTCGAGGATCGCCCAGAGGGCATCGGCATCGGAGGGAACGGCGGAACGCAGGATCATCGCCGCGTTCTATCGCCCGCCGCACCGGCCTTTGAACCCGGGGACGGGGAAGATTGCCGCACGGGTATGCAGGAACCGCATCGATCGCCTCAAGTTGCCCGAGTCCGCAGCACCCGGTGCCCGCGGCAGTTGCAGAAGTGCGTAAACAAGAGCCGGCATGCAGTTCCCGACCGACGACACGGATCACCCCCTCGCCCAGGCCTTTCGTGCCTACATCAAGGATCCGCCCTTCCCCTGCGTCGGCGCGAAGTCCGCGCTGTCGAAGGGCATGATGAAGATCGTTGTGGCCCGGGACATCACCTCGGGCTGGGACGACATGCGGATCTATCCCGCGCTGATGGCCTTCGTCAGCCGCTACAAGATGCAGCCGAGCCTGTTCCAGAGCTTCGCCGTGGTGTTCGAGGGGCCGGGCGACCTCTCCGAGGAGGACTTCGAGGCGCATCTCTGGGCGCGCGCCCAGTCGCTCTCGGACAAGGATTCCTGGCTCGGGCATCCTTACGATTCCCGCGTCGCCGACGACCCCGAGAATCCGCACTTCTCGCTCTCGTTCGCGGGCGAAGCCTTCTTCATCGTCGGGCTGCACCCGCGCGCCAGCCGGCCGGCCCGGCGCTTCTCCTCGCCAGTGCTGGTGTTCAACCTGCACGCGCAGTTCGAGCAGCTGCGCGCCGAGAACCGCTACGAGAAGCTGCGCGCCTCGATCCTCGACCGCGACGAGGCGTTCGCGGGCTCGCTCAACCCGATGCTCGCCCGCCACGGCGAATCCTCGGAAGCGCGCCAGTACAGCGGCCGGGCGGTGGACGCCGAATGGCGCTGCCCGTTCCAGGGCCGCAGCGCGCCCAAGGCGACGCTCGCGGAGGCCGGCGATGTGCTCTGAGGGCAAGCACCACATCGCGCCGCGCAGCGGCGTCGCCTTCACCCTCGACAGGGGGCAGCGCCTCACGGTGATCGACCCGGAGGGCGAGCAGGTCGCCGACCTCCTGGCGTTCAACCGTCACGATCCCGACGAGGTGATCTCGTCCGGCCGTACCCTCGACTACGCGAGCCGCATCTACCTCACCACCGGCGACCCGCTCTACTCCAACCGCTCGAACGTGCTCCTGCGCATCGTCGAGGACACGGTGGGGCGCCACGACTTCCTGCTGACGCCGTGCTCGAAGGACACCTTCCGCATCATCTACGGCGACGCGGACCCGCATCGCGGCTGCTTCGGCAACCTCGCGGCGGCGCTCGAACCCTACGGCATCGGGCCGGACCGGATTCCGATCGCCTTCAACGTGTTCATGAATGTGACCGTGGACGGCGGTACCGGAGAACTGAAGGTCGAACCGCCCCTGAGCCGGGCCGGCGACCACGTCACGTTCGTGGCCGAGACGGACCTCATCGTCGGTCTCACCGCCTGCTCGGCCCTGCAGTCGAACAACGGCGCGTTCAAGCCGATCCGCTACGCGATCCACCCTCCGGCGCCGTGATCAGGCCGGGCTCCGGCCCGGTCCGTCCCGGCCACAGGTCGATCCGGCCCCAGCCCGGCAGCTTCAGGGCCGGGCGTCGGATGTCGAGGCCCGCGACCGCGCCGAGGAGGTTCACCTCGACGCCCTCGACCCAGCCCAACGTCACCCCGAGATAGCCGCCCCAGCCCAGGCGCAGGCCGGTGCCGCTCGGCGTCACCTCCGCGAGTCGCCCCGGCGGAGTCCAGTCCTTGCCGAGCGCGGTCGGCGGCAGCGTCACGTCGCCGTCGGGGATCGCCGCGAGGACATGCGCGGCGAACGTGTTGGAGTTCGGCCCCGGCCAGGCCTGGTACGAGCCCTGCGCCCGGTGCGGATAATCGGCCACCGCCTCACGGATCCTCGGGATCGCCCGCTCGGCGGCCGCCCCGTCCAGCGCCAGCACCCGCTCCGGGTCGTTGCCGAACCAGCGCCCGTCCGGGGCGTAGGCGTCGGTGCGCACGGGCATGCCCCAGCCGACCACGTCGTAGCGAGTGTAACGGGAGGCGCCCGACGCCTTCACCACGATCCAGCTGTGATGGGCGAAGATCCCCCGCCAGCGCCCGACGCGGGCCGCGTAGACCCGCACCATCGCGCCTGGCGTCGCGTCGGCGCGCGGCAGCAGGCCGGCGCTCGACCAGTCGGCTTGCGACCACGAGTCGGCCCCACCTCCTTGCACACGCCACCACAGCGCGTGGGTCGCGAGCGGTACGAGGAAGAGGAGGACGAGGGCAAGGAGAGCGAAGAGCAGGACGCGCAGGACGGAGAACTCGGCGAGGGCAACCATCACGTCCTGATGTCTGCCGCCGAACCGTACGGTTCAAGCGCGGCCATCGCCGTAGATCGTCGCGGGAGGTGCAACTCGTGCGCATCGGCACGGCGCCGCCGATGATGCCGTTCGGGCACACCGGCCGACCCAGGCCGGGACCGGGACGATCCGGGCTTGTCATACTGTTACGGTTGCGCAATGAAACACTATAACGTTCTTGAGTGGTGACGATGCGCGGCAGGTCGGCGAGAGAATCGAGGCGGGGACTGCTGCTGGCGGGAGCGCTTCTGTCGGGCATGTCGGGGCGCGCGGCGGCGCAGGACGCCACGACGCTCGAGGAACTCAGCGTGACCTCCGTCAGCCCGATCCAGGCCAGGGGCGCAGGCCGCGGATCGGAGCGGTTTCCCGCCGGCGTGCTGCCCGTCGTCACCGACACCTTCTCGCCCGTGACCGTGCTCACGCAGTCCGAGATCCAGCGCAACCAGCCGACGCAACTCGGCGACGCCCTGTTCGAGAAGCCCGGCATCTCCGCCTCGACCTTCGCGCCCGGAGCGGCCTCGCGGCCGATCATCCGCGGCCTCGACAACACCCGCGTGCGCGTCCAGGAGAACGGCATCACCATCGGCGACGTCTCGGAGCTGTCCGAGGACCACGCGATCCCGATCAATCCGCTGATCACCAACCGCATCGAGGTGGTGCGCGGCCCGGCCGCCCTGCGCTACGGCTCGCAGGCGATCGGCGGCGTGGTCTCGGCCGAGAACAACCGCGTGCCGACCTTCATCCCGGTGAGCGGCGTCGCCGGGCAGATCACCACGGGCTATTCCAGCGTCGACAACGGCTTCAACACCGCCGCGACGGTCGATGCCGGGGCCGACAACATCGCCGTCCACGCCGACGGCTTCCGCAGCCGGGCCGACAGCTACGACACCCCCGACGGCATCCAGGCGAACTCGCAGAGCCGCTCGCAGGGCGGCGCGGTGGGCATCTCGGCGATCGGCGACCGGGGCTTCGTCGGCATCTCCTACAGCCGTTACGAGGCGCTCTACGGCATCCCCGGAGGCGGCTCGGCCGAGCGGCGCGTGCTGCTCGATCCGGTGCAGGACCGGGTGCTGGCCCGGGGCGAATACCGGCCGCTGGAAGGGCCGATCGAGGCGGTCCGCTTCTGGGCCGGCGGCAGCGTCTACAAGCACAACGAGAGCGGGCTGGAGGACGACGGGCTGCGCAGCATCGGCTCGACCTTCAAGAGCCGGGAGGCGGAGGGGCGGCTCGAACTCCAGCACGTACCGGTCACCCTCCCCTTCGGCGTGCTGACCGGTGCGCTGGGCTTCCAGTCGTCGCGGCGTGTGCTCGCCGGCTCGGGCGAGGCCGGCGGCCTCGTCGCGCCGACCGACGGGCGCAGCACCGCCGCCTACCTGTTCGAGGAGATCGCGCTGCCCACCGGCACGCGGCTTCAGGCGGCGGGCCGGATCGAGGGCGCGCGCGTCACCGGCACGGCCGTCGAGTTCGGTCCGACCTTCCTACCCGGCGACGAGGCGCCGGCGGAGTTCGGGCGGCGGCGCCACTTCGCCCCGAAGAGCGCGAGCTTCGGCATCCTGCAGGAGTTGCCCGCCGACTTCGTGCTGAGCCTGACCGGGCAGTACGTCGAGCGCGCCCCCGCGGCGCTGGAGCTGTACTCCCGCGGACCGCACGAGGCGACCGAGACCTTCGAGATCGGCGACCCCAACCTGAAGCTGGAGCGGGCCCGCACCGTCGAGGTCGGCATCCGCCGGGCCGTTGGGCCGTTCCGCCTCGAGGCCACGGGCTACGTCACCCGCTACACCGGCTTCATCTACAAGCGCGACACCGGGGTGCGCTGCGGCGACGACTTCGCCAGTTGCGGCGCCGACGACGAGTTGCGCCAGATCGTCTACACCCAGCAGAACGCGAACTTCCACGGTGCCGAGATCGGCGCGCAGTACGACGCGATCCCCATCGGCGACGGCTTCATCGGCGTCGACGGGCAGTTCGACTTCGTGCGCGCCACCTTCGACGACGGCACCAACGTGCCCCGCATCCCGCCCTACCGGATCGGCGGCGGGCTCTACCTGCGGGCGGACGGGTGGTTCGCCCGCGTCGGCCTGCTGCACGCCTTCGGGCAGGACCGTTTCGCGCCCTTCGAGAGCTTCACGCCCGGCTACGACCTGCTCAAGGCCGAGATCAGCCGTACCGCCGTGTTCGACCCGGTCGTGACGGGTTTTCGCGAGATCACCTTCGGGCTCGTCGGCAACAACCTGCTCGACGATCGGGTGCGCAACTCGGCCTCGTTCAAGGTGGACGAGATCCTGCTGCCGGGGCGCAACGTGCGCCTGTTCCTCACCGCCCGGTTCTGAAGGGCCACCCCGAGTTCCGAGCCGTCGTCGGACGGCCCGGATCTCGACCCGCAGAAGGAATCAGCCGTGGCAGGTGCAACCGGCGTGGTCGCAGCCGGTATGGCCCGGATGGCCGTCGGCGCACTCGTCGCAGCAGAAGGCCTTGTCGTCCCGCGTCACCGCCTTGGTCAGCGAGACCACGCAGACGCAGTCCGTGCAGGCGCACTTCACCATCTCGACATCGACGCTCGTCATCGCGTTCTCCTCTGCTTGCTGTTCCAACGACCCGGCGGGACCCCCGCTTCGCGGGTCGGGTGACGAGCGTAGCGGAATCGTCTCCTCGCGCCAGCGCAGAGAGGAGACAGTCCTGCAACGAACGAAGGCGGGACGGTCCCGAGGACCGTCCCGCCTTTCGCGGACGTTCGCGACGAGGGGGGCGCCCGGGAGGGCGCGCCGTCGTCAGCGGCGGATCTTCACGTTCGCCTTGCGGGCCGCGTAGCGCGCGTCGCGCTGGGCCTTCTTCTCGGCGGCGTCCGCCGCCTTGCGCTCGGCGAGGGCTGCGGCTTCCGCGGCCTCGCGGGCGATCTGCTCGGCCAGTTCACGCTCCTCGCGGATGCGCTTCTCTTCCGCGGCCTTGCGCTCGGCCTCGATGCGGGCGCGCTCGCGCTCGCGGGCGCGATCCTCGCGGGCCCGGACGGTCTCGGCGCGGGCGCGGGCCTTGGCGATCATCTCGGGGTCGTCGGCCGGGGGGCGGGCCTTGAACTTCTGGAGCAGGGCCGCCTTGGCACTCTGCGAGTTCTGCTTGCGGTCTTCGAAATTCCGATAGTCGAATGCGCTCATCTTGCCTTTCTCGTGTTGGCGTTCGGCATGGGCTCGCTATGGTGCAGCGGCGCAGGTCTCATCAGTATGACGGCTGGAAGTCTCGTCCGGACCGGGCGCAACGAAGCCCATGGTCACCGGCGCAGTCGCTTGCACCAGTGCGATCCGGCATGCAACAGAAGCCGCCCCGGAGCGGGGCGGTTCCGTGACAATTCTCCCAAGTGTTGCTCTCGGGGATCGACCTCGCTGAGGTCGAGCGTCTCAGGTGGTCTGGAGGTTCACCGCCGCGGCCTTGCCGCTACGGCGGTCGTTCTCGACCTCGAAGCTGACCTTCTGGCCCTCGGCGAGGCTGGCGAGCCCGGCCTGCTGGACGGCGGAGATGTGTACGAACACGTCTTTGCCGCCCTCATCCGGCTGGATGAAGCCGTAGCCCTTGATCTCATCGAACCATTTCACGGTGCCTGTCGTCATCGGTGATCTTCCTCGGCGCGTCTTGGTCCCCGCGGAGGACGAAGCCGGACGTCGGCTGATGAGCCGTGCAGTTCGTCGGTGCGGAGATGGTCTGTCGATTCCGCGTCCCGTCTTAAACGACGGCGGGGCATGTCCGGTTGAGCCCGGCGCGGATCGTTGAGAAAAAGGTAGGACGCGATCCCCGTTCCGGCAAGGATGCGGCTGCGGGGTGCGGATCGCCCCGCGTTGGAAGGATCCCGATCCGGTCCGTGCGCAGCATCGCAAGACCGTGCGAGGTTGCCCGACAGTCCCGCTTGAGGCTACCCTGTCCGTTAACCGCACGATGCTTGGCTCAAGGCACGTCCGGCCGCCCCGGGGCGCCGGCCCGTGTCGCCGGCGGTCGTCGGGCGGAGGCGTCGAAGCGGGGGCGGTATGACGCGTTTGTGTGGTTCGGGTGCCTGTGGGCGATCCGAAGGATCGGCCAGGCTCAGGGGGCGCGCCGTCGCCGGGTGCGCGTGATCTTGCCTCTTCTCCTTACCCCGTTCCGGTTCGAAGCCCGCCCGCCCCGGCGGGCGGGCGGGCTCGCGTTGGCCGTGGTGCTCGTTTGCTCCGCGCCGGCCCCAGCGTTGGCCTTCGACCTGTTCGGCCTGTTCGGTTCCGAGGATCAGCCGCCGCCGCCCAGTGCCACCGCCCTGCCCTACAGCGTGCGGATCACCGGCGTCGACGACGACGACGTGGTCAGGGCACTCCAGGACACGTCGAGCCTCTACCGCCTGCGCCAGGAGCCGCCGCCCGACGGTGAGGGGCTGGTGCGGCGCGCCGAGGCCGACCTGCGCCGTCTCACCGACGTGCTCTCGGGCTACGGCTACTACCAGGGCACGGTGAGCGTGCGCGTCGGGGACGTGGTGGTCGGCTCGCCGGCCGCCCTCGCCGCCGCCGCCCGCGCTGCCGAAGGGGCGCGCAATACCGCCCTGGTGCCGATCCGGATCGCGGTGGATCTCGGGCCCCTTTACACGGTGCGCCACGTGCGCGCCCGCGACGCCCGCGGACACCCCTTCCCCGAGGAGGTGCTGCCGGAGCGCTTCACCCGCGTCGGCGACGACGTGCCTGCCCGCTCGGCAACCGTACTCGCCCGCGAGGCTGGAATCGTCGATCGCTTCCGGGCCCTCGGCCACCCCTTCGCCAAGGCGGTCTCGCGCGATCCCGTGGTGGACGACGCGGCCTACGTCATGGACGTGACCTTCACCCTCGATCCCGGCCCCATCGCCGGCATCGGCGAGGTCGCGGTCCGCGGCGCCGAGGGCGTCGATCCGGCCGTGATCCGATCCTTCATCTACTCGGAGCCCGGCGATCCCTATTCCCCGCGGGCCGAGGCCGACATCCGCCGTTCGCTGGCGCGCATCGACGCGCTCGGCTCCGTGCGCATCCGCGAGGGCGAGGCACTCGACGCGCAGGGCAACCTGCCGCTCTTCGTCGACCTGACCGAGCGCGACCACAACCTGATCGGCGTCTCGGCCCGCTACTCCACCGTCGACGGCCCCGGCGTGCGCGCCACTTACGCCAACCGCAACCTGTTCGGCGGGGCCGAGAGCCTGCGCATCGACGCCGACCTGTACTATCTCGGCCTCGGCTTCGACCCCTTCGCCAACCAGCGCCGGGCGGCGGGCATCGACACCAGCGGCCTCGGCGGCAGGCTCTCGGCGACCTTCGTCAAGCCGGCGCTCTGGGGCACCCGCAACGACCTCGTCGTCAACGCGTTCGCCGGCCGCGAGGTGCAGCAGAGCTACTTCGTGGACGGGGGCGGCGCCACCGCCTCGATCCGCCACCGCTTCTCCGACAGCTTCTCCGCCCAGATCGGGCTCGACGCGCAGATCGGTCGCTCGCGCGACGCCATCGGCTCCGTCGACTATCGCCTGTTCGGCGTGCCGCTGGCGGTTTCCTACGATTCCACCGACAACCTGCTCGACCCGACGAAGGGCGTGCGGGTGATCGCCTCGGCCACGCCCTACCCGGCGGTCTTCGGCTCGGACCCCGGCATCTTCGTCGCGAAGGCGCAGGGCTCGACCTACTACTCGCTGGACGACGAATCGAAGTACATCGTGGCCGGGCGGCTCGGCTTCGGCTCGGTCTCGGGCGCGCGCCTCGACGAGATTCCGGACAACTTCCGCTTCTTCGCGGGCGGCGGCGGCTCGGTGCGCGGCTACGCCTTCCGCACGCTCGGGCCGCTGGGGCCGTTCAACCTGCCCATCGGCGGACGCAGCCTGCTGGAGGCCTCGGTCGAGGCCCGCATCAAGGTCACCGACACGATCGGCGTGGTGCCGTTCTTCGACGCGGGCACCGCGTTCGCCTCGGCCCTGCCCGATTTCCGTGAGCGTATCCGGACGGCCGCGGGCCTGGGCCTGCGCTACTACACCGGGATCGGTCCGATCCGCGTCGATCTCGCCTTCCCCCTCGAACGGGTCCGGGGGTTCCGCGAGTTCCCCGCCGTCCTGTACATCAGCCTGGGGCAGGCCTTCTGATGGGACATCTCCACCGGCACGCCGCCGCGCGCCCCGGCCCGGCCCGCGTCCGGCTGGCGCTGATCGTCCCCGTCTGCCTCCTCGTCTTCGCCGCGTTGGGCGGCTCGGCCGTGACCGGCGCGGAGGACGCGGAAAAAAGCGTGCTCGGCGGCCTGCTCTCGCGGGTGCTCTCGACGCCCTCCTCGCGCGTCTCCATCGGCGCGGTGGACGGGGCGCTCTCCTCGAACGCCGTCATCCGCGACGTGGCGATCAGCGACCGCGACGGGGTCTGGCTCAGGCTCGACCGGGCGCGTCTGGTCTGGAGCCGGCTCGCCCTGCTCTCGGGCCGCCTGCAGGTGGACAGCCTGGAGGTCGGCCGGCTGGAGGTCCTGCGCCGGCCCCTGCCCGGCCCGACCCCGCCGGAGGCCAAGCCCGACGGCTCGCTGCTGCCCGAGCTCCCGGTGAAGGTCGAGATCAAGGGCTTCACCCTCGCCGAGCTGGTGTTGGGCGAGGCGATCGCCGGTCAGCCCGCCCGGCTCGCTGCCAACGGCGCGGTCCGCCTCGGCAACCCCTCCGAGGGGCTCGACCTCAGCGTGGACGCCCGCCGGCTCGACGCGGCGGGACGCTTCAAGACCGAACTGCACTTCGTGCCCAGGGGCGAGCGGTTGGAACTGAAGGCCAGCCTCGTGGAGCCCGCCGGCGGCCTGCTCTCGAAGGCCGCCAACCTCCCCGGAACCCCGCCGATCGACTTCGACCTCGACGGGCGCGGCACGCTGGATTCCTGGAACGCCAAGCTCGATTTCGACGCCGGCCCCGAGATCGGCGCCAAGGGCGGCGCCCGCATCTCACGCATCGGCAGCGACCGCCGCCTGACGCTGGACTTGGGCGCGCGCATCGAGGGCCTCGTGCCCGGACCCGCCGCCGCGATTCTTTCGGGCACGACCAAGCTCGACACGGGCCTGAGCTTTTCGGATGGCGGCGCCTTCCGCATCGACCGCATGGAACTGGCCTCGCGCACGGCCCGCCTCACGGCCGTCGGCAGCATCACCGCCGAGCGCGTCGCCGATCTGAGCGTCCAGGCCCGCGCCCTGCCCACCGAGGGCGAGGTGACGAAGGCCGCAGAGGCCGAACTGCGCACCCTGATCTTCGACGGCAGCGTGAAGGGGCCGCTGGCCTCCCCGACCGTGCGGGGCGCGCTCCAGGCCGCGGGCCTGCGCACGCAGGACTCCTCCCTGGAACGGGTGGACGCGACGCTTTCCGCCGAACCGATCCCCGGCGACCCGAAGACGACCCGCTTCGCGCTCGCCGCCGACGGCAAGGTCGAGGGCCTGCGGCTGGCCGACCCGGCCCTGCGCCGCGCGCTCGGCGGCAAGGCCGTCCTGACCCTGCGGGCCGCGACCGGGGGCGACGGGACGATCGAGGTCTCGAAACTGATCCTCGACTCCGATACGGCGCGGGCCCGTTACACCGGGCGCGTCGGCCAGAACACCCTCACCGGCAGCGTGGACGCCGCGCTGCCCGACCTCGCCGTATTCTCCGGGCTCGCCGGCCGGGCGCTGGCGGGCGGCCTCGACGCCAGGGCCGTGCTCGCGGGCGATCCCGCCCGCAGGGACGTCTCGGCGGAACTGACCGTCACCACCCGCGGGCTCGTCACCGGCGTGGACGCGGCCGACCGCCTGCTCGGCCGCGCGCCCGGCCTCACCGGGCGGGTCTCGCAGGTCTACGACGGCTACGGCTTCGACCGGCTGCGGCTCACGGGTGACGGACTGCTCGCGACGCTCCAGGGCCGGGCGAACGGGTCGAGCGCCGACGTGGTCGGCCGCGTCGAGGTGAAGAGCCTCGCCGCCCTCGACGGGCGTCTCTCCGGCCGCGCCGCCCTCGACGGGCGCCTCACCGGCTCGCTTGAAAAACCCGATCTCACCGCGACGATCTCCGTGCCCGAGGCCACCGCCGACGGCCAGCCGATCCGCGGGCTCGCGGTCGAGACCGCGCTCACCGACCTGACCGGCGCGCTGGCCGGCACCGTGCGCCTCACGGGCGACATCGCCGGCAAGCCGCTGACGGGGGCGGCCCGGCTCGCCCGCGAGGCCCGCGACTGGCGCCTCGACGGGCTCGCCCTCGCCCTCGGCTCCGTCCGCGTGGACGGCGCCGCCGTCGTGGATGGCGAGACCCGCCTCGGCGAGGGACGGCTCGCGGTGAAGGCGGGCAACCTCGACGACCTCTCCGTCCTCGCGCTCGCCCGGATGGGCGGCAGCCTCGACGCCGCGGTGACGCTGTCGCGCGACGGCGGCCGGCAGGATGCGGCGATCCGGGCCACCGGCGCCTCGCTGCGCTACGCCGAGTTCGGCCTGTCGCGGCTCGACGCCGACTTGACCGGCCGGGATCTCCTGGACCGTCCCGTCCTCGACGGGTGCTTCGAGGCCGACCGCGTGGTCGCCGCCGGCCAGACCATCGACACGCTGCGCCTGACCGCCGCCGGCAATCCCGCCGCCAGCGACGTGGTGCTCAGCGCCAAGGCCCGCGGTTTCGCCCTCGACGGCGCGGCGCGCCTCGTGCCCGCCGACCGGACCCGGATCGAGCTGCAACGCTTCTCCGCCCTGCGCGGCTCCGACCGCCTCGCGCTGGCGGGACCCGCCACGGTCACCCTGGAGGACGGCTCGGCCGTGATCGAGAACCTCGTCATCGCGGCCGGCTCCGGCCGGATCAGCGTGCAGGGCCGGGCCGGCTCGACCCACGACCTCAAGGTCGGCATCCGCGCCCTGCCGCTCTCGCTCGCCCGCATCGCCGCGCCGAGTCTCGCCCTGTCCGGCACGCTGGAGGGCGAGGCCGACGTCCGTGGCTCGTCCGAGCGGCCGGAGGGGCGCTACGCGCTCACCGTCTCGCGCCTCGTCACCCCGGAGACCCGCCGGGCCGGGCTGCCCCCCATCGACGCGCGGGCCGCCGGCACCCTGCGCGACGGCGCGGCGAGCCTGGAGGGCCGCGTGTCGGCCGGACGCGGGATCGAGGTCGCGGTCTCGGGCACCCTGCCCGTCGAGACCGGCGGCCCCCTGTCCGTCCGCGCCCGCGGCAGCCTCGACGCGGCGCTAGCCAACTCGCTTCTCAGCGCCGGCGGCCAGAGCGTCGGGGGGCGGGTGGCACTCGATGCCGGCGTTACCGGGACGCTCGCCGCCCCACGGGTCGAGGGCTCGGCGACGCTCTCGAACGGCAGCGTCACGGATCCGCTCAACGGCATCCGCCTCACCGACATCCAGGGCCGCGTGACCGGACGGGGCGAGACGGTCGTCATCGAGCGCCTCACCGCCGCCACCCGCAACGGCGGGCGCCTCTCGGTGGACGGACGCGTCGCCCTCGATCCCGCCGCCGGCTTCCCCGGCACCCTCAAGATCGTCGCCGACCGGGCCGAGCTGGTCTCCAGCCCGCTGATGACGGCCGTCACAGGCCTCAACCTCGCGCTCACCGGGCCGCTCGCCCGCACGCCGCGGATCACCGGCCGGGTCGATGTGGTCTCCATCGACGTCTCGGTGCCCGACCGACTGCCCGCCACGGTGCAGCCCCTGCCCGGCATCCGCCGCGTCAACACCGGTCCCGAGGTGCGGGCCCGCCTCGCCAAGCGGGCCCAGGGCAACTCGCAGGCCGTTACGGCCCGCAGGGGCGCGCGGGCGGCGGCGCCCTTCGACGCCACTCTCGACGTGCTGGTCAGCGCCCCCAACCGCATCTTCGTGCGCGGGCGCGGGATCGACGCCGAACTCGGCGGCGACTTGCGCGTCACCGGCTCCTCGCGCGATCCGAATGCGGTCGGCGACTTCGAGATGCGGCGCGGCCGCCTGAACCTCGTCGGCCAGCGCCTCGACTTCACTCGCGGGCGCCTCGTCTTCGGCGGCGCGCTGACCACGCCCGACCTCGACTTCGCCGCCGAGACCAAGGTCGCCGACATCACCGCGCGCGTCGCCGTGACCGGACCGGCCTACCAGCCTGCCTTCGCCCTGACCTCGGACCCGAGCCTGCCGCAGGACGAGATCCTGTCGCGTATCCTGTTCAAGAAGGCATCCGGCGGCCTGTCGGGCTTCCAGGCGCTGCAACTCGCCCAGGCCGTGGCGCAGCTCTCCGGGGGGGCTGCCGGGCCGGACGTGTTCGAGGCCGCCCGCAAGGGCCTCGGCCTCGACAGCCTCGACGTCTCCACCGGGGCCAGCGGCGGCCCGGCGGTGGGCGCCTCGCGCTACATCAACGACCGCATCAGCATCGGCGTGAAGGCCGGCGCGCAGCCTGCCGACACGGCGGTGGGGGTCGATTTCGACGTGACCCGCCGGGTCAAGCTCAAGGGCGAGGCCGGCAGCGACGGCCGCACCAGCCTCGGGGTTGGCGCGGAGTGGGAATGGTAGGGGTCACGGGAGAAGGGCCGGTCTCCCGTATCATACCGTCCGCCTCGTCCTCTCCGATCGTTCAGAGGAGCCTGCGCCGATGGCCGAACGGCCGCTGATCGTCTATCCCGACCCGCGCCTGCGGGATCGCGCGGAGCCGATCCCGACCTTCGACGAGGGCGTGCGGGCGCTCGCCGCCGATCTGCTCGACACCCTCGGCGCGGTCTCCGCGATCGGCCTGACGGCCTGTCACATCGGCCGGCCGGAGCGGATGGTCGTGATCCGCCTGCAGCCCGACCTCGCCCCGGTGACCTACGCCAACCCCGAGATCGTCTGGGCCTCCGACGCGCGCGCCTCCCACGACGAGGGTAGCGTCTCGATGCCCGGAATCATCGAGCCGGTGGAGCGGGCGGCCGAGGTACGCCTGCGCTACCGCGACCTCGACGGAGCCGAGCAGGAGGAGGAGGCCGACGGCTTCCTCGCCGCCTGCCTCCAGCACGAGATCGACCAGCTCGACGGGATCTTCTGGATCGAGCGGTTGACGCGCCTTCGGCGCGAACGGGCTCTCAAGCGCTTCGCCAAGCTGCGGCGCGGCCCCTGACGTGGTAAGGCGCTCCATGCGCCGCGCCCAGTTCGTCCTCGCCCTCCTCGTCGTCTGTCCCGCCATTGTCCGTCCCGTCGTCGCGCAGCAGGCCGGCCCGAGCGCCAAGGGACAGGGCCTGAAGGCCAAGGACGCGCCCGCGACGCCCACGGCCGCTCCCGTCATCGGCTGTACCTCGCTGGCGAACCTACGCGCGCTCCGGCGCGATACCGGCGACGACAGCGCGGCCGCCCGGGCCGTCATCCATCGCCCGGGCTCCGATCTCGGCTGCGCCGAGATCGACCCTACCCGCGTCACGGCCGTCGCCGATCACCTCGTCCTGGCCGGACAGGCCTACGATTGCCTGAGCCTGCAGGGCACCGCCGTGTGCCACTGGGCGCCGGCCGGCCGCCTCACCCCGGTCGCCGCCCCCGCGGCCAAGCCCCACCCGGCCGAGAGGCCGAAGCGCTGAGCCGGTGAGACCATGAACGCTCGATCGACCCTTCGGGCCGCCTGCCTGCTGACCGGGCTCCTCGTCTCGGCGCCCCAGCCCGGCCACGCCGGGGAACCGGCCTCCGGCGTCGTCGTCTGCGACGAGCTCGTCGGCCTGCGCCGGCTGATGATGCAGCCCGACGCCGCCGCGCACCTTCCCGAGCATCCCGGCTGCCGCCGGGTCGGGCCTGAGCGGATCGGCGCGGTGGCGCGCCGCGCGATCATCGGGGGGATGCCGTTCGAATGCGTCGCCCTGGACGGGGGCGCCTGCGTCTGGCCGCTGCCCTGATCGACCGTTATATCCTCGTCCCAGGACAGCTGTGTCGGGGCGGGTCGGGATGGAATGGATCGCCATCGGCGCGCTCGTCGTCGCGGTCTGGCTCGGCATCGTGGCCTATCGGCTTTATGCCCTGCGATGGCGGGCGTCGCGGGCGCTGGACGACCTCGACCGTCAGCTGAAGCGGCGCCACGCGCTGATCCCGGCGCTGGTCGAGGCAGTGCGCCGCACGGGGGGGGAGCACGCGGCCGTCGGCGCGGTGATCCAGGCCCGCAACGCGGCGGTCAGCGCGCAGGGGCTGAACCAGCAGGCCGCGAGCGAGGGCGTGTTGCACGAGGCGCTCGGCCGCCTCGTCGCCCTCGGACAGGGGATCCCGGCTCTGAGGGCCTCGGCGGACATCCAGGCTCTCCAGGAAGACCTCGTACGGATCGAGGCCGGCCTCACGGCCGCCCGGCGCACCTTCAACAACGCGGTCGCCGCCCATAACGAGGCGATCGCCACCCGCTCCGCCGGCCTGGTCGCCGGACCGCTCGGCTACCGTCCGCTCACGTTCTTCGACGTCGGCGAGACGCAGCGTCAGGCCCTCGACGCGCCGCCCTCCCCGTATTTCTGAAGGTCCGTGGCGGAGTGCGTAGGCCTCGGTTAGCCGTTGCGTTGCCGTCCCGGCCGGGGGCACGCTGCGGTTGCGTGGGCCGAGGGTGGCACGGCGAACGTTGCGCCGTGTCTGGATTTCGGCCTGGGCGGGACGAGATGGGGGCCTGAGCTTGGCCGGACCGACGTCGGTCGCGAGTATGCCGGTCCAGGGACAGACGTGACGGGGGGATTCGGGTGAGGCCAGGACTGTTTCGGCTGCGCGGAGGTGCGAAACCCGCCGTTCTGGCGCTCGGCCTCGTCCTCGGCGGGACGGGTGGGGCATGGGCGGAGCCGCCGATCCAGAGTGCGCAGGATGCGTTCTGCCGCAGCGAGGCCCGCGCCCAGGTGTTCTCCGCGCCCGATCCGCTCAATATCGGCCTGCGCGAGATCGGCCGCCGGATCTGGGCGAGCTGCATGTCGCGGGGGCGGACATCCCCGCGCAAGGTCGCCCACCAACGTCGTTCGCACCGGCGCTGACGCGCGCGACGATCAGAAGCCGCCGAGACGGGTGGCGTGGAGCCGATTGGAACGGTCGCAGCGTGGATCAGGCGTCGAGCGGAGCGCCGATCCGGGCACGCAACTGCGCGCGCAGCTTCGCGTTGATGGCTGTCTGGTCGGCGTCGAGTGCCCACATCAGACGCAGCAGTTGACTGATCGGCAGGGTCCGGTTTGCAACCGCATCGCTGACCTGCTGCTCCAGGTTGCCCGTAGAAGTTACGATCGACTCGGCCGTGGTCGCCATGACTCTATCCCGTCGGGGTGATCTTGCGGGCGGCTCGTTAGTCCCTTTCGCACGCCACGGCTATAGCTTTGCCGGCTCGCGGTTATGCAAACCTTGCTCTGGCCCTGTCCGGCTTCACGTTTCGGTGGTCGGTGAGGCGCGTCAGCCGCGCCGGGCCAGAGGGGAGTGCGCGTACCCGTCGAGGAGATCCTGCGCATCCCGGTAGATCGCCATGCATCCTGCGCTGGACAGCTCCGCTTCCGGGAAGCCTCCGCAAAGCACGCCCACCGTCGAGAGACCGGCTTTTCCCGCAGCCTCGGCATCGTAGGGGGTATCCCCCACGACGACCGCCTCGACGGCTGCGATGCCGGTGAGCTTGCCGAGCGCCGCCTGGAAGATGTCCGGGTGCGGCTTGGAGCGTTCCGCGTCGTCCGAACTCGTCGCCACGCCGACGAGATCCCCGATCCCGAGAATGGATTGGTAGTGCTCCACCTCGGATGCCTTGCCCGAGGAAGCGAGCGCGATGGTCTGTCCCTCCGCCCGTACCCGCTCGAACAGGGCACGCACGCCCGGAAACGGCTTCACGAGCGACAGATACTCGCGCTTGAACAGGTCGGACCGGTAGGCCTCGATGGTCTCGCCCTCGCGCGCGATCCGCTCCTCGTCGAGGAACGCCTTCAACAACTCGTCGCCGCCCTTGCCGATCTGCCGGCGGGCATCGGCCTGCGCCACCTCGATCCCGAAATGCGCGAACGCCTCAGACCATGCCCGCGCATGGAGATCGACGCTGTCCAGCAAGGTGCCGTCGATGTCGAAGATGACGGCTTTGATGGTCATGGACGTCAACCTGTACGCTGCCGGGGAACCTGTCACGACGGATCAGGAAGCGACTTCAACTTGTTGTAGAAGCTCGAATTGCGGCATCCGAATTCCGACATTCCGCTGGACCGAGTCGACCAGTGCCGCCTTGTCCTGGATGGGTGAGACCAGTTCCATCCTATTGCCCGGGCGCACCTTTCCGCACCGCCGACGTCTTACGTCCTAACGGGGGAAGTGCAGGCCGTCGTCGGGGAGCAGGTTGCGCGCCGGGCCACCCGTCTGCTGACCGCCGCCCTGCTGATAGGCCGGCAGTTCCGGTCGGCGGTCGTTGCCGCCGTTCGAGTCGTACTGCCAGGCGTAGCTCCACGGGGCCCGTCCGCCGGATGCACCCGTGGCCCGGGGATCGTCGGGAATCGTGCCGATGCCACGGGCCGAGGCCGAGAGCGGCGCGCCGACCGTGACCGCGACCAGTGCCAGTCCCGTGACGATCCTCATGACGCGTATCCTTCGCGACGGTCCGACCGGGACCGTGTTTACCGCAGGGGAACGGTCGAGCCTCCCTCCCGTTCCTCCAACTGGAAACGCGGAACCCGTCGCCCTGATCAGGGCGACGGGTTCCGATGTCCGACAAGGCTTGTTGGGCTAGTGCAAGGCAATGCCGGCTGTGGGGGCCGTGGCGCGGGGCGCCCGAGCCTTCGCTGCGGCACCCTTGGCCTTCGGTGCGGCTGCATCGGCCTTCGCGGCGGGCTTGGCTTTGGGGGCCGCCGCCTTCTTCGCAGCCGGCTTGGCCTCGGGTTTCCCGGCCTCCGTCTGCTTGGCGGGGGCTTGGGCGACCTCCGACAGGGCGACCTTGGCAGGAGCCTTCGCGCGGGGCTTGAGCACCTTGGCCGGGCTCGGGACCACGACGGCCTCGGCCATCGCAGGCGCGGCAGGACGGCTCAACTCGGCCTCGGCCTGGAGCCAATGGGCTTCGGCCCGGCCGAACTCCCGGCCCTCGCCTTCCCAGATGAAGTAGGCGCGTTCACGCACCTGCCGTTCGTTCTGAGCCAGTCGTAGATCCATGCGTCACTCCTCTCGTCCGATCCGCCCTGGACGATGGAAGCCGATGGTTAAGCCGCGGTTAACGCAGGATGCAGTGCGGTGGCGCGGCCCTGAACGGCGACCGTCGGGATGCGCTCAGGGACGGCTGAGGCGGTGATGGTTCGCCCGGACCTTGCGGCGATAACCCGCGACCATCGCCGCACTGCTACCGCCCGAAGCGATCAGCATCGCGGCCTCACCCGCAGCGAGCACCTTCTCGCTGACCATGCGCTGCATCTCGACCTGGGCCCCGGCCCCGCCCGCGGCGATCCGGGTGAGGCGCAAGCCGATCACGGCCTGCGATTCCAGCGCCAGCATGGCGGTGTCGAAGCCGAGCTTCCACCAGGGTGCGAACATACGGGGTCCTTGGAGCCGGTGCGAGGGGCGGTGGGGAGGAACGCGAGCCGTGTCCTTGAACGGATCGGCTCAGCTCGCGAAGGGCCGCCGTCCGGACGGATCTGTAGCCCGAGCCGGACGCCGCGTCCCGGCGTCGGCATCACGGCCGGGATGCGTGCAGGTCCATGGCCGGCCCGCCGAGACGGCCGTCCCGCGTCAGTCGAAGTCGAAGTTGCGGCCCTTGGCGGCGGACCCGCCCAGGCTGATCTTCTTCTGTCCGGACCCGGCGAGGCTGACCCGCTTCTGGCCCGGGCCGCCGAGGCTGATCTTGGGACGGGCTTCGGGCGCGGGAGTCTCGGCCGGGGTGGCGGCGGGCTTCAGGCCCGACTGGCCGTGGATCACCGAGCCGATCTCGCCCAGTGCGCGGACCAGATCGTCGCGCTCGCAGAAGCGGGCGACCTTCAGGCCGAGCTGGTGCATGTGGCTTTTGCCGTAGAGGTAGCCCGCCAGTCGCGCCCGGGTGAGCACCGGAATCTCCTCCAGAATGTAGGGCAGGTCGTAATCGTCGGCGCGATAGACCTCCCCCAGCTTCTCCAGGGAGACGGGGCAGGCGGCGTCGGGCTCGGCGCCGGTGGTCGGATGCGCTTGGGTCATGGGATCACCTGCTGTCGGCAAGGGAGGCGGCCGGAGGAGCGGCCGCAGGCGGTGTGAGGAAGGCGGCCCGGATCGGGGGGGCCTCGGGGCCCTTCCCTGTCCCGGACGGCGTGTCGCTCAGTCGTGCCGCCTGATCCCTGCCGGACGAATGCGCCTTCGGCGCGGCGGGCGGCAGGCAGTCCGAGCAGACCGAGGCGATGGCGAGACGGGCCCGGCGGTCGGAGCGCTCCCAGACGGCCTCGCGGGCGGCACGGGCGGCGGCGACCTCGTCGGCCGACGGACCCGTTTCGATCCCGCCCGGCGGGGGAGCCTCGTGCGGGCGGATGCGCAGGAACAGGGCTTCCTGCGCGGCACAGGGCGTCGCCAGCAGGCCGGCGAGGAGGGCGAGGGACAGCGTTCGCAAGGGCATCCCTCTTCCGCCGCGGCGTGAGGCCGGGAGGATCGGCGGATATGGTTAACCTCGGCTTAGCTGGTGAAATCCGGTCGGGTTTCCGCCGGCTCGTCGGGGGCGGCATGCATGGCGGTGTGACGCAGCGACCGAACGCGGGCTCGACGGAGCACACCTCGTGCTGCCTCTCAGGGGCATGCACGCCTTTCCCCTCGATGCCGCGCCCCTCCTGATGATGGCGGCTGCCCTGGTCTATTCCAGCGTCCTGGTTCTCGCCATGAGGCGGTAGCCGATGGCTTTTGGCTGTGCCGTCGGCTCCGCGAGGGCGGCCACGACGAGAAAAGCCCGGCCTCGCGGCCGGGCTTTTCTCGTCGTGGCCCGTGTGACGGGCGCGGTCGCCCGCGTCCGTCACACGGGTGC
>Ga0182229_1000047_pt1 | contig 28146 bp, 29 predicted proteins | sample G6R1MG_32_FD_129663 | JGI IMG/M metagenome (GOLD analysis project Ga0182229, IMG submission 129663) | Miscanthus phyllosphere microbial communities from Michigan, USA - G6R4_MAIN_07NOV2016_LD1 MG | ecosystem: Host-associated > Plants > Phyllosphere > Phylloplane/Leaf | place: USA: Michigan...
CACCGCTCCAGATCCTCACGCCATCCGCCAGCACCGGACATCGTGATCCCCCATGACCGTCGCCATGGCACGCGAATCCGCGAGGATCCTACCTCGTTCCCTCAATCTGCCAAAGTAGTGCTAAGCCGCTCACCCATAACGCTCGCATGCGCATTTGGGGCGTGACTTCCGCATCAGCAGAGGCTCCTGCAGAGCACTTACTTTGTTTGTGCCCCTACCGTGAAACATGCTGCATCAATGTGCATTGCCATTTTGGGGCGTGCTTTCCGGTTCAGAATGAGACTTGCCAAGGGGTTAGGCGGTCTTCCCAGCCTTCAGTAGCTCCAGCTCGAACTGGCGCGGCGCAGCGTGGGTGTAGCTGTAGCGGCGCGACTTGGTTCGGCCCGAGCCGGTGACCTCCTCGCTGAACGCCGAGAGCCCCCCGGCGCTGACCATGTCTTTGAAGGCTTCACGGCATTCCTTGCGGAACTGGGCACGAGTCGCACTGGTCGCTTCGGGCGCCCAGAGTTCGCGGCCGGCCAGTTGGGCCAGACGCTCCTCCTCGATGTAGGTGTGGTTGGGCTGGCTGTCGATGAACGGCCAGAACACCTTGGCGTGGTCGGACTTCAGGCGGAATTGCACGTCAGCGTTGATGCTGACCAAGTGCGCCTTCTCGATCATTTCGAGGACACGCGAGCCGTATGTGACGGTCACCGCACTGTCGAGCTGGGCGCCTTCCCAGCTGAGATCGGTGATCAGCGAGGACGCCGACCCCGCACCATCCGGCAGTAGGTTGCGGGCGCGCTTGGTCTTGATGGCCTCCAGCTCCTTGAGGGAGCGACCCTCGTGGATCAATACGCTGACCTGCTGGATCTCCTGGAACACGTGCACGAGGCTGAGCAGATTGTTGACATGCTCGGTCCGGCCCATCGCCTTGATCAGGGTCCGCCAGGTGGTACGAGTCTGGTAGTACCAGAGCACCGGCGCGATGAACGTGCCGGGGCGATAGGCAGGATTGTCGACTTTGACCTTTTCGCGCGGTAGGCGGAACAGCGCATAAATGGCGTCCCGGTGCTGGCTGCCGAGCTCCCGCCCTTTCACCTCCACCACCGAATAGCCTGGCACCTCGTAGACGCGCACGAAGTTGCTATCGGTGATCAGGTCCTTTTTACGCGGCGCGAAGGCCGAGGTGCGCGCCAAGTGCTGGGGCATGGTGGCCGGGTTGCGGCGGCCGCGACGGTTCTTAAGAGTGCGCTCCTTGCGCGCGAGGCGTTGTTCCTCCTCGGGCGTAAGTGGGCGGGTAGGTGGCATGGACATCCTCAGTGGAGCCTAGCGCCGATCGGGAATCAACGCACCAGAAACGGGAACACACGCCCCAAAAATGTGCAAGGTTTTTAGGCGCTGGCGCAAGATCGTGGCGGAACCCGTGTGCTTTCAGCACTATGCGATTTGTGGCAAGTCACAAGTGACTTGCCACAACGTGCTCAGGCTTTGCCCTCGAATTCCTTGAGGGACGGCTGGCCATATTTGGCAAGCATCAGGTCGATGCCCTCGCGGATGAAGCTGTTGAGGTCGCGGTCGTGCTCGATGCACATCATGCGCAGGCGCTTCTTGCAGGCCGTCGGCACGTAGGCGACCACCTGCTCGTAGTTTTTAGCTTTGGCAACTGGAGCGGGCGCTGCGGCCGGGCTGGCCGAATGTTGCATGATTGTGACGGTGTCGTTGGTTGGCTCCTGCGGCAGCGCGCCGCCGAGAGCGGCCTCAAGCGACGCGGGTCTGTTTCTGGCCATGCGGCTTCCCTTCCATGCGGTTGAGCGTCCACTCCAGCAGTTCGCGGATCTCGCCGGCGGCCTTGCTGTTGGTATCGCGTTCGGTGACCCCCTGCCCTGTCGCTAGCGCATCCATGTGGTCCGCGCGCAGAGCGAGTGGCGTGCTGGCCACGGCGCCGGTCAGCTGCAGGACGCGGTAAGCGTCCATAGTGCGGATCGAGCGACCTGGCGGGCACTGGTTGAGGACGTAGGAAAACGGCTTGCCGAGGCGGTGAATGGCACTGACGGTCGGCGCTGAGGCCTCAATGTCGGCTACGCTCGGCCGGGCTGGGATCAGACACAGATCGGCGATCTGGATGGCGGCAGTGACACCGGGTGTGTCGGCGCCGGGCGTATCGATGATCACCAGCTGGATGCCCTGCTTCTGCAGCAGCGGCAGGGCAGCTTCCAGCTGGCTGGCGTTGATGGCGTTGACCTCGGGGCCGCTCTCGGTCTCGCGCCGGCCGTACCACTTCTTGGTGGTGCCCTGCGGATCGATGTCGATGATCGAGGTTTTTAGCCCCTGCTCCTCGGCAGCTACGCCAAGGGAGAAGGCTAGGGTGCTTTTGCCGGTGCCCCCCTTTTGGGAGACGATTGCCAGTACGTGCATGGCCGCATCCTTTCCGGAGGGAAGCCTTAGCGGCAAGTGGTTAATGGCTTGCGGCAAGCCGCATACGTTTTGCCATGTGCCCTTTGTGGCACATCACATATTCTTCGCCACTTGTGGCAAACCATAAATAGCTCGAGCTGACCACACGAAAATGCCGCCCTCACGGCGGCGCAAAAGGCGGGATCACCATCGCGGCAATGCCGAAGGAACGTGGGTAACGCTGGAAAGCTGCTGGTGTCGCCGTGGAGCCAAGCTACGGACGGCATCCACCGGGGATGGGTTGTTCGCCGCCGCGGCACGCTGTCTTATGAAGAACGGCATCGATGCCGCTGCAGGGCGTCACGGCTCTATTCCCATGCAGGCCTCTCATGGATTGGCCTCAAAAACCATAATGTGATGAGTGCTTTATTCATCGCCACTTATGGCTTGCCATAAACCACACAACTGCGCGAAACGCGATTTTCCTTGAAAAAGGGTGGGCCGTGGCCCATACTCAGCTCAAGTGGATCGGGAATTCTCGATCGGCGTTGGGCCTCGGTGAACTCACCGGGGCCTTTCGCTTTTGGGCCTACGGAAAGAGCTTGAGGCCGTAGCCAGAAATGCGTCCGGCTGGGCTCTGGCGAAATTTCTCTTCGACGATCTCATAGGCTCGGTTGGGCTGCTCGGGTTTCAACACGTGGCGGCCGACCGGATAGGCGACCAGGTCCGCCAATTGCAGCCCCGGCGAGTTGTGCTTCTTGTCGACGAAGCGGATGTCGAGATTGGGTAGGGCCCCCACACGGTTGGCGCCATCGCAGATCCGCCGGAACTCCAGCTCCAGTTTGTCGTCCTCGGCTTTGCCGCGGCACTCCACCAAGAGATGCGTCTGCCGGTCGGCCTGACCGCGCTCCTGGAGGAACATCTGCAGCCGCTCGATGCAGAAGGCGAGGGCGATTTCATAAGGATCGTTGGGTTGGGCGTAGCGGCGGACCAGCCGCTCCTTGTTGATCACGGCGGCGATCAGCGTGAATTCGGCGTTCTGCATCACCGCCGTCATCCGTTCCTGGAACGCGGCGCGGGTTTCCGGCACGAGAAGCAGGGCAAAGTCGCCCTTAGATTTGCGGATCTCGTGACTGTGCAGGACCACGGCATCATGGCCCCAGAAATCGAATTTTAGCTGATGGATGAGCGGGATGATGCGCTGGATGTACGCGTCCTTCCGGCAGATGCAGAACGCCAGGACGAAAACCGGGTATTCCGAGTTGATTGTCTTGAGGCCGTGGTCCCCGCTCTCATCGACAAACACGACATAGTCACTGAAGGCCATCGGTCAACGATACCGCGAAGCTTGGCCTTTGACCAGCACATCGCGTCAGTGCGCGAAGCTAAGTGTCGGTAGCTACTTGCGGTTTGGCCCTGTGGCCGGTGCCACTTGTGGCAAGGGGCTTGCCACAAGTGGCGGATTGGCGGTCACAGAGACCGGGCTTAACGCTTTTCCTTCACCGTGGTGTTGGGGCTGCTCTTGCCGTGCTTCGCCGTGACGTAGCGTCCGGTGATCGCGCTGCGGTAGCTGCCACCGCTGCTCTTCTTCGCCATAGGGCTCTCCTGTCGCGGGACCATCCCGCGCTAATCCAACGGCAGAGGCCTACCCACGTTGCAGCCACTTACGGTTATCCACAAACCGTTTGCCACAAATGGCAGAGTCTCAAGCGCCGTGACGGCCGCGTCCATGACGTGGAAGCAGGCTAAGGCGCTCTGTCGAGGTACCATCTGATGTGCAAGGTGGTGGCGATGCGCCGCGAGGCTGTCACCTACAACGACGTGCTGCGCGAGATGCCAGGATTGACGGAGAAGCCAGTCGAGACAATTGCCCAGATGAAAGGTTGGACCTGGACGGGCGTATTCCTGCCAGATGGCACTGAGCTGAAGGCCCAACACAGGGGGACCGCTCACACTGCGAAAATTGAAGACGGCAAGTGGGTCTAAGCTGGAAAGGTCTATGATAGTCCTTCAGCTGCGGCTTTCGCGATAAAAGAGTCAGGCATCAACGGATGGTGGTTCCGGGTAGTGAAGCGCCCCGCTGATCTAACGTGGGCGCAGCTCGGAAAATTACGTGAGGGCTGAGTATTTTGAAACGTGCCTTATAGGCACGCGTTCATCCAGCTAAGACAGTGACGTGCGACTCGCTGAAAGCTCAATTAGACCTTCTGGCTCGGACACAAACCAAGCGTAGCTGCCCCACGCGAGGGCATCGACGGTCTTTTTGAACGGGGCGCCGCTGCGATCTTGGTAGGCGGTCACATAGGCGATGTGCTCAGCCGGAAACCCGGCCGCATCGGCAATGGCCTGCAGTGCCTGCATGCGCCGGGCACTGATCGGGCCGTCCGTGGCGACCACCTCGATGAACACCAGTTTGGGGTGTGTGGGGCCAAGATCCACTAGCACCGTGTCCGGCAGGTTTTTGTCCGCCTGAATATGCAGGCCGATGGCTTTAGCGAGAGCGTCATCCCGGCTGACAACCTTGTTGCCCGACTCGCTGAGGAATAGGACCGCAGGTTTCGCTAGGAAGGTCGGCGCGAATACCTCGACAACCGCCTTAGTGATGATTGAGCTGAGACCAGGTTTCATGCGGCGGGTTTCGCCGTTCGGGAAAGTGACGGCAACTTCAGTGCCGCCAGCCGTGGCGCCGCCGCGCATCAGAGCGATACGAGCCAGGGCACCCTTGTTGAGGTAGGCCTTCTGCCAGGCTTCAATCGCGGTGGTGAGAGCGGTCCCAGTCAACGCAGGATCGAACAGGGCTGCAAAGGCCGCCTGCAGCGCGTAGCGGGGCTTGCTCGATGTGGTCGCCAGATCCGGCCGCTCGCTCGCGGCACCGACGACGACCAGGCCCTCGCGCAGGGTTTCGTCGCGAATCGGCTCACGGCTGGTGTCGGCGTACCACTGCGTGCCGGGTGCCCGCCCGCCGGGCTTCATCACTTCGACCGCATAGGCTTCCCGCTCGGCCGCGGCCGTCATGGCTGCCTGTTCGTCGCTCATGCGATAGACGTGCTTCGGACCCAAATAGGTCTCACCACCTCGGATGGCGCCGATATAGAGGGCCACGAAGACGGTGCTGGCAGCAAGATCGCGGGTCAAGTAGCCCCGTTCCGGGGTGCCCTCCGGGAAGATCAGCGGCAAACGCTCCTGGACAATTTCCCAGGTCGGCAGCGGCGGCAGGCTCATACCGCCTTCCCCATGTACAGCGTACGCAACGCGGCCTCGATCTTGTGGCGAGCGCCACCTTGCCGGACGAGAATTTCGATTTTCTGCATCTGCCGGGCGCTCGGCAGCGGCAGGGCTTCCAGCTCGAACGCCGACACGGCGACGCTACCGCTGATGCAGCGGAAGGCCTGGTCCACGATCTCGCTGTTGAGCACGGCGGCCACGGCGGCCGGAGAGACCTTCGGCGCGGCGCGCAGCGGCCGGACCATGTTCAGGTGGTTCTCGACCACCACGGCCTTGTGCTGGGCGATAAACTCGGCCGGTAACTCGGCGGCGATCAGGCGCCGGGCCTGCTCCTTGGCCGTGGTCCGCTGCAGCAGGACACAGGGCTGGGTGACCTTGAGCCAGTCGTCGCCTGCCTCGGTGCAGAAATACGGCTCGTGATTGCGCTTCTCGGCGCGAAACAGGAACCGGCCGTCCGCCGTCACGGCCTCGGCCCAGATCAGCGGGAAGGTATCGGCACCGCCGCGCTGGCGCAGTTGACCCTTGAAGCGGTTCCAGACCAAGGGACCAGTCGAGACGCCATAGCCCCAATCACCCAAGCGAGCGGGCATGGTCGCCAACTGGTCCACCAATGCCTGTGCTGCAGGCTCGCGCGGAGCCAACCAAGGATCGGTCGGCTGCAGCGGCAGCACGAACCGCCCGGCGTGGGTCACCTCGGCCTGGGCAGGCGAAGTGACGGTTAGGAAGTGAACCTGGGTATCGGTACCAGCGGCGCCGCGCCGGTAGGTGGTCAGCGCAGCCTCCTGCAGCACGTCCTCGAACACCCCCTTGCGGGTGGTGATGAAGTCAAGGGCAACCGGCGGCGCCTGGGCGGTGAGCAGCGCGCGGAGCGCCTTGAAGTACTCGCCCGCCAAGAAACTGGTCGGCGTGACGTAGGCGATCACCCCACCCGGCTTGGTCCAGCGGAGAGCCAGGTCGGTAAACACGCCATAAAGGTTGGCATGGCCGAACAGGCTGCGCCGATAGCGGGCCCGCTGCGCTGGGTTAAGGGACACACGGCCGTAGGGTGGGTTCCCCACCACGAGATCAAAGCCATCGCCCTCCGGCTCCTGGTTGAGACTGTCGCAGACCGTGACCACCGCCGGGAACGAGGTACGGGCGGCCCGTAGCTCGTCGGCGAATGCGATTTCCAGCCAGACCTGCGTGAGCCATGCGGCAAAGGGGTCGATCTCGAACCCGCGCAGGTGTGTGGCGAAATGTTTGATCAGCGCCGCTGGCTTCAGACGCCGCAGCGCACCGCGCATCTGCAGCGCCACCGGCAGCAGGAACGCACCTCCGCCACAGGCTGGGTCCAGAACCCGTGCTGTGGTCCAATCCACGCCTGCCTCCGTAGCCAAGGCGAGCAGGCGAGCAGTCAAGGCGGATGGCGTGTAGTAGGCGCCCCACGTCGCGCGCAGGCTACCTGGCAGCAGTGCCGTATAGGTGGCGCTCAGCTGGTAGCAGGCTTCCTCGAGCGGCAATTGCGCCGCCGAGCGGCCAAGAGATTGCGCAAGCTGGGCGGCGGCCTCGTCCAGCTGGAAGGTAAGAGCAAGACTGAGGGGCGAGACCTGCAGCGTGGTGCCAAAGGCTTCCCCCTGGGCCGCCACGTAGCTGCGGATGGTTTCGGCAATGAAGGACCACGCGGCCTGCTGGCGGCGGCGCTCCCCCACCTGCAAGCTCCAAGCCCGCGCCATCGCGCGTCCAGTGAGGACATGGCGATTGTTGTCGCCGCCGTTGCCCCCAGTGCTGCGAGAGGTTGATTGAGAAGAGCGCCGGTTGAAGGTTCGCATGGATGAGAGCTGCATATTTTAGGATAATTATCCTAGTTTCATGCGCCCTGCATCTGTTCAGTGACGCGCCGCTGGCGCCAGCGGCCGATGCACCGCGTTCATACGGCCAAGGTTACGGGAGCAAGGTTAATGGGGTGTCAATAGAGCAGGCGTCAGCCAAGCAACTCGCGCCTATTGGGCTTTGAGCATCCAGGGTCCCGGGCTCGCTGCGGGACCTCTGAAACAGGCGGAATTGTGTGCTTCGGCCCGAGAGAACAAAATGGTACCGCCAGCGCCATAATCGCGGCTTGGAACCCGGCTTGGTTCATGAAGGCCGCTTCATGAACTGTTTTAGTACCCTATATGAACTCCTTTATTTTTCTGCATCATTCTGTTATATAATGCTCTTTTCCGAGAAGCGGGGCCGCACGCACCAAACTGTCTCTAGAGCAAGGGGGTCGAAGGGGTGTTTTTGGGTGCAAGTTTGAAAACGAGAGGCACCCATGTCGGACACCATCAAAGCACTCTTGGACGCTGCCAAAGAGCTGGCAGACATCGTCATCGGAATTCCTCCAAGCGTTTGGGGGGCCATCATCATCCTGTGCGGCTTCGGGCTGGCAGCGTTCGCCATCTACGCCGTCCTTTCGGTCACCAGAGGGGGTCTGTGATGGCACTGCGCGACTGGGTGAAGCTGCCTTCCGGCTGGATCGAGGCCAAAGGCTTGCAACAGTTGCACTGGGGGGCAAACGGCGAAGGTTCGGCCAACACGGCCGCCCTCATGGTGCTGGCCGCCATAGCCCACCACACCGACAACGAGAGCGGGATTGCGCGCCTGACCTACAATGAGCTTGGCCCGATTACGGGCCTGAGCCGCGCGAAGGTGTCGGCGGGCTTGGACGTGCTGCAAACTCACGAAGTCATCGAACGGACCCCCGTGGGCCGAAGCTCGTTCAGGCTAGCGAACTACGACCCTGCTGGCGGCTGGGTCATGCTTCCTGCAAAACGGCTCTATTCAGGCGAGCGGATCGTGCCGTTCGATAATTTCCACCTTCGTAGTCTGCATGAACTGAACGCGCTCAAGCTCTATTTTCTATTCGCATCACGCCGTGGCCGCGACACCAATATGGCAAACATCAGCCTCGATAAGATCGTAGAATATTCGGGTATTGACCGCGCCAGAATAAAGCCTGCCACCAGCTTTCTTTCGGCTTGTGGCTTGGTTTATGTCGAGCATACACCATCAATGAAGCATGAAGGTCGGATAGCCAACGGCTACCGTTTAGTCGGCCTTTTCCCGAAGACGCATATGGGAACGCGAGGTCGAGGTATGGACGCGGTCGATTTTCAAGACTTCTGATGATCACTTTATGTGAACCTCCACATCCGCGCGGCGATCCCCCGTTCCTCCGCCCCATCAGTCTGCATAGATCGCAGTGGTGGCGATGTCCTCATGGCCGAGCCAGCGTTGCAGCAGGTTGAGCGGCACGCCGGAGCGCACCGCATGGACCCCGAACCTGTGCTGCAGCCCCTTGGGTGAGGCGCACAGCCCGGCGATCCCGGCAGCTGCCATCACCGCTTTGACGTAGCGCCCCAGGCGGTCGTGCAGCCCCACTGCCAAAACTCAGCATGCCCGGCCGGCCGCACGAGCTGGTGGCGCTGGTTCACCAGCTGGTCCGGCACCGGCACCTCGCGCGCGCTGCCCTGGCCGCGTTTCTTCAGGCTCCGGATCGTCATACTACCGGCGACGGCATCGAGGTCCGCCGAGGCCAGCGCCAAGGCTTCGGATAGGCGACAGCCCGTCATGGCTCGCCGCGCGCGCCGACCTCCTGCCTGTTCGTCACCCGCGCCGGAATGTTTGACGGCCGCCCGTTGGCCGAACTGTACCTGGCGGGGGCGCTCGAACAAGCGGAGGACACGGTGATGCGCCCGCCGCACCTCGATAAAAGGGTTTATTGCTGCGCCTACCGCGGGACAGAGTTACGTTCCTGCCAGGTCGAGATTAGAAACGATGACATCGTTCCGGCGAGGTTAACCGCCAACTCTGCGTGGCGAGCTTTCGGCTTGATCGGGTTGCGCCCTTGGCCGTGAGCGTCACCGACCTTGTTTCTGATAGCTGCCAGGTTCTGCACAACTGATTGGCAGTTACCCAGAATGGCCTTGAACACCTGTTCTTGATGCTGATGCGGGGCCAGATTTAACTGAGCAGCAACTGCCGTGTATAGCTGGGGCAAGTCATCTACTGATGGATACGGGATTTTAGCGTCATCGAGAATATGCTTGCAAACGCTCTCCAATAGCGTGCGGGCAGCCGTTATGGCACCGTCTGGATCTGTGACGCGACGGTCCAATGCCTTCTGCCAAGCGGCATGCACATGCTCGGGGTCAAACCTCTCAAGCGTGCCCGTGATAATAGATACACCTGGGGCTCTGTCTTGAGCTTCCAAGTAGCCAATTAAAGGCTTGAAAGCGTTCCACAGATATTGCCGTCGCTCTTCATAGTGAGCGAATAGATGCTTGATATGAGACCAGAACTGCGACGTATCACTGCATTGATTAATAAATCTCGGCAGGTGCGACCGAAGGTCCGCACGATCCAAGAAATACCTACGCAGATGATGATAATCATGCTCTTCCAAAGACCCTCCGGTCGCTCGTGAAATCAATCCGTGCTGCAACCTCATCGCCTTATCAAGAGGGGTCTCACTATCTTGGGAGGGGGACGGCCAACTCATAGCGTTTTATATCCTCAAATCATCGGCAACTCATCTCACCGAGCGGTGTACCTGGGCGAATGAAACTCCGCCTTGAGTTTCCACACCCGATCGATCCTGGTGGATGCAAGCCGTATCCGGTCCCGGCCATAGCGGCGGTTGATCGCGTCCGCCGCAAGCATCAGCGTGACCCGGCAGCGGTCGTCCGGCCGGGGGAACGGCGAGCCTTGCACGCTGTCGGCCGGGGCTAGGTCGAGCAGAAGGATGCCGGTTTTTTTGTAGCGGAACCCCGACTTGTAGATGCCGCGCAGGCCCCACAAGGCCGCGCGGATCAGCCAGGTCGTGTCGGTCGTGGCGATGGTCAGCCGCACATGCCGGGTCGCGTAATATTACGCATCCTCCGGCCGGTGCTTGTTGGTGATGAGTATCACACCGAGCAAGGCCATGCGGGAGGTGCTCAAGGCGAAGCCCCTCAGCGCCGAGCATGGACCTGCGCCATCGCCGTGGACACCGTAGGGTTAGGGTCGACCATCAGGTACTGGCTTGCACGAACAGGTCGAGCTGGCCAGGCGTGACGCGAGCACGGGAGCGCTGTGCCGTGCCGGGACGCCTCAGTCGCGGTATCGACAGGACCGGCAGGGCGGCACCGGGCTTTCCGTAGAGCACAGCCCCGACGATCCGGCAGCCGTCGCCGCGGTGGAACACGTTCACCGTATGCGGCCCCGCCCGCAGGATCTCTTGGAACAGCGGCTCGTGGAGGCTGAGGTCGGACAGGGTCGTGAGCAGGCAGGTGAGGCCCGCCGCCTCGATAGTGAACGACTGGAACTCCGCAGCCCGCTGCCGCCAGACCTGGAGGACGGCGCCAACGCTGGTTTCTGGAAACGGGTTCGGCGCCGGCAGCGTCGCGGAGTGGGCGACGAAGGCGGCGATCGTCTGCCGCTCGGCAATGTGGTCGGCAGCGAGCAGGGAGGCGGTGAGCTGAGGGGGGGTGATCGGCATGCTGCTCCAGCTATTGGGCTCAGGATCGGGCAGGAGAGCCACCGGGCTCCATCCAGCCGCTACTTGCAGCGTCAGGATGCAGGCTCTGATCGGCCCGGCGCTAAGCCCTTTGCAGTCACGCAGTTGGCACGGGCACGGGGGAAGTAGCTGTAGAAGGTGTCGCGATTGACACCGAGCCGCTTGGCGATCTCGGCCACGCTGATCGTGCCAGCCGCCAGCATCGCCCGGGCCGCCTCCAAGTCAGCCTCCTTGAGCTTCTTGGGCCGCCCACCCTTCCGACCCCGGGCCAGCGCCGCCTTCAGGCCCTCCATGGTACGCTCGCGGTTGAGATCGAGGAAGTACTCGGCCATGGCGCCGTGCATCTGCAGGGCGAAGCGCCCGTGGGCGGTGGCACTGTCGAACTGCTCGGTGAGCGAGCGGAAGTGCACCTCCTTCACGCGCAGGCCGTCAATGGTGCGCATCATCTCGACGAGCGAGCGGCCGAGACGGTCGAGCTTCCACACCACGAGCATGTCCTCGGGACGCAGGAAGGCGAGGGCCTCATCGAAGGCAGGCCGCTTTGTACCGGCCTTGCCGGACTTCTTCTCCTCGAACAAGCGCTCACAGCCGGCCTTGGTCAGCGCGTCGCGCTGGAGGTCGAGGTTCTGGTCCTGGGTGGAGACACGGGCATATCCGACAAGCATGTCGGGATAATGCCAAAGGTACGTTTTCTCGGCAATAGAAAAGCCGACATATTTCTCCGACAAAAATCGGGCTGCTATTAGGGGTTCGGCAGCCACCCATCCACATCGTCGGGAAAACGATCATTTTTCAGACATGCGGGATAGGCTCACCAGGTTGGGATGAGCAACCGACCGCATCGTGTCATCAGCTCGTGCGTCAGCAACGGTCCTGCATATTGCTTAATCTCGATTAGCATCGTTGGGATGCGTGCGTCCAAAGAGCCCCACGACGTCCAGGCACGCTTGGCCAGATCCCAAGGCTGTCACCCAAGATCTCCGTTGTGCCAGCAGTCTCCTCCATTGGATGCGCCGCAGATGAAGTCCGCAAGGGCATGAACTGCGACGGCATCGGCGAGCCTGGCAACCTCGTCCCGCGCCATCAGCCAAGTGACGATCAGCGCGTAATCACCACCTCGGGAAATGCCGTATCGCGCATGCCCATTCCAAGCGGCCGACACCTCCTGTTGCAGATCGGCAACTCGTCTTCCCACTTTATCGCGCAGCCAAAAATGCCGCTTGCTTCTTCCGAATACGAATACTTATTTTCAAAACAGAAATGAGAGATGTTATGAGAGTCGTTCAAGCCTCATTTTTGGCTGCATGCGCGGCTTATGCTGCTGGCCTTGCTGGTTGCTCAATATACCCACTGCCACAAGATGTATCTAGCTACAACGGAAGAAATATTGTCAGAAATATACGTTGTCAAATGAAGTTTAGCGTGCAAGACGCATTTATATATACCTTAAATAGCTATCCTGAGAATTTTGTTGTGTATGACGGGTTAAGCGCAGGAGAATTCTCGCAAAAACTTATAAAAAATCGCGCACTATTCAACACCATAAAGTTGGAAAAATTTTCCTCGGCAGCGAAAAGTCTCTTTACATACTACGGAAGAACACTTGTTGCTTATGATTTTACAATTGACTCTCAGGAAAACAACACAAGTTCCGTGGATGCCATCTTTCTAAAGAAGCTCTTGCGCGGCACAGACAATATTGGGTTCAGGTTTGGAAATGATAGGACTCGCGAAGTCAAAAGGCAAAATCGAAATTACGATACCTTTGACAGCCTATCTCGTCTGATGCCCCAAGAAGATTGCAACACATACGGAAATGCTGAGAATTATATCTATCCTTCCACTGGATTGCTCAGAGTCAATTCGCTAGTGAACGATTTTGTAATTCAAAATCAACATGAAAATCTAGGCTCCAAAGATAAGGGCGCCCTAACCGCAGAGATGAACGAGACTATTACATTCACTACGAAATTCACTGGAAATATCGATCCTAGTTTCACTACAGATGCAATTACAGGCCGCTATGTGCCCTCACAATTAAAGCTCAACGTGGACAATTATAGATTAGACACTCACACGATAATAATACTTATATCTCTGCCTCTCAAAGATGATAAATCTATCAAATTTGACGCGATCGGACGTATAACTGCCTCTGACGAAGCGATCTTGTCTGCAAAACTTGACAACATCAGAATAAATAACTACTTTGACAATCAAAATAAAGCTGCTTTAGTCGTTCAACGCAACAATCTATAAACTAGGAGTTTATGATGTCAGACTTGAAAAACTTAGACGGACTTCCCTCTTACGACGCAACTCAGCTTAAGAAGGCGTTCCTTATCTTGGCCGCTAGCGGAAAGCTGGATGAATTCGAAAAAACATGTAACGATAGAGGGTTAAAAATCTACATATCTAATGAAGATCAATTATTTATGCGCGACGAGCTCAATAATATTTTAGGCAACCTTCTAAATAGATTGAACTCCGACAAGGGTCAATGGGTCGCACATCAAGGATGCCCCTGCTAATATGTATAATCATTCGCACATTAGATACCAGAACAGGATTGTAAAAATATTGCCTGTCTTTACTTAAATCGAGGCGTCATAATTTGTCAAAACGATATTTTTCGACGATTTGCCTGATGTTGTGATTTGGTCGATCAACCACGTAGGCTCTTCGTCGGAGATCTCGTAATACAGCGAGTACTAGACGTTCACATGGGCACGGTTCAATCTAGCAAAGCAGCGCCAAACGAACTTGGTGCGGCGCGCCCAAGCTCAGATGAGCCGTGCATCCAGGCTTTCAGCCTATGCCCGACACACACCCGGCGTGAGTTGTATGACCTCGTCTGGTCGACGCCGATGATCAAGCTCGCTGTCCGGTTCGGCGTCTCGAACTTCGAGCTGAAGAAGATCTGCGACCGGCATCAGGTGCCTACGCCGCCGCCCGGCCATTGGTCGAAGCTCGGAGCCGGGTACAAGCCGGAACAGACGCCGCTCCCTGAGGTGAGCGATGTCCGGCTCGACCGGATTGAGATCGGCTCGCACGGCGTCGCTTTGCCGAAACCCGTACGACGGGTGATTGAAGCCCAGAAGTTAGAGCGCATCCGCGCGGCCGAACCTCCGCGGCAGCTCGAACCGAATACGAACGAGCCTATCGTCGACGTGCATCCTGCCGTGCGGCGAACCATTCAGGTGCTCCATCGATGCAAGCCGAGTGAGCCGGCCGTTCACGCCATTGGCGAAGGCTTGTGCGGGGTGTCCGTAGGCCGGGATAGTGTCGAGCGCGCCGTCTTCGTGCTCGGCCGGTTGGCCTACCTCCTTGCCGGCAAGGGCACACCTCTCGCCCCGACTGGTCAGGCAATGAAGGTGACGGTCGGATCCGACTCCGCGATCCTGGCTTTGTCGGAGCGCACACGGACGATCGCCCACGCCCCGACTGCCGGGGAGCTGGCCGAGGAAGGCCGCCGGCAGGAGCAACTCGAACGGCACTGGCGTAACCCGGCCCGATGGCCACGGCCACCATACGGACGAGGCTATCCGGAGAAGGACACAGTCTGGACGGGCGAGCTATCGATCCGGATCGAGGGCTACAGTGACGGCGTGCGGCGAACCTGGGCTGATGGCCGGACCCAGCGCCTCGAGGATCTCGTGCCGTCGGTCGTGGACGGGATCGAGGTGCTCCTCGCCGCGCGCAAGGCTAAGCGTGAGGCCTGTGAGGAGCAGGCCCGGCAATGGGCGGAGCTGGCACGCCGCCGGAAGCTCGCCCAGGCTAGACAGGAGCGGGAGAAGGCGCGGCTAACGTTCTTCGACGGCCTCGTAGCCCTACGGCGTGGCGCCGACGATCTGCGCAGGGCTCTGACTGAAATCGGCTCAGGCCTCCCCGCACCCGGGGGCAGCCAGGTCACCCGCATGATGGCCTGGGGTGAGACCCAGCTGCGCCAGATGGAGGAGCAATTGCAGGCCGACCGGATCGAAGGGCGCCTGACAGAGGCGAAGCTCTTTCCGGGAGAGGGCGAGGATGAACTGCATGATCCGCTCGGCGAACTGCCAGTACCCAGGTGGCCGTACTGACCGCCTGTCAGGTGAGTTCGTTTCCGGGGATCTCAGCGGGTAGCCGCACGTGGCGTCAGAAACCACCTCTGTGCCGCACAAGCAGAGTACAGGGTCAGTTTGGGCGGCCTGGTCCTTAAACCACGCCTCGCGCGCCGCCTTCACATCCGGGTGGTCCTGCTCCGTAGCGGCGGCTGTCTTTTTTGGACGTCAGGCCGCGCGCGTCGAGGAAGCCCCACAGCGTGCCCAGTCCAACCTTGAGGTCGTGCTCATCCTTCAAGCGGGCCGCATTTCCTCCAGGGTGACGTCATCCCACTCGGCCATCAGCGCGCGCAGGAACGCCTCGTGCGGATCAAGCTTGGAGCGGTGTGCCCGACCTTGCGGACGGGCCGCCACCGTCCCGGTCGTGGCCAGCGCCGTCATCCAACGGATCGCGATCGCAGCACCCACTCCGAAGCGCTTGGCCGCTTGCCGGCGGCGTCAACCACCCGCTAACACAGGTCCTAGCTGTAGGGTCAGCCCACCTGCCGCTCCTCATAGGAAGCGCGTGATGCATCAGCCCAAATGCCCCGCTTGAACCTCAACCGTCAGACTCAGCTCATACCGGGAATGCTCTAAACGATCTTTTATGATAAATTCCGGTACAGCTGCCATTAGCACGGCAAGCATCAAAGATTCGACTATCAATCTAAGAACAAAATGCAATATCTGACCGCCCTCAAGTAAAAAAACTCTCGTCGCTTCGCTAAAGCTTCTATAATATGCCGGAATAGAGTGGCACTAGATAAAACAGCATCTTTCACGCTCAACTAGGAGTCGAGATGTCTACAATACAAATTGAACTTGCACGCAATGACATTGGAGGTATTAAGCAGATAAAAGCAATTGATAAAGATATTACGATCGCACAGCCTGACCATTTCGAGGGCGGTACAGAAATTATTTCCGCGGTAGTCAGCATTACCTCAGTCACAATACCAGCAATTGCTCTCTTAATTCAGAAACATATCGAATTAAAGCGATATATAAAAGTGAAAATTAAAGGTGTTGAAATCAGTGGGGCATCTCTCAAAGATATCTCAAGTTTTTTGGAAAAGATCCAGGACAAGAAATGACGAAGCTAGGACATTACCTAGGATCTAGTCGAATTAGTCGTCATGACGTACCTAATAGCCAATCAGCTTTACACTACATTCCACTTGTCAATCATATACGAAGCATCTTGAAAGGCAGCGAACGCGAAAAATGCGAGGTTATTATTGTATATACCTTGAATAGATACAGCGAAATAACAAATATTGACGGAGAAACAAAGCTAATCTACGATCGCTACAGCGGGCAAGCTTTAAATACGCTAACCCGTATCCTGTTTTGGTCAAAAGACTCTAGAACTGCAATGAGAGCGTTCGCAAAGATATTTGCTGAGCTCGCAATCGTGGCAGGCGATGGCGCGGGCGCAATTGCCGGAGCGCTTTCCTCATCAAAGTTAAATAAATTTTGGAAAATCCCTCCTGCCGGAGGCAGTCAGGCAGTATCGACCCAAGTTTACCTGCAAGAATTTTTCGTTTTTGCTCATGAATATTGCCACATGGTTATGGCCAGCAATCCCGAATTTCGAGAGTCAAGGCGGCGCGTAGGCAACATCTTAATTGAGTCGATGGAATATGATGAGAGCCACGAGTCCTATAAACGATTCGCCGAGCACTATCCTGGAATGGAGTCTTACGAGGTCTGGCGGGATGTCGGCAGACGGCATCAGTCTTTCATCCTTAGTCATAAAACGGAGCTGTGTGATGAACTAGCCTGCGACGATTTTGCGCTGAACCTTCTGGTTGAGCACTGCATGCGTCAGTCAATAGCTGTAAAATATGCATTTGTGGCAAGTTTTCTGGCTCTAAGGAACATAAGAACTATCTCTTACATAAGGATTTCAGCCAACCCCTTGCTTTCCAGATCGAAATTAGATCAAGCTTTACCAGTACTTCTCCTTCAAGCCCGCCAGCATTTATTACGCAACGGATATACTCTAGTAGCTAAAGCTCGCGGTGTTGAAGCCGATCTTCAAAATGTTATGGACGATATGATTGCGCTATCCGATCTTCATGACAAGCAAATTGATAACCCTTTGCTGGAAGAAGGACTAGATCGACTACATAAGGCTCGGGATTTAGTTGTATCTAGTGGTGAAGATTTCGGCATATTAAAGGCTTTTGAGATAGCAAGAACACTTGGCTGGGACCCCGACGCCGACACGATAAATTATCTTTCTATTTGAAAATCAGTATTCAGATTTTACTAAAAATTGTTCAATAGCAAAATGTTCCGAAGTTGGAAGCTGTGCCGTTACTTTCATAGCGTGCAACCGCCAGACGGTTTAGGATTGGCTTGCTCCAGCAGCGGCCGTGGCAGCCTGGGAACTTCTGCCAATCAGACGGCATAATCTTCAATGGATAGCACTTCGCCTGCCCACTCGCCGCACGCGAATGCACCGAACAGGATCCCCGCCACATACGCCGGCTCGCGATGCCTGCCCTGCACAAATGGTCGAGGCGATCGGTGAGCTGCATCGGGTGCTGCCGGGGATAGAAAATCGCCTATACGTCGATCGGCTGCGCCTTACAGGGACAAGGCTGAACACCGATATGCCCGAAAACGGCGGTTTCTCGTACACAGGCCGAAGCAGGTCTCGCTCGTTTCATCGTGTGATGTCCCGGCCCGACTGGATCAGGATCAGATCGTCCTGCTCGCCTTGCCGTAGCCTGTGCGGCAGTTCATGAAAGCTCAGAAGGCGGAGCGGAAGCGCGTGGGTGAGCCTCCGCAGCAACTCGAACCAGCTGCCAGGGGGTCCATCTGACGTGCATCCTGCCGTACGAGAAACCGTTCAGGTGCTCCCTCGATGTAAGTCGCAGCTTCGCTCAGACGGTTGATGCCTTTCGGTTCCCGAGATCCATCAAAGCGGCGGAGTGCACAAGCCGTCTGAAGCGGATATAGGAAGCATCACGAAACCCACTCAAACGAAATTAGAAGCTTACCGATGCAACGCAGACCGACTACGCAAGATATATCTTGGCTTCTTGATTTAGATCGAAACTCGCAACTCGATCTAGACCCGCCGTATCAGCGTAAAAGTGTATGGACATCCAAAGACAGGAAGTTTTTTTTGGATACAATATTTAGAAATTATCCAAGTCCGGCTCTTTTCCTGCATAAAACGATCACCGAGTCAGGCAAAACGACATATCACGTTGTCGACGGAAAGCAAAGAATTGAAACGATACTAATGTTTGTTAATAATAAAATTCGCCTTTCTCCGGATTACGGGGATGTAAGGCTCGATAATAGAAGGTGGTCCGATTTGAAAGCGGACAGTGAGCTCAGAAGAATGTTCTGGAATTATCAACTCACCGTCGAAATGATCGATTTCGACGACTCAAATATCGTCAATCAAGTTTTTGACAGATTAAACAGGAATGCACGTCGGCTGACTAATCAAGAGCTGCGACATGCAAAGTTCGATGGTTGGTTTGCGCAAGAAGCCGAGAGAGAAGCGGCTCAAACCGAGTGGAAAGATCTATCTGTTACAACTTCGGCAAGATCAAAACGAATGGCAGATGTACAGTTTATGTCTGAAATGATGCTTATTTCATTAGAAGAAAAAATGTTTGGATTTGATCAAGACCTTCTCGATCGTATGTACGCCAAATACGATGACATAGACGAACCGGAAGAAGAAATTAATATAGAGGCTTATCGAGCTAAATTCGATCGGGCTAAGTTTTATCTTGTAGAAGTCAATAGGATTAATGGATCAGTATCGTCGGCAGCACGGGCTATCGGAAACATATATACACTTTGGGCGCTCGTTAGCTTGGAAGAAAACCTACCCGATCCTGATATTTTTGCGCAGAAATATGCTGATTTTCTAGAAAAACTTACGCTGGTGACTCAGTCGGATAATTTTAGTGAGTTTAGCGATGCGCAGCGAGCAGATCTATCAAATGTAATTTCATACTATAAAGGAATGCGCGGCGCGAACACAGATCTCTCTCCCCGTCAGGAACGATTTGAAGCTCTCCGTAATCATATGGTTGCGTAATGAAGGTTCCTGCATCAATCAGATCGATCTACACTGAACGATTGCCATTATATGAAAAACTTAAGACGGAGATCGACAAGCAAATTCATAGCTGGAAAGATGAACGTTGGCATTACGAAAGCAGGATCAAAACAGAGGAAAGCTTTGCTCTCAAAGTAGAAAGCGGCCGCTTCTCAGATCCTAGTAACTTGGAAGACTGGTTTGGCGCGACTATTGTAGTGCCAAATCTCAATGCGGTCTCGAGCGTTGAAAAAATATTGCGAAGTAGGTACGGTATATCAGAACGCAGGCCTAGGAAAATCGATAGAACGCACAAGGATGCAAATAGTTTTCCTTTCGACGATCTAAGAATTTACGCTTCCATTAAGCCGGATGATAGATATCCCGAAACAGAACTTGAGGGAATTGTTTTTGAAATACAAATTAAAACTTTTCTTCAGCACGCTTGGTCAATTGCCACACATGACCTTGTATACAAAGGGGACAACATCACATGGTCTTCAGAAAGAATAGCCTTCCAAGTGAAGGCTATGCTGGAGCACGCGGAAGTGTCGATCGCAGAAGCCGATGCGCTTTCTAGATCAGAAAACTTGGCAAAAACGACAAAAACGGTAGAAAATATAAATAAGATTGCGTCTCTTATTAGAGACATATGGGGAGATCAGCTGCCATCAGATTTGAAACGTGTAGCAAGCTTAGTTCATGAGTTAATTCAGTCTATTCAGTTGTCTATTCCAAAACTTAGCATTCATTTGAAAGAATACTTTAGGTCTATCGGAGGAGTTCCTGAAAACTTGTCTCCGTATTTATCTGTTATAGAATGCCTGATCAGTAGGGAGACCAGACTTATAATGGACTTCCTCGCACAACCCATCCAACCCTATAGTAAACTCAGAATTGTTATAACTAGCGAGGTTAGAATACCAGAAGGAGTTGCGCTGGAAGGCTTGCCGCGATTAATTTACATTGGTGCTCAGAAAATGAACCGGTCAGAAGCTTAATTTTACTGTTGCTTTGCTCAACGCCAAATTTCACACACCCAGCGTAGACGTTGCTCTTAAACAAATACACCAATGCTTTTATCGAGGGGGCACACAATTGCGGTTCTGGTAGGACTCTGCCCCATCGATCAAGTAGAGGCGAACCTTTCCAGGACTCAGAATGGGCCAAAGCGACGGTGGAAGATTGCGGCCGGCATCGCTCCGTAACCTACCTTTATGCGAAGGATGAAGAACAAAAATTGGCTCTGATTGCAACATTTCATCGAGGCTTAACTGCCCCCTCCGAAAACGGAGGGAGTTAATTATAATTGGGCTGTAGTGTGGAATTTATATGCAGCGCTTCGGCAATATCTAGTTTACCCGATCGCTGCTTAACAATATTATTTTTTCTAGGTCGTATATTGATGTGTAGATACTAGATCCGTCAGAAAAAATGACTTTAGCTAGCTGTATCTGATCCTTACGAACCCCATTTTGTATTGTATTAAAAGTCTTACCAGTCGCATAGAAAATCTTAATTGCGTCTAGATTGATATAGCCGCTAAACCTATACAAAATTTGTATAGTTTTTGTTCGTATATCCTCAACATAATCGCTTTTGATGTTATCAAGACCCTCCTCCATACTAAATGAATGGACCTCTATACCGATCAGTTGTGCCATCTCGTCTCTTGTCCAAGCGATGGTGGGAACTTCCGCTCCAGGACAAGGTTTGCGCGCGGTTGCCAAACTGTCAAATTCCTAGGTATTAATATCTATTTCCCTCGATACCAACCAAATTTTGGATGACTTACAGTTTAAATTCATTTTACAGGATTATAGTCTGCGTGGTAACGGCTTGGTTTTCGGCCGTCTGACAGCGGAGGAGTTAACGGGCTCGTCTATCGCTTGCATCCGAGCTTGCGACACGCCCATAGTTTCTTTGGTAAAGTCACTGCCCAGGAGCGCCCCCGGCAGCGCGGCGGCTATATCTCGGGCTTGGCGCTTCAGCCCCTGCCCTAGGATCGCCGCCAGCCGCCGGAACTGATCCCGCCATCCCAACGCGTCGAGAACGTACGGGATCGCCCTTTCTGACCCGTCTGGACGGGGGATCGGGTAGCAGGCCGGCGCACGCAGACGCTCGTCCATGCGCTGCCGCAATGTCTGGGCGACCGCCGATGGCTCACGGTTGGGAAGCGGGGCGATCCCGGCGATTGCCTCTCGCCAAGCCCCCTCACTCCCCAGCCCCATCCTGCCACCGAGCGGCACCGGGATGTCGTACGACCGGACCTGTGCGCCACACCAGACGCGCAGATCGGCTCCGGCGACGTCCGCCACGTTCGCCTTGCCGCCGCTGTTCGCGCTCTCCGCTAGATAGGCCTGCCGGATCTCGTTGTGGCCGAGCGGAGCGAGCTCCGCCTGCGTAGCGCCTCGGCCGGTCGTCAGGCCCCGTTCCTCCGGTCGGATGCCAGAGCGCACTGCCTCCAGCCGCTCCCGGATCCGATCCGTGTCGACGAACAGCCGCACGCTGCGTCGGTGCCGGGTCATCGCCACGTAGGTCATCTCCGCTCCCGTCCCGCGCAGGTCGGCGACGTACGTCTCGTCCACCGTCATCCCCTGCGCCGCGTGCACCGTCATGGCGTAGCTGTACTGGAGACGCGGCACCCGCGGCTCGTCCCGCTCGCGGAACCCAACCAGCGCGCTCACCCGGGCGCTCAGCCGCGCCCCGTTCGTGATCAACCGCAGCGTCAGCATCGGGTCGTCCGGATCCCCTGAAAGCGCCTCGATCCGGGCGAGGTCGGCGTTGCGGATCGTCTGTCCCTTGACCTCGACACTCTCTCCGAACATCACCTCGTCGCCGGCCATCAGTGTCAGCGGCTCGGCTTGGCGACCACCACGCGGGATCGCAGCAATCTCGATCTCCACCCCCCCCGGAAGCAGCCCGTCGCGCTGGAGCCGGTCCCGGATCCGCATGTTCAACATGCGCACGTCCTTGTTCCAGCCCGTCAGCACGGTCCGCGTCCGCTGCGCCCCGTCTGGGTTGAGACGGCTTTCGGCGTAGGCGTCGACCAACGCCTGTATCGTGGCCTCACGGTCCCTCCCCCAGATGATCGCGCCGCCGCGGTCGTACGCCTCTAGCGCGCTCGTTATCCGGCCGGCGGCGAAATCGACGCTCGCCGCTCGCATCCATGCCCCCTCTGCCTCGCTGCGCCCGCGCTGCCGCTGGATCTCATCCATCCGAGCCGCCCCCAGCGCCCGGACCAGCAGCCGCATCGGCGCACCCGCCGCCACTGGCGCGAGCTGGCGCGTGTCGCCGCTCAAGATGAATTTCGCCCCGGCCGCGCCAGTCGCCTCAACCAGCGCGGCGAGGTCATGCGTGCCGATCATCCCGGCCTCGTCGGCGATCACCGTCGCCCACGGCCCCAGGACGATCTCTCCGTCCCGGACGCGGTTGAGGAACCCAGTCACCGCCCTTGCCATCGCCTCGGCGGTAGCCGTATCCGTCCGGATCACATCGACCGCACGCCATGATGGTGCGATCACCCAGACCTCGCCACCGCAGGCCCGTACGGCTTCGGCGACGGCGGCCATGGCAAACGACTTGCCCGAGCCGGCGCTGCCCTCGATCACGCTGACCCCGTCCCCGTTGAGCGCGTGCTGCACTGCGGCTCGCTGCTCCGCGCGCAGGCTCGGTCGCTCCGCCAGCACGCGCGTCACAATCGCCTCCGGGACAAACTCACGCTCGTCCTGCCGGGCATAGGCCCGGCGCAGCATGCATCGTTCCGCCTCGATCATCGCAGGCGTCGCGTAGACCGCCTCGCCTGTAGCGGAGCGCCCGACTGCAACGACGACGCCATCCCGGCGCAGCCGCTCGATCTCTCCCAGAACCGCATCGGCGTCCGCCTCACACTGGATGGCCTCGGCGACTTGGCGCACGAGTTGACGCTCCTCGACCACCGCCTGCATCGTCAGCGCCTCGGCGAGGCCGGTTTCGCTCAGGCGCTGCAGCCGCTCAGGTACCGCACCTGTCCGCGCCTCGCGGATCCTCTGCGCCGCGATGCGAACGCCCTTGAACAGCGCCGCCCGCCTCCAGCCGGCGTGCACCAGCTGGCGCTCCCACTCTGTCTCCAGCTCGGACAGCGGCGTCTCCCGGTCCTTGCGCGCCCGCGTGCCGTGGGCGGCGGCCTGGGCCGCGACCCGGTCTTCGGCCGTGTCGAACCCCCGCTCCCGCGCCGCCTGCTCGATCGCCACCCGCCGCTTGGAGAACAGCTCCAGCACCGGTTCGGCCACCCCGGCGATCTCGAAGTTACGTCCGGCTCGCACCGCTTCGTAGCCGAGCTGCGTCCGGAGGGCGCTGGCCAGCTCGCTCCGGTACAGGGCCGCAATCCCGCCGGCGCTGCGCAGGATCGCCCGGTTGTCGATGCCTCCGGTTGAACCGTCGGCCCGGACGCACAGGTTGAGCAGCACCGCGTGGCTGTGCAGCTGCGGGTCCTGCGCCCGCGAGGTGAAGTGCCGGTACACCGCCGCACTCACCCCCGCCACCGGCGCCCGCTCCCGGCCCTGTGCCCCGGTCCGGGTCACGATCAGCCCGGCCGCGTGCGCGTAGTCCAGCGCCCGGCGCACCGCCCGGTCGTGCGCCGCCAGGATCCGGGGGCGCTCCTCTAGACGGGCGAAGGCGGCCAGCACGCTCACGCTCTTCGGCGCGGCAAACTGCAGATCGTAGCCGACGCTGCGCCGGCCGTTGGCTGAGGTCCGTACCAGCGGCTCCAAGCTCTCCGGGTCGCGCCCGGCCGCGAGGTCGCGCAGCACCCGCCCATCGACGTCGCCCCCGTCCGGGCAGAGGCGGAATGGGTTGCCGAACAGGCCCGGACCGACCTCGGATCCGGAGCCGCGCGTCCACCACACCCCGCTGGCCTCGCCCGCACCATTGTCGGTGTAGTACGCGACTTGGTCGCGACCCTCGGTATGATCCCGGCTCAGCGTCGCCAGCGCCCGGTCGAACGCCGCCGTATACGCTGCCTCGTAGGCCGCGCTCTCCTCCGAAGCCGCCGCGTCCGCGATCTTGTGGGCGTAGGCCGCAGCGGTGTCGTCGAGCGGGCTGTCGGACGCGATCAAGCCGGACTCGCGCTGGATCTGCCGCGCCATCGACTCGTAGTATTCGACGCTTGTGATCCGCGTGCAGGTCATCATCGCCTGGAACTCGCCCCGGACTAGACCTGATCTCCATCATCGCTCGCCCGGGCCTCCGCCCGGTACAGGTCGACGATGAAGTCCGAGATCACCTGGATCTGGTCGCGCATCTCCACGGCGCTCGCACGGGCCTCGCGGGCGCTTGCTCCCGCTGCCTCGGCGAGCTCGGTCAGCTGTGCCACCGTCTTGGACGGCCCGAGTGCAGCTGTGAGCGCTTCCTCGACGAACAGGTATGGCGCGATCCCGCGTGCCCGGGCCGCCGCCTCAACCGCTACCCAGAGGGACTCGTCCAAGGCGACGCGGATGGGACGGCGGGCCATGCGTGGGCTCCTGGCAGCAACGATTTGAAAAGAAACAGCAAGTTAGCTACAACCTTGGCCGCCGCCCAGCACCATCGGTGCGTGATGTGTCTCAAATTCTCCTGGTAAGCCCGCACTTATCCACAAGCATGACGATGCTATCGTTGGCGCAAGCGCGGCCGTAGTAGCATGACAGCTCTTTGGGATCACAGACGGAAGTGGTTCGCAGCTCTGTGTGAGCACGGTCGTCGTCATTGAAGAGGCGAAGGCCCTGGCGACCGGACCTATGACACAGGTGCGAGGGTGATGACCGAGGCCGCCGAACCCGATCCCCACGACGAGCTGCGCGTCTTCCTGCGCGAACAGGTCCGGCTCACTCCGAGCCGCAAGCCTTCCGGCTACGCCTCGGTCAAGGCCGTGCTCCCGGAGATCAGGGCGCTCAAGACCAGGCGCCGGACCGACGCCGAGATCCAGGAGATGCTCGCCCGGATGGGGGTCAGGCTAATCATCGGGACACTGCGCCAGTACGTCCAGAGTGCCACGCGCGAGCTCGCCGGCCACAAGCCCACGCGACGGCGCGGCAGAGCCGTCGCACACCAACCCGCCACGACCTCACCGGCGCCCGTGCAACACCAGTCCGCTCTAGTGCCCCCGCCGGCAGCCGCGCGCGAGCCGCTGCCGGCGGGTGGGCGCGCCTCCACCGCACGGACGGTCGGGCATCGACTGAGCACCAAGGACCTGTAGGGCCCGGAAGCGCGCGCGAGCGCCGGATCGTAGGGATCGGTAAGACATCATGGCACGGGCACAGCAGACGCGCACGGCCGCCGCGCCGCAGAAGCGCGTCGTCCTGATCACCTCGGAGAAGGGCGGCGTCGGCAAGAGTGTCACCGCCCGCACCCTGGTCGAGCACCTGCGCGCGGGCGGCACCCGCGTCGCCGCCTACGATGCCGACGGCGGCGTCGGAGCGCTCCTGCGCGTCCTGGGCAGCCGCGACCCGGATGGCGAGCTCCTGGCGGATCAAGATCCTGCGGCCGGGGTCGGGTACTACAACATCCGCGCCGACGACGAGCGCCCCATCCTGCTCAACTGCGTCGCCTCGGGCGAGCCGCTGATCGTCCACGACCTCGCCGGCGGCAGCCTCGCCGACCTCGCCCGCATCTCCGACATGGGCGAGGGCCTCGACGATCTGCTCGCGGCATTCGCAGGCCAGGGCTACCGCCCCGTCGTCCTGCACCTGATTTCATCCGAGGTCGCCGCCACCCAGTCTGTCGCCCGCTGGCTCGAACTCGCCGGCGACAGGGTCGATCACGTCGCGATCCGCAACACCCGCTGGGGCAAGGCCGAGGCCGATTTCCCGTTCTGGCACGGCTTCGTCGACGGACGCGGCGAGAGCCACGGCGGCAAGGTCCGCCGCCGCCTGCTGGAGGAGTTCGGCGGTCTGGAGATCAGCCTACCGGCCCTTCCGAGCGGCACCTTCGCCAAGATCGACGCCGACGCCCTGCCGTTTAGGGTTGCCGCCGACGCGCCGCGCCTGACCATCGCCGAGCGCTCGCACGTGGCGCGTTACCTGCGCGAGGCGGCAGCCGCCTTCGAGCCCCTACGCTCGCTCCTCGGCCTCTGAGAGGCGAAGGCCGGCCCGCGATGCGTCCCGACGCCAAGCTCAACTTCGATCGGGCGGCCCAGGCGCTGGGCCTCGATGCGGCGACCCGGGATCTGGCGTGGCGGCGGATGATGGATATCGGCCTCACGCCCGACGATCCCACCGTGGTCTACCTCGCGGTCGGCGGATTGCTGGAGCAGGCCGCCCGGACCATCCCGGCAGCGCTCGATACCGTACCCGAACGTATCGAGCAGGCCGCGGCCCGTGCGGTCGGTCCGGTTGCCGAGGCCGCCAGCGCCCGGGTCGAAGCAGCCCACGCGGCGTTGGCCGAGCGCACCGGTGTGGCGGTTGCCGAGGCTGCGGCGGCGCATCTAACCCGGATCGAGCGGACCCGGATGCATGAGGTCGGCTTCTGGGCGGCAGCGATCGTCCTAGGCTGCGGGATCCTGTGCGGTGGTGCGGGCTACTGGCTCGGACGCGGGGATACGCAAGGCCTGGATGCGAAGTGGGCCGGCTTGACCCAGCGGACTGACGCCGGGGCGTGGCTCGCCCTGGTCGCGGCCAATCCCGATTTACGCGGCCAGATGGACCACTCCTGTAACCCGGCACAGCTCAAGCTGGATGCTGCCTCGAAGCGGCGGTACTGCGAGCTCCCACTCTGGACAGAGGGGTCGGTCGCGCCGGCTGGTGGGGTCCCCGAGGCGCTTTACCTGAACCTGCGCGAGTGGCTCATCGCCTGGGGGCCGGCTTGGCTGATGCTCGGGGCCGGACTGGCGGCGCTACTCGGCCGCCGCATGCTGCGCCGGCTGTTCACATGGCGACTTGTAGCCTGGCTGCTGGATTGAGTATCGCCACGACGAGCCGATCGTACGAAACACACCGGGCGCTGTCGCTCGACCGATCTCGAGTTCCGCTGCCTGTTCCCTGAGGCTGGCTGCGTCGATGAACGAGATCTCCGAACGCGTCGTAGCGACGACCAAGCGATGGCCGAACTCAACTCCGTCCTATGCCCGCCAGGGCAAAACATTTACCCTTTATGGTTTGTGGCACGCCGGGCAGCCAGATTCCTCGGAACACACGCCCCAAAAACGCGCCGTTAGATCATCACGGAGTGGATTTTTGCTGAGTCGGAGCCTGTCCGGCGCATGAATCTCACTACGCAGAGCGCAGTAGTAAAACTCTCAGGACATCTCCAAAGTCATTTTAGAGGCAGAGTCGTTACTCTATCGATTCTGCAGTCTCTAACGTCTCTAAAAGCCGCGCCGCAGCTTCCGCCACGCACTTTCCCGGCAGCAAGAGTCGTCTGCCCTATGGGCGGACCGAGAAAGGATTTAGCTGCCACAGGCGGGGTCTTCACTGGGTTGGGGAAGCGGGTTTTTGGCGAAGCCAAAAAGGGGCGAGCTCTAAATTGGTGCGACTCGCATAAGACTGGCTTCACAGCTTATGCACGGTGATCACTTCATGTGATTTTTTGGCATCGTCTCTTAAGGTCTTTTCAAGTATCTATAAGAAGGTCTATACGGAAATTGTTATTGTATCGCAGGGACTTAAATCAGGTTTTTGGGGCGTAGTTTCCCGGAATCTGGGGCGTAGTTTCCGGAATCTGGGGCGTCACTTCCGGATTTTTGGGGCGTGCTTTCACTTATCCACAGGTCGAGCTGTTGTGCGCCTGACCTCCGTTTTGGGGCGTAATTTCCGCGCGCTAGCACTACTTTGGCAGATTGATGTCAGGGCGGCAGATCGAGGGCGGCGTCACAGTGTGGACATCGGCGCGGTGATGGCCGGCTGAGGTATTCGAGGATGGCC